>Ga0209417_1001367_pt1 | contig 45054 bp, 32 predicted proteins | sample RifGroF2_FD_184002 | JGI IMG/M metagenome (GOLD analysis project Ga0209417, IMG submission 184002) | Groundwater microbial communities from Rifle, Colorado, USA - Groundwater F2 (SPAdes) (version 2) | ecosystem: Environmental > Aquatic > Deep subsurface > Groundwater | place: Rifle, Colorado...
CCCGCCGATATCGTGCTATAGAAGCCCCTCGCCGCACCAATCCTTCAACCACAGGTAATCCCACCATGACCCTCGCAGAACAGGTAGTACAGGGCGACATCCGCGCTGCGGCGCGGCTGATGCGCGACATCGACGACAACCGTCCCAATGCGGTCCGGGAGTTGAAGCAACTCTATCCCCACACCGGCAAAGCCTACATCATCGGCATCACCGGCCCCCCGGGCGCCGGAAAATCTACCCTGGTCGATCAGCTGACCGCATCGTTCCGCAAGCGGGGCAGGAAAGTCGGCGTGGTAGCCATCGATCCCACCAGCCCCTTCACCGGTGGCGCGATCCTGGGCGACCGTATCCGCATGAACCGCCACTCCTGCGACGAGGGGGTCTTCATCCGCAGCCTGGCCACCCGTGGCGCGCTGGGCGGTCTTTCGCGCTCGACGACCGATGTGGGCATGGTCATGGACGCGCTGGGTATGGATATCGTCATCATCGAAACCGTCGGTGTCGGCCAGGACGAAGTTGACATAGTCAAGGCCGCCCACACCACCTGCGTCGTGATGGTGCCGGGGCTTGGCGATGACATCCAGGCCATCAAGGCCGGCATCCTGGAGATCGGCGACGTTTTCGTGGTCAACAAGGCCGACCGCGACGGGGCCGACCGGACAGCCCGCGAGCTGTCAACGATGCTGGAGATGCGCAACGCGCCGCAGGGGAGCTGGAATCCGCGGGTATTGAAGACCGAGGCCCAGCGCGGCACAGGCATCGAAGAACTGACCGGTGAGATCCTCGCCCACCGCGATTTCCTCTTCAGCAGCGGCACAATCGATAATTTCCTGCGCGAACGCAACCAGCGCCACTTCATGGATATCCTGCGCGACGGGCTCATCCGCAGTGCGCTCGATTTCATGGCCGCCGACAACAGCATGGCCAGGATCGTCGAAGGCATGGGCAATAACAGCATCGACCCCTATTCCGCCGCTGAAGACGTGCTCTCGCAGATGCTGGCGGACACCATTCGCGGCACGGACCACTGACTGCACTGTATTCGATTGAATTAATCCGTTTTTGCTCTATACTTTAGACACCTCAACCGACTATTTTACTGGAGAGAAGAGATGACCCTGACCGGAATTGCACTGATCATAATAACCATTGCGATCTGTATTTTGGTAATGACGCTGATCCCGACCATACTGACCGTCAAGCGCACTTTCGAGTCGGTCGGCGCACTGAGCGAGATGGTGCAGAAGGAACTGAAACCGACCATCCAGGAGCTGACCGGCGTACTGGCCGAACTGAAAACGGTCGGCGGCGGGGTGGCGGAGCACACCGACGATGTCAAACGTTTCATGTCGGCGCTGGGCGAGACCGGTGACAACCTGCACACGATCAACCATTCGGTTGGTGTGGTGACGAATGTTCTCAATACCACCTCGGTCTGGGCGACCGGCGCCAAGGTGGCCGGAAAATACGTACTTGAGCGTTATCTAAAAAAAAGGGGAGGTAATTAACCATGTCTGATGAACAGGGAGTATCCGCTGGAACCGTGTTGGTATCGTTTGTGGCCGGGGCGGCAATCGGCGCCGGTCTGGCGCTGTTGTATGCGCCCAAGAGTGGCCGGGAGATGCGTGAAAACATTGCTGACCTGACCGAGGATGCGGTGGACAAGATCAAGGAATACGCCAAGGAAGCCCAGGAGAAGATCAAGACCGCCATCGAGGATGGCAAGGAAACCATCGTGGAGAAGAAATCGATCCTGGCATCGGCGATCGAAGCCGGCCGTGAGGCGATGCAGAAAGAGCGCGATACGGTACAGTAGCATCCGTAACGTGACTGAAAAGCCCACTTCCGGTGGGCTTTTTTTTGCAGCCGGAATCCGCGGAACAGCATATGATTCAACTCCCATGCGACGAACATCCCACGCCAGTTACCAACTGGAATGTCTACATCATCCTCTGCTCGGACAGGTCATTGTACACCGGCATCAGCACCGATCCTGCCCGCCGCTTCCGTCAGCATGCCGGCGGACAGGGGGCCAGGTATTTCAGGGCACGCAAACCGTTGCGGATTGTCTACCTGGAACCGGGTCACACCCATGGCAGTGCCTGCAGGCGGGAACTTCAGATCAAGGGCATGACAAAACCGGCCAAGCACGACCTGATAGTTTCCGAAGCCAACCGCATCGGCGACGGGCAGGCCTTGACGTGCGAACAGACTTGATTGTGGTATAAACAGCTCATGCCTATCCATCATTACCTGCAAAAGTTCATCGGCACAGCCAGGATGCTGCTGGTCAAGTTCTTCGACGACCGCTGCACCACCTATGCCTCGGCACTCTCCTTTTCCAGCCTGCTCTCGACGGTGCCTTTTCTGGCGATTGTATTTACGATCCTCAAACTGCTGAACCTCCATTCCAGCCTGACCCCGGTGATCCTCTCCAGCGTTGCCGCCGGTTCCCACGAGCTGGTCACCCAGATCATGGGCTACATCCACAGTACCAGCGTCGGGTCACTGGGTGTGGCCGGTGTGGTGGCGCTGATACTGTCGGTGATGGCTACGCTAGACACCACCGAGGACGCCTTCAACCAGATCTGCGAACTTGGGCGCGGCAAGGCCTACCACCATAAACTCCGCGATTACCTGATCGTGATCTTCGGCATCCCTTTATTGATCGCGCTCTCCATCATCATCACCACCAGCTTGCAGCACCAGGAGCTGCTGCGCTGGCTTTTCAGCCTGCCCGGCTTCGGACGCTACAAGCTGGCCCTGTTCCGGGTGACCCCCTACCTGAGTACCTGGATCGCACTGCTCTGTCTCTACAAGTTCATTCCCAACACGCGCATCAGCCTGAAAAACGCGCTGATCGGCAGCCTGGCGGCCGGAACCATCCTGCAGCTGGCACAATCGGTCTACATCCGTCTCCAGATGGGCGTTTCCAGCTATAACGCCATCTACGGAACCCTGGCGTTGCTGCCGGTTTTCATGATCTGGATTTATACCAGCTGGGTTATCGTATTGGCCGGAATGGAATTTATCTGGCATATGCAAAAAGAAATCAATCTCGCAACGCCGCAGGCAGACACCATTCACGGCGACCAGCCGCCTCAAGCACCTGATTAAGCGGGTTTCAGTGGCGTTGACTTTCGGGGCGGCTTCCTTTATACTCCCACGACTTATGATAAAATTTCACCTCATCAGACATGCGGCGGTTGCTCTGGCACTTTTGCTCTGCGCCCAACCCGCGCTGGCCACCGAGCCGATTCAGCCGCTACTGGCGGAACTGACACGGCCGAACGCCCCGCAGCTGCCGGCCAATGAGCCGCCGGCGCTGGTTCCGGCGGACGAAATTGCCGCGGATGAAACCACGGCCGCAACTCCGGTGGCCGACCTGTTCTCGCTGGAAGAAATAAATGGCAACGGCGCTGATCAAAACGAACTGGCGTTGCCCGATATCGATCTGCCGATATCGGATATCCCGCTGGCCCTGAACAGCAAGGTCGAATACTTCCTCTACTATTTCCAGACCAGGGGCAAGCAGTCCTTCTCGCACTGGCTTTCACGTTCATCCCGTTACATTCCGATGATGAAGGAGATCCTTAAGCGCGAGGGGATGCCGGAGGACCTGGTCTACGTGGCCATGATCGAGAGCGGATTCCATCTGCACGCCCGTTCCTGGGCCAATGCGGTCGGCCCGTGGCAGTTCATTTCCGATACCGGACGCCGCTATTCGCTGCGGATCGACCAGTGGATCGACGAGCGCAAGGACCCGGTCAAGGCGACCACCGCAGCCGCGCTGTATATGAAAGAGCTGTACGGAATGTTCAAGGGGGACTGGTATCTGGCGGCAGCCGGTTACAACGCCGGCGAGAACAAGATCCTGCGGGCCATCAGCATGTACAACACCAGCGACTTCTGGGAAATTTCCCAGGGATCGTACCTTAAGCGCGAAACCAAGGAATACGTCCCCAAACTGCTGGCGGCGGCGATCATCGCCAAGGATCCGGCCCGCTACGGTTTTTCCGATGTGGCCTATCTGCCGCCGATCGAATTCGACACCGTCACGATCCCTTCACGCACGAACCTGGAACTGACGGCAAAACTGAGCGGCACCACCTACGAGACCATCAAGGAACTTAATCCTGACCTGCGGCACTGGTGCACCCCACCCAATTATCCCGATTACCAGCTCAAGATCCCCAAGGGGACCAAACAGCAGTTCGAACTTGAATACGCCAAGATTCCGGAAGATCAGCGCTTCACCGAAAAGATTCTCTACACCCGCTACAAGGCCGGCAAACGGGACTCGTTGAAGAGCCTCGCCCGTCGTTTCGGCACGACACCGGTTGCGCTGGCCGAATTGAACGGTCTGAACGCCAAGAACCGCCTGTCCGGCAAGACCCTGATCGTGCCGGTCAAGCAGACCGTCGACTTCAGCCGCGAGGGCCGCACGGCGCGCGCGACCGTAAACAAGGGCAATTATTCCAAATACTATACCGTCAAGAAGGGCGACACACTCGGCGTTCTGGCCAAGCGTTTCAATGTTTCCACCAAACTTCTGACCGCCTGGAACAACCTTAAGGCTACGGTGGCGCTCAAACCCGGACGCCGCATCATAATCGCCAAGTTTACCGAAAAGAACGGAGAGATGGTTCCGGCAACGCCCAAGAGCTGACTCCCGCTTACCCCCATGGCCGAAACAACGAAAGGAATTCCCGATGTATAACATTCTCATCTCCGCGGGCGCCTCTACCGCGGTGCTACTGATACTGATGCTTGTCCTCAAGCTCTCCTGGTGGATTGCGCTGATGATCGCGCTGATCGTATTTGCGCTTGTATTCGTGCTGTTTTCGCGCATAACCATGAAAAAGGTGATGGCTTCGCTAGAAACCGCCGGCAAGGATCTCCAGGCCCAGCCTCCCCGATTCGAAAAGGCGATCCGCGAACTTAAGGATGCCCTGCAGTACAGCAAATGGCAGTTGTATGTGGATGGCCAGATCAATTCCCAGATCGGCATGATCTACTACATGAAACGCGACTTCGCCAACGCCTTCCCCTATCTTGAAAAATCGTTCTTTAAAAATTGGGCCGCCATGGCGATGCTGGCTGTTTCCTACATGAAGCGCCAGAAGAAGGACAAGATGATCAGCACCTTTGATAAAGCCGTGCAGTGGAACGGCAAGGAATCCATGCTCTGGAGCCTGTACGCCTATTGCATGAACGAAAGCGGCGACAACGCCAAGGCCAAGGAGATCCTGGCCAAGGGACTGAAGAAGCTTCCCGGCGATGAAAAGTTGAAGGACAATCTGGAGTCCCTGGAAAAGGGCAAGAAAATGAACATGCGCGCTTACGGAGACCTGTGGTTCCAGTTCCACCTGGAGAGTCTGGGCGCCCTGCAGAAGCATCAGATGGCAGCCATGGGCGGCCGCATGCAGCGGCGCATGGTTGTCAGAAAATAGGAATCATTCAACCGGAGAACCATACAACAGAGCCGTCGCGAGACGGCTTTTTGCTTTTTGAAGTCTGGGGCTATTGGCGAAAAAGCGCAAATAACGCTAAGAATACATAGCGTCTCAAGCCTTCTTGACGAACTCCGATTTCAGCTGCATGGCGCCGATGCCGTCGATCTTGCAGTCGATATCGTGGTCTCCCGAGATGATGCGAATGTTCCTGACCTTGGTGCCGACCTTGACCACTGCTGACGATCCCTTGATTTTCAGGTCCTTGATCACGGTGACCGAGTCGCCGTCGTTGAGCTGGTTGCCGAAGGCGTCACGCACGACGCTGCCGGTCTCCACGCTCTCCGCAGCCGCTTTTGGCCATTCATGGGCGCATTCCGGGCATACGAACATCTCGCCGTCTTCGTAGGTGTACTCCGAACTGCATGAGGGGCATTGGGGGAGGGTGGTCATATGGTTTCCTTTAGAATGTTTGAAATTAAATTGAAGTCCGGTCCAGGAAGGCGGAGATCAATGGTATGACCTCGCTTTTGGCATCTTCAAGGATATAGTGGCCACAATCCGGATAACTGTGAACCTCCGCCTCGGGGAAGCGGCGCTGCCATTCGGCCAGGAAGTGGTGGTCGAAGACAAAGTCCTTTTCTCCCCAGAGAATCAGCATCGGCAGGCTGCGGAACTGGTTGATTCCTTCGGCAACCTGGCTGATCAGCTCGTAATTGCGGTCACCGGGAGCCAGCGGGATGTCCTGTACGAAACGCAGCGTGGCGATGCGGTTCTTCCAGGAGTCGTAGGGCAGCTGGTACAGGCAGCGCAGCTCAGGTGTCATAGGGTTGCGCTTGCAGCCGACCCAGGAAGCGCCGCGGCTGAAGGCGTTCATGCCGCGCACCAGCAGGGCGCCCAGTTGTGTGTCGCGACAGATTTTGAGGCCCAGCGGGAAAGGTTTTGCCGCCGGAAGGGGGAAGGCCCCGGTGTTAAGTATCACCAGCCGCCTGATCCGCTCAGGATGGCGGACCGCGTAGGCCATGCCGATCATTCCGCCCCAGTCGTGCACGACCAGCGTGATTTTTCGGGTCAGTCCCAGATGCTCCAGCAGCCGCTCCAGGTCGTCCACCCGGCGGGGCAGGGTATAGTCATAACGGTCGTCACCCGGTTTATCCGAGAAGCCGCAGCCGATATGGTCCGGGACGATGCAGCGGTAGCGGTCGCGCAGGGCCAGCACCAGGTTGCGGTAGTAGAACGACCAGGAGGGGTTGCCGTGGACCATCACGACCGGGTCGCCGCTCCCCTCGTCCAGATAGTGGTAGTTCAAGCCTTCAATATTCAGCTCGTGTCCGCTGAAGGGGTATTCCTTGGAAAGTGCGCTGCTGGTCACCACTCCACTCCCAGCATCAGGCAGTTCAGGCCGCTGCCGATACCGAGCAGGGCGACCTTGTCACCCGCCTCCAGCATGTCGCGTTCGGCCGCCAGAGCGGCGGTCAGCGGCAGCGAGACGGTGCCCATGTTGCCCAGGAATTCAAAGGTGGTGAAGTCCTTGTCGGCTGGGATACCGAGGGTTTTCAGGATCGCGCTCTGGTGGGCCGAACCGACCTGGTGGCAGATCACCCGGTCCACATCCTCGGCGCGCCAGCCGACCTGGGGCAGGAAGGCCTCCCAGGTGCGGCGTCCCAGTTCGACGCCGTAATTCATCACATTGACGCCGTCGGTGCTCATCGATTGACGGTAGCCCCCCTTGCCGTCCGGGGTGATGCCCCACAGGCAGAGCCCGTGGTGTTCCGGGGCGGCCTGGGTGGTGCCGCCCAGCAGGCGGCGGCGGGCGGAGCCGGAAAAGGAGCCGTCGGTCAGCAGCACCGCCACGGCCCCGGAGCCGCCGGTCAGGGTGGCCAGCGATGTTGCGAAGTGCTGCATGTTACATTCTTCCAGCATGCGGGCGATCATGATCTCGTTGATCTCGCGGGCGCTCTCGCAGGAGACCACCAGCCCGGCCCGGATCTGCCCCAGCTCGATGCGGTTGGCCACATCCAGGATGCCGTTCAGTACCCCCAGGCAGGCATTGGAGAGGTCGAAGACCGCGGCGTGCCCGCCGACACCCAGCCCGGCTGCTACGCGGCAGGCGGTGGCCGGCTCGAACTGTTCCCGGCAGACGCCGGTGTAGATCAGCGCGCCGATCTCGGCGGCGGAAATTCCGCTTGCCGCCAGCGCTTTATTACCGGCGGCGATCGCCCCCTGGGAAAGCGGATAGCCCGGTTCCCACCAGCGCCTCTCGCGGATTCCGGTCAGCGCCTGCAGCTGTCCCGGCGCAATGTGGAGCTGGCGGTAGAGCGGCTCCAGGCGGGATTCCAGCTCGGTTGATGAAACGACTACCGGCGCCAGCTGGTAGTCAAGGGCTTCGATTATCACTTTGGTGTACTTCATTTAACTCCTACTCCATCCGTACCGAAAAATCATTCATCTGGTAAATAGTCTTGCCATCCACCGACAGGAAGCCGTCGGCGGTCAGTGTGCGCGTATGTTCATCGACGGCGGTGATCCAGCACTCCACCGTGACCTTGCTGTTGGCCGGCACAATCTGCCCGCGATAGAGCCAACGGTGCCGTTTTTCCAGTGCCACGGCGGCCAGCGTGTCACCCGGGTTCCAGCCCCAGCGCTGCACCGCGGCGAACTTGGCCAGCTGCAGGAACGACTCCAGCCCCAGCGAGCCGGGCGTGACCGGGTCCTCGTAGAAATGGGCCTTGAAGAACCACTCCTCCGGATCCACATCCTTGACGCCGCGCAGGTAGCCGAGGCCGGCCGGGCCGCCATCCGCTGCGAACAGTTCGATCCGGTCGATCATCCGCAGCTGAGTGTCCGGGAAGGGCGCCGTTTGCGGGTAGGTCAGGCTTCGGCTCCGCTCAGCCTCCTGCCTGGTTGGCTGGTATGGCTTTGCGTCGCGGATGCCGACCTGGGCCGCCAGCGCCTCTTTCGAGAAGAAGCCGAACATCGTCTCCCCCTCGTAGAGGACTCCGTGGCGGTCGGCAACGCTGAAGTCATATTCCTGGATGATCATGCCGCCGCTGGTGGCGACTTTCTTCATCGTGGCGCTGCAGGTCAGCGTGCCGCTTTCCGGTGTGACCGGGCGGTGCTGGATCGCATCTCCCCCCAGGTTGCGGAAGGAGATATCGCTGGGGCTGGTCAGGGCCGAGCCGACGTAGGCCGCCAGCCAGCCGCAGGGTTGCAGCGCGGCTTCCAGCAGTACCGCGAAGGGCATGCGCGGCTGGCGCTCGACCGCGAAATACCAGGCGTTGGCCGGGATGTCGTACTGCGCCTCGGCCATGGCCCCGGCGGTCATCCGCCACGGTTCGCCCCTGAGCGCGGTAACCCGGTCCATGAACTGGAAGGGAGGGCCGGGCAGCCGGGCGATCTTGCGACCGCTGTCGAAGATCCGGTACGGTTCCCCGAATCCCTCCGACGGGTTGCCGTTACTGTAGGCCAGGATCTGCTGCTTGGTGTAGAGGGCCGGTTTGCGGATGTAAACCCCATCCCCACCCCAACCCTCCCCTTGAAGGGGAGGGGGCATTATTGTTCCTCCCCCTTCAAGGGGGAGGTCAGGAGGGGGATGGGCCAGAGAATGCCCACCCCACATAGCAGTCAATTTTTCACGGGTCGTGCCGGTCAGGCGCACCGACATGTTGGTGATTTCCACGATCGGCTTGCCGTCGGCGTACATCAGCGCATCGACGATGCTGTACGGCTCCGGGCCGTAGCCCAGCTCGCGGATACTGACTTCATAGGTAACAACCCGGGTGGTTTCCAGCACCTGGCCGCGGCAGCAGAGTTTGCTGGCGATCCCCGGCAGCGGTTCCCAGGCCGAGCCTGCGCTTTCGGCCACCCAGCCCATGCGCAGCAGGTAGATGCGTAGCGTGTGCATGCAGCATTCGTACATCAGCGTGCCGGGCATGACCCGGTCGTCGACGAAGTGGCAGGTGATGAACCAGTCGTCGGGATGAATGTCGGCTTCGGCCCGGATCTGTCCCAGGCCGTAGCGTCCGCCGGTCGGGTTGATCTCGATCACCCGGTGCACCAGCTGCATCCGTCCGCCGGGAATAGTCAGCGGCCGGGTCAGGTTGAGTCCGGCAAAGAGCGGGCCGAAACAGCCCGGCAGGTCGCCTGCACGCAGGCGGTCCAGTTGGGCGGCATCGTAGCTCTCGACCGCCAGCGGCGCCAGTTCCCGCCAGTCGTCGGGGCGGATGCCGCTGGTCGGGCGCAGGTCGATGGCCGGCCGCACGATCCCTTGGCCGGCCTCCAGGGCCTGGCTGGTGAAGAAACCGGCGCAGCCGTCGCGCATGGTCAACAGCGGCTGGCCATTGACCGTGGCATCGAAGCGGAAGCGGAACAGGTAGGTGTCACCCTGGCGGAAAAAGCGTTCGATGCGGATATCGTAATGGATTGTCTCGCCCGGGCCCGGCAGTCCGCGGTGAAAGGTGACCACAGCATCCAGCAGGCGGTAGACCGCCAGGCCGCGGGTGATGAAGTCAATCCCCAGGTAGCCGGACAGGAACAGATCTGCCTGCCCTGCCTCGACCGCGATGCAGGTCGGAATCCGTCCGCCGTCCAGGTACCAGGCGTCGGGATGGATGTCATGTTCGGTCACGACCCGGCCGCTGGTCATGGAGCGGGCCTCCCCCTCCAGCGCCACGATCCGGTCCACCAGCATCAGCGGTGCGTCCGGCAGTCGCACCCTGGTCGGGAAACTGTCCGCCTCGGCAAATTCGGGGCCGAGCATGCGGGCGACGCTGCCGATCGCGAATTCCATGCACATCTCGCGGTTGAAGACGCAGGGCTTGTCATTCCCCCTCCCTTGACGGGAGGGAATTGTTTGCGGGGCATCCTGTGGAATTGCGTCATCCCCCAGCGCCTGACGCAGTGAAGCCTGCAGCGCCAGTGCCTTGGCCATCGAGCTGGTCAGCGTGTCGGATACCTTCAGGTAGGCTTCGTGGGCCTTGAGGCGCGCTTCCTGGACAGCGGCAAATTCCCTGATCACCGGCTCAAGCGGTAGCCGGTCGCTGGAAGCCTCATCCGGCCTGCGGGGAGGAATGGTCATGTCCGCCAGTTGCGACATCTGCCGTGCAACGGCTGGTGGCGCCGGAGCCTGTGCCGCCGGCCGGGTCCGGCGTGGAGGCAGCGACGGCTGAAACGGTGCGCCGCCGGAGGAAATCCTGACCGTCCCCCCCTTGCCGGAGAGCTGGAGCCGGGCCGGAGGCGCGGCGAACAGTGGCGACAGGTCCAGCGGTACACGTTCCGCAACCAGTTGGGCCAGAAGCCGTAACAGCCCCGAATTGGGGTCCTGTCCCGGATGGCAGGCCGACCTGGCCAGATGCGGACGATCCTGCAGGATGCTGCCGATCATCCGGCTGCAGGAACTGCCCGGTCCCATCTCCAGGAACAGGCGCACGCCGTCGGCGTAGGCATGTTCGATCACGTTGGGGAAGTTGATTCCTTTAAGCGCCTGGGCCAGTATCGAATCGGCCGCGCTCTCGCGGTTGACCTCGTAGGGTGCTCCGGCGGCGCCGCTGTAGAAGCGGATTCCGGGTGGCGGGGTGGTGGGGAAGAGATGCAGTTGCCGGTATGGGCCGCCCACTTCCCGGGCCACCTCGCAGTGGACCGTGGTCACACCGTGGAGCGGGAAGAAGCGGCAGCCGAGCTGCTGCACGGCCTGCGCCACCTGGCCGGCCTCGCCGCCGATCACGCATTCATCAGGGGTGTTGACGATCAGCAGGTAGACGCGGCGGAACCCTTGCAGAGCGGCCCGCACCTCCTCTGACGGAGCAACGGCCACGCCGATGCTCCATTCCACCTGTTCACCCTCCTTGAGCTTCCAGGCGCGGCGGGCGGCACGGCACTCGCCGGCCAGATCATGGGTGAAGAGGGTCGAATTGCGCATGCGGGTCAGCATGCCGTCCCGGTCGTGCCAGGCGCCCAGCGCGAACAGCCCGGCCGATTCTCCCAGGCTGTAGCCGATCACCGACTGGGGCTGTACCGCGAAGCTGCGGACGATATCGCTGACCGCGCAGCCGGTGGCCACCTGTCCGAAGATCACGGCCCGGTGGTTCTCGTTTATTTCAGCCAGGGGGGCGCCGTTCCAGAACCTCTCCGGCTGGAACTGGCTGCGCAGGTAGAGGTTTTCAGCATCCTGTCGCCGGAAGATCTCCGGCCAGCGGCAGGAAAGTTCGCTGCACATGCCGGGGTAGTGGTTGCCGGAGCCGGGGAAGACAAAGGCCAGTTTGCCGTCCCGGCCAAGCGGGTCGGTGGAGTAAAACAGCCGGTCATGCAGCGAGGGATGGGCGCTCAATCCGGACCGGTCGCCATGGTTGCCGAGCAGATCAAGGCCGTGGTCGATCAGGGTTGACAACTCATCCCGGTTGCGTGCCACCAGCGCGATCGCGCATGGCTTGTCGTCGGGTGTCTCGGCTCGGGCATGCCATTCACGCCCCATGGAATACAGGTCGCTGTCAGGCGTGCGGTTGCAGCGCAGGCGCAGGAGGTCGAGCCCGCGGGCCAGTTCGGCCGGGTTTTCTCCGGTGATGCTGAAAAGGCATTCCGTTCCGGCTCCCAACGGCGCTATTCGGTCGGTCTCAAGGCGGGGCGGTATGTTGTCCCACCCTTCCAGCACGATATGGCTGCAGCTGCCGTCCACTCCGAAGACACTGACGCCGGCGCGGCGCGGCCCCTCGGCCCGGTTGCGCAGCCAGTAACGCGGGGTGCGCGGCAGGTAGAGCGGACCGGAACCGGCCAGTTCGGGGCAGGGGTTTTCTATCCCGCGACAATGGGGGATGATCTGCTGGTAAAGCGCCAGGCAGCCCCGTACAAAGGAGGCCAGGCCGGATGCGGCGCCGGTGTGGCCGATGTCGCCGGTAATGCTGGAAACGGCGCAGGTGCGCTCCTTATGCGCAGCGGAATCGTCGGTCTGGGCGCTGGCGAAGAAGCTCTCCAGTGCGGCGGCTTCCATGCGATCCTCGGACGGATGTCCGCTGCCGTGGGCTTCCAGGTAGGAGATGGTGGCCGGGTTGACGCCGGCGTCGCTGTAGGCCCGCTCCAGGGCCTGACCATAGGCGGCTCCGTCGGGAATGACCGTGTCGCCGCTGGAACTGCCGATCCCGCGGATAACCGCGTAGATCCTGTCTCCGTCGCGCTCGGCATCGTCAAGCCGCTTGAGTACCGCCGAGCAGGCCCCCTCGCCGACAATGGCGCCGTCCGCCTTCTGGTCAAAGGGGAGCGCCCGGCCGGAAGGGGAGAAGTTTCTGTCGGCGTGCTGCCCGAGAACCGCCCGCAGGTCTCCGGCCAGATCCACCGCCCCCACCAGCGCCTTGTCGATCTCGCCGCTCTGCAGCTGCCGCACGGCAGTTTCCAGTGAGCGGATGCCGGAACTTTCCTCGCTGGAAAGGGTGAAGCTGGGACCGCCGAAGCGGAACTCCCGCGCGATGCGGCTGGCGACGATGTTGCCCAGAGCGCCCATGGTGCGGTTGGCGTTCAACGGCGGTCCGGCGTCGTCACGCAGTTGCGCGGTCCAGGCCGCCAGCTCTTGCGGCGACAGGTCCCTTCCCAGCTCTTTGGCCCATGCGGCGGCCTGCTGCGCCAGCGACCAGCGGAAGCTGAAATTGGTGCTGCTCAGGTCGAAGGCGATGCCGATGAAGACCCCGGACCGCAGGTTGTCCTCCCGGTCCAGGCCGGCGTCGGCCATGGCGCCGGCGGCGCTCTTGAGCATCAGGATCTGCTGGGGCAGCATCTCCTCCATCTCGCGCGGTGGAATCCGAAACTGATCCGAGGCCACTTCGACTTCATCCAGGTAATAACCGTTAAAGGGGGTCTCGTGCAGCCCCTCCTCCCTGAACCAGGCGCTCTCTTCCGCTCCCCACCATTTCAGCGGTGGTGTGGGGGCGCTGTGGGACGTGCCGCCCAGAATCCGTTCCTGGCAGGAACGCAGCGATTGCCAGGGGCCGAAGCGCGCATCCAAGCCTACCACCGCGATCTCAGTCCGCGGTTTGGGTTTCTGTTCATGCCTGGTCGCCTTGGGCGGCCCGTTTTTGGGCAGCCACTCCTCAACCAGCAGGTGGGCGTTGATGCCTCCGAAACCGAAGGCGCTGACCGCTGCCCGTCTTGGGGTGTCGTCGGAACGGCGCTGCCAGGGGATGGCTTCATTCAGTACCCGGAACGGGCTGTTGTCCAGGTCCATTCCCGCTTGCGGGGCGCTGAAATTGGCGGTGGGGGGCAGCTGTCCCTCGCCCATGGCCAGCAGCACCTTGGTCAGCGCGGCGGCGCCGGCGGCGGTCAGCAGGTGGCCGATGTTGGACTTGATCGAACCGATGATGCAGGGTGGCCCGCTTGGCCGCAAATCGCCCCACAGCTCGCGCAGGCTGGCAACCTCGGTGGCGTCGCCGACCTGCGTGCCGGTGGCGTGGCATTCGATCAGGTCCACGTCCCGCGGCTCCCAGCCGGCCCGGGCGTAGGCGGCCCGCATCGCCCGCAGCTGCCCTTCGGAAAGCGGCGCCAGCAGGCTGCCGCCCACATCGTTGGCCAGGCCGATGCCGCGGATTACGCCGTAGATCCGGTCGCCGTGGGCAATAGCGTCTTCGGTGCGTTTGAGCAGAAAGATGCCGGCCCCTTCTCCGACCACCAGGCCGTCTCCGGAGGCGTCGAAAGGCGAGCAGATCCCCCGGCGCGACAGGGCGCGCAGCTGGGAGAAGCCCATCTGGGTATAGAGCGGGTCGGGTCGCGAGAGTCCGCCGGTCAGCATCGCGTCGGCGCGGCCGGACAGCAGTTCGTCGGTTGCCAGTTTGATCGCGTAGAGCGAGGAGGCGCAGGCGGCGTCCAGGGTGCAGCAGCCCCCGCCCAGGCCGAGCGCGGCCGCCAGCATTCCAGCCGGCAAGCCGGCCACATAGCGGTTGAGCGGGTTTGTTGATTCGCTCTGGCCGGAGTGTCCCAGCAGTTTCTCCTCGAAGGTCCTGCCCAGCCATTGGCGCGAGAGCCGGGCGGAGGTTTCGCTGGGCAGTGCCAGGTTGCCGATGATGACGCCGATGCGGGAGCGGTCCAGCGGTTCGGTGACGCCGTCGTCGTAGGCGCGTTTTCCGGCATTGATCAGCAGGTGGAAGAGCGGGTCAAGTCCGGCCAGGCGTTCATGGGGTAGCGCCAGGCCGGACAGGGAGGTTATGGAAGGGATCTCTTCGATGAAACAGCCGTTGCGGGAATAGACGTGGTCGGCCTTGCCGACCTCGGGATCGAAGGCGGCTTCGGCCGGGATATGCCATCTCCCGGCCGGGACCTCGCGGGCGGCGCTGTTGCCGAGGCGGATGTTGTCCCAGAAACGCCCGAGATCGGGCGCATCGGGAAAGATGCCGCCGATCCCGACAATTGCTACCGATGATGCCGGCTGCATTTCAGGCGGCTCTCAGTTCGTTCTGCTTGTCCTGCGGCAGCTGGTTGAGCTGGAAGGCGCGCCCCAGCGAAGGATCGATCACGCATTCGTATCCTTCCAGCCGCGCCACCAGTTTGCCGGTCTGCCGGTCCAGAAATTCCATGTCGGCGGTGGCGCCATGTTCACGTTCGGCGGTGACGCGCACCAGGATCTGGACGCCTTCGCGGGGGAAGGAGTCGTGATACTGACGGTAGCGCCCGGCAAAGCAGGGGAGCGAGCCGGAACCGAAACGTTCGAAACTCCACAGGATCATCAGCTGGAAGGCGGAGTCCATCACCAGCGGATCGGAGAGCCAGTCGCTGCGGAATGGCTGTCTGATCCAGGCGGATGGTTGCGGAGCCGTGCCGACGATGGCGGAAATCCCTTTCGCTGAACAGCTTTCGATTTGCTGGATCCCCTGCAGGTCGGGGCCGTGAAACAGGTGTTTGGGGTTGTAAACCAGCCCGTCCAGCGGAATGTAGGGGGCCGATGGCAGTTCAGGAATCGAACGGATCCCTTCCGGCAGTTGCCGTGCCAGCACGATCTCGCCCTTGGCGTGCAGCAGCGGGCGGCCTTCTGTTCCGCTTCCGGTCAGTTCGACCGTCACGATGTGGAGCGAATCGCGTTTTTCGGCCCTTCCGGCCATGATTTGAACAGTGTAGGGGCGGTCCGGTTCGAAGATGACCCCCTTACAGATCCTCAGGTCGTTGAAACCGTGGAAGCGGAAACCGGGATTGCCGTGCAGCGCTCCGTGGGAGAGCCATTCCACGACCATGGCCATCGGCAGAACCGCCTTGCCGTCCATTACATGCGAGCGCAGAAAGGGGTAGTCGGCAACCCCCAGGGTCAGGCTGAAGGCTTCCGAGAGCGGTTTCGACCTGGCCCGGCTCTGGTTCGCGCCGGCTTTGCCGACCATTCCGGCCGTGCCGGCCAGCGCCACCACCTCAACCGGGCCATCCGTGGCGGCGATCTCCCTGATCAACAGTTCGCTACCCTTGGCCAGGCTGATCAGTTCGATGCCTTCACCGGCAAAGACCTTCTTCAGCGCGGGCGTGACCATGCCGCCGTCCCACGGACCCCAGTTGATGCTGACCGCACGACAGCCAGGCCTGCGGCGCGCCTCGTTCTGGGCCAGTTTGTTGAGCACCTCGTTGGCCACGGCATAGTCGGCCTGGCCGGTGCGTCCGAAACGGCCGGTGGTGGAGGCGAACAGCGCGATGAAACGGAGATCATCACCGGCGGTCGCGGCCAGCAGCGTGCGCAACCCGCTGACCTTGGTGCCGTAGACCTGGGCAAACTGCTCGCGGGTCTTGTCCATGATCAAACGATCGGCCAGTACGCCGGCGCCATGGATGATGCCCCGGATCGGACCGTGCTCCCGGCGAATCTCCGTCAGCAGCGCGCTGACGGCGTCGGTGTCGCGGATATCTACGGAGCGGTAAAGCGCTTTACCTCCGGCAGCCTCGACTCGGGCCAGGGTAGTGCGCAGTTCGCGTCCGGCCAGAATCGCCTGATACTGCTCTTCAATCGCCTTGGGATGCATCTTTCCCGTGGCGTGGTCGAGGATGGCCCGCTTGATGCGGCTCTCTTCGGTCAGCGCTTCCAGCCAGGCCGGTTCGGGAGTCAGTTCCGGGCTGCGTCCCAGCAGCACCAATAGCGGCCGGTAGGCCTGGGCCAGCGCCACCGCTACCGCCGCAGTCACGCCTCGTCCGCCGCCGGTCGCTACGATGACTTCACCGGCCTGGACCGGCGGTGAGAGAGGGACTGGTAGTTCGGGCAGTTCGGCCAGCGCCAGGCCGATCCGGCTCCCGGGAGTCAGACCCACTTCGCCCGGGCCGCTGCGAAAGAGCTCGTCGGACACAGCACGGGCCGACTCCGTCGCATCGGCAAAAAGACCCAGATCGATGGCCTTGCAGGTTACGTCCGGCCATTCACGGGCGGCGGTCTTGAGCAGCCCGGCCAGTCCGCCCGAGAGCGGGTCGCCGAGCGCTGTGCCATCCGCGCAACCGAAGAATCCGTCCAGGCGGGAGATGGTCGTGAAGAGCGCGCCGCCGGTGCCACCGGCCCGGCGCAGGGCCGGAGCGGCGCTTTTCAGCAGCAGGAAGGCGTTTTCAAGGAAACGGTCGTCAGTGCCGGCCGCCGGAGCTACGATCACCAGCGCCGCCATATCCACGCTGGCCGCGATCCGGTCAGCTTCCTCCACGGAAACCAGTCTTACGGTGCGGCCGTTTGCGCGCAGCAGTGAACAGAGTTCTTCGGAGAAGGCCGAACCGTCGTCGGTCACCCACAGTTCGCCTTCCTTGGCGACAGCGATGCTGTCGGCGGTGTTTTCCAGCGTACAGGGGATGATCGTGCTGCGGTTAACGTCGGCGCTGTTATCGACAGGTAGGTTGACCGGTTGCGCGGTATTTGCGACGGGAGCGGGTTTCAAGGCTGCTCCTGAATCCAGGTGGCGGGCAATCTCGCCCAGCGTGCGCAACGTGCCCAGATGTTCGGGGCCGATCACCGGCGAGCCGGGGATGCGCTCCTGCAGCGCCGAGAGGATCTCGACCCGCTTGATCGAGTCGATGCCCAGGTCGGAATCCATGCCCATGTCCAGTTCCAGCATTTCGACCGGATAGCCAGTTTTCTCGGCCACCACCGCCAGCAGGGTTTCGGTGACGTTGCCGGAGGCGCTTGCCGCTGCTGCGATCGGTGCCGCCGTCTGTGCGCCGGCTCCCAGATGTTTTGCAATCTCGCCCAGCGTGCGCAGCGTGCCCAGGTGCTCTGGTCCGATCACCGGCGAACCGGGGATGCGCTCCTGCAGCGCCGAGAGGATCTCGACCCGCTTGATCGAGTCGATGCCCAGGTCGGAATCCATGCCCATGTCCAGTTCCAGCATTTCGACCGGATAGCCGGTCTTCTCGGCCACCACCGCCAGCAGGGTTTCGGTGACGTTGTCGGGTACGGTTGCCGCTGCTGCTGACGCGACCGGCGCCGCCGTCTGTGCGCCTGCTCCCAGGTGCCCTGCGATTTCGCCCAGCGTTCGCAGTGTGCCCAGGTGCTCTGGTCCGATCACCGGCGAACCGGGGATGCGTTCCTGCAGCGCCGAGAGGATCTCCACGCGCTTGATTGAATCGATGCCCAGGTCAGAATCCATGCCCATGTCCAGTTCCAGCATTTCGACCGGATAGCCGGTTTTCTCGGCCACCACCGCCAACAACGTTTCGGTGATCCTGTCCGGGGCCGGTTGTGCGACGGCGGCTGTCGGGGCAGCGGCCGGTTGCAGCGGAGCCGGTGCGCTGACGCGGGCAGGCGCGGCTGACGGCGAAGCGGCAACAGCAGGCGCTGCAGCCGGAACCGTGAATGCGTACGCAGCGACACTGCCCCCCTGCAGCATGGTCTGCTGCTGTTCCAGCAGGGTCTGGATGGTGCGGCTGGCGGTTTCCTGTCCTTCCAGGAAACGGCGGTGCAACTGGGCGGTTTCCTCCTGCATCTTCTGCAGCACCGCCATGCCTTCCCTGGTCACCCGCAGCGATTCGGCCAGCGCGTCCCGTGAAAGCGGGGTCTGAACGGTTGCCGTGGGTACTGTGTAGTGAACGGGCGCTGCCGGTATTACCGCCGTTTGTGGTGCGGAAACCGCTGCTGCTGCACGGGCAACCGCCGGACGCTGTGGTTTCGGTTTTACGTAGTTGGCTCCGCAGATCGGCACCGTCATCAGCGGCTTCTTGCCGCTGGCAACGGCCGGCCGGTAGTCTCCGTCCCAGTCGCAAAGGCGCGCATCGCAGCCGAGCGCGACCAGTTTTGCCAGAACGCGGGCCAGGTCGTACAGGCCGGAGCGTTTGCCACCCGCTGCGTCCAGCGCCAGCGCCACATGTTCGCGTTGACCCAGGATGGCCGAAACCAGGCCGGTCAGCCTGGCGCCAGGGCCGACTTCGACAAAAGTCCGTACACCGGCGGCGTACATCGCTTCGATCTCGTCCACGAACTCCACCGGCCTGGCCAGTTGCCCGGCCAGCAGTGCCTTGGCAGCGTCGGTGCCGGTCGGGTATACTGCCGCGGTGCTGTTGGCGTAAACCGGAATCCGGGTGGCCTTGAAATCGATCTTATCCAGCGCGGCCAGGAACGGCGCCGCGGCATCGGCCACCAGCGGGCTGTGGAAAGCGGCAGCCACCGGCAGGCGCTTGCAGGAGAGTTTGCGGCCGGCAAGGATCTTTGCGGCCCGTTCGATCTCGGCCGTAGTTCCGGACAGGATCGCCTGGGAGGGGGCGTTGCGGTTGGCGATCACCAGCTCCAGTCCTTCTTCGGCGATGATCTGCTCGACGGTCGCCAGGGGGGCGGGAACCGCCAGCATGCTGCCCTTGTCGCCGCCGCCGGCGCCCATCAGGCGGCCGCGCAGCCGTGACAGCTCGTGCAGCACGGTCTCATCGAACATGCCGGCCGCGCAGAGGGCGGTCAGTTCGCCGTAGCTGTGGCCTGCCACCGCTTCCGGGGCGATGCCGAACGATTCAAGGATCTTCAGCGCAGCCAGGCTGACCGCGCCGATGGCCGGCTGGGCGGCTTCGGTCGCCCGCAGCTGCTCTTCCTGGCGCTCACGAGTTTCCGCATCAAAGGCGGTGGCCGGGTAGATCAGGTCGGACAGCAGCTTGCCATCGACCTTGCCGTAGCCTGCATCGGCGGCGGCCAGGGTCTGCAGCGCCTGGGGGAAACGGCAGGACAGGTCCCTGAGCATGCCGGTGTACTGTGCTCCCTGGCCCGGGAAGAGCATGCCCAGGGCACCGTTCTTCGCTCCGCAGGCATAACTGGCGCCGTCGGGTGTGTTCCAGCCGGTCAGCGGATTTTTCTGCAGCATATTACGGGCGTTGGCAACCAGCGTGGCCAGTTGGGTCTGGTTACGCTCCACAACCAGCGTCAGCCGGCAGTTTGCACTGCTGTTGAACGAGGCCCGCGAAGCTGCCGCCGAACCCCTCAGCTCGTTCCAGGAAGCCTGGAGTGGTATTGTTGCCAGGGCGGCATCCAGTCCGGAGGCATCGGCGCCGGAAAAGGCGAAAATCTGGACGTTGCCGTTCCACTCCGTTGCATCCTTTTCGGGGCGGTATTCCTCCAGCACCAGGTGGAAGTTGGAGCCGCCGAAACCGAAGGCGCTGACGCCGGCCCGGCGCGGCGTGTTGCCGTGGGGCAGCCAGGGGCGCTTTTCAGTTGCCAGGTAGAACGGGGTGCGGCCGGAGGTTACCTCGTCCAGCGGCTTTTGCAGCTTGATCGTCGGCGGCAGCACCTTGTGGTGCAGGGCCAGCGCAGCCTTGATCATCCCCGCCGCTCCGGCGGAGGCCTTGGTGTGTCCGATCTGGGATTTTACCGATCCCAGTGAGCACCAGGGGGTTTCGGCTTCGCCGAAAACTTCGCGCAGAGCGTTGACTTCGACCGCGTCGCCGACCTTGGTGCCGGTGCCGTGAGCTTCCAGCAGACCGATACTGTCGGGGGTGACTCCGGCGCGATCGTAGGCCTCCCGCAGCGCTTTTTTCTGTCCGGCGGCGCTGGGGGCGTAAATCGCGTCCCCTTTGCCGTCGCTTGAAGAGCCGACGCCGCGGATCACCGCATAGATCTTGTCGCCATCGCGCTCGGCGTCGGCCAGGCGCTTGATCACGACTATGCCGAGCCCTTCTCCCAGGATCGTGCCGTCGGCCGAGGAGTCGAACGGTTTGGCGTTGCCGCTGGGCGAAAGGGCCGGCGTCTTGCTGAAGCACATGTACATGAAGATGTCGTTGAAGGTGTCGATGCCGCCGGTCACCACCATGTCGGACTTGCCGGTGGCAAGCTCCATGCTGGCCAGGTGCAGGGCGCTGAAAGAGCTGGCGCAGGCCGCGTCCACGACGCAGTTGGTGCCGCCCAGGTCGTAATGCTTGCTGATCCGTCCTGCCACCACGTTGCCCAAAAGGCCGGGGAACGAGTTTTCCTGCCAGGGCACGTAGGCGTCGGCGATGCGCTGCACCACGTCTTCGCTGACGTTATCGGCGACACCGGCCTCCTTGAGCGCTTTGCGCCAGATCGGGTGCCCCAGACGCGCTCCCAGCGGTATCACCAGTTCGAGAGTGCCGGTGACGCCCAGTATGACGCTGGCCTTGCTGCGGTCGTATTCACGTTCCGGTCCGTAACCGGCATCTTTCAGCGCCTGGCCGGCCGCGACCAGTCCCAGCAGCTGGGAGGTGTCGATCGCTTCAAGCACGTTGGGGGGGATGTTGAACTCCATCGGGTTGAAGTCAACCGGCGAGATGAAACCGCCACGCTGACCATAGGTGCGGTCGGGGCTCTTCTGGTCCTGGTCGTAATAATCTTCCACCCGCCAGTGGGTTGCCGGGATATCGGTGATGGCATCAATCCCGTCCGCGATGTTAGACCAGTAGGATTGCTGGTCGTCAGCCTGAGGAAAGAGACAGCCGATGCCGATAATGGCCAGTGGTACGGAACTGTTGGATGGTGCCGGTTTCTGATCGTGCGTTTTCACCTAAAGGTACTCCTTGATTTTTGCAAGTTCGAGCGGTTCCATGCGCAGGGCCTCTGGCGGGATAGGTATCCCCTGGCAGCTGAGAAAGTTGGCGCGGGTCAGCACCGCTGCGCCAAAAAGAATATTTAGTGCAACCGTGACCACGGTCCGGTTGCATGGAGCTTCCAGGAACGAGCCGGCGGTCCATTCGTTGAATGCGCCCATGGCTGGGCCGCACCAGACCTGGTAATCGATCTTGCGCGACGAATCACCGTCCTTGGCCCAGTGGGCGGCCTGTCCCAGGTACCAGCGGAAGACCAGCGCCATGCGGTGTTTCGGCTCCTGGTCCCCCCGCCTTGCCTGATTCGGGTCGCGCTTCAGGAAGTAGCCGCGGGTTGCCTGCCAGATCTCGTCCAGCGGTGCGCGGAAAACCGTTTTTTCGAGCTTTTCCCTTTCCGGGAGCGGTATTTCGTCGATACTGTTGTGTGCCCGGTAGAGTTCGTACAGCTTGGCGGCCCGCATCGGGAACATGGTGCCGCGCTTCAATACCTGTACGTCAACCCCCATCTCGAACATGTCGGCCGCGGGAGCCATGGTCACATCGGCCTGGCGGGTCTCGGCCAGCATCGCGCGCACCTCGTCGGAAGTGCCCGATTCGACACAGGCTTGGTGGGCCGAGCCGACCATGATATAGGCGGCGCCCATGGTGAAGGCCGCGGCAGCCGCGGCCGGGGTCGAGATGCCGCCGGCCAGCCCCACGTGCAGGCGCGAACCGTAGCCATGTTCTGTCCGCAGTCTGGCCGCCAGCGAGAGGATGGTCGGAAAGAGCGTGCTGGACGGGCGGTTATCGGTGTGTCCTCCGGAGTCGGCTTCGGCGGTTATGTACTGGGCCATGGGTATTTCGGCGGCCATTGCGGCCTGTTCGGCGGTTATCTCCCCGCCGGCCAGCAGTTCCTTCAGAAACGATTCGGGGGGCGGCGCAAAGAAACGGGCCGCCAGTTCTTCCCGGGAGACTTTGGCAATGATCCGGTTGGGGGCAGTGACCGTGCCGTCGGCGGTGCGGTGGATGCCGTGCAGGCGATAACGGACCAGGGGCAGGGTCAGTTTGAGGAAGGCCGAGGCTTCCACCAGCCGGACACCATTTTTGATATACAGTTCGGCCAGCGCCTTTTCCAGTTCCGGTTCGTGGGGAGAGTGGATCAGGTTGCAGCCGAACGGGATGCCTTTGCTTTTCAGGTGGTCTATCGCGGCTTCCACCGCGGAAAGAGGCAGACCGGCCGCGCCGAAGAAGCCGAGCATGCCCGCTTTGCCAAGTTCCTCGGCCATTGAAACCGAACTGATCCCTTTGGCCATCGAGCCGCCGATATAGGGGTAGCGCAGCCCCAATTCCGCACAAAAGTCCGGATCGCCGAGGTTTTGCGGCAAAAGCGGTGGCGCGTATCCTGCCAGTGGCAGGGCGCCGGCTGCCGGTTTCTCCGTGCCAAGCAGGGCCGATCCGCGCGATGCGGAATTGAATGCACCGTTGTCGCTGGTGATAAAGAGCGGCGAACGCAGCGAAAGCAGCGCAGCGCCCAAGCCTTCTTTTTGTTGATGCGCATCCGCCGGCTCGGGGCAAAACCATCCGAGGACACTGCTTCCAGGCGGATTGCCGCCGGCGCCATCCTTATGTTTAAGCTGTGTCAAACGTGAATCTCCTGTCGCCGAGACAAAATCTGTTACTGGGCATCCACAATAAGCATGAAAATTACAGCAAGGTTAAGAGGGCAATTATTATCTGAAAAATTCAGATAATACAAGACAAGTCTGTATACTCACTAACATGTTAACCACTGGAATTAGAATAATAATTGTTTGACGCACCGAAATAAACGGCTGGCGGTTGCCGGTGATGTAAAAAAGGCCCGCCCCCGGTGCATCGGAGACAGGCCTGTTTTCGGGTTGTCAGTGGATTAGAAGCTGATGCCAACGCCGCCGGCCAGGATGTCCAGTTTGTCGTCAAACTGACGGCGGTACTCGGCGTTCAGGAAGATCGGCCCGATCGGAAAATTAAGTCCCGCCAGTCCGATTACGCTCCCCTTGGTGCCGCGCTTGTCGTGAAAGATCAAGGCCTGGCCGAGACCGGCATAGGGCTTGACGAAGGGAATCGGCGCATGCACTTTGAATAGCGCCGTAATGGGCACAGATTCATCGCGGCTGAAGGTGCGTTTGTTATCCTTGTCGATCATCGTGTAACCAAGGGTAGCGCCGATGGAAACCAGGCGGTTCAGGTACAGATCACCGAATACTTCGGTGCTGTAGCTGCTTTCACCGGCAGCGGCGCCTGCCCGGGCTCCGACCGCAATCGAATCGGAGGCGCAAGCGGTTGTTGCGATGGCCAGCAGGGCCAGCAGGGCAAGAATACATCGTTTCATGGTTGAACTCCTTTAAGTAAATTAGAAGTTAAAGTCTGCTATTTTCAGGCAAAAAATAACTTCGTTAATGTGCTGTTCCCGTTTATCCGGGTCGGGTTCGGATGGCCGGGCATATTACCCTTTAAATCAATATCATTCAAGATAGTTGTGCAGGTATGTTTTTAATCACCTTATAATGAGCCGAAAAGTATGCTATGGGTAAAAGCCATTATCATCTATCCATGCGGGGTTTTATGGTGACGGTTCCGCTTCAGATAACAAGACGGTCCGCGCGGTCGTTTTTACTGCTGCTTGCCCTGATGGCAATGGGGTTTGCCGGCAATTATTTTGCATTGCATCTGTTTGCCGGTTTCAAATACCTGTTCGGCAGTATCGCGGTAATGCTGGTTCTGCGTATCTTCGGCATCTGGTGGGCAATTCCGGCCGCGATTGCAGCATCATCCTGGACGATTGTCCTGTTTGGCCATCCCTATGCGATGATCTGGCTCTGCGGTGAAGCGCTTTTCGTGGGAATGCTTGTCAAGCGTGAAACCGCCTGGAACCTGATCCTGTGCGACGCGCTTTACTGGATATTTGCCGGTTCTCCGTTGATCTGGATCTTTTTCCGGTATGTGATGGATGTTCCCGTGAATGGAACCGTGGCCGCGATGCTTATGTACACGGTTATCGGCATCACCAATGCACTTGCCGCCAGCCTGGCGCTGACCGTGTTCTCGCCGAGAGAGGCTGGCGGTGTTATGACCTGTTCGCCCCCCCCGATCTCTATGCAGAGTCTTCTTTTCAACGTGTTGATGACGATAGTCGCCATTCCTGCCTTGATCGTCATGATATTGCACGTCAGGAATTCCGAAGAATTTCGCCAGCATGAGCTTTACGAAAGCCTCTTCGACAGCTCCCGTGTTGCCGGCTATGAACTGCGGTTGGCAACCCGCAATTCCACGGCTGTTCCGGTTGATGAACTGCAAGAAATACTGTTGAAGTCGCGTATCAGATCGAATCAAAAACTGATTCTGACGGATCGTGCCGGACGAGTGCTGGCCTCCACCGATAATTCGCTTTTGCCCGGATCAATCCATGATCCGTTAAAAAGCGGTGAAATCCGTCCGGTCGCCGAATACGGGATTGTTCAGCGTCTTCCACTTCCCGCTTCACCCTTGCCGCTCTGGCAGCGGACAATGCAGTCCGTGTATATCCATAAAAGCGAGCTTGGTGGCGGTACTCAATGGCTGTTGACAATTGAAACACCCTATGCCCCCTATCAAGCCCTCATCATTAGTGACCAGATCAACTCACTGCTGCTTCTGCTGCTGTTCAACCTGCTGGCTCTGGCCATTTCGGTGGTTATGTCGCGGCGTTTAACCGCGCCCATGCGCATTCTCTCCCAGGTCACAACCGATCTGCCGGAGCGTCTGATGCGGGAGAAAATCAGCTCCTGGCCGGTCAGCAGGGTTGCGGAGGTCGATCAGCTGATCTCAAATTTCAGAGACATGTCCAAGGCCCTGAGTCACAGGTTTCAGGAAATAACCTATATCAACGAGACCCTTGAGTTGCGCGTGGAAGAGCGTACTAAACAGCTTTCCAGAGCTAACGAAGAACTCCAGAAGGAAATCGTTGAGCGTCAAATGACCGCGCGGCAGCGCGACCACCTGATGGAAGAGCTGATCAACCATGTTCGCTTCCTGCAAACGCTGATTGACGCGATTCCCAATTCGATCTTCTACATGGACAGCAACGGCTTGTACCAGGGGTGCAACCGCTCTTTTGAAGAGAAATGGGGCTTGTCCCGCGAGGAAATCGTCGGCAAGACCGTCTATGACCTGTTCCCTCGTCAGGACGCTGAAATTTTTGACAGGGCCAATCGACAGCTGTCGCAAGAAGGTGGGGTGCAGATTTATGAGACCCAGTTGAGCTATAACGACAAATCGCTGCATTCGGTCATTTTCTACAAGGCCACCTATCAGGATACCTCGGGCAAAACGGACGGACTGGTGGGCACGATCATAGATATCACCGACCGAAAAAAGGCTGAAACGGACCGCGACCGGCTGATGGTCGAGTTGCAGCAGAAGAACAAGGAACTGGAGGGAATCGTTTATGTAGCTTCACATGATCTCCGGTCGCCACTGGTGAATGTGCAGGGCTTCAGCCGCAGGCTGGCTAAAAGCTGCGCCGAGATAGACGTCATCATCTCCGCCCTGGAACTTCCCCGAGAGGCCAGGGAAAGGCTTTCTCCGATACTTTCGGCGAGTATTCCCAAATCACTCGGTTTTATTACCAGCAGTGTCGAAAAGATGGATGCCCTTTTGAGCGGCCTGTTGCGGCTTTCCCGTTTGGGACGGGCGGCAATCTGCTTCGAACAGCTTGATATGCACATGCTGGTCTCGAATATAATCGAATCCATGGCCTTTCAGATCGAGTCTGCTTCAGCCACCATAAATGTGGAAAAACTGGCGGGATGTCTGGCGGACAGGGTGCAAATGGGCCAGATTTTCAGCAACCTGATCGACAATGCGATCAAGTATCGCTCGGCCGAACGCGCATTGGTGGTCAGAGTGTCCAGCGAGGAGTTCTCGGAAGGGGTTCGTTATTGTGTCGAGGACAACGGTATCGGTATTCCATTTGATCAGCAGGATAAGATCTGGGAGATATTTAACCGTCTTAACCCCGACAATACCCCTGGGGAGGGGCTTGGGCTCACTATGGCCCGCAGGATAATCGACCGCTTGGGCGGTTCGATCTGGGTTGAATCGGAAACGGATGTGGGCAGCAGGTTTTATGTGGTTTTACCGAAATCCCAGGGCCGTGCCCAGCATGGGTAGATTGTTGTCAGCTTCTATCTTGAATTTTGTACTGTTTTAGTAGACAATGGTTTAATTAAATTGATAGCCTGCTTGCAGGGGCAAAGGAAGGACGTTTCATGCAGGACGGTTTTGAAAAACGGGTCACAATATTGATAGCTGAAGACGACGATGGCCATGCTGAATTGATAGAGGAGAATCTGAGGGATTCCGGGCTGAAAAATGAGATTATCCGCTTCAGGGATGGTCAGGAAGTGCTGGATTTCATGTTTGATGGCCCTTCCGGGAAGGCTCCCCGCCGTTTGCATGGCGGCGCTTATATGCTGCTGCTGGATATCCGCATGCCCAAGGTGAGTGGTGTTGATGTATTGCGGCAATTGAAGCAGGACCCTGAGCTCAAGTCGATGCCGGTGATCATGTTGACAACCACCGATGATCCGCGTGAAATCCAGAACTGCTACGCCTTGGGGTGTAGCTGCTATGTTACCAAGCCGATCGATTATCAGAAGTTTTCCGAGATGTTGATCCGGCTCGGACTTTTTTTACTCGTGGTTCAGGTGCCTTCCATTGAAATTTAAGCCGGGTGTTGAGGAAATTGTAAGTGTGTGCATTGGTATGACAACTATTTAATTGCCCTAAATATTTTTTATGGCAAAAATTGGCTTGCATTTTGTATAGCAATTGTGTAGACAAACAAAAATAACGCTGTATAAATACAGGCGCGTTGCTAATGTGGAGTTAATCTACACGGATGCTGCAGGGTGTGGAATTTATCTACGTTTCTCCCCTGTCTCCCCGGTTTTGTATGATTAAATTTTAGTCCGGGTAAAAAGGTGTTTTTGTGAAAAAGAAAAAAATGATCATATCCCAGTCCACGATGGACGTGGACTTTGTGCGCAAGGTGGAGGCATTGTCGGGCACATCGGTGCGACGTTGTTTCCAGTGCGGCAAATGCTCCGCCGGTTGCCCCATGGCGACCTTCATGGAGCATCCACCCAATCGCGTGGTACGCCTGTTGCAACTTGGTCAATGGCAGCGCATCCTTGCCGGCCGTTCGATCTGGTACTGCGCCTCGTGCGAGACCTGCTCGACGCGCTGTCCCAACAAGGTGCATCTGGCTTCGATCATGGACGCGCTACGCAAACTTTCCTGGGACGCCGAAGGCCCCTCCAAGGAGAGCTACGTCCAGCTGGCCAACAAGCTCTTTCTGCAGAACATCCGCACCTACGGCCGTCAGTACGAAATGCGCCTGGCGGCGGTCTTCAACGTTAAATCCGGCCAGTTTCTTAAAGACCTGATGTTGGGGCCAAAACTGATCTCCAAAGGCAAGCTGAAGATGTTCCACAGCAAAAACAAAAACCTGCCCGAAATCGAAAAGATATTCACCCGTATCGAAGAGATGCGCAAAAAAGGCGAAGCGCTGTGAAAATCAGTTTTCAGAGTTTGTAGAGTCTTTGGAGTTTGTAGAGTTTAAATCTATGAAATCTACGAACTCCATGAACTCTACGAACGCCATGAACCCAAAAAAGGCCATATATAACATGAACGAAACCCTTAAATACTCCTACTACCCCGGTTGTTCCCTGCACGCCTCGGCCGGTGAATACGACCTGTCCACTCGTGAGCTGTTCAAGCAGCTTTCGATCGGTCTGACCGAAGTTCCGGACTGGTTCTGCTGTGGCGCCACTCCGGCCCACAACGTGGATGAACTGCTGTCGCTGTCTTTGTGCGCCAAGAACCTGGAAATGGCGGAACAGGTCGAAGGGGATCTGGCGGTGGCCTGCGCCGCCTGCTTCTCGCGGCTCAAGACCACCCAGCACGTCCTGGCCGAAAGTGACGTCAAGCGCAAACAGGTTGAAAAAGCGATCGACGCTCCCCTGAAACTGGACGGCAAGGTCAAGCACCTGCTGGAGATCCTGGCGCGGGATCTGGGGCTGGAGCGGCTGGCCGCTTCCGTTAAGAAACCGCTGTCCGGCTTGAAGGTGGCCTGCTACTACGGCTGCCTGCTGACCCGTCCGCCAGACGTAACCAACCTGGACTGCGTCGAAGCGCCCACGATCATGGAAGACGTGCTCAAAGCGGTTGGCGCTGAAACCGTGGCCTGGAGTCACCGCATGGAATGCTGCGGCGCCAACTTCACCCTCTCGCGACCGGGCGTCGTGATCCAGTTGACCAACGCCATCCTGGAATCGGCCAAGGAGGCCGGCGCCGACTGCGTCATGGTCGCTTGCCCCCTGTGCCATGGCAACCTGGATATCCGCCAGAAAGAGATCGAAGGGGTCTACAGCGTAAACTACGGCCTGCCGGTCTTCTACATCACGCAACTGGTCGGCCTGGCCTGCGGGCTCACCGCAGACAAACTGGGACTGGGCGCGCTGATCGTCAACCCCATGCCGCTGTTGAAGGAAAAACAACTACTGTAGGGGCGATCCTCGTGATCGCCCTCGTGTGATCGTCCCTGCTGCAATCCGCGAAAAAAGGGCACCCGCAAGGGGTGCCCCTACAAGGAAACAGAATGTCAAGAATAGGCGTATTTGTCTGCCACTGCGGCGAGAACATATCCAGAACCGTCGATGTTGAACGGGTAGCGGCCCAGGTCGGGAAAATGCCCGGCGTGGCCTTTGCCACCGACTATAAATACATGTGCTCGGACCCCGGTCAGACCCTTTTGAAGAAAACCATCCAGGAACAGAAGCTCTCGCACGTGGTCGTTGCGGCCTGTTCGCCGCGTATGCACGAAAAAACCTTCCGCAAAGCGGTTGAAGCGGCCGGCCTGAACCCCTACCTGTGCGAAATGGCCAACATCCGCGAACACTGTTCCTGGGTGCATGAGGACAAGCAGGAAGCCACCGCCAAGGCGATCGAAATCGTCGGCATGCTGGTGGAGCGGGTCAAGAAGAACCGCGTCCTGCCTACCATCACGGTTCCGGTCACCAAGAGGTCGCTGGTTATCGGCGGCGGCATCGCCGGCATCCAGGCCGCACTGGACATAGCCGACGCCGGCCATCATGTGGTGCTGGTGGAGCGCGACCCCTCGATCGGCGGTCACATGGCCCAACTCTCCGAGACCTTTCCCACGCTGGACTGCTCCCAGTGCATCATGACCCCCAAGATGGTGGACGTGGCCAACCACCCCAACATCACGCTCTACAGCTACTCGGAAATCGAGCAGGTGGACGGCTATATCGGCAACTTCCAGGTCACGATCCGCAGAAAAGCCCGTTCTGTGGATGAGGATAAATGCACCGGTTGCGGCGTCTGCATGGAAAAATGCCCGGTCAAGAAGATTCCCAACAAATTCGATTGCAACCTGGGAATGCGCCCTGCCATCTACGTGCCCTTTCCCCAGGCGGTGCCCAACACTCCGGTCATAGACCGGGACAACTGCATCAAATTCAAAACCGGCAAATGCGGCCTGTGCCAGAAAGTCTGCGGCCCCGGCGCGGTGGATTACGAACAGGAAGACCGGCTGGTCGTTGAACCGGTCGGCGCGATCGTGGTTGCCACCGGTTTCGACCTGTACACCATTGACGAAAAGCCGAAAGGCTCGATGATCAAGGGCTACGGCGAATTCGGCCACGGCAAGATTCCGGACGTGATCGACGGCATGACCTTCGAGCGCTTGGCTTCGGCCTCCGGCCCCACCGGTGGCAAGATCCTGCGCCCCTCCGACGGCAAGGAGCCGAAACAGATAGTCTTCATCCAATGCATCGGCTCGCGGGCCAGGGAGAAGGGCATCTCCTACTGCTCCAAGGTCTGCTGCATGTACACCGCCAAGCACACCATGCTCTATCACCACAAGGTGCATGACGGCCAGGCCTACGTCTTTTTCATGGACGCCAGAACCCCGGGCAAGGCCTACGACGAATTCTGGCGCAGATCGATCGAAGAGGAAGAGGCGGTCTACATCAGGGGCATGGTCTCGCGGCTCTACCAGAAGGGGGACAAGATCGTGGTCATGGGCAGTGATATCGCCGTCGGCGTCCAGGTCGAGATCGAAGCCGACATGGTCGTGCTGGCCACCGCGATTCAGCCCCGCACGGGAGCCGACAGCCTGGCGCAGAAACTGGGCATCTCCTACGACAAATACAACTTCTACTCCGAAGCCCACGCCAAGCTGCGTCCGGTGGAATGCGCCACGGCCGGCATTTACCTGGTCGGCGCCTGCCAGGGTCCCAAGGATATCCCTGACACCGTCTCCCAGGCATCCGCCGCAGCGGCCAAGGTGATGACGCTCTTTGCCAAGGACAAGCTGGAGCGTGAACCGATCGTGGCCAGGGTCAAGGAAGCCGGCTGCGTCGGCTGCTTCGCCTGCAAAAAGGTCTGCGCCTACGGCGCAGTGGAGGAAAAGGAGATCCGTGACCGCCAGGGCAACCTGATCAAGGTGGTGGCCTACGTCAACCCCGGCGTCTGCGGCGGCTGCGGCACCTGCCAGGCCACCTGCCCGTCCAAGAGCGTGGAGCTGGATGGATATACTGATGAGCAAATAGTTGCAATGATTGAGGCACTGTAAAAATAAGATCGGACCGATCGGTCTGATCAAGGAAATTACCATGCACCCTGAAAAACTCAAACACGACTTTGAACCGAAAATCATCGCCTTCGTCTGCACCTGGTGCACCTACGCCGGGGCTGACCTGGCCGGCACCAGCCGTATGCAGTACCCGGCCAACGTGCGGGTCCTCAAATTTCCCTGCACCGGCCGCATCGACCCGGTCTTCATTTTGAAAGCCTTCCAGCAGGGCGCTGACGGCGTACTGGTTTCCGGCTGCCATCCCGGCGACTGCCACTATATCGCCGGCAACTTCCACGCCCGCCGCCGCTTCGCTGCCTTCCGGAAACTACTGGAATTCGTCGGCGTAGACCTGGAACGGCTGCAGTTCTCCTGGGTCTCGGCCGCCGAAGGTGGCAAGTGGGTGGAAGTGGTCACCGACCTGACCGAAAAGGTTCGCAACATGGGACCGATGACTGAATTCAAGGAACTGGCCCTGGAAGAACAGTGGTCCGGAACCATCGACACACCGGAACTGAAAGAAGCGTACAACGCAATCTAAAAAGGTTTTTATGACTCAAACAATCGACACAACCATCTACGCCGCCGTCAGCGAAGCCATCCAGGCAGAAGCCAAACGCATCCTCACCGCCGGGGAGGTTACGGCCGTCGTTGGCTACGCCGCCGCCCGCCGCAAAGGCTCGGCCCAGCCGATCGTTATCACCAGCGCCGTTGATGCGCAAAAGCTGATTTTTACCCCGGCCTGCGTCAACAACCTGGCGGTTTACCTGACCAAGGCCAAGAAAGAGATCCCCAAGAGTGGCCGGATCGGCATCGTTGTCAAGGGCTGCGACCTTAAGGCTCTGGTGGGGCTGATGGGCGAATCCCAGTTGAAGCGGGAGCAGCTTTACCTGATCGGAGTTCCCTGCGCCGGGGTGCTGGCCTCCACGATCCAGCCCGACACCGGTCTGACATCTGACAGCATCGCACCCAAATGCCTTGAATGCGATGCCCACCTGCCGCAGGGGTGCGACTTTGTGCCGACCCAGACTCCGGTGTCACCCGAACTGGAAAAGAAATACGCCGCCGAAATCGCCCGCCTGGAAGCGCTGACGCCCCAAGAACGCTGGGCCTACTGGAAAGAGCAGTTCAGCAAATGCATCAAATGCTACGCCTGCCGCCAGGTCTGCCCGTTCTGCTTCTGCGAGCAGTGCCTCTGCGATCGCAACAAGCCGCAGATGGTCGATACCACCCCGCGCCCGGCCGGCAACACCGCCTGGCACATCGTTCGGGCCATGCACCTGGCCGGCAGATGCGCGGGTTGTGCCGAATGCGAGCGGGTCTGCCCGATGGATATCCCGCTGAACCTCCTGAACCGCAAGATGGCCAAGGAACTGAAGGAGCTGTACGACTACGAGGCCGGCTTCCAGGTCAATGACAAGGGGCCGCTCAACAGCTACACCGAGAAGGACGACCAGAGCTTTATAAAATAAAGGCATTTGCCACGGAGGACACAGAGGTCACAGAGAAATTCAAAGACTTAAAAAACGATGGGAAAAACAGAAGGCTGTAAAGGCCTGACAAAAAAGTATTTGCCTTTGGTTTTAACCCCAAAAGAATTTAAGTTTTTGTTTTTTTCAAAAGTTTTTGTTTCCTCTGTGCTCTCTGTGCTCTCTGTGGCTAATAAAGGTTTTAGAATGCAAAAATACATCACCGAACAAAACCTGAACACCCTGCTGGACAAACTGATCGCCGAAGGTAAACGTGTGGTTGCCCCGCGTATGAACGCCGGCACTCCGCTCTACGAACCGCTCAAGAACTCCGGCGAAATTATCATCGACCAGCTGCCGCGCAGATCCGGCAAGGAAGCCTTCTTCCCGCTGTGCGAGGACATCATGTCCTACACAAAGGAAGGGCAGAAGGTCGAGCTCAAGGACATCGATCCGTCTCGCTTCCCGGAAACCGTGCTGGTGGGGGTGCGTCCCTGCGACGCCGCAGCGATACCGGTGCTGGATGCGGTCTTTTCCTGGGATTACAAGGACGAATTTTTCCTGGAGCGCAGAAAAAAGACCACCATCGTCGGGCTGGCCTGCACGAAAGCCGACGACGCCTGCTTCTGCACCGCGGTGGGGCTCTCGCCGTCCGACACCAAGGGGAGCGACCTGTTCCTGACCCCGCTGGAGGGGGGAGGGTACGCCTGCGAAACTTTCAGCGACAAGGGCGAAACACTGATCAACAGCCACGCCGGCCTCTTCAGCGAACCGAACAACGCAAAAACAGTTGCGCTGGCCGAACCGGGGACCGAAGCCTTCGACCTGCAAAAGGTCAAGGCGTGGCTGGACGAACACTTCGAAGACCCGGCCTGGGATTCCATCGCCACCCGCTGCGTCGGTTGCGGCGCCTGCGCCTTTGTCTGCCCCGCCTGCCACTGCTTCGACATCGTCGACGAAGGGACCGAGAAGAGCGGCAAGCGCAGGAAGAACTGGGATGCCTGCGGCTTCTGGAAATTCACGCACCACGCCTCGGGGCACAACCCCCGCGACCAGCAGCCCAAGCGTTACCGTAACCGCATCATGCACAAGTTCAAATACTACGACGACAAATTCGGGCAGACGCTCTGCACCGGTTGCGGCCGATGCATAAGGCTCTGTCCGGTCGGGATCGACATCGCGGCAATCGTGGAAGAGATCAGCAAGAAATAAAGAATAAAGGTCTTAACTAATGTGTGATCACACCAACAAGAATATCTACCTCCCCTACCTGGCCACGGTCGAGGAAGTCATCGACGAAACCCCCGACGTCCGTACCCTTAAACTGGTGTTCCAGGACGAACAGGTCCGGGACAGCTTCAACTTCCGGGCCGGGCAGTTTGCCGAATACTCGGCCTTCGGGGCCGGTGAATCGACTTTTTGCATCGCATCTGCTCCCACCAGGAAAGGGTACATCGAATGCTGCTTCCGCTCTGTCGGCCGGGTCACGGAAGAGCTGCGCCGGTTGGAGGTGGGGGACAGCATCGGAGTCAGAGGTCCCTACGGCAACTCCTTTCCAATCGAACAGTTCGAAGGCAAAAACCTGGTCTTCGTGGCCGGCGGCATCGCGCTGCCACCGTTACGCACGCTGATCTGGAACTGTCTCGACCTGCGGGAGAAGTTCGGTGAAATCACCATCGTTTACGGCGCCAGGACCGAATCCGACCTGGTCTACAAGCGCGAGCTTAAGGAGTGGGAGGAGCGAGGAGACGTGCGTCTGGTCAAGACCGTCGATCCGGGCGGCAACAGTTCCGAATGGGATGGTAGAGTTGGTTTCGTGCCGACCATTCTTGAGGAAGCCGCGCCCGGTGCCGAAAACACGATCGCGCTGGTCTGCGGTCCGCCGATCATGATCAAGTTCACGTTGCCGGTGCTGGAGAAACTGGGCTTTACCGATGAGCAGGTCTACACCACGCTGGAGAACCGCATGAAATGTGGTCTGGGCAAGTGCGGCCGCTGCAATGTGGGCAACGTCTACGTCTGCAAGGACGGCCCGGTGTTTACCGCGAAACAGGTCAAGGCGATGCCGATGGAATTCTAGCCGGAGAGAGTTGACGACAGTATACGAAAAGGCGGCCGATTGGACGCCTTTTTTTTAAAGCGGATGTTCTCTGTTGAAAACTACTTTTGACCCAGAGCCTCTTCGATCCTTTTCAGGTCGAACCCTTCAATAATTCTGCCGTTGATCATGAAAGTAGGGGTGGAATCGATCTTGTGCCTCTTGGCGATTTCCAGCTGCTCCTCCTGGAGCTTGATCCCCCTGTGTGTGATTCTTTCAAATTTACCGATGCTGTCCATTCTGCCGGACATGACTTCCTGGTAGGCGCCGGCCCGGTCCGGCTGGGAAAGTATGTACTGAACCTTTTCTTTTGCCTTCAGATGACGCGGCAGAGGGAAAAAGAATACGTGCCTCGTGACATCCCGGCGGCTTTCGAAGTATTTGGATGCCTTCCGGCAGAACGGGCAATCCGGGTCGGTGAATTCGATCACGGTTTTGGGACCGTTGCCGATGGTGATTGATTTGCCCAGGTCCAGATCGGCCGCGCCGGCCGGCGCCTGAACAAAAATAACCACTGCTAGAATCATTAAAATTACTGCTGTCCTCATTTATCCGACTCCAGATGTATGTTATTAAGTGGCATTTTGTTCAGTTGGCGCATGGCAGCAGCATGGTAAATTCGCTGCCCTGTCCGGCGACGCTTTCCGCCCAGATCAATCCTCTGAAACTGTCCACGGCCAGTTTGCAGAACGCCAGGCCCAGTCCGGCTCCGCCCCGTTCCCTGCCGGAAGTGCTGCTCGATTGGGTAAAACGGTCAAAGATGCATTTCAGTTCATTTGAAGGGATGCCCTCGCCGGTGTCGCGGACACTGAGAACAACAAAACAGCCCGCTTCGGAAAAGTTTTCCGGTGCTGAAACATATTCGGGAATATTTATGGATTTTGTTCCAGGCGCTTTGATGCGGCGGCACGAGACCGTTATTTCACCTTCTTCGGGTGTAAATTTCAGCGAATTGCCGATCAGGTTACCCAGGATCCTGATCAGCGCGTTAGGGTCCGCTGACACGTCGGAGGTCCCCTCTTCTATGTTTAGTGAGAGAGTGATGCCGTCACGTTCGGCCGCGCGTGCAAGCTGGCCGACCACTTTACGGCAGATCTCCGCCAGACTGCATGGCCGGATGTTCAAATGCATCCTGCCCGCTTCGAAGCGTCTTATGTCAAGCAGGTTGTCGATCATCGTGACTACTTCATTGCAGCTGTCGATGGCCGACTGGAGATATTCGATCTGTTCGTCGTTGACCGGACCCAGTCTCCCTTCCCGCATGATGTCAATCGAGCCGATCACCGCGGCCATTGGATTCTTCATGTCGTGCGACAGCATCAGGAAAAAATCGTCCTTTTCCTGCTCCAGCCGGATCTTGTCGAGCACCGCCAGACGATGAGCCAGTGCCCGTTCAACCCGCATTAGCATGTCATCCAGAACAAACGGCTTGCTGATATAATCTTCGGCGCCTATTTTCATGCACTCCACGGCCAGCTCCTCGCTGCCGTGCCCGCTCATCATTATTACCGCTATGTCGCGCCCGGTGGATTTCGTCCGTTTCAGAACTTCGACTCCGTCAATACCAGGCATCCGTATGTCAAGCAGCATCAGGTTGTATTCACTGTCGTCCTGCAGTATGGCCAGTGCTTTTTCTCCGTCACCGGCCCATGAAGTGCAATATCCGGATCCTTCCAGCGCAAGCTTCAGTGCGAAGGCAATATCTGGCTCATCCTCAACTATCAAAACCTTTTCAGGTGATTTTTGAATCATCGCTACTGCTCCTTTTCAGTGCCGGCCAGAAATGCTTCTGCCAGAATCAGGTCTTCCGGCGTAGTAATCTTTATATTACGGTAGTCCCCGCGTACAATGCCGATTTTACCGCCATTGCGTTCTATCAGGGAAGCGTCATCGGTGCCGGTGAATCCGGCCGCTTCGGCCGACAAATGGGCAGCATGAATGATGCCAAAACGGAATGATTGCGGAGTCTGCGCCTGCCAGAGCGTGTCACGGGGAGGGGTGTCAACCACTATTCCGTTTGACACCACCTTGATGGTGTCCTTGGCCGGGACCGCGGCCAGTGCTCCATCCATGATTCTCGCAACGGAAATCGATTCGATCAGAATTGCTTCCGTCACCAGCGGTCTTACGCCGTCGTGGATCAGAATCACATCGTCATCGTCCGCTATATCGCGTATCGCGTTCAACCCGTTCATTACCGAATTCTGCCGTTCCTTGCCGCCCGGTATGATGGCCGCCACCTTTTTGAAGCCGCAGGCTTCAACCACATGTTCCCGGCAATATGGGATCTCTTCGGCGGGAATTACAAGATAGATCGAATCTATCAGCGGAGATCGTTCAAAGACCGAGATGGTGCGGGCAACTATCGGCAATCCGTCCAACAGCAGGTACTGCTTGTTGACGGAAGCGCCCATGCGCTTGCCCATACCCGCCGCGGGAATCAGCGCGATTGATTTGAAAAACGTCATTAATTATTTCTCCGTAAGTATGTTAGCAGATTCCAGAAGAGAAGCAAGCAGCGCAGGAAAATCTTTTTCGGGGACAGTGCGGACATCGATCAGGAAACGATCCCGATGGACACGGCCGACAACAGGGGTGACGGTATGGCGCAGGGTCGCTTCAATCCGGCTGGGTGTTGCGCCGGCAATACTGAATCCCACCAGTGTGGTCGGCAGTTGCAGGAGCGGGAAAGAACCTCCTCCGGCGCTTGATTCGCCCGGATGCCGTTCCAGGGTTACGTTCTCCGGCAATTGCCCGCGCAGATAGCGCATCAGTCGGCCGGCGCGATCGGAGAGTTCTTTGGGGGACATGGTCAGCATTCGCAGCGTGGGGATTTCCGCCATTGCCTGCCGTTCATCACGATAGAGCCGCAGGGTGGCTTCGAGCGAGGCCAGGCTGAGCTTGTCCATGCGTAGCGCCCGTAACAACGGGTGTTTCTTCATCGGTTCAATCAGCTCTTTTTTCCCGACGATGATTCCGGCCTGGGGCCCGCCCAACAGCTTGTCGCCACTGAAGGTTACCACGTCTGCTCCGGCCTCCAGATTGCGCCGGATCGTCGGTTCTCCCTTGATGCCGTAAGGGGCAAGATCAACAAGGCATCCACTGCCGGCATCCAGCATCACCGGGATTCCTCTCTCGTGCCCCAGGGCGGACAGCTCTTCCAGCGTGGTTTCCGCGGTGAACCCGACAATGGCGAAGTTGCTGGTATGCACTTTCAGAAGCAGAGAGGTCGCATCGGTTATGGCCTCCAGATAGTCGCGGATATGGGTGCGGTTGGTGCATCCGGCCTCAACCAGCCTGGCCCCGCTCTGGCACATGACGTCCGGAATGCGGAACGAGCCGCCGATCTCCACCAGCTCGCCGCGGGAGACAATCACTTCCCTCCCCGTGGCCAGCGATGAAAGTGCCAGAATTACAGCGGCGGCATTGTTGTTGACCACCAGCGCCGCTTCGCTGCCGGTCAGTTCGCACAGCAATCCTTCCACGTGGCTATAGCGGGAGCCGCGTTCGCCGGTGGCCAGATCGAGCTCCAGGTTGGAATATCCGGCCGAAACGGTCTGGATGGCCTCTTCAGCCGCATCGGCAAGCGGTGAACGTCCCAGGTTGGTATGCACCACAACCCCGCTGCCGTTGATTACCTTGCGCAGGCTGGGGGCAGTCCGTGAGCGGAGTTCGGAGCCGATCATGCCAATAATCTCGCTGTTGTCAGGCAGATCTGTCCGTGCGCCGTTTTTTACCGAGTCACGCAGACGGTCGAGGATCTGGCGTACCACAAGCAGGACTTCCGGTCGCGGGTATTGTCCAAGCAACGGCCGTACCTGTGGCCATTCAAGAACACGGTCAACCTTGGGTATGTTTTTAAGCATATTCTGTTTGATCACGGTTACATTCACTTCCGTTATTTCACTAGACATCCAGTTGTGATCCGATTGATACCGGGATCGCCGCTCCCATCAGAACCTGCCCGCCATATTCGGCATTCTTGCGAACCAGGTCCTCGGCCGTGTCCGCGTCTCTCTTGCGGAAAGCTTCGATAATCTTTTGATGTTCCTGAACCGAGATTTCCATTCTGCCCGGAAGACTGAGCGACATGAATCGAAGGCGCTGGAATCTTGTCACCAGTCCCGCGATAAGTTCGCGGAGTTTTTCATTGTCGGCTGCTTTTATGAAAAGGTCATGGAAGTCGCTGTGAACCTTGAAGAAATGTTTGACGTCGTTATGCCTGGCCAGTTCCGCCAGCTTGTCATTGATCGCTTCTAGGCGGTCCAGGTCTTTCTTGCTCAGCTTCAGGCAGGCCCGCCGCGCGGCATAGCCCTCCATGATGCTCTTAATGGCATAAAACTCTTCAACATCCTTCTGGCTGAATTCGCTGACCACGGCGCCACGGCGCGGAATCACGGTCAGGTACCCTTCTGCCTCCAGCTGGCGGAATGCTTCGCGGATCGGGGTGCGGCTGATGCCGTACTGTTCGGCCAGTTCCGGTTCGGATACTTTGCTGCCAGCCTTGAGTCGTCCTGAAATTATGGCGTCGCGGATATGTTCAAGGATTTTTTCACGAAGTGTCAGGTGTTTTTCCATTGGCTTTTTCATAATAGGTATGACTCCGGGGGCTTTTTTGCAACATTGTATACAGTATGCAGTATTTGTCAATCTTAACTATGTGTATTAGCAGTTTTATTTATTGAATTGTCGGGCTCAATTTATATAAAACCGTCTGGATTGTATCAGCAGCAAAGATAAGAAAGCCGCTTGTGTTTTGGAGCCCTTGCAGGTAATCTGACCGACTTATGGATCCTGTGCGTCATCTGAAAATATCGATTTTTGTCCTGCTGATGCTGGTTTCGGTTGGGACCAGCGGTTTCATGCTCATTGAGAGCTGGCGTTTTCTCGACGCGCTTTACATGACGGTTATTACATTGGGAACAGTCGGATTCAAAGAGATCCACGACCTGTCCGATAACGGCAAGATCTTCACGATGACGCTGATCGTGGTGGGTGTCAGCGTTCTTGGTTATATTGTCGGCAGTCTGGCCCAGATCATGTTCGAGGGGCAGATCCAGCGGATCATGGGGAGGAAAAGAGTGGAAAAGATGATCGAAGCGCTTCATGGCCATTATATTATCTGCGGTTTCGGCCGGATAGGCTCGCTGATCTGCAAGGAGTTCAAGTCCAACAAGTTGCCGTTCGTAATTGTGGAGAAGAATGTGGATGCGATGGAAAAGCTCGATGAGGAGGGCTACCTCCACATGCGCGGGGATGCAACGCTGGATGAAACGTTGCTCAAGGCCGGCATCAAACGGGCCAAGGGGTTGATATCGGTGGTTACCTCGGATACGGAAAATGTCTATATAACCCTGACCGCCCGGGGGCTGAACCCGGATCTTTACATTCTGGCCCGCTCCGGTGAAGAGGGCTCCGATATCAAGCTCAAGCGCGCCGGCGCAAACAAGGTCGTCTCGCCCTACATCATCGGCGGTAGCAGGATGGCGCAGTCGGTTTTGCGTCCCAACGTGGTGGATTTTATCGAGATTGCCACCGGCAGCGAACATATGGACCTGCAGATGGAGGAGATCACCATTCCGGATCATTCCGCCTTTGCCGGCGAGACCCTGGTCAGTTCCGGTTTCCGCAAGGAGATCGGCGTAATTATCGTCGGTATCAAGAAGTCCCACGGCAAAATGGTCTTCAATCCCCATTCCCAGGCTAAAATCGAGGGGGGCGATACGCTGATCGTGCTGGGAGAACCGCAATCCATTGCCAAACTCGAGGATCTGGTGGAACGTACCGCCACTGACTCGGTAATAAAAAAACATCGGAAAGAGCATCAATGAAACAGACAATTCACGCCCATGTCCCCTATGCCCGTCTGGCCGAACACCTGGAATATGCGATCAAGCACCGTGTCAACCCAGAGGTTTTCCTGTCAGCCGATTCACTTGACACAATGGTCTGGGAAGAACTGGCCTGCCACGCCAGCGTGCTGCATGAAGCCGGTTTGGCGACAACCATCCATGCGCCGTTCATGGACTTAAACCCCGGGGCGATCGATTCGAGTATCCGCGAAGCTACCCGCAATCGCATCCGGCAGGTGATGCGCGCCGCGGAACTGCTCCGCCCCAGGGTGATCGTGGTTCATCCCGGTTACGATGATCTGCACTATGGCGACAACAGCCTGGCTTGGCTGAAGAACAGCATCGCGTTCTGGCGCGAATTCGTGCCTCGGGCCCGCGAACTGGGTACGATTCTGGCGGTGGAAAACATCTTTGAAAAGGAGCCTTCCACGATCAAGGCGCTGCTGGACGCCATTGACGACCCCTGTTTCCGTCACTGCTTTGACGTGGGGCACTGGAACATGTTCAAGACCGTTACCATGGAGGAATGGTTCAGCGAGCTCGGTTCATATATTGCAGAGAGTCATATCCACGATAACAATGGCCGCAGCGACGAACATCTGCCGGTGGGCGAGGGGAGTATCGATTTTGCCGGTTTCTTCCAGTTGCTTACCCGCTACGCGCCCGATGCGGTCTGGACCATAGAGGCCCACAGCACCGAGCGTCTGCAGCGCGCACTCTCCAATATCGAAAAATATGTCTGAATTAATAAATCATTCAAGTTCAGGGAGATAGATGATGACAGATAAAATACTTGTTGTTGGCGGCTGCGGCTACATCGGCAGCCACGTTGTCCGCCAGCTTTCGGAATCAGGCCGCACGGTCGTGGTATATGACAACCTCTCCACCGGTTTTCGCGATGCCCTGATCCATGGCGAAGAGCTGGTCGAGGGCGATCTGGCTGACAGGGAAACCCTGGATGCACTTTTCACCAGTCACCAGTTTAAAACGGTGCTGCATTTTGCCGCCGCGATCATCGCTCCCGAATCGGTTTCCAAACCGCTGAAATACTACGGCAACAACACCAGAAACACTCTCGGTCTGCTGGAAACCTGCGTCAAGCACGGCGTGGAACGCTTCGTCTTCTCAAGCACCGCTGCCGTTTACGGTTTTCCAGAGGGGGGGGCGGCTTCTGAGGAAAGCGAGCTGGCGCCGATCAATCCCTATGGCACTTCCAAGCTGATGAGTGAATGGATGCTGCGGGATGTGGCTGCGGCGCACGGCATGCGCTATGTCGCGCTGCGCTATTTCAACGTGGCCGGCGCTGATCCGCAGGCTCGCATGGGGCAGCGCACACCAGAGGCGACGCACCTGATCAAGGTGGCTTGTCAGGCGGCGCTGGGGATGCGGGAAAACATCAGTATCTACGGCAGCGATTATCCCACGCCTGACGGGACCGGCATCCGCGACTACATCCATATCGAGGATCTGGCCTCCGCCCATCTGCATGCGCTGGAGTACCTGGGAAACGGCGGCGAGTCCACCGCGATGAACGTGGGCTACGGCCGGGGCAGCAGCGTGCGGGAAGTGCTTGAGGTGGTAAAAGAGGTCAGTGGAATCGATTTTGCGATACTGGAAGCGGAGCGACGGCCGGGCGACCCAGCCTCGCTGGTGGCAAAAGCCGATAAGATCAGGCGCTTGACCGGCTGGCAGCCGTGTTTCGACAGTCTCGGGACGATCGTCAGTGACGCCTGGCGCTGGGAAAGCAAGCTGGCCGGGAGATAATTATTGGAAAAGCTGGGGACTGCGTATTTTCATGGTGGCTTCCCGCTTGCTCTTCCGCTCTATTCGCGCCTTGTTTTTTTGAATTATTATGATACAACTGCGGGCAGTTTTTAGCTTTTGTAGATATTTCAGAGTCAGGTACGGGAACCAATGGACTTCACAAGCCTTTACACCACCCGCATACAGAAAAACTTCGATGATGATCAGGCCGAGATTCTGAATACTTTTCTTGAAAAGGCGGTTTCGAAAGAGGCCGCCAAGGTAACCCTGATCAATTACCACCAGGGGCTGCCGATCATGTATCCCGCAACGGTAGTGGCCGTGGAGCGGGGGACCCTGGATCTAGATGTCCATCCGCAGCAGGCGGTTGCGATAGATGGGGACCGTTATACCCTGATCCGCAGCAAGCTGTTCCCGTATGCGATCGCCGCCCACGTTCAATATGTAAATGTCAAGAAACACGCGGTAACGCTCAACAAGCTATGCTATGTCGAAATCCTGGCCGAAAAGCGCAATGCGGTCAGGCTGAGCCTGGACCCGCCGGTGGACGCCTCCATCGTCCATGAAGGGGTGGAGATCGTCGGCAAGCTGCTGGATATCTCTGTTCAGGGTGTAGCGATGAAGCTTGACCACTATCTGGAGCTCGAACCCGGAACCGATGTATCCATCCAGTTCATGCTGCCGGACCTGGCCCAGCAGAAACAGGTGCTGATGGAGCTGGCGGCGACACTGGTAAATATTGACGGGCAGGCATCGCCCTATCGCTGCCGCTTCAAGGTGTCTCCCGGCAAACAGCAGGAGCAGCTGATATCGCGCTATGTTTTTCAACGTCAGGTGGAAGTGATTCACGGCTTGAAGGATGTTGCGGAGTGACATCTGTTTGAAACAGGCAGGGCAGTAAATCAGAAACAGGCCGTTCCGTAATATCGGGCGGCCTGTTTTACTTCGCGACTGTTTTGATGCTTTGCCTGAGCGTAGGGTAGATGTCCAACGGGAGCGGCTTCCCGTCAATAACCTTCAGCACGCTCAAGTGCAAATGGGTCGGAGAGCGCCGCCTGGCGGCGTTCAAGCCGCTGCGGCCGATAGTTGCCAGCGGGGTTCCGGGTTTGACAACCTGGCCCAGTTCAACCAGCAACTGATCGTTGTGGGCGTAGTAGACCAGGAGTTCGCCGGCTGGTTCGTATACCCAGATGTATTTGCCTCCCCGCAGTTTGCCGGAAGGTTCCCAATCCTTCTCCAACGCCACCACGATGCCGCCGGTCATTGACAGCACCCTGACCGGCTTTCCGGTGCGGTCGTCAAGATTGTCCCGGTTGCGATCCCTGATGAAAATGTCCAAGGCCGGATGTCCGCCGTGAAGGTTCCCGCTGAAAAAATCATATCCACCCGTCACAAATCCGTGGGTGCGACCGCCGTCGATGGCGTGCAAGTCGTAACCTGACACCGGGAAAACCCACTCCGATACGGGGTGGTCCTTGCCGCCACGGAGGTAGTACTCCTGGCGCACCGCAGCCAGGATTCGTGTCAGCTCGGTTTTTGCCGCCGACCTGGCGATCCTGCCGTCCCGGATGCCGTTGTTCAGCTCGTTGTAGACCGTGCAGGGGGGAATGGAGGCTTTGTCATTTGCAGTCGCGCGAGCCGTGTCGGTCAGTTCGTCAAGGTCCGGCCCGGCTGATTCCGCTGCAGCGTAAAGTGCAGACGAGAGTGTCAGCGATACAAGAAAATAGAGCAGGGTACTGCGTTTCATCATGAGTTCCGATCAGGAAAGTGGTCGCAAAATCTGCCGGAAAAGCATATCATCCCGCGAAAGACCGAACAACACAATTAAGGGGCGGAATCCTGATGAACCTTACGAAGAAACATATCCTGGCATTTCTCAAACAGCTGGAAGGGGCATCCCATTTTGCCGTTCTGGTGCGGGAGTTTGGCGGCAACCACGTCAAGCGAGAGCTGAAAAACATGCTGGACGATATGGCCGCTGACGGCGAGATTGTCCGGCTGAAGGGGAACGCCTATGCACTGGCGGGACCGGTCAGGACCGTGCGCGGCCGCATAGCGGTACACCGTGACGGCTATGGTTTTGTGACCCCCGAGTCGGGCGGCGAGGATGTCTTCATCCCGTCAAAACAGCTGAAAGGTGCTCTGCATGGCGACCTGGTGGAAACAACCTCGGAGCGGAGCCGGATGGGTGGCAACAAGCTGGACGGTCGGGTCGTGTCGGTTCTGGAGCGGGCCACCAGCCGCGTCGTCGGCCGATACGAGGAAACCCGGCGCGGAGCGATCGTCATTCCCGAGGACCAGCGCCTCAACCTGGTGGTGGAGATCCCGGTCAAGGGGCGCGGGGCGGCCGAGGACGGCCATCAGGTGGTGGCCGAGCTGACCCGCTACCCGATTGGCGGCCGTCCCGCGGAAGGGCGGGTCGTGGAGGTGCTGGGCTGGCCGGATGACCCGGAGGTTGAAGTGCAGTCGGTGATCCGTCGCTTCGATCTGCCGCATATCTTCGAAAAGGGTGTGTTGGACGAGGCCGAAGGTATCGCCGAGACCGTCTCGGCGGATGATTTGAAGGGCAGGACCGATCTGCGCGATATGCCGACCGTGACGATTGACGGCGAAACAGCCCGCGATTTCGACGATGCCGTTTCCCTGCGCCGCGAGGGGGACAACTTCCGCTTGTGGGTCTCGATCGCCGATGTTTCGCACTATGTAAAAAAAGACAGCCCGCTGGATCGCGAGGCCTATCTGCGCGGCACGTCGGTCTATTTTCCCGACCGCTGCATACCGATGCTGCCGGAGCGCCTCTCGAACGGCATCT
>Ga0209417_1001371_pt1 | contig 44981 bp, 59 predicted proteins | sample RifGroF2_FD_184002 | JGI IMG/M metagenome (GOLD analysis project Ga0209417, IMG submission 184002) | Groundwater microbial communities from Rifle, Colorado, USA - Groundwater F2 (SPAdes) (version 2) | ecosystem: Environmental > Aquatic > Deep subsurface > Groundwater | place: Rifle, Colorado...
CTTCATGCGAAAGATCGATTCATGAATTATATACACATATTTACATATGTGTTACCTATAAATAATACATTTATTTTCAATAAGTTACAAAGTTCATTATCTTTTTTGTTATATTTTTAACATTTTGTAACAAATTTTGTTTTATTTTGTTACATTTTTGTTACATATATTATAGATGGCTTTATTTTCGAGAAAAGAATTTGCAGAATTATTAGGTATTTCTCCGGCACATGTTACTATGTACTTGAAAAGGAACAAGTTACAACAGGATGATGATAATAAAATTGACGATACTATTCCGATCAACGCCGATTTCAAAAAAAGATTACTTGCAAAAAAAAATGGAGAAAAACCAGAAAAAAAAGAGAGGCAGCAAGTTATCACGAAGGTAAAATATGTGGTACTTGAAGATAAGAGGAAACAATCACAACAGCAGCAACAGCAATCACAGTCAGAACCAGAACCAGAGCAGCAGCCCGTTGAACAAATTAAAATAAAAAGAAAATCAGATAAGAATATCGGAATATATGATATTGAATTAGAAATAAAAAGAGCTGATTTAGAAAAAAAAGAACAGGAAATCGAACTCAATGACTGGAAGATTAAAAAGATATCTGGTGAAGTAATCCCAACTGATATGGTGCAGATAGTGTTTAATCAACACTGCAAAAGTATTACAACAGCGTTCCATCAGGGCGTCGATAATTTTATAATCGAGTTTGCAAAAAAGCATGAAATCGATAGAAATGAAATCGCGAAAATTAGACTAACGTTTATAGATATAATAAATCAAGCTATTTTAGATTCAATTAAAGAGAGCAAGAATGCTATAAGTAATATAATTGAAGAATACTCGATGAAAAGAGGAGTAGGAGAAAAAGCATAATGGAGCAACAAATAATTAACATGCTTGATAGTAGTGTGTATCTATTATCGAAAAAAGAACCTTCAGAATGGGCTGAAGAGAACCGTTTTATGACCAGTGAAGTGTCCCCATTCCCAGGTATATTTTCATTTAATCGTACACCATATTTAAGGGAAATTCTCAATACTATTTCGCCTAACCACCCTGCACATATTGTCGCAATTATGAAGGGAGCTCAATTAGGCATGAGTACTGGTGTAATTGAAAATGCAATTGGTTATATAATTTCTGAAAATCCGGGCAATATTCTATTCCTCACAGGTCATACTGATTTAGCTGAAGAAGCTATGTCGGGTAAAATTGATCAAATGATAGATAGTTGTGGGCTTCGCAATCTAATACGCCCCAATGTCTTACGAAAAAAAAATCAAAGAACCGGGGACACGAATAAATCAAAAGAATTTCCTGGCGGTTCGTTAGTCTCTGGCGGGGCGTCAAATCATAAATTATTGAGGCAACGTTCGGTTAGATATGGATTTATTGACGATTTTGATGCCGCTAAAATAGGAACAAAAGAATCAGGCTCAACAAGAGAAATGATTGAACAAAGATTCGCAGCGTATCATAGTAAGAAAAAAATATATTATATTTCAACTCCAGAGCTGGAAGAACTTAGTAACATAGAACCAGTATATCTGCTTGGAGATCAAAGAAAATATTATGTACCATGTCCAGAATGTGGAGCTTATATTACGCTGGAATGGAGTATTGATGTTGATAATAACGTTGCTGGTATAACATATAAAAGAGATTCGGCGGGAAACTTAATGGAAGGCTCCGTTGGATATGTGTGTCAGGAGTGTGGTTCTTTTTTCAAAGAAAGATTTAAACAAGAAATGCTGATCAATGGAGAATGGCGGCCAACAGCCATTCCCAGTGAAATTGGGTTCTACAGTTATCACCTTAACTCACTATACGCTCCCGCCGGCATGTACGATTGGGAAAAATATGTAAGGCAATACGTTAAGGCTAATCCGCTTGATGCACCAGTTAAACAACGTGAATTACAGACATTTACAAATCTTGTTTTAGGTAAAACATATAAGTATCAGGGAGATGTACCACAAGCTAATTCGTTGCAAAAAAATGTTAGAGAATATGAAATAAATGTTATACCTGAAACGTTATCAATTAAGGATGGTAATGGCTCTATAATATTACTGACGTGTGCCTGCGACTTGAATGGGATTGTTGATGATGCGAGACTCGACTATGAAATACTGGCATGGTCGGAAAGCGGTTCTAATTATTCAATTAAACATGGTTCCATTGGAACATTCGTTCCAATGGAAAAAGATAAACATAGTGAGCGGATAAAATGGACCTATTCTAACAATGAGGTTCAGAATGTATGGGATGAATTTAAGAAAATTATTGAAGAAATATATGTTACAGATAATGGGAGAAAAATGAGGATTATGCTTACCGGAGTTGATACTGGTCATTACACGAATTTTGCATATAATTTTATTGAAAATTCACCATCATTTACCGTCGGATTGAAAGGGAAAGATGAAGATAAATATAAGAAGCCTGGAGCAGATACTCCTTCATTTCGGCGGGCAAGAAATAGAAATGACTTATATCTAATTGAAGTTAACCAACTTAAAGACGATTTAGCCGAATTTATGACTTTAAAATGGAAATCAAAAAACGAACAGCCAGCAAATTTTATGAATTTTCCCACTCCGTCAGGTGGGTTATATACTTTTAATAATTATTTTTCACATTTTGAAAGCGAGCATAGAATTTTAGATAGCGATAGTATGTCATTTAGATGGGTGAAGATCAATTCATTAGTACAGAATCACATGTGGGATTGTAGAATATATAACATGGCGTTGCGAGATATTATTACTCAACTTGTTTGTAATGAGCTAAAAATCAAGAACTACTCATGGAAAGATTTTTGCGATACTATATTAGGAAGAAGATAATTTTTTCTTTATATATTTCACTGCATAATATATTGATACAAAGTTAAATATAACAATAAATAAAATAGAGCAGATTGTTGGATTCATAACTAATATGACATGATAATTAATTAAAAACCATATTGTTATAATTGATGTCTTGAATGAGATATTTGCACATTTTATACGTTCTCTATATTTTTTTTCGTAATAATTCATTTTATATTTTCATCTAATTTTATTTTTACAATTTGTTGAACAATTGAGTAATGTCTGTCAATGCGATGACATTGGTCGTCTCCTCGTTTAATCCATAGATTTCTTTCATTAGGTGTTCCAAGTGCTATTCTTGCTGCAATTTGAGCCTTCTCATAAGAAAAATATTTATTGTTTTCAATACCTTCAATAAATATTTCTGCTTTTTTGGGTAATGCCTGTGGGCAACCATCATAAAAATCAATTTCGGTTTCATAAATCGAAAATGATAATTCATTTACTTCGCTTCCTGTTCTAAATGGTGCTTCATTTATAAATGAAATAGCATCAGAAATAATAGCGGCGCGAACATCTTTGTTTAAATACATAAACTCAATCGTCCCGATGCTTTCAAACTCTTTGTTTGTGATAAAATTTGTTTTCATAATATTTTTTATTAATTGTTTGTAATTGTTTAACGATGTAAAGATAATACGCTATCCCGTATTTTCCAAATATTTTTATATGTTGTACAACATATATGATTTATTTGTAGAATTATAAATATAATATATATTTGTCACCAATATTTATTAATTATTAACTAAAAAAACAAGCGGTATGAAAATTATTCTCGGTTTGATTTGTTGTTTATTTATTCTCACAGCCGTACAGGAACCAATACAAGCGAGTATTAATGCCCCTCCTTATGAATGTATAGATAATTGGATTAATTGTAGTAATGTTGACGCTGTCGTTGACAATCAACTTATTGTAAGTAATAGTCAATCATGTCGAACGACAATTTTAATCAGCAAAGAATTTTTCATTAGGCCCGTTATTGATAGTATGACAATCAGTCATATTAATAGTATATCGACAACCAGTCATCTATTATTTCTGATTAAAGAATATCCTATACTTGAATTGATTAATTATCAGAACAATCCATCAAAGAAATTAACATTTTTGCACAGGCTTTCATTCTCAAAATAAATTGTTTATATTAAATTTTAAAAAACCCGGCTCAGGTCGGGTTTTTTTATTATGTTCAATAACACATATTATTTCCAAAGTTTTTTATATTTTTGTAAAAATATTTATTATGGTTATATATAACAATGCTGGGCTATATATTGAAGAATCAACAACCATCGAAGGTAAGATAGCTGCTATTGAGGCTATTATAACAGCCTTACAGGTCACGGCGGCAAGTGCTGCCGGATGCGACAACATTACGGAATATAGCCTTGACGATGGCCAATCAAAAATAAGAACAGTATATCGTGGTGTTAGTCAGATAATTGCATCTATCAATAATTTTGAAAAACTAAAACAGATGTATATTAATAAATTGAACGGTAGAGTAGTTAGACTTGTAGATTCAAAATCATTTATTCATTAATAATATGCCAAGAGATTTCTTTTCCAGACATTTATATAATAAGTCTCAAATTGTTGGTAATAAGCCAGTTGATAGTGAGGAAAATAATATCGATAATCAAGCTCAAGTTATTAGTAATCAGCCAGTAAGTCATGCTAATTATAAGCCTATATTTTCAATAAGTTATGACGGCGAAAAAAATTCTGGAGAACTTGGGCAGCTCATCAAGTATGAAATTGATTATGAAGGGCTTAGATATAGAAGCTGGAAATCATATTTGGATGATGATGTAACTCAGACAGTTATCAAGAGATTCGTAACGTGGATTATTGGCGGTGGATTGAAATTGCAGTCCGAACCTATTGACTTGATTCTCAAGTCAAATAAAATTGAATTGCCTTCAGATTTTGCTAAAAAAATTGAAGCTAAATTTAAATTATTTTCAAAATCGAAAAAAACTGATTATAATGGTATTGATAATTTACATCGTATTGCTAAGACGGTTAAAATCAATGCATTAGTGGGTGGTGATTGTTTAGTAATTCTCAGATATATTGATAATCAAGTAAATGTGCAAATAGTTGATGGAAATCATGTACAGAGTCCGTTCGGGAGAGTTGATGTAAAAAATGGAATTGAAACAAAAGATAATAAAGTTGTAGCCTATTGGATTAGAAATAGTTATGCGGATTATAAGCGGATTGAGGCTTATAATTCGATAGGTCAGGAAGTTGCATTCTTAGTATACGGGTTACGTTACAGAATTGATAATAACAGAGGTATTCCATTGATTTCCACCGTATTAAATACGCTCGGAAATCTTGACAGGTATAAAGTGGCTACGGTTGCATCCGCTGAAGAGCGTGCTAAGATAGTGTATCAAATTGTGCATCAAGAATATAGCTCTGGGGAATCTCCGCTTGCGAAAAATATAGTGAGAGCATTCAATGTTGATGCAGAACAGAACGTTCCATCTGATTCTGATGGTAATCTACTTGCTAACAATGTAGCTGCTACAACGAATAAACAAACATTCAACATGCCTCAAGGTTCGGAAATGAAAGCCCTGGACTCCAAGCAGGAGTTGAGCTTTAAGGATTTCTATACCACTAATGTGGGGCTTATATGTGCAACTGTTGGCATCCCTCCGGAGGTAGCATTGTCGAAATACGATAGCAATTTTTCTGCGTCAAGGGCTGCACTGAAAGATTGGGAACACACCATAAATGTTGAGCGTGAAGACTTTACATTTCAATTTTACCAAAAAATATACGATTTTTGGTTTGAAATTCAAGTATTGCAGAATAATATACAGGCTCCGGGCTATATTGAAGCCATGGCAACTCGTAACAATGAGGTTATTGATTCGTACAGAAATGCCCGATTCGTTGGTGCGAATGTTCCACACATTGACCCGCTTAAAGAGGTAAATGCTGAACGGGCTAAATTAGGCAAGTCCGGACAGTCTCTACCGCTCACGACTGCTGAAGCAGCGACAGAGGCATTGAATGGCGGTGAGTTTTCAACTAATATCGAGAAGTATTCTCAAGAATTGCAGAGCATGAAAGACAAAAAAATTGAAGAGCCTAAACAAATTGACTGAGCCAGTTGATCTTAGCTTGTTCTATTTCTTCTATTGTCCAGTTTATTTCTGCACATACAGTTATTTCTTGCTCGTTTTCCTTATATTCTTTTTTTAATAATTTCAATTTATGTTGCATTTCTTGAATTTTGCAGTTCAATATATATTGATCGTTACCCATGTCGCGGATACAGCCTGCTTCTTCTAAAAAATATGTCCAATGCCTTTTCATAATTTTTTGTTTTTTATTGTTTTTGACGAGGTAAAGATAATACGCTAATCCGTATTTACCAAATATTTTTATATGTTGTAAAACATATAAAAATTATAGGCATTATAATATAATATGTTATATATTTGTCTCAATATTTTTAAAAAAATGGCCAAAGATATATTGATCTATAATAATATTGACAGTTATTCAGCTACAAGATTCATTGAGCAAATAAATGAATCGGAGCAAAATGCTGAAGATATAGTAGTTAGAATCAATACAGATGGCGGCGATCCTCAGTATGGCTGGGGTATGATTGCAAAATTTCAAGAAATTAAGGGCAATAAATTAGTAAAAGTTGACGGCAAAGCCTTTTCAATGGGCTTATACTTCTTATGCTATTGCGATGATTCAGAAGCCCTTGATGTTAGTACATTCGTTCTTCACAGAGCAGCTTATCGCGAATGGTTTGAAAAGGATCCTAATTTATTTACTGAGCAAGCTAAGAAAGACTTGAAAACTATAAATGACGCTTTAAAAAAGGCATTTATTGCAAAAGTTGACGTTGAGAAATTTGAAGAAATAAAAGGGATAAAAATTGATCAAATATTTTCAATTGATTCCCGCATCGATGTCATGCTCACAGCTAAAGAATCGAAACAAATAGGCCTTATTAATAGGATTATTCCTATTACTCCGAAAATAAAAGCAGAAGTTGAGGATAATATGTCTTCTATTTCAGCTAATTACATTAAAAATAAAGAAGAAAAAAATAACTTAAATAATGATAAAATGAACTTGGAAGAATTGAAATTAAAGCATCCTGAATTGTTTGCTCAAATTGTAAAAAATGCTACAGACACTGAACGTGAAAGGGTTGCATCATGGTTAGTATTTTTAGATATTGATGCTAAAGCAGTTAAAGAAGGCATCGAAAAAGGCGAGGCTTTAGGAGTAAAAACTATGGCTGAATTTACTCGTAAGTCAATGAGTGCTGAAGTTTTGAAAAAGATTGAAGGCGAAAATCCGGGTAGAATTGAGACACAAGAAACTGGCAAGCCAAAAACAGAAGCCGAAAAAAATCTTGAAGCATTTGAAAGTGAATTAAAAAAATTAAATCAAAAATAATATGAGTACAGGAACTGTTGTTAATTCGACAAGTAACCAATTGCACGTTGATTATGACGTGTCTAAGGTTTTCGTATTCGGAAATCGTTATAATAAAGGATTATACGACGAGCCTTCAAGTGGTGCAGAATATACGCTTTTGCAAGGAACTATATTAGGTCGCATTGCTGCGACTGGTAAGTTGAAGATATGTTCTGTAGCACTTGAAGGTGGCAGCCAATTCCCAATTGGAGTTGTGAAAGAATCAGTTACAATGGCATCTGGAGCAACCAGTGTATCAGTGTCTTATTGCATTAAGGGCGATGTAGTTGAAGAAAAATTGCTATTCGCTGGTTCTGAGACACTTAATAGCATTGTAACAGTTGAAGATGGCTCAACTCCAGCTGGAGATACTACATACACCAAGAGGTTGCGTGACTTAATACAATCAATTGGTATAGTGTTAGTTGCCTCAACAGAAATGACTTTATTTGATAATCAATAAAATTAAATATAATGGCAAATATTAGCACAATTGATGCAAGAGGAATTTTCACAAAAACGCTCATTGCGATATATAAAGAAAAATCAATGCCGACAGCATTTTTGAGGTCATTCTTCCCATCAGTAGAATCAAACTCAAAAGAAATATCAATTGAAGTCCAGAGAGGATTTGAGATGATAGCTGTTGATGTAGAGAGAGGGACTGAAGGTAATCGTAACTCATTCAGCAAAGCTACAGAGAAAATTATTATTCCTCCTTATTATCGTGAATATTTTGATGCAACTGAATTAGATTTTTACGATCGTCTGTTCACTGAAAGCGGTGTTGTTGACGAAATTACATTCAATGATTGGATTACAACTGTTGTCGAGAAATTGATGTTATTGCAATATAAGATTGAAAGATCTTACGAATTGCAATGCTCTCAGGTGCTTACTACAGGTATTGTAACTCTTGTCAATGGAACTAATATTGATTTCAAAAGAAAGGCTGCCTCTCTTGTTGACAAGACAGCTGGATACTATTGGGCTACTTCAACTATTGATCCGGATGAAGACTTGAAAAATGCATGCACATTCATTCGCACCAAGGGTAAATCTCAAGGAGGTGTATATAATGCTATTTTCGGCGAATCAGCTTTCACAGCTTACATGAATAATGCAGTTATTAAGGCTCGTCAAGGTCTCTACAACATTGATTTAGGCATGATTCGTCAGCCTCAACGTGATGCAACTGGCGGAGTGCTACATGGTCAGATATCAGCTGGCCCGTATAAGTTAAATATGTGGTCATATCCAGAGTATTATGATGCTTCATCGACATCCTTAAATAATCCATATTTGAATTCAAAAAAGGTTATCGTAGTTCCTGAAGCTCCGAAATTCAAATTAGCATTCGCCGCAGTACCACAATTGCTTGGAAATAAGGCTAATGTTGGTGCTGGATTGTCTGGAAAAAGAGGAGCCTATCTTGTTGGTGAATTCTTGGACGAAAGAAATTCAAGCCATATCGTTGACATTAAATCAGCTGGAATTGCTGTACCGGTGGCAGTTGATCAAATATATACAGTTCAGGTAGTTGCTTAGTTTTTGTGTGAGTTTTATTAGTTTTTAGAGCAGGATTAAATCCTGCTCTTTTTTAAAAATTTTAAAAAAAGTAGAAAATGGCTAAATTTTATAAAGTATTAGCTCTCAGCGTAGGAGCTTTAAATAACAAAATATTGTCAAGCGGAGACGTTGTCGAAGAAGGAGCATTTCCAGCCGATAACATTGCTAAATTAGTTGAACAAGGATTTATTGTTGAGACTGAGCCAGTTAAGGAAAAGCAGACTAAAAAAACTAAGAAAGACAATGACATCAATTCTGGAAAGAGCAAGAATTGATACTCAGTCTATTATAACGAATACGGCTGATTTTAGCGTAGCTATTACGCTAAAAAATCCGTCTGGTACTATTACAGCAGTTGTTTCAGGGATTGCATCTAAGCACCATATATCAATTGATACTCAAGGTAATGTAGTTAATGCGAGGACGGCTAAAGTTACATTTTGCGAAAAACAATTAACAGACTTAGCTTATCCGGTTAGAACATCTGGTGAAGTCACATTAATAAAGCATATTATTGAATATCAGGATAGTACAAATGTCGCAAAAAAATATATTATTAGAGAAACATTTCCTGATGAGACATTAGGTATAATAGTTTGTATTTTAGGTGATTACGAATAAAAAATGGCAGCAAAATTAACATTGAAAATAACTGCTTCAAATTTCGAATTAATTCGAGATAGAATTTGTGAGATTCTTTCATTAGAACTTCACAATCAAGCCATTATGACTCCCGCTGAGCCGTTGATTGATGCTGCGATTTGGAAAGAAAGAAATATTGCTTTTGATTTGACGGAAATGCCAGCAGTAAATGTCTCATTCTCAAAAGGTAATAATGATCAGAAATTTTCAAAATATGATACATTTACATATTCGTATTTTATTGATATTTTTACAAAATCAAAAAGTTCTTCAATAAATAAAGGTGATGAATTGTCTTCAACAATTAACCAAAGAATTTTAGGGATTATTTCAAGAATTCTGAGTAATCCGCAATATAATACACTGGATTTCAGCAAGCCATCTATTGCGAATGTGAGTATATCTGAAATGTCAATGGCTGATTCCAAAAATAATGAAGATGCCGTAAGTGTTTCAATGTCAAGGCTTATATTAGATGTAACCACAACCGAATCTAATCAATTGCAGACCTCAACGCTTTTAGCTCAAAGTTATTCCAAAATCACAGTAAATCAAACAAATAAAGGTTATCAATATATATTATTACAAGGAGATTAATAAATGTCAAAATCAACAATAGTTACTAAGTTAATTAATGGCGGTGTCCACGTTAATAAGAATGGTAATGAGTTCATCCTCAGCCAGTATCTTGTGCCAGCAAGAGGTATTGACGTTGTTTACATCAACGATGGTAATGGTTCGAGAGTTGACGAATTCACTATTGACGAAACATTGAAGGTAGTTAGGAATGACGGAACTGAAGTAACTATAACCAATGCGGCATTGCTTTTCAGCGAGTTATCAACTTATTTTTTCACAAGCGTATCTGAGCCCGGTTCAGCTATTACTAATCAAGTTGTTATAGCTGCATTATTGTTGCAATCTAACTGGGTTAATGGCGAATTCGTTGATCCTGGAGGAATTATAGCCGTATTGAGAGAAGGTGACTATCATCTTGATATTGACAATTTTGTAAAGTATGAATATCTTTCAGGAAAAGTTATTAGATTAAGTTTCAATAATTTATAAAAAATGAAAAAAATAATATTATTATCATTGGTATTGTGCTCATTTACAGTATTTTGTCAAGATACTGTAAAAGTTATTGGATTTAAATCAATGAAAATTCTAAAACCTGACGCTGGTTATGGCCAGGATAGTGCATTATGTTATCTTGTTAAAAATGCGAACGTCAATGGTATAGCGGGTTTTATTGCGATAGTTGGTACTGATAGTATGTTCTTAACAATATCAGATGATAGCATCCGATTATATGGTAATAAGCCGGTATCTATCAACGGGCATCCAGTGCTAGATACGACTTCTCTGAGTAATAGAATAGACTTGAAAGCAGATTCGACAGATAATGCTACCCGTACATGGGTAAGTAATCAGGACTATCTTATTGGTAATGATACTACTAACCTGTCAGATAGCTTACGTTCAGCCTGGATAACTAAATTGCAATTATCGGATAGTGCCGGAAACTTTATAACCCCTTATGATACAGTTGGTATGAGTGTCTGGATTTCTGCTTTTTTAGCAAGATTAGATTCAGGGAAGGTAAGCACATTAACAGATACAATATGGGAATCACTTACTATAATAGATGAATTAAAAGTATTATCACATATCACAAGTCCTGATTTCTCATTCTGGGATGGTTCGATAATTAATGGCGTAATTAAGTCCCGTGCAGCAAGTTCAATAGAATACTGGTTGCAAGATACTGCGGGGACATTAGCCCTGTTGTATAATGCCAAAATCGGGGCAGACACAATACAAGCTAACTTGGTTCAATTTATTAATATGGTTGCAAATACAATAAGTTCGGCAACAGCTTTAGACTTCACAACTGCTTCCGGCAACTCAATCATGTCAGTTGATAGCACACAAACTCAGTTTTATGAAAACGTTTTTTTTGAGAAAACAATATCCACGGATAATTCGTTAATTATAACAGATGCAAGTGGAGCTGATTCAACGGTATTCCGTGACGATGGAACTAATTTTAGAATAGATAACGATAATCAGATAAAAATATCTATTATTCCTGAGACCTCAACGGCGGATAGTATAGTGGTTGTAGAAGATGGAATTTTAAAGAAGCAAAAGGGTGTAAGTATTACTGCTGATACGTTTCAGACATTTCATGTTGATAGCTTATATGTTAATGATTACTTGTATATGAACGGTTCTCAAGTTATTTATGGCACATATACGTTACTGGATGGTGGCTCAATAGTATTGCCAGCCGGAACATCGGGAATGATGAAATGTATGATTGGTAATAATCTTGCAGGTGTAGAATTCAGTTATGCTACTGATGGTACATTTAGATATTCCGACAGTTGGGGGGCTGTATTCTTCACCGATTCCGGGACTGGATTGCGTGTTTACGATAGTGGAACAAGTGTAACAATCAAATATGTCGGAAGTGCTGAAGAATTGAAAATACAAGGCAATCTGTGAAATTAATATTAACCATATTACTATTATTTTCGCTTAATTGCTTTTCGCAAATAGGCTTATATACAGCTCCATGCAATAAGTTAATAGGCTTTGATACTGATTTGTATTTACCTGATACAATATATGTTGCTCAAGGTAATTCAGTCAAGATATACAATGATAATGTCGCATACATTCCAGCGAGTAAGCATGGTAGGTGTACGTTTCAATGGGTTACAGTGATAGGTAACGTTATTGCAGACTATTTAAATGTAAATACAACAGGGCTTGGTAATTATTTAACAAAGATATATGCAGTTAATTCTATTGGAACTTATTGTGATTCTGCTTCTACTATAATTAAAGTTGAGCCAAAAATTGCACTAGGAAATAAAACTATTCTACCTATTGGTAATAGCTTAACGGCTCTTGGATGGCAGTATTGCAGACCAGTAATAGATGATAGCTTAGATGTCACATTAACAAGCATTGGCACAATAGGAGTTACTCCTAATGAGAATGAAGGACATAGTGGTTGGACAACAGCCACATTCTTGGGAGCTACTTCTCCATTCTATATCGGCGGCGTTATCAATGTGCCTCAATATTTGATTAATAACTCACTTGCGACACCTGATGTTATACGTATATCGTTAGGGATAAATGAGGGATATTCATTAATAAATCCAAATTCCACAATTGCAAATTTAAAAACATTAGTAACTGAGTGCCTTGCAGTTACAGGGGCTAAAATTATTATAGTAATGCCGTCAACTGCCTCAAATACAATCTATGGTTGGATGGTTAACTATTCCAACACAAATAACTATGAGGCTTATGTGCTTAACATGAGACAACTACAACAGTTAATTCATACTAATTTTGCATATGGAGCATATAATGCAAGCGTAGACGTAGCATCGGACTACCTTTATATTGATAGAAATGCAAGTTATCCAAAGACGGCAGGATATCATAATAACGCATTGCACCCATCTGCAACAGGTTACAGGCAATTAATGAATGGGACTTTAAATACAATTAATCATATTTACCAATGAAAAACTCAATACTTTTTTTAGCCTTTTTTGCTTCATTTTCAGCGTTTTCGCAACAGAACCCATTCAATGGGGCATTATCTTTTGATGTGAGCAACAATGCCACATTTGCTGAAAAATTAATAGCAGATTCTGTTATTAGTCCGCTGTTAAGAACTAATATATTATACAAGGGCAGTAACCGCATTTTAGATTTTTACGGTACCGACAATTTATTTTTTGGTATAAATGCAGGGAACAACACATTATCAGGCACATTGAATCATTATTTCGGAAATCAGGCAGGTAAATCAACTACTACCGGAGCTAATAACATTTATTTTGGTTATCAAAGTGGTTACAGCTCAACAACTTCACACGATAATCTGGCTATTGGCAATTACGCTTTATATTCGACAGGAAATAACGGCAATTTTAACACAGCTATAGGCTACGGATCCTGCTACACTAATTCGACAGCTGACAGCAATCTATGTGTTGGTTATTATTCGGGGAGATATACATCTGGCAACAGCAATACGCTGCTTGGTACACGTGCCGGTTATGGGGTAACAGGGAACGTTTACAGCCATAATACGGCTGTTGGCTATCAGGGATTATTTTCCTCAACAACAGGAAGCAGAAATACAGCGCTTGGATATTCAGCAGGATATAGTAATGCTGCTGGGAATAATAACGTATTTATAGGATATAAGGCAGGTTACAGCGAAACGGGCTCAGATAAGTTATACATTGACAATTCAACAACATCCTCCCCTTTAATTTATGGAGATTTCGTCTCTGATTCTTTAACCGTCAACGGCGACTTGGTTGTCTCCGGAGATGTGAATTATTCGCCACCTCATGGTAGTTATATTTTTGACAGTCAAACGCTTACTATTGCCATTGCGACAGCAGAAGTATTCGTCGATTTAACAAATGGGACAAATAATTTATTCACTGTTGACGAAAGTGTAAATATCACATTTGCTGGAGATTCGGCAACAATTCAAACCGGATATGCCGGAGATTACGAGGCATCGTGGGGAATCATGTTTGAGGGTAGCAATGATAAAGATTACAGGGTAGTTCTTGTCAAAAATCATGTTACAAAAGTATATCCAGTACGTTCTCAGGCGGGAAAAGGGGCTGGCAGGTCAATGAATCTTGAAGGATTTACGTATTTAAAATCATTGGTGGCGGGAGACGATATTAAGTTAATAATAACGTCAGATGATGCCTCTGATCCGGTTGTTATGTCAGGCTATTTATATTTAAGAAAAAGTCATTAATTTTTTTTTAAAAGAAATATGTTCAACATCAAAAATAAAATGCTTAATTCAGTGATAACAAGCCTGTTGTCGCTTATGATTGCATCTATAGCCGGGGGTATTGGATACCTGATACTTGTGGGCTATAATCAACCAGCTATTAATCAATCAATTAAGGACAGGATATATATATTAGAGGCTTCAACTTCCGAAAGAATCTCTAATACTAACACCCGGATAGACAAGGTAATTGATAATGAAGGCGGTAAAGATTCAACAATAATTCGTGTGTTGCAGGAAATGCAATTGGAGCAAAAAAAACAAGCTCGAAGTATTAAATTGATTATTGAAAATACAAATGAACTAAAGCCTTTTAAAAATTTTTTTGACTGCGAAAATTTAAATTAAAAAATATGTTCAATTGCCACATACATACCTTTACAGAAAATGACGTCCCAAGAAATTTTTTGCCGTTAAAACTTGTCCCCATTTTAAGAACAAAAATTGGTTATTTCTTGTTATCCAGATTATTACGTAGGATTAATCCATTTTCAAACAAAGATATTTTTGACCGTTTTTGTAAATTCATAGAAATTGGCAAAAATAAAACACAGGAAGATATATTAAAGGGCTGCTCTGTATCGTATCCTATTGATACTAAGTTCTGTATATTGTCAATGGATATGTCTCAGATGGGTTCCGGAAATGTGCCACGACCATATATTGAACAGTTGCAGGAACTCAAATGGTTAGCTAAGAATGATGGTAATGTATTGCCATTTATTCACATTGACCCACGTAATCCGTCTTACAGGTTATATTTCGATTGGGCTGTTAATTCCGGCTTTAGGGGTTTGAAATTATACCCGCCGTTAGGAATTTTTCCTTTTGATGATAGGTTTTATAACATATATAGATATTGTGAAGAAAAGGGTATTCCAATTATAAGTCATTGCACTCAGGACAGCACCGTTCATTTTCAGGGCTCAATAAAAAAATTACTACAATTAGCGTCTGATAGCATCGTTGAGGTTGACATGAAAAATAAAAAAACAATTTGTAATTGCTTTATGCATCCAAATAATTACAAGGTTGTTTTGAAAGATTTTCCTAATTTAAAAATTTGTTTAGCACATTTTGGAAGCGGAAATGAATGGGATAATGTTATACACAAAATGATGCCGGATTACCCGTCATTATTTGTGGATATATCATATGTATTATATGCACAAGAGAGATGGGCTTACTTAAAGGTATTATTAAGTACCGATGATGCATTCCGCAATAGATGTCTCTTTGGTTCAGATTATTACATGGATTCCGTTGAAGGGGACGAGAAACAATTCTCGATTCAATTACGAGGTTACTTGGGTGAGGATTTATGGAAGCAAATAGCTGAAATTAACCCCCGAAGATTTTTAAAAAATGTGTTATAAAACATGTAATATTGGATTTAAAAAAATATTATTATATTTGTAAAAAAAAAGTAATGATAGACGGTCAAAAAATAATAGATGTAGCTCAAAAAGAATTAGGTTATTGCGAAAATCCGCCTAATTCGAATGAGACTAAATATGGCAAATGGTACGGCTTAGATAGCGTGCCTTGGTGTGCTATATTTGTTTCATGGTGCTATCATTCAGCGGGTTATATTTTACCTAAAATTGATTCAATCAAAGGTTATTGTAGTTGTCAAAATGCCTTTATTTTTTTTAAGAAAAACAATCAAATTACAAAAAATCCAGTCGCCGGAGATATTGTTTTATTTGACTGGGATTTAAATGGGAAATTTGAACATACAGGCTTGTTTGTCAGGAAGATAGATAATGATACATTCGAAAGTATTGAGGGCAATACTTCTTTCGGAAATGATAGTAATGGCGGTATTGTAATGCTCAGAAGAAGAAAATTTTTTCAATCAGTTTTTGTTCATTTAGAAAATTAAAATAAAGTATATGACAGTAGTTAGTTCAGCAATTGGCAGCGAGCGAATCTCGAAGGTAGTAGGATATATCATTAACAAGGGTGATTTCAGTACCACATCACCTAATCTACCTCAACGTATAGCAGTTCTTGGAGAGGCTAATACAGCTAATCAAGCTGCATTAGATGTAACTCCCAAAGAAATATTATCAGCAAAACAGGCTGGTACATTATACGGATTTGGTTCTCCTCTGTATAATATAATGCGGATTCTCCGCCCACTCAATGGTGGCGGAATAGGTGGAATTCCTGTTATCTGTTATCCACAGGCTGTAGCTGTAGATGCTGTTGCAGCCGCAAGAGATATTACGCCAACTGGCACAGCAACTGGAAATGGTCTGCATACAGTTACGATTAATGGCCGTGGCTCAGTGGATGGTCAACATTACGACTACGCTGTGGTCGTCGGAGATACACCAGCATTGATAGTTGCGAAAATAACGGATGCTATTAACAATGTAATCGGAGCTCCTGTAATTGCAGTTGATGCAACTACTAAGGTAACAGCTACCTGCAAGTGGAAAGGCTTAACATCCGAGCAATTAACTATTACAATTGATACGAATGACAATGCCTGTGGCATCACATACGCTGTCACATCTGCTGCCACAGGCTTGAAGACACCTTCAATAGCTGCCGCCTTAGAATTATTTGGCGACAATTGGAATACATTAGTTATTAACAGTTACGGCGAACCAGTACTTGACGACCTCGAAGAATTTAACGGGATTCCTGACCCAGACGTGCCAACTGGCAGGTATCAGGGGCTAATTATGAAGCCTTTTATTTCGTTGTTCGGCGAAACCTCTGATACTTATACTGATTATGTTGATGCAACTGGTCTGGCCTATGGTAGAGAAGAAGAGGTAACTAATGCAATCTGTCCTGCTCCGGGTTCTGCTGGATGGAATATGGAAGCCGCCGCTAATGTAGCTGTATTATTTGCAAGGAAAATGCAAGATACGCCGCATTTAGATATTAATTCGCAAGCATATCCAGACATGCCTACACCAGCGGATGGTGATATAGGTGATTTTGCGGATTACAACACAAGAGATTATCTTGTAAAGCATGGTAGCTCAACAGTTACGCTGAATGCCGGTAAATTCACAGTTGAGGATTTCGTGACAACATATTGTCCGGATGGTGAAATTCCGCCACAGTTCAGATATTGCAGAAATTTGATGCTTGATTTTAATGTAAGATTTGGTTATTATTTATTGGAACAAATCAATGTAGTAGACCATACTATAGCTGCTGATGCTGATACAGTTACAGCAACAAAGATAATCAAACCAAAACAATGGAAATTAATTATAAATAAATACGCTGAAGATCTTGCTAAGAGGGCACTTATAGCTGACGCTCCATTCATGCAAAGCTCTATCACTGTGGGTATTAACCCGACTAATCCTGATAGATTAGATACTACATTCTCATATAAGAGAACTGGCGTTGCAAGAATAAGTTCAACGACTGCAACTGCTGGGTTTAATTTTGGAACAATTTAAATTATAGATATATGGCAACAGGTGGAGATATTATAGAAATTACTTATAACCACGCCACGTTAGGCAATGGCACAATATATGGTAAGGCTAAGGAAGACAGTACCTTCGACTTAGGTGGATTTCGCTCAGAGGATGATGCTGCTGGCGTTGATGGCGGCGGTAATATGATTGATAAAATTACTCAATCACGTTGGAAGTTCAGTGTTTCAGTGAGTTGGGACATGAATTCTGCAAACGAATTAGAAAAAATTTCTGAACTCGCTAAAAGTGCTGTCCAAGCAGATTGGACCATTTCGTCAATAAATGGCACTAACTGGGGTGGAAAAGGTAAGCCGGTTGGCGACTACGAAGGAAATGGCGGCGCGTCTACATTTACTCTTACATTAAGTGGTGGCGGCACTTTGAAGAAGATTTAAAAATTACATAAAAATAATAAAATGGAAAAAGTAATTTCAATTGAAGTAGCAGAAAAAGAAGTTAATGATTGGGTTGGATTCAAAAAAATCTCTTCGTCAAAAGTTGAGGAAAATAAGGATTCGTTGAAAAGTATTGCAACTTCAATATCTGAAGGTGTGTTGACATTAGACGCTGATACTTACGAATTTACACATCAGTTAAAATTTCCGGTTGGCGAAGTGAAAGAATTGAAATATAAGGCGCGTATTTCGATGAAACAGATACACACTAAGACACGTAATATTAAGCCTGGAGATACTAATGGCTTGATAAGTGCATATATTGCAGCATTGACTAATCAGAATACAGGACTTATCGAGGAACTTGATACAGAAGACAACAGAATTGCTCAATCTATTGCTGTTTTTTTCTTATAAACCCGGAATCTCTTGATAATATCATCAAGAGTATTGCTAGAGAATATAAGTGGAGTCCGGGAACTATAAGTAATCTCTATTTAGATAGTATTGATTATTTTGGAATTACTTACTGGTATGATGATGTTTGTCAAATGGTTACAGAATTAAAAAAGAAAAAATGAGCAATTTCGTAATACCAACCATTTTCACAGCTGTTGACAAGCTAACAGGCCCTATCAACAAGATGTCTAAGGGTTTAAAAGATTTCGAGACAAGTTCAGCTCGATTAGAGCGTTCATTTAGAAGAATTTCCGAAAAGTCAAAACAGATAGCTATTTCCTCAGCTATCTTTGGAGCGGCTTTAATTACTCCTCTGGTTATGGCTGGAAAATCCGCCATAAATTTTGAGGCTAAAATGTCAAATATAGCTACATTAGTTGATACTAATGTAGAAAATATGTCTCAGATGGGTGATCAACTTGTGAACTTATCAACTAAAATGCCTGTTGCTCTGGACGATCTAACTGTTTCGCTTTATGATATTCGTTCTGCTGGTATTAGTGCCTCTGACGCAATGTCAACACTAACTGAATCTGGCCGTCTATCCGTCTCCGGACTATCTACAGCATCTGAAGCGACTAATATTATGACATCCGCCATCAATGCTTTTAAGAATGAAGGACTATCAGCAGCTCAAATATCAGATATTTTATTCAAAACAGTCAAATATGGAAAGACAACCGTATCTCAAATGTCACAGGCATTTGGTGCGAATGCTGGAATCGTCAATGCCGCTGGCGTAAAATTATCTGAATTTTCTGCCGCAACAGCGGCCTTAACAACAGTAGGAACACCAGCCGCACAGGCTCAAGATCAAATAAAATCCTCATTAATAGCACTTGAAAAGCCGACTGCACAAATGTTGGTGATATTCAAAAAGTTAGGAGTATCAACAGGCAAGGATTTAATCCAAAAGGCTGGCGGGTATGTCGAGGCATTGATGGCAATTGAAGAGGCTGGAAAGAAAAATAATGTAAACATGGCTGAGGCATGGAGTAGAACTGAGGCTCTCGCCGCCGTAACATCTCTATTAGGCTCTACTAATGAGTCTTATGTCGCCTCACTAAAAGATATGGCCACAGGAACGAATGCTATCAATGAAGCATTCGAAAAGCAAATGAAGACAGGTAAGTCGCAAGCTCAATTGGCAGAAAATAATATGAAAGCTTTATCAATAACATTAGGAACAACTCTTATTCCTGTGTTTAATGAATTATTAGCCAAGATAATGCCTGTTGTCCAATCATTTATGAAATGGTCAAAGGAGAATTCCGGGACAGTTACAACTATCCTTATGGTCGTGGCTGCATTAGGTTCTTTGTCTTTAATTGTTTCAGCAGTATCAACAGTCGTCTCAGTAGTAACTGGAGTTACGGCTGCCTATGGTTTCATAACAAAGTCCGTAACTGCTCTCACTTGGGCGTGGCAAGCTGCTCAAATTGCTTTAAATTTCGTCATGACAATGAATCCGATTGGAATTATAATTATGGCTATTGCTGCACTTGTTGGAGCAATATATTGGGTTGTTAATTCTACTGAAGGATGGGGGGAGCAGTGGGATGAAGTCGTTGGTTATATGACTAATAAGATTGAAATGTTCAAGAATACAGCTATCTGGATTTGGCAGAATATTGAAGATGGATTTCTTACAATGGTTGATGCTATTGTGTTAGCTTGGAAGTGGGCTATGAACTCACTTGGGTTCTTATCTGATCAACAATATGCCGAAGACAAAGCAAGAATTGAAGCTGAAAAGAATGCGAGGATTGCAGCTATAACAGACACTGAGAAAGCATTGCAAAAAAATGTGATGAGGGACATACAAGGAATGCAATGGAAGATCAAGATTAAAGAAGACGCCCGCAGCGTTTCAGAGATTGGTTCGGATTTAATGGGTGTGCCATCGAATAATACTCCTCTTGTAAATCCCGAATTAGCTAAACAAGAGGGCATTACGAACACAATAAATAATAATACAAATGGTTCATTAGATATCAATATTAAGGATCCTGGCAATGCTGCGAATATTAACTCAAGTTCAATACCGAAGGGGGTTAGATTAAGCACTACAGCTGGATGGACAGGAGGGACTTGGTAATATGGATATTACATTGAAAGAAACAGGTTCCGGAGGCGATTTTGTTTTAAAATCGAACGATATAGCCATGACTGACAGCTTGTTCAATGCTATCTATATTTCGATATTTGGAACATCTGATGATAATATATGGTGGGGCAATTCATTATTATTTCCCGATAGTAATGAATTACAAATCAAATCATTATGCGAACAAGCATTATTAAATAATGCTCTTAATAGTCAGGGTAGAAAAAAAATCGAAGAGGCTATAAAAAAAGATTTAAAAGACTTGAAAGATGTCGCAGATATTACGCTAAATGTCAGCATTTTATCTGATGATAAAATATCAATAAAAATGGTTTTGACAAAACCAAATAATTTACAGGAAAAATATTCTTATATTTGGAATAATATTCAAAATGAATTAATTGAAGAGGTAACAATATAAATGGCAATGATACCAACAATAACAGAATTATATACATCAATAATTTCAGACATAGAATCAAAATTGGGAATTACAGTTCCTTCTATTTCAAAGAATTTTATTAAAATATTCGCAGCCGTGCAGGCCGCAAAATTGAAATTATATTACTTGTATTCGGCTAATATTAAGAAGAATGTATTTATTGATACCGCTGAACCAGAAGCACTTGGAGGCACTCTTGAGCGATTTGGAAGAGTAAAATTAAATAGAAATCCATTTCCTGCAACACCGGGAGAGTATATAGTTGAGGTTACGGGAAGTATTGGAGCTGTAATTCCTGCCAGTACTACATTTAAGAGTGATGATGATTCTACGAGTCCCGGTTATTTATTTGTGTTAGACGATGAATATGAGTTAATTGCAACAACTGACACGATAACATTGAGGGCTTTAACGACTGGATTAGAATCTCAACTTGAAGTTGGAGACACATTGACGGCCACAGCTCCAATTATCAATGTAGATAGTATTGCGACAGTTGATAGTATTACAGTAGCTCCATTGGCGGCTGAATCATTAGAAGATTATCGTGAAAAAGCAATTCTGGCCTATAGATTGGAACCACAAGGAGGTGCTGCTGCTGACTATCGTCTTTGGGGCTTTGATGCTCAAGGCGTTGCTAATATTTATCCATTTGCAAGAACTGGCTATTCTAATGAAGTAATTGTATTCGTTGAGGCTACTATTGCGGATTCGACTGATGGCAAAGGCACACCCACAGCGGGGATACTTGCAGAGGTAGCGGAAGTTATTGAGACTAATCCGGACACGACATTACTTGCAACTGAAAGGGGCAGAAGGCCGTTAGGCGTATTTAATGTTGAAATTGCGGCAATAACTGTAAAAGAAATTGATATTAAAATAACCGGATATGTTGGATTAACAAGTGATATAGAAGCATTGTTGACCAGTGCATTAGAGACAGCATTAGCATCAGTCCGCCCATTTGTTTCAGCGATTGATACATTAGATCAGAAAAATGATATATTCAGCACATTTAATATCATATATATTATACAGCAAGCTATTCCGGGCAGTATATTTTCTTCCGTAGAATTGAAAGTAAATTCAGTTGTTGTTAATAGTTATTTATTCGATAATGGCAATATACCTCACTTAAATTCAGTTACTTATGCTTAGTGATATACTGCTAAATTTAACTAAACAATTTTCCCCATCCGGAAGGGCTTTTAGAATTCTGAAAAATAGTATTAAAGAAAAATTTTTTGAAGCTTTAAATGTTAGCGAAGCGACTGCTATACAAGCATCTAAAGATATACTTAATTCTATATTGCCAGATAATGCCAACTTCACCACTGAGGATGCAGCCAATTGGGAGAGGAGGCTTGGTATTATTACAAATGATAGTACATCATTGGATGCCAGGAAGTTGGCTATCAAAAGAAAAATCAATCATCCAGGATACCTGAAAGCAAGACAGCACCCACTATATTTGCAGAAAAGTTTGCAAGATGCTGGGTTTGACTTGTATGTGTTTGAAAATAAGTTCTTTGAAGGCGGTGTCTGGATAACTAAACAACCATCTGAAGTATTTGCCGGTGCTGAATATCTAATAGCTTATCATACACCACAAGTTAGGCATGGAAACATAAGACATGGCTTATATGGATTCCCGAAAGTAGCGAATCATGTTGAAAAACAGAGAGATGATGCATTCGACATTGGAAGTAATTACAGATCTACATTTTTTATTTGTGGTTCAACGTTAGGCCAAATGGCTGTAATTGAGGCTACCAGAGAACTAGAATTTAGACAATTAGTATTAAGATTGAAGCCGGCCCAGACAATAGCATATTATTACATATTATTTGCTGAAAATCTGGTTGTTAATAGCACTTTTGATACAGATTTAACTGGATGGAGTCAGGAGGCTATTGTTAGATGGACTTGGGATGCTGCTGGAAGAGCTAAATATAATGATGCTAATGAAATTATTATTTATCAAAATGTATTAACAATAGGCAAGTCTTACAGGATTATTTTTAATTTAACTGTTGAGAATCCTGATGTAAGTGGTGGTGTGCAAGCGTCTTGTGATGTGCTTGACGGTAATTTTCAATCACCGGATGATAATAACTCAGCTGTATATAATAGTACTCAACTTGTTGATATTATATTAGTTGCAAGTGCTGAGACATTTGGTATCAGGGGCTATTCTAATTCTACTGATATATATTATATAGACAACGTTATTGTTTACGAACTTTAAAAATATTAAAAATGGCTATAAAATTAGAAAATAAAACGAATGTAGTAGCACCCAGTAGTACTTATCCATATGGTGCAATTAAGGATGATACGGGAGCATTCGATGGCACGCCCGTTGATGTCCAGGTTTACGGAGATTTTCATCAATTTTTTGCTAAATTATTAGACGCTTCCGGCGTCATTGCGAATGATTTACCGGATAATTTTGACAACAGTTTTCAATATTTCGAGGCATTATATGCCGTGATCAATGGCACTTGGGCAACTAATGTCAACTTGCCTGACAGTGTTATTAAGATACTTGCTGTTGAGGTGGCAGCAGCTAATTCGCTGTCAGTGTCTTACAAAGAAATAGGTAATAATTTTCATCTGATATTAACTGGAGCTATCACATTGATTAGCAGCGGTTTTTCCGCATCAGATAACTTAGTGATAGACCTGTCAGGATTAATGACTAAGAATTTTGTTGACAATGCAAAATTTTCATTAGTTGTTAAAAAAACATATCTTGGAGCTGAAAAGGTCTCAATACCAATATGTTTCACGCATAATAAGACGTTAAACATCATGCCGGATGGCGACTTGCTGTGGGATGCTGATAATTCTTATATTTTTGTTCTTAATATAGTACTTCCGTTAGAATCTTGATATGCAACTCAATATCAATAGCGATGCCTTAGTGAAATTTACGAATAAATTGGAGCGGATCAGAAAAAAATCACTCCCTTATGCTATTCGCAATACGCTCAATTCCATCGCTTTTGATGTTAAGACTAACACGATGCTTGAGCAATCTGAAAAAGATTTTACTAATAGAAATAAAACATTTTTTAAGTCGAAATCCAAGGTACAGAAGGCAATAGGTCTTGATATTGATAAAATGGAATCAGTTGTTGGATTTTATACAGATAAAAAAAATCAGGCAGTAGAAGACCTCGAGCAACAAGAACATGGCGGGAAAATAGGCGGCAGGTCATTTATTCCGCTCCCAACAGCAAGAGTATCAAATAGTAACAAAAAAAATGTCAAAAAACAATACCGGCTTGAAAATATAAATATTTTGCATAAAATTCGTGACAGAAAACACTTCTATTCAGTTATTTACAAGGTTGGACACGGCAAATTTATTTTATATAGAAATGTGTTATATGTCGTGGCTGAAATAAGTGGTCATAAAATAAAATTAACACCACTATATTCCTATAAAAGAGGACGTTCTGTAAATATTAATAAAAAAACAAAATTCTTTGAAAAATCAAGTCTAAAATCTATGTTGAAAAGCGAAGGAATTTATAAAAAAGAAATAGAAAAACAAATAAAAAGATGAGTTGGATAGATAAGATTACTAATGGATTGCAAATAAAAACAGGTGACGGTAAAATCTATAAGCCGGACTGGATTGATCCAAAGCGAGGCAAAAATTTTAACATCAGTGAATTTGAATTCCCTAATTTACAGGGCACGTTAGTTGATAGAAAAGAACCAAAGGGAATGAGATATGAACTTACAATCTATTTTCAAGGCGAAAATCATCTTGAAATTACTGATAACTTCATGTTAAGTGCTGATAATAAAGGCTTCTGGACTGTCACTCATCCTATATACGGGGAGCTATTCGTCCAGCCTATCTCTATTGCGGTTGACGAATCAAAATTCAATGTATCTGAAATAAGAATAGAGGTAATTGAGACACTGGATGGTGCTCCTGAATCATTTGTGTATATGGCTGAGGATAAGGTTGTTGAAGATATATTATTTATGAATGAAGAAATGGCCGAAAACTTTGATGAAGAAATACCGGTATCAGATATAGCTAATATAGCTAATGCGGTGCAAGCCGCATACGATAAGGCTGTCAGCATTGTTAATGATGCAAAAGATGCGGCGAAATTATATGATTCGTTGAAGAATGCTTTGAACACTATAAATAATATCGCATCGGATGTGAATTCAGCAATCTCAGCGACATTATCACTCATAACCGCCCCTGCTCTATTTGTTCAATCAGTACAAGCAAGAATTGATGCTGTTGTTAGTAATGCTACATCGTTGAAAAACAATATAGTAGGCTCGCATCAGACAGTTGCTAACATGCCTAAGTCGCTTAAAGCCATGTTCCAGACGATGTTAGCCGCCAATGTATCCGCAATGTGCCTGTCAAGTGTCACTAACCTGACTGATACAACATATTCAAATAGGATAAAAATATCCGATATTATTGATAAAATTGTCTTGAATTATAATCAATACCTTGCTGACATTGATTCTATGCAGGTTGGAGACGGAAATAGTCCTGACGATTTTATTCCAAATTTTGATGCTTTAAAGCAACTTGATGAAATTGTTTATTTCACGTGTTGTAACTTGCTTACATTGACATTCAACTCAAAGCAAGAGCGATTCTATACGCTTAATGAAGACAGCAATTTTATCCTTTTAGCTTCAAAACTTTATGGATTAAAACAGGACGATAGCACTATTGATGAATTGATTTCAAATAACAATCTTGGGCAAGATTCGCTATTGCTGGTAAAAAAAGATACTGTTATAACTTATTTTGTATAATATATGAACATCAAAATAAACGGTCGTAATTTTGATAAATTCAATAAAATTTCTATTGAATTAAAATATGATGCGATCGGTTCGACTTTCGATATGCTTGTATATTTTAATCCTGAGAATGAGAAGACAAAAGAACTATTTAAACCGTTCAGTTATAATAATATAATTATTGAACATGATAAAAAATTATTGCTAACTGGTGTAATAATAAGCCATAGCAATAAGAAAAATAATCGAAAAGAATTATTACACATTAGCGGTTATTCATTACCTGGCATACTTGAAGACTGCGAAATACCTACAAGCCTTTATCCTCTTCAATCTGATGGAAAAACATTAAAAGAAATTACTGAAAGATTGATTGCTAAATTTGGATTAGAATTAATTGTGGATAAAGATGTTGAAAGTATTGTTAATAAAAAGTATAGCCAAAGTACTGCGGACCAAAAACAAAGTATTAAATCATATATCAACGAGTTAGCATCTCAGCGTAATGTGACATTAAGCCATGATGTACAAGGAAGGTTAGTTTTTACAAAAGCTAAAACTAAAATGACACCAATTGCATTATTCACTGAGAATAAACCAGTTATAAGCATTGAGAGCGATTATAATGGTCAGGGCATGCATTCGCATATCACAGTCGTTAAGCAAGCTGAAATCGAAGGTAATAATGCGACCGAATATACTATCGAAAATCCTTATGTAAAAATATACAAGCCAACAGTAATTGAACAGAGCTCAGGTAGTACGAATGATGTGGCGGATGCTGCTAAGAATTTATTGAGTTCTGAATTAAAAAATATTAAGATAAACATATCTTTAAATACCTGGACTATCAGCGGAAAAATTATACAGCCAAATAATATAATTGAAGTAACCTCACCAGAAAATTTTATATATAAAAAGACAAAATTTTTCATAGAATCAGTTACTTTGTCTGGCGATGAAACTTCAACCACATCAAGCCTTACATGTGTTTTACCAGAGGTTTATAATCAAGAAACACCAATAAATATATTTGAATGAAACTTGTAAAATATTTAGAGTCAAAAATAGAGTCTGGAAAAAGAATTTTAAAAACATTGGGTCTTGGCAAGAATGATGTCCAAACATCACAACAAGCCTTGCCATACGGCATTGATTCTCAACCAATTGCAAATATTAAAGTTATAAGAACATCAACTGGGGATTACAATGTCAGCGTCATATTAGGTTGTATTAACGTCAATCAACAGGCAGCTATTGGCGAGTTGCGGCTATTTTCAACTGATGAAAATGGAGAAGAACAATGCTTCGCACATTTTAAAAATGACGGCAAAATTTTAATTAATGGAGACGATGATAATATGGTAAGATACAGCAAGTTAGAAGAGGCTTTTAATGAATTAAAAGGTGATTTCAATGCGTTTGCGAATGCTTATATCCCCGGTGGGCCAACTGTTGTAGGTTCTCCAGCTGAAGTACTACCATCAACCGCCGATATTTCGGGAGCTAAAATCGCTGATATATATACGAATAGCGTAGATTAATTTTTTTCTGGCAATTTGCTGTACATATAATAGTTATGCCCACTGCATAGCCATTGCCTTTGCGATACCTGAAAAAGTTTTGCTCCTTAATTTTGCCCTATCTTTAGTTTTTGGTAATCGGTGTAATCTTTGCTCCCTTCCTTCAACTATATCAGTAGGCTTTAATTTTGGTAAGTTTTGCAGCCATAAGCAAGTGGCTTTAGTTTCACCGTGTCCAAACATCCATGGTTGTAATATTTGGTCAGGCTTTCTAAATCTACTACTCATTACACCTATTGGGTTTTCAATCGCTATTTTAGGAATTCCACAATTATATAACTTCATAAAAACCTTAATTGCTTCGATTCTGGCTTTTCGTCTTTCTTCGCCAACTAACGTTCCGCTTTTGCGTGGGGGTTGGTCTTTATACCATTTATTCGCACTTATGGTTAAGTATGTGCAATCCGGAAAAAAAATTCCCATATCCCACTTTTTTAGTTTTATTGCTTCAAATACATCCATTTGTAAATGCCATTCAGGTTTTCCACCGCTACACTCTTGCAAGTCACAACTATACGCCTCGTGTCCTAATTTTCGTAATTCAATACAAACTGTTTGGCTCTCCTCGCATCCTACTAATATTATCATAATTAATTAATTTTAAAATAAAGTACTGAGCCTAACACCGTAAGGCTAATGATACCAGGGTGTAGGCACAACAAGCCCAGTTGCTAACATCGGCTCATAAGCCATTGCCTTTATTAGTTTTGTATTTTCTATTGTCATTTTTTGTTAAAATTCGTAAATTAAAAAGTGATTGTTTTTTTACTTGTCTCAAGCAATTTAGCTATATCACAGATAGTTAGACAACCATCAATAACATTTCTAAATTGAACCAAGGATATAAATGAGTCAAGGCTTGTTAGCATGTAATATTCTCCGCCATTTTTAATTAGTTCAAGCCCTATATTGTACTGTTCTTCAATATGTTGCTTGTTGTGTACAGAGCCTTTCAACTTTAATTCAATTCCAATTAACTTCCAATTTCTAAACAGAAATAAATCAGGTATTCCACGCTTTAATCCTCTGGATTTCTGCGATATACCATCTTTCATTGAAAGACTACGATTACCGGTTGCCCAGAGTATTCCGGGCAACTGATTTTGTGAAAAATAGACGACACATTGTGATTGAAGTTGAGATTCGTTCATATTAATCCATTTATTCGTAATTGGGGGATCATATTCTTGCAGCTTTTTTTATCATCTTAATGTCCTGATAATTAATAAAGTGAATGCAATTTTTTTCAACTCCTTCAAGTAAATTGTTGGTTTGATTTTTGTCAAAACGAAAACAAGCCTGACATATTTCTTCAGAATTTCCTTTGCATTTTTTTATTATCATTAATGCTTTTTCTTTTATTTCGTTGCGTGTCATTGTTTTACTCAAAAATAATAGTAGATTGTAATTTTGACTCAAAAGCTTTTTTTACATTTTTAACAGCTGTATCAAAATAGCTGTCTTTCAATTCAATACCTATTCCTTTACGATTATTTTTCACCGCTTTATAAATTTCGCTGCCAATTCCGAGAAATGGAGTAAAAATAATTTCTCCTTCATTTGACCATAAATGGATAAGTCTATGAATTACTTCAAGTTGCAGAGGTGCAATGTGTTTTTCATCTCCAAGTGCTGTACCTTCCTTACCATTGAGAACGTCAGTTCTCTTAATATCCATCCACACCGGGCTTGCCCATTTTTGCCAAATATCTAAAGGAAAATTACTTTTACTTAAATTAGTAATAGGCTCCCACAATTCTTCGCTTGAGCCGTCCCATTTTTTAAAAATAGTTATATATTCCGCCATTCCGATTCCCGTCTTAGAACTATCTGAAGTGACTTGTTTATACAGAAGTCTTTGTGTTTTAGTCCTTTGCATTTCGAGAACCGGATCACACCAGATAGTTATTTTTGAATGAAGTTTAAATTCTTCATTCAAAACAGCCTTCGTATGCTCCCCCGTAAAATCAAACATTCCAGTATAACCGCTGAAATTTTTATAAACACCTAAATCCTTAGTGTGGCAACACATTAGCCTCCCAGGCTTTAAAATTCTAAATAAATCTTTCAATAAAAAAGCATATTGTTTAAAAAATTCTTCATGATTTTCGTTGTTACCCATGTCGTGGACATAGTTGGAATAAGTGAATAGCGAAGAAAATGGAGGTGAAAAAATTATTAGGTCAACTGAATTATCAGGAATTGTTTTTATCTCAATACAGCTATCTCCTTTAATTAATAATACATCATTATTTTTAAACTCTCGCCTCTCGTATGTGTCTAATAATCCATATTTTACATTGTTTATATTTTTATTCATTTCTTGCTGCATTTCAAGAAATTGACGTTCTTTTTTTTCAATTGATTTTACAACATTTTCCATGGTATCTGTTTTTATTAAATGTATATTAACTTCATTTTTTTGTCCAAATCGATAACTCCTTCTAATCTGTTGATAATAAGCCTCAAAACTAAAATCTAAACTGGGAAATATTTGAGTTGAGCAATTTTGAAAATTCATTCCAAATTGAGCAATTTTAGCTTTAGTTATTAAAATTTTAAATTCATTATTTGCAAATCCAAGTAATGTTTTTTCCTTGTATTCTGTTGAATCACTGCCCTTTACTTCTTTGCAATTTTCTAATTTTTTTTGCAACCAGTCGCCTTCTTCATTCTGCTTAACCCAGATTAATATCTGCCCTTTTATTTTTTCACATATTTCAACCACTTTTTGAAGTCTTTTTTCTTTAGTTTCTCGCAAAACTTTATTAAAATTAGTTGCGTTAACCGCTGATTCATTGAATATTAGCCCGCTCCCAACTTTAACATCCGTAATAATTTCATGTTCAATTTGTTGTAATTTCGGTAAAATAAAATTAGTCCCGTCAAAACCAATATCAGCAGGGTTAGTAATCATCGTAGCCCAGCTACTTATCCAACCATAGAAATCTGTTTTTGCGTGATTTTTTAAACGATAGTTGTTCATTCCTTGATCCCTTACAAACCACTTAGAACGCATGTCCTGTGCATCAAGTACATCAAGAAATTCGCTGTGGTTACCTATTTCGTTCAGGTCATTCGGTGATGGAGTAGCTGTACATGCTAATTTATATGGAGTTTTCTTAAATGTGTTGATAATCAGGTTTTTATAATGCCCTGTAAAATTTTTCAAAATTGAAGATTCGTCTAAAATGACGCCAGAAAATAACTCAACGTTGATATTATCAAGTTGTTCATAATTAATGATTTGGATAGGAAAATTACTTCCGTCATACTTAATAACCTCAATTTTAAATTTTTCACCTTCGTTAATTGTTTGGCCAGATACGGCCAACGGACATAATATCAGCACTGGTTTTTTTGTTTTTTTTGCAACTTGAAATGCCCATTCCAACTGCATTATAGTCTTTCCAAGTCCGCAATCTGCAAAAATTGCATATTTGCCAGATTTTAAGGATTTTTTTACTATATGTTTTTGAAAATCAAATAAATGTTTATTTAATTTATTTATAAGTACGTCGAATCCCGAATTTAGATGTTTTATTTTTTTTGTTTCTAAAAATTCAAAATATTTGTCCATTTTTTTGTAATTTTAAATTATACAAATATATACTTTATTGCGTATTTTACAAAATGTTTTAAAACATGTTATAATGCACATACATAATTAATAGCCTTCTCGATGGTACCCTTTTGCCATTTTTTTTCTTGACCAAATGAATTAATTAATTGTGTACCACCCCTGAAATACAATTGCCTCCATAACCAGGCTTGTTTATGTTTTTTTATTTTGAAATAATCAAATAATTCATCATTTGACATTTCGCTTATTTTTTTCACCGCTACAGCCAAATAATTATCATTATTATAAACAATTGATGATAATTCTATTTCTTTTATTTTCTTTTCGGGATACAAGAACCCGCAGAACGGACAAGTCTTATAACTCGCCAATATCAACCTCTTACAACCAATTTTATTTGATTTAATTTCTTGCCCTTTTGAATTTATTCCGCATTCCTTCATTGGTGGCACGCCCTCGCCATATTTCCCTGTCTCATGCCATAGGTTCCACATTCTCGGAGCAGAGTAATGACCTAATCTGCTGGCATTATTTCCAAAATCGAGAATGTTGAAATGAGTTTTATTAATGCTTGGCCTACTGCCTCGGCCAAGCATCTGTAACCATAATGTAAGAGACAATGTGGCTCTATTGATTACAAGCGTCTCAATCTCAGGACAATCGAATCCGGTTGTAAGAATTCCAGCATTGATAAGAACATGAAATTGTTTATTCTTAAAATCACGTATCAATTTTCCTCGTTCTCCGCTCCATCTATAATAACTATCTATGTATAACTTATATAATCGCATTTTTTCACCATATACAACCCATTTAGATTCATTGTCCTCTTTGCTTGGCTCTTTCGGCTTTGACATTTTCGTCGTAAGGAATTTTGCGACAATGCCATTTTTATTAAATTCTTCGCATGTGTGGATAACATGCTCTATATTAACGCAGAATACAAGCGTTTGAGTGTTAGGCGTTATTTTAATCCAATTATCAACCACTCCTGCATATAATTTTGGCGAATTAAACCTTGTAAACATATCATTCTCAGAATAATCGCCCTTCATCGGGTCATATTTGATATTATTGAGGTCAATTCCAGTAACTCCATAATAATCATCATTGACGAGATAGTCTTGTTCTATTAGTTCCGGAATAGTTATTGAGCTGATAATTTTATCATAATCTAACGCTAATTGTCTCATTTTGCCGCTCCGCTTGGGAGTGGCTGTGAAACCTATAACATATTTATTTTCAAGTAATTTGCTTTCAAAAATAAAGTTAAAATCTTGCTTATGTGCTTCATCAATTATAACCAAGTCAATATATTTTTCTATCCAATTTTTCCAGAGTGGCAAAGATAATCTGTTCTGTAACGTCTTGCACATGGCAATATATACTTGACTTTTGAAGTTGATAAACTTGCTACCAGCCTGTATATTATATGGTTGTATCCCAAATTGAGACAATGCTCCGCCAGTTTGCATTAAAAGTTCTACACGATCAGTTAGTATTAATATTTTCTTATGTTTTAAAGCACTTTTTTGTGCCATATAAGAAAATACAATAGTCTTGCCTGAACCTGTAGGAGCTTGATATATACAGTGTTTACCTCCTTCTGAGAAGTATTGTAGAATATCATTAAAGCCTTGAAGTTGGTAATCTCTTAGTTGCATATATTACTGGGGTTGGCAGACAAAAAAGAAAATTTTGTCACTTCTGGTATATTTTTTCCAAATTAATTTGGCATCAAAAGGTACACCCATCGCCAATAATAACAATGAACTTGGCACTATTTCTCCTTTCTTGAAAACATAAAAATCGTAAATGTTGTATATTTTACCTTCACAATTAATGTGCTTCACTGTATTTTCATCCATGTCTGCAAGTATTTCAGAGGCGACAGGTATCAGAATTACATTGCTTTTTGGAATTATTTTAATGTTAATTGTCATAATTTTTGTTTAATTTTTGAATAACGTCATCGCTTTGCGACGACTCTCTAACAGTCGCTAAATCCGATTACTTCGTAACCAGTATTTAGCTTGGTGTTGTGGTAATTTACCAACGCACTCACACGCTCCCAAAAAACTCGCTCTACTCTTTCAGCATCAAAACGAGTGCTATCTTTTAGCATTTGGAACATATTTGAAATTGCGTAATCTAATTCGCCTTTTTCATCACTCCTAATATCAATCGTTTTGTCTTTATTGTAACCATACATTATTAGCCATTTCACGTCCTCCACACTAAAACTACCGCTAACATCGGCTAAAACTTCATTGCCGTCTTTGTCTGTAATTTGATACTTTTCTGCTCCCATAATCTTTAGTATATTTTTATAAGTTTCTGCGTTTTAATCGGCAACGCAGTTTAGCCGCAGCCGTTGTGGTTAAACTGCCACAATGAGGGCAAATACCACTTTCGTCAGGTTCGTAATCTTCATGGCAAGTATCACATTCAAACATATTTGACTGTGGCAACTCAACCACAACAGCAGGTATAGCAAACCATTTTGCCATTGTTAAATTATCTGTCCAAAAAACACCAATCCCATCATCATTTCCACCATATGTTTTGTTTATATTTTTACCAATACCTCCAGGTGCTTTTAAATTTTTAAAATGATAATTCTCATTCAAATATTCACGTATAGTTGTTGCTATAAATTTTCTTAATTCCATATTATTAAATAGTTTTATTTTATATATAAATATTCAGAACTTCTAATCGAGTTCAGTGGAGTAATTTTATTATTTTTTTGCCCACGCACTTCGGTTTTTTCAAAACCGTTTGGATTAAAAAACTTCGCAACTCTCAACGCATCCATTGCTTATATCTAAATCAAATAATTCAGCTTGTTTATATTCAGGCTTGTATTCACTTTCATCAATGGCAGGGTCAAAAGGTTGTTTTGCCATTTCCACAATGTCATAAATACTTTTGTTTTGTCTAAAGCAATTAATAGGCGGTTTCATAAGTGGGTTATGTTGTTTTGTTATCGGTATAAATCCACTATATTTCTTTTCCATTTCAACCCACCAAATAGTTGTTTCAGGCGTTTCATTAACAATAGTCATTAGTTTCCTAAATGATTTTTTGAAGCATAAATCACAATTGCCTTCGTATGTTTTTAATTCTAAATCAAATGGTTGTTCACTCCAAAATTTGTTAATGTCATTTTTTCTGGTAGGTATATGTGAAACTAACGGGTAAATAAATCTTTGCTTAACATGGTCAGGTGCAACCCTATCAATTTCATCTATCCTAATTCCAATAGCAGTGTACCAATGCTTCCAACCAATTGAGCGGGCATAAGCCTGTATTGTGTATTTTTTCAATTCACGGGTGCAATGTGGGCTTTTTACGCTTGGCATTCCATGTTTTGCAATCATCGCTTCAAATGGTTCACCGTTTCGACTTGCTATTTTGTAGTCAACAACTTTGGCTCTAACACCTTTTCTGTTTTCAGGATTTGTAATAGCTTCAACCCAAACGCAATTGAACCCAAAGTATTTATCGCATTTCTCCACAAAATCAAGAGTTTCTTCTCGTTCCTTTCCTGTGTTAGCGTAAACAACTAATATTTCATACTTATCACTAAGGTTATCAATACACCACTTAGTCATATAAGCCGATGTTCTTCCACCAGAGAAAGAAATCAAAAGCCCCCCTATTTTTTCTTTTTTTACATTCATACTTTTAATTATCATTTGTGGTTTGCAACGCTACTTTTCATATACCCATCGTTAGGCTTCATTTAGCCTACGCACTTGTTCAGCATATTTAAACCTTAAGTGCGTGTCAGAATAAAATAAATGACCACACCATGTGCATTTAAAACTATGACCTCCATAATCAACTGGATCAAAATACGCTTTTTTCTTTTCGCATTTTGGGCATTTTTGGTATAATAATGGACCAGCTCCCCATCCACTTCCTTTTGTCCTACTCATATTTTTAGATTTTTAAATTAATAATAAACGAAGCCTAACACAGTATAAACCGCATTAAAACGACGGTTTATACTCAACGTTATGTACAAGCGCAAAGCCGTACTTCTAATCAAGTTCAGTGGGAGTAATTTTATTATTTTTTTGCCCACCCGCTTCGGCTTTATCAAGCCGTTTAGAAATCACCTTATTCATAGCCTTTAACAAATCGTTTACAAAAGACTGATGAATCTTAGGTATTGAATTTCTTCTTACAGTTTGGCGTGAGCCTGCCAGAAATCGGCTAAGCTTACCCCAGTTTATCATATCTTCGGCTTTCATTTTACTTCTTCTTTTTTTAGTTCTTTAGCCGTGTTGTTAGATAAGCAATTGATAAAATGTTCTTGGTCTGTCAAATCATCATTTGTTTTTGATGGCATTTCATACAAATAAACTGTATCTTTTATTTGTAATTTTTTTAATGTATCAATACCCCATTGCATATCTTTTTTTGCTTCTTTGCGTGTACTGAAAAAATGATTTTCATTTGATGTTGATACTACTAATGTTTTCATAATTTTATATTTTATTTGTTTAACATTTAACACCTAATTTACATCCATAAAAATTTATGCTTGCAAAATGTTTTTCACGACCAGCTTTTAATAAAAACCACATCGGAACTTCATTTTCTTTAACTAAAGATTTGGGTATCCACATATCAAAACCCATTTGGTCACCACTTCTTACACCTTCACCACTCATTCTTATGCAAATTGCTTTTTCAGTTTCTTTTGCGATTATTTCGCTGCTGATGTTAATTGATTGTGTATTCATTGTCTTATGTTTTATTTGATGAAGTAAAGATAACACACTTGTGTGATATATGCAAGTATTTTATCAATTATTTTCACACAAATGTGTTATTTATATTAATTCTAAACAAAACTAATTTGCTTTTGAGCTTGTTTTGCCATAATTAAATATTTTAAAAACCACCTAAAAAAATCACGCTTTTAACCCTTTTGTTTTTAAGTAAATTATACAAATGTACCCACTCAGGATCGGCATCATCAATTCCATCTGAATTATCAGGATAAGGAACGTGTATCATTAAATCGCCTTCATCAGGTGATTGACTTGGAAGAGCAAACGAATAACCGTAGTCATGCTCTTCTCTTCCCGTCCAAACTATTTCTACATTTGCTCCAGGTAATGTTTCTCCATTTATTTTACAAATATTTTTAAATCATTGATAACATGTTCGACAGTTTCGTTGAAGTTGTCGTCCCTTTTATATATATGTAATTCTTTAGTGATGCCGTGACGCATCACATCTAAGAAATACAAATTAAATTTGATGCAATTATCATCACTCTGATAATTAAGCACAGTTCCTGCCTGATTGAGGAACTGTGCTAAAATCAATAATAATTTCTCTTCCATTAGAATGGCAGATCTTGAGCTTCAGTAATCACTGTACCCGGAGCCACATTATTAGGCTTAGGCTCCCTTGCTCCGCCGAATTCAGTGTTAAGATGCCCCAGGAATGGCTTGGCAGACAATTCTTCTTTCGTGTATTTATCTTTCGGAAATGACTGCTTAACAGCATGTGTCTGCTTATATTCCTCATTAACACTGTCGAATGCAATTATATCCATGTATATATTGCCATTTTTACCTTTAAATAAGTCGTTGACTTTTAAAGGAATAAAAATTCCTTCGACCATTTCTGTTTTTCCCTTTTTTTCCATAAGAACGTGTTTTAATTGACTCAGGTCAATTTTACCTGTAATAATACTCATAAGTTTAATTTTTATTGTTAATACTATTTACCTCAAAATCAAGTACATCTATATTATCTTCAATATATTCTAATATTTTTTTATTTTTTATCTTATCTTTCATAAATAAAAGATAGGTTGCTGGCACATTTACCATTTTTTCTCCTTTATATTTGCCAAAAGGCATTAAATCATTGTCTGTCAGCATTTCCGTCGATTTTATTCTTATTCCAATTTCTTTTTTTAACATTATCCCATGTATCTTGTAAAACTGATTGAATATCAATATTTTGAGATGTGCAATAATCGCAAAGATATATGATTATGTCAGCGACAGCATCCTTCTTATTCTCAAAATGAGGTTCGTTCATCCTGATTTTTTGTTCATTCTTCAAATGTGCATGACTTAATTCACCTAATTCCTCCATTGCTCCTAAAAGAGGCATCCAGCTTGGTTTATCTCCAAAATTAGATTTTGCCCATTCAACTTGTTCTTTTTGAATTTTTTTAAGAACAGAGAAATTAATTTCACAAAAGGTAATCATTTCTCTAATCATCTGAGTTGAAGTAATACTATCTCTATTATACTGAGCTAATAGGTGATTCATCTCATTTAAAATTAATAATTTATTATTCATACTTAATCAAATTTAAAGTTCTGACATGCAATTTTTAGAGAATCCGTATAACTATGTGTATTCCAAAGTTTTATAGCTTCGTCAGCAATTTGGCATCTTTGCATGATTGCTTTTTGATGAATTTTGGAAGCATTGACAATCTGATACTTATATTTCTCAATTGTCATTGGATAAGCAACCACATACAGACACTTATCAGTGCCTGCAGCCATCATTTCTGCTTGCATCTGCCAAAAATCACAATGAGTTTGATCAACTTGTTCTTCATACATCCGTTCATAATGTCCGTCCCAGCTCACTGTACATTTTACCTCTAAGCACATCTCTTCATTTTTAAAAACACATAAACCATCGACGGATGCACCTGCATTTTTATAAAATAATTCAAATGATTTTGCCTCGTAATTACTTATTATATTGTCTTTTAGTAATTTATTTATTAAAATAATCTCATTCATCCGGCCATACTGCATTTGTTTTGAATCAATTTGCATCGAATAACAGCCTGTAGTTCTCTCTCCGCCAACACCATAGATATACTTCTCTGCTGTTGCACCAAAATCAACGATCTTGTCATTAGTTGTCCAAGGCATTTTGGAAGAAGCTCTGCCACAACCCATTAATAATTTCATATTGCTGCCAGTGAACTTGCCTCTTCTTATTGTGTACCATTCTTCCGTTCTCTGAAGAGAGCTTATTTGCTCACTATCAAGCAATTGCCCGACAATTTTAAATTCCGAACCAAATTCTTGTAATTCTTTCATATTATTCTGATTTTATGTAACTTACATCGAATCCAAAATCATTTGAGCAACTTCTGCCGACATTGCGGCCAAATACATTTCCAATAGTTTCTAACGCATTGCCAATTGCTTCTGATCTAACACCCGGCAAGCAGTACTCTAATGCATTCTTTTTCTTACCTTTAGGAAATTCCCATGCTACAGAACCGCTATCACATTGCACCTCCTTAGATGCTGAACCTGTGAATGTTATGTAATCTGCTCCGGGGTAATCTGGTAAAGCATTGATCTTCACAGTACATACGATTTCGTTCAATACGTTCATGTATTTTTCGTCAACCACTTCATTTTGTCGGAATATCATTTCAGCAAGTGCCTGTTTTGCTTCAATTGGCACATAATCAACACTCTTGCCATTTCCTATATCTCTTTTTTTTATAAATTGTGCCGGAGGTGATTTTTGAAGAGCTATTTTATAGCTTTCAAAATCCTTGTACCTGTAATGTTCTTTTTTTTCTTCCATAATCTATTGATTTTTAAATAATAAATGTCCATCTTCTATTAGAATTTCGCCATCCCTGATTTTCATTTTGAGGAAAAGAGCCAATATTCAATAATTTTAAAATAGCTTTTTCCAAAGCAGAATCTTTCTTGATATATTTAGCAGATTTGAAGAACAATGTTGATACTCCTTTTCGACTTTCCTGCCCTGCAAGTATTTTACTTTGTAGGTCTTGTAGTATGGTTTGTGATTTTATGAGGGTCATTAAACCTTTTATTTCAAATTCAGAAAAATTCGTATAATCCGATAAGAGCTCATTTTCTGATAAAAAAGAATAGTATTTTGTAAATAGTTCTGAAAAGCCTTCAGATTCAAACTTTTGATTAAACTTGTACGATGGTTGAAGAATTTTTCTGGTTCCTCTTTTATATTCTATAAAACCTTCTGTTATTAAATATTTAATATAGGGCCTATCAGCTATTTTTGCCTTAGTATCTCTATTACAATAAAGCTGGTTTAAAGCTTTGATTTCACGCCATGTTAGTTGTTTATCCATAATCTATTGATTTTTAAATAATAAATGTCCATCTTCTATTAGAATTTCGCCATCCCTGAGTTCTTTTTGATCAAAATCGCCAGTGATGTTGACAATAATTGTCAAGTCAAGTTCATTGCTCATTTTTTCAAGCAATTTCTTAGTCTTATTATCGATCGGTACATTATCTATCCATAAGTATCTCAACGCTTTAGGTTTTGTGTCAAGTAGATAATTCTGCAACAATAAACAGATAAGCGGCTTCTGAGTTCCGGAATATGAACTAATCTTCCTGTCTTGCAGGTCCAGATTATTGAAGTACTTAGGATCGTATAAGCCATTATAAGTTAGATAGATGTTAGTGTTTGAACTTTCATCTTCTTCAACACATATCTTTAAGCCTTGAACTCCTGTATCAATGCTCCCAAGCATTCTTATATAGTCATTTCTTAATCTAACAACCTCAGCGTCTGCATCATGCCATTTTAAGAAAGCATCAACCATTTCGCACTTCTTATTATTTTCTTTTGCGAGAAAAATATTATTCAGAACTAATTGAAGTTCATTCTCTTGAGCAAAGGTATCATCTGCGGGTGTATTAAGTAAGTTCACATATTCTTTTCTTTTTTCAGATAAAGAAATTAATAAATTTTTAATTATATCTTCTTCAAAATCAGCAGCTTCAGAAATTATTTGTTGTTTTTCATTAAATTGAATAGTTTTTTTAAATTTTGGTTCAATGACTTCTATATCAATAAGTTCGTTATTAAATCTCTTAATTAATAATTCATAATCATTAATATATCCTAATTTATTCAATTCGCTAATATTTAATCGAATAGCTTCAATTTTTTCCTTAACTTTATCTAATTCAGCATTCTTCCTATCAACATTCTTTTGCTCCTCAGTGTTAATTGCAAGCAATTTATTATTTTCCTTAACAATATCATTAACAATTGCATCCGCCTTATTCTTAATAAGTTCGAGTTTTGTTTTGCGAGTTTCAATTATATTGTCAATTTGATATTGTAATTTATTTTTTTGCGACTCGAGTTCTTGAATATTCTGAAATGCTGGAATAGTGTCCGGGTCTTCAAGTGGATAAATTCCTAACGGCTCTAATTGATTCAAAAATCCACCAACTTTCTTTCTTTCGAAATCAAGTTGAGTTCTTAAATTGATGGCTTTTTCGATATTGTAAAGGATTGAATCGACATATTTTTCCGAACCTTTATCGAATATGACTCCTGCCATAGCCAATTCTTTTTTATACAACTCAAGGAGTAATTTTTTTTGAACGATTTTGTCTTCTGAGGTCAATTCATTCATCCGCCACGTCAAAGCTGTTTGAAGATTATTAAGATAACTGGCTGGAGTAGCTTTTACGCCATCAATAACAGGATTCTTTATAATTTTTCCCTGTTCATCTTTAGTATATATTATATACTCTAAGTTAGAACTTTTTCCAGTTTTACAACCAATGAATATTTTTTGCTCACCATCAAGCAATTGCGTTTCTTGATTTATTTTACCATATAATTCATTGTCCTCTAATGCTTTTGAGCCGGCTGTTCCAATTTGTAATGATTTTTGAAGTGTAGTCTTGCCAGAACCTACAGCCCCTTTAACAACAACTAATTTATTGTCAGGATCAAATGCAAGTTCACAACATTTTAAGATGCCTAATTCTTCAATAATTTTGAGTCCAATAATTTTGACGCTTGTTTGTGATTTTTTCATGTGTTTATATTATTTTTAATATATAATCCTCGCCTTTCTTAATTATAACATACTGATATGTCGTGGCTGTAGATCCAAAACATAGTGCAGCGTTCTCGCCTTTTATATACTTAGTGTCGCCATCATATACTACCTCAACTTCAATTAATTCGCCGGATAATTTCTCGCATAGCTTTAATTTTAAGGGCTTAATTATATCTTCAAGTGTTGAGAGCCTTATATCGATTTTTTTGTTTAAAAAGTCGTATAAAGTTGCTTTTCGGATCTTGTGCTTTTCACAAAATTCAGATTGTTTGCCAAATAATTCTAAAATTTTATTTTTAATTAAAGTTCTCATATTTTATTTAACTAATTGATTATTATCACAATACAGCACCTTACACTGAGGTAATTCTGGCAAGCTAACTAATTGATTATTACGACAATCCAGCACCTCGCACTTAGGTAATTCAGGCAAGCTAACTAATTGATTATTACTACAATCCAGCTCCTCGCACTGAGGTAATTCAGGCAAGCTAACTAATTGATTATTACTACAATTAAGTATTTGACATCTATCCCATAACTTTTGCGGAATATCTTCAATTTTTAAAAAAATATTGTCACTCAACCAATCGAAATTTCTAAAAACTACGTTCATGAAATCAACAGTGGTTGTGGCTTCTAATGCGGCCCTATATCTTGTCGCACAGGCACCTGCATTCTTAGATTTTTCTAAAATTTCTTTTCTAAATTGTTCAAAAATAAACTGTCCCATAATTTTTAATCGTTAATGATGTACAAATATATACCTTATTGCGTATTCTGCAAAATTATCCCACATGTTCTAAAACATATCAAGTTCTTGTTGTTGAGGAGGCTTTATGACATTGTTTGTTTTATTAATCATAATTTGTTTTAAATTCCCCTTCCCATTGCTTTCGAACTTCCAGCCATATATGTTACACATCTTGCGTAATCTACTGTAGAACTCCTGGAATGTGATATTCTCACCTGCCTCATTCAAATAATCGTTATATAGCATTCTCCCTGATGCCCATTCGGTAATTTGTTGATTATCATAAAAATATTCAGCAAAATCAGTTGATGTATTTTTGCATAATTGCTTATAATAATTGGCTTTCATATCAATTTCCTTATAAAATAATCCGTATTTTAAATAATATTGAATGCAACCAAAAATAAAAGAATATAAGGCATTGAAATCGTCTTGGTTCCAATCTAAAAAGAAATCTTTGTCGCCAAATTCGTCCGCTGGTGTATAATTTTCTGAGTAATGGTCTGAGAATTCGATAGTTAGCAACCTTCTTTTAAAAGAATTAGCAAAACCTTTTGGTGAATTATTACTGTTAACCAGCAATTTAGGAGCGTTTTCAAAATCCAAAATAATTTTATCTTTTTGCTTTTTCTCAACTTCAAAATGTCCGGTAATTTTATTAAATAGTTCCTTGATATCTCCAACATAGTCATTAATCATAACTATCTGAGTATCTTCGCTTACGCTTTGAAAGTTAAATTTATCTCTCTTATCATATACCATGCCGTCAATTGGAGTAACTGAGCGTACATAATATAAGCATTGAAACGCTAATTCTTTACCTGTACCGCCCATTGGCATCCCGTCAAGTTCACCCTGCCCTCTATCGCAACTATATATTAATTTAGTAAGCCTTTTTTTCTTAAATGTATGACAGAGATATCCGATAGCAGAGCATATCATTTTATATTTGTCGATATCATTGCCTATAGCCCTCAGTATGAACTTATTAAAATCATGTTCTTTGTAATCCACAATTTTTTCAATATTTTTTTTGCAAATTTGTCTCCTCCATATATGCTTGCCGCCCAGATCTATATAACTCTTTTTCACCTGCTTTTCGGCTGTGATTTCATAATAATAATTATTGAAGAAAATATAACTTGCATCAACCGTGTCTTTAATTTGCTCAATTTCAATTAGTGGCAAAGCATTTAAATATGTAGATTCGAAATATCTGTTTTTCATTTGCAATTCATCAAATACAGGCTCCGGAGCATGTTTTTCAACATAATCGAGAACGTATTGCTTAATCTCAAGAACCGAAACAATGTCAACTATCATATTACTTATCTTGATGAAATGCCACCTTTCATTTTCCGAATTTCTCTTGTAAATTCCAAATCCATTTGTAGCAATAAATTTTAAAAATTGTTTCGAATCAATTCTAACCTTGCCTTTATCATTAATTTCCCAAAATGCGGTTACTGGCTTGCTGGCATTGATTTTAGTATCAATGCTTGTTTTGCCAGCATGCATTTCTTTTTCCGTAAATTGCTCGGTGCCGAAATCAGCCTTTGAATAACAGCTTTTGGCGATGCTGTTTAAATCCTTTTCAGGAACTCCGGGGAATTTATTAGCTATATAACTTTTCGCCTTAAATTCATTTATACCATATCTGCACATGGCGTATAAGAATTTAGAGAGATAATTATTCCGATTTCCTTCAAAATATCCTTCATTTTTATCGATCCAGACCTGCAATAATTGAATGATTTTTTCTTGATCGACAAGGCTTTTTTCAACGACTTTTTCTTCTAAAATTTCACACCATAATTCGCTATCGTCATTCCAATATATATCCGGGTCATAACTCTCATAACATACTCTATTAATATCTTTCCCCGAGGTATCTATATGGACTAATAAATAATCACCTTGCCGTGTATCTATTTTATCTATTATATCGCCCCTTTTCTTCTCGTTTTTCCGTGTTGAAGTGTATTTATGAAGTATTTTATTAAAATGCTTCTCAAGTGCTAAGAATTGGCCCTTGTGATAATTTTTATCCGGGGCTATTTTGATCAATATTTTCAATCCATTGCCCGATGGCGAAATAAAACATGCCATAGTAAATAAATCCGAGCATATTTCTTTTTTTATTTTTGGAATATCCTTTAAATCAATGTTATCAACATCTAATATAATTAATCCACTGTGCTCAAGCAGAAATTCGGCTTCCCTTCTTCCAAAACGACCAGAAAAACAGATGGAAGGCAGCCTCTTTTTAAATTCGTTTTTTTCATTGTAATCATTGCTTGTTCTAATTTTCTCTACTATCGCCTTTGAATTTCCATCCTTAATCCTCTTTAAAACTTCTAAAACATCAACAAATAATGGATTATCGACGTCGAATATATTTTTAAATATGGTAATTTTTTGCATAATTTTTAAACAGTTTGCAAACATATACTTATTTGCGTATATATGCAAACTGCTATAAAACATATTTGCATATTTTGCAACAAACGTTTTTATTTATAATAATTCTAAATATGGAACCTCTGGAACCTGTTTTTTGCTGTTTTTAACTGTAAATGTGCCGTAACATATTGTAAATGAGCCGTTGGAACCTGTTTAGAACCTATATTTTTTTATTATTTACTTGATTATTAAATACTTAACTCTTGATAATGGAACCTCTGGAACCCGTTTGGAACCTATTTACTTTATTATATATATATATATTTTTTTTATATATATAAATATAACTATTAGGTTCCATAGGTTCCATTTCGTTTTTAATTAATTGATAATTAAGTAGTTATATATGGAACCTATGCATTTTTACAGGTTCCATTTTTTTTTTAGAGGTTCCCGTTATTTATTTAAACAGCATCTAAATTATTGTATATTAATAAATTATGTGTTAAATATGCAGGTTCCATATTATACTTAAATTTGTATGTTATTGATTATTAGCACATTATAATTTATTAATTACTAATATATTATAAAACGCTTAAAGTGTTTGTTTAATATTAACTCATTGTGTATTAAGTTACTGTAACAGCTATTTTTAGAGTCCGCACTTCATGCGAAAG
>Ga0209417_1001374_pt1 | contig 44950 bp, 77 predicted proteins | sample RifGroF2_FD_184002 | JGI IMG/M metagenome (GOLD analysis project Ga0209417, IMG submission 184002) | Groundwater microbial communities from Rifle, Colorado, USA - Groundwater F2 (SPAdes) (version 2) | ecosystem: Environmental > Aquatic > Deep subsurface > Groundwater | place: Rifle, Colorado...
CCGCATCCAATGTCAGGATTTGAATGTCTACGAAATAATCTTGCACATTTCGGACAATCACACTATCGCCAATCTGCAAGCCAGTAACAGCCGATAAATCTATACTCACGCTTTCAGCCTCTGCCTCGTTGTAAATCGTCACATTGGCGCGGCCTGGCTGATATTTATTTGGCCTTACAAATACCCGATTGCCAACGGGTGCGCCAACCGAGCCAAAATAATTGTCTTTTTCCTCGACGATCTCTGCGTTTTCATTTTGATAACCCTCAGGCCAATAATTGCCAATCAACCTGACGTTTGAAATTCCATCACGTCGCCCCAATACATTTTGATCGCTGGGAATTCGCCGCGCATGATATGTGCAATTCTCAACAAAATCCAAATCCCGCATTTGACTGTTGTACTGACCTGCATAGATATTCCAGCCCTCGGCCTGTTCGCCAACGATGCGATACAAGATATTTGCGTTGAAGCAGATATTACGGCTAACTTCATAGCTGCCTACAGGTGTCGGGGATTGCACATAGATTTTTATGCCCAGGCAAAATCCATTGAAAAATATATTGTTGCTAATGATTTGCCTGCCGCCATTAGCAATCGGATTCTCAGAGTAGATGCCATGCCCATGCCCCCTGTCTGGCCCCGACCATCCATAGTTACAGACCAAATTGCCATAGACAATAGTGTCTGCCGCAACCGTGGTGACATTTATCCCACTGCCCAGCACATCATGGATGACATTATTGACGACCTCAATGCCTCGGCCAAAGATCCGCACTCCCTGACTAATCATAAGATCGGCAGGAGTGCTGCCGGGCAATTGCGTCTCTCTGGTGCTGATCGGAGAAACAAATTCCAAATTCTGTATACGGACATACCCTCCCCGCACATCCAAGCCCCCGTTGATTATGGCCCTTTTGCCTGGACATGATTCGACAAAAACAGGATTTGTATGTGAGCCGCCATTGAGAGTGCATGTAAAATTGCCCGTATATGTACCGCCGCGCAAACGGATATGCTCGCCTGCACAAACCGATTTGCTTGCAAGCGCAGTCTCTAAATCCCAAGGGTTATCTACTGTTCCGGTTCCACTCATGGTGCTACATACCAAATCTTTCCGTAAGTGGCGGCCTCACCGCCGCCCGCTAAGGGGATGTTGTAACAAGCCCCACCGTGTTTCCATCCAAGCTGTTGAAACCATAAACCGCCGTGCCTAAACCAGCGTCGTTGATTGCTGTCGTTGACCCGACCTGCACACCACCGTAATAGAGCGAGTGGTCATTACCATTAACCACCACTTTGAGTTCGGCGGCGGCAGAGTAAGTGATTGCTCCGTTTATTACATTTGTCCACACTCCGCCAATCAATTTATCCAGTTGAGCCTTGTTGGAGTAACGATCTACGTACACAAGAACCAAATTGTTCGCGTCGGCATACTCAATCACCATGCCACATTGAGAATCAAGAGCGGCAGTCGGATGGCAAAAATAAGCCCCGTTTTTGCGATTTATGTCCCCCAGTAGTTCCAGCATGGACGAGAAGGTGATCTTCTTGCCGGAAACATTATCAATCGTGCCAGAAAATCCAGCGCCTCCCCCGGTTACGCCGCCGATTGTATTGGCTGCTCTATTGGTTGCCAGATACGTAGCCGGGGTATCCCGCAAATTCCCGCTCGCGCCTAAAAATGCCCTGGCGCGTCCAGCCGTAATTGTTAGTAAATCCCAGGATTCCCAGTACCAATTCCCGGCGACAAATGGCGTTTGACGGATTGAATCGGTTGTTGTCGTTCCAGCTGCCACCCCATCAGAAATGGCCCAGCCAGTTCCCTTTATCCAGTTTGCATCAGAGCCGAAAGTGCCATTTAGGAATAGTTCCGATTCAAGTGCCGGGGTGATGGATGGAGTTATCCCGTATGTCATCGCAAATTGAGCCGCCGCCTCATTGTCGTTCCCGCCAGCGTCCTGACACACACCCGCAGGAACATCCATCGTGTTCGCCCCCGCAGCCAACGTCCAGACCACGGTATAAACCGATGCGCTAACCGCTGTGAAACTCGCCAGTGATCCGCCTGCCGAAATCGCGATGTCGCCAACCGCAAAACCAGTTACAGCCTCGCTGAACGTAATAGTCACCGCAACAGGACTATCCAGAGTTGGGGATGTAGCCGCGCTGGTAATGACACAGGTCGGCGCGGTGGTATCGCCCTGATTTGCCAGCACCACCATAAATCTCCGCCGCCTATTCATAGCGACCTCCGCATAAAAACTTTATTTTTTCAGATGTTTCAACTACAGCGGGATGGAATTCATCCAAATCAATATCAATTGTTTTATTCATCACTTTCCTCTCTCCAAAAACGCAACCATCTTTTCGCCTAACTTGTTCCATAACCGTGTAATCTTCGCCGTCGCGCGCTGAGCGATTGTGGACATCGTCCACCACATATAATGATAGCGGCTCTGTGTCCCGTCGCCAATCACATACGGAGCATATTCAAGATTGGTCCCGAAACGCCCTTCGTATCCTGATCCCAACTGCTGCACGGTATAGATTTCAGGTTCACTCCCTATCCTGCCACCATTGATAGACGAGCCAAGTGTACGCCCCAATGTGCCAGTCCTGCGATAACTAGAGTCCTGCGGCCTTTGCGGATACGCGGGAACACTCTCCCACAGTACGAGCAAAGACGCGTCCATCGTTGCTTCCATGCCCTCTTTCAACTCAGTGGGGTATTTCTCCATGCGCTGAATTATTTCGTCAAGGCCGCGGACTTCGATGATAGGTTCAGGCATTATCCAAATATCTCCTCTAACCTGCGCTCAAATGCTTCCTCGCTTACCACCGGCGTGTTGAAACATCTGCACCGCACATGGATCGGTGGCTTGTGACCGTAATCGTCAACCGGGAATGTTTGTCCATCCAGCGGCGAACAAAATTTACAAACCAAATCATCCTCTGCTGTATTGAAACGCACATCATTCACAATTCCTGTACTCATCCATGCTTGTGCATTTCCTTCCGCAAATACGCGTGTTACTTCGGTCACTGATATTGCCGTTGCGCGTGCCATTCCGAAAATCGGCGCGATTTGTGCCTCCAGTACTGAGAGCGGCTGGCCCGATTGTATCCAATCGCTAATTGCCTGTTGCACCTGCCCACGAGTGGTCGACGTGATATCCTTTATCAGCCCGTACCGATATTGCCGCGCATAGTCCAGTACCTGTGTATTGACGTAATCAAAATCGACCAATACCCGCGCGTTGGGCGGCAACGTTTCTACGCCACCCTCCACGCCTGAGAGGTACGCATCGATGAATATCTCCGCCATGTCAGTCCACAGCGCGTCCTCCTCGGATTCCCAAAAGTCTGGGGTGTAGATGTTAGGCATTATTTATCCAAAAAGACGCGCAAGCCAGGATTTTTTGGAACGATTTTTCTTTTCTTTATACTGACGTGTGGCAGTATAGATTATTTCACCATCGTCAAAAATCGGATCTTGTATTCCACGATAATGATTGAATATACTGTTTTGCACATGCTCATGATGTTCTCCCAGATAAAACAGGGTTTCGACTGCCGCGCGCGCGTCCGCCTCTGTTTTGCACTCTTCAAGCATTTGACCTAACGCTTCATACCAATGGCTACCCCAATGATTTCCAAAGTTTCCTGTAAATATTCCAGCCCATCCATCGGCTGCATCTTTTCCTCGATGTCGCTTGATAACATCATAAACAACTTCAAAATAAGGGAAATCAATCTTTTTCTTCATGCCCCATACTCCTTCGTGGCTTTCAGCACGCGCCGCTTTTGTTTCGCCATAAATTCCTCGAGCGCCTTCTGCATTCGTCGCTCGATCTTGCGCCGCGTCGCGTCGTCTGGAGCTTTGGCGGCAAAACGGGTAACAGACAGTTTTTCCTCCCCCTCTGCATCCTTCTTTTCCGTCGCCTGTTTCAGCGCCGCGACTGCCGCGTCACGCGCGGCCTGCTTGCTCTCCATGTCCGCCGTGATGTTCTCTGCCGACCGTTCGGGCAGGCGCGCAATCTGCCGCAACCACACCTCATCCTCCGCACTCCAATTGAGGTACGAGCCGACTTGTTGCAGGAATGTCGAAATCTGCGCAATGTCCTCCTGCGCCGCGGGCGTATGTGTAATGGATAATCCTTCCGCGTCGTAGCCGTTGAGCTTCATCAGCCGCGGAATGGCGTATTTAGTCACAGTCTGCGCGATAACGTCCGCCGTTGCATTGATGGACATCGCAAAAAAATCAGTCTGATCTTTTGACAACGCCATCGAGCCTATCCCCTCCTGACCCAAATTCAAAAACTGCGCCAGCGCGCTCATTAGCATCCGGCTCTCGTAACGGCGGATGACCTTATCCGCATCAAGCCTGCTCTGTGCGCCTGGGGCGAATAATTCCAATGTCCAGCCATTCGGCAGGACCATACCCGCCTGCTCGTCATTGCGAATGTTACGGACAAACTGAGCCGCTTTTGACGCGTCACTGTTGGTGTCACCCTCATCCACATTAGCACCATCAGGCAGAGTGATAACCGGGAAGCCGTCCATACCGCGCTCGATACCAATGGCCTCCGATTGTGCGATATATTTTGCATAATAGTAGGATGTCCAGGCAGTCCGTAAAATTGAACGGCCCTCGGGGTTATTGCGCTCGACGTTGATGCGATACAGAATGGTTTTTTCGATAGGGATAAATTTTTCTTCTGTAAATCGCACCCGCTGATAAAACCCTTCTATTCCCCCCTCATCACTAAACACCCAACGCGTGATGGTATCTTGCCCGCGCGGGGAGAACTTGCGCCATAACATCCTGCCATTTTCGCCACGCTCATAGATGATCTCAAAAGGATAATAGCCGAACGGTAAAAATAAAAGCGCCTCACCCACGTGGTCCCGCCACGAATATGACATATTGTCTATGGCCTCTTGCAGAATTTCAAGCCGCGGATCGTTCTCGTTCTCGCTCGCAGGTTGCCACTCCATCGCCAGCACCGGCTGACGGATTGCCAGCAGAAGCCCGCCGATAACGGCACTGTTCAATCGCATTTCCTCAAAACGCTTGAAACCCTCTATTCCCCGTAGCTCGCGCAGGAAGTCCGCTTGTATCTGGCCGCTGAAATTGGCTAGGCCGGTAGAACCTATCTCGTTGTTGTTTTTTGCCATTAGTACCTCTTGAACCTTGCTTGCTCGCCCTCGCGAAATTTGCTTTTATGCTGCGGCTGGTTGGTGGGCAGTGATCCAGGCATTGTTGTGAGTTCCGTCATTGCCCAGACTTTCGCGTCTAATCTGTTCGGGCTGGGATCGCCCGGAACCCACATACACAACTCATCTTCGAGTAATGGAAATTTGCCTACATGATGATCGCGGCCTCGTTGATTGCGATTCGGGTCATTCTCGGCTATGGCGCTAATCGGTTCTGCGCGCGTGGCCTTGCCGCGTGATGCCCATACTATTTTGACAGGAACATTACCGAGCTTCTCTCCCGCCTTTTCTGCATTGATAATTGCCTGTCTAATGACACTCTCGACCATTTCTCCACCGTTGTTTTTTTCTGCTATCACACAATCGGCCTTATGCCGAAAAAAAGCGGTAATGACTGCTCGCGCCCAATTCTCAGGCGAACCTTGAATACTGTCATCTGCAAGCGTGTAATAATCATCGCCTAATCTACCAGCCGTAATTATACCCGCTTCATCGCCGCTTGATGTGGCTGACGGGTCCACCCCCACGACGACACGCGCAAGATTGCCGGGTGCTTTTGTCACGCGGTTAGCGTCAATGTCGCTGCGCTTCCACAACGCGCCGGGTGCTTCATCCACGTCCTCCGCCAATATTTCCTGCCTATATGCCAGCGTGGTCATGTCTTTTGCAATTTCAGTTAACGCATTTCTTGAGATATACGGATTTTCCCGGCTTGCAAAATGAAACGTCGCCCAACGACCCGATGTATCAGCTTTGGACTGCTTAAATAATTTGGCTGCGTGTTGTGGGTCGCGGGCTTTTGATGTACTGCGAGAATGAAGTGAAGGCGGAGTATAGATAAACACCGCATTGCCATCGTTGTCAAGCAACATCGGCGCGCCTACCTCAGACCACGCTGTTTCGTCCATCAGTTGATACTCGTCAAATATAAGTTCGTCGCCATAATCACCCCTCAATGTATCCGCATTCCACGCGGTCTTTGCCCTTATTCGCTGGTCTGTTCCAACGCGCTCGATTATATGTCGCGTCTGATTGACATAGAAAACTCCCGCCTCAATTGGTTCCGCAAGCGCCTTTGTCACCTCCGACCAAAAGCGATCTATCTGTTCTGACGTAGGGGTAGTATACAACACGCGCCTGCCTGCTAGGAATTTCTCGACGGCGTAGATCGCCATGCCGACAGTTTTTCCGCCGCGCCGCCCGGCCCTGATGATTTTGCGCTTGGCAGGGTGTGAAATAAAATCTCGTTGGCGGTCATGGGGTTTCGGGAGGTTTACGGTCAGGGTCGTTGGCATAAGTTACAACCAGTTCAATCTTTCCATCCGTGCCCGTGCCCATGATCGGCTGCGGGACTTTGCCGTAGGCGTATTCGATAAACTTGTCCATCTGCTTTTTGTCGGTCGCCCACGCCAGCAGGATAAACTCAGCAAACGTTATCTCCTGCCCATTCCATAGGATCGGCGTGCCGTCTTTCAACGTGGCTATCTGCTCACCGATGTCCTGACCCAGCGCGCGCAACTGGTCGAACGATTTTGGGCGGCCCTTCATGTTTCGACGCGGGTCATAGCCTTTCTTGAATTGTGCGGCTACCGTTTTTTCGTTTTTGCCGCGCTGACTCTGCTGGTTCTTTCCAGCATTGCTGGAGTTTTTGACGCTCATTTCACGCGCTCGATTTTGATGCTAAAAATAGATTTTTTGGCAGTTTGTGCCAAAAAACGTGACCACCAGAAGCCCTACAATCGATTAAAAACGAGCTACCCATCATTCCATACGTCCTATTTTTAGCGTTTTTCATGTTTTTGATGGCAATATATGGACGAAAAGCCTGTTTTACTGACATAATGCCCATATATTGCCGTGCGAATTGTGTTATTTTACTTGCGTACCCAAGCGTTTGGGTGTAAACTCAATGAAAGGAGATTACACAATGGACACACAACCCGATCTATTCTCAGCCGCTCAGACACTCGGTCGCAAAGGCGGCCTATCCACCAGCGAGGCGAAAGTAAGCGCCTCACGCATAAATGGCCTCGCCGGTGGACAACCCAAACAACCTGTTTTGAACCCGGATGGAATATCCGTAAAAGGCTGCTCTTACATCTACGCTCCAGTCGGTCAAGCTGGAGAGTACGCGCCATTGTCTGCAAATCCATTCCGCGGATGTGGGCACAAGTGCGCATATTGCTATGTGCCAAAGGTTTTGAAAATGCCGCGCGAGGAGTTTGATCGTATTGCCACTCCCCGCCCGGACTTTATCAAGCACCTGACACATGATGCCAGGAAATACAAAATGGCTGGAGTTACCGAGCAGGTCATGCTTTCGTTCACGACCGACCCGTACAATCCGTTTGATGTTCAGGCAGGCTTGACGCGCCAGACCATTCAAGTCCTGATTGAAAACGGCCTGAGTTTTTGCACACTGACAAAAGGCGGCAAGCGCGCCTTGCGTGATCTGGATTTGTTTCGCCCCGACCGTGACGCTTTCGCCAGCACGCTTACAAGTCTTGACCCGGCTTTTTCCTTGAAATGGGAACGCGGCGCAACCATGCCCGCAGAACGCATTGAAACTCTGAAAACCTTCCACGACGCCGGGATCTTCACCTGGATCAGCCTGGAACCCACGCTTGACATAGAGGCGTCTCTGCAAATCGTTCAGGAAACACATGAATTCGTTGACCTTTTCAAAATTGGCAGGGCTAATTATCTGCCGATGACAACCATCACCGACTGGGAGAGCTATACCCACCGGATGATCGAGCTTTGCCAAAGGCTTGACGTGAAGCATTATATCAAGAAGGATTTGCAAAAGTACCTGCCTGCTGGATATCATAATCCGAAGCGGATTCCTCAGCACAACTAAAACACAGGTAATGCTTTCTACCCGCCGAACGGTGGTATATTTTCGGAACGCCGTTCATCGCTAACCAGTTCTTGAAATACAACCAGCCCGACCGATAAAACAAGGTCGGGCATTTTTCTATCATGTCTTGAGAGATGCCAATATCCATAAGCATTTCGTGCGGGAGCACCCCGAAAACAGATTGAATAAACGTAACGAACACTACCCCCCGATAACCGCTCTCAAGGATTATTTTTAGCTGCTTGTATGGCACTCCGTACGCGTCCAGGTCAATAACGTCAAAACGCGATAGATCAAAACTCTGCATCCATGCCAGATTGTCCCCGGGCAAATGAAATCCAACATCATCCTTGAAATCTATCGCCAGACGCATAATCCTGGCTTTCGAGACAACGGCAACCTTTTTCCAAATTCTACCTTTCCCAGCATAGCAATCAAGTAAAAAAATCTTGTCTTTTGATGGTAGATGCCCGGCACGCAAGAAAACTTTATCGTCTAAATAACTATTATCTGTTTTAGTTCCCGCCATAAAGCACCTCAACCCCTGGGATTTTTTCTATATCAGAAACCTTTTCTTTCACGTCAAAAACCGCCTCCAACGACTCGGATAAATCCATCGAGATCAGAATATGCAGATGTTTTTTAGGGGTTACATTTTCCGTCTTTTCTAATAAGGTGGGATTTCCTGAGTATTCCAGATCAAATCCTATTTCCTCTAATTCATCTTCGGCAAATCCCCAATCCAGCAAATCTGAACCCTCGAACCAATTCAAGAGCGCATCAGGATCAAACTGCCCCGAATTTTTCCTGAGACGGATCGCTAACTCTGATCGTTCTTTCTCCGTCAACACCCGCGACGGCACGCGCACATCCACCAACGTATTCGGTGAGACTTTATTGAGCGCAATCTCAACCGCTTTTCGCTGATGCCCATCCAACAACGGCAGACCCTTTGCGCCATTCGGCGGAGCGGCGGCGACGTAGGGCAGGACATGGTCGAATTTGGCTAGACTGCGCGCCAGTTCTTTTGCATCCCGTTCCGATATTTCCACAGGGTTTTTGTCCCATTCCAGCAAATCCCCCAGCTTGACGCGTTTGGTAGTCCACGATAGCGCCTTGCTCATTCCCGCCTCCCGTATGCGCTCCAGTATGCGGCCCAGATCGCCACGATGCCCAGCGCGTACCACGGCCAGAACTCAATCAATAACATTGTACGGGTATATGTCGGGTGGCTGAACGCGAGATAGAGCCATCCTCCCAGAACAACGAAAATAACGGTGATGAATGAAATGTCACGGAGCATAAGTTTCCCTCTTAGCAGGAACAATCTTTTCGACCGCCGCCGCAGATGGAAGCAGAACGTCATCGCGCTCGATCTGAAACTCAAACGTGTAATGATCGTAAAACGCCTTCCCCGTCAAATCATGCACGCATTGCTCCTCGAACCAGTATAGGTCGGTGATTTCTTGGCGCTCACCTGTTTTGGCGTCTATGGCGATGATTTTCATGATGACGGTATTTTACCACCATCGCACGGCGCCAGACGCGGACCCGCCGCCCGGCTTAGGACCGGGCGGCGGGTCAGGCGGCACCGGGTGCTACGCATAGAGCCGTCTCAGCAACGGGATTGTATCACAAAACTCGTGTTGCAATACCCTTTACAAAGTGTTGCGGTATATGATAATATATAGGTACTTAGGAAATCTAGTGGCGGCCACGGCCTACAGTGGCATGGAGATTGACATGAACGACTATCGCTATACAGTAGTAGCCAGCAACGATCAAGGCGCATCCACGGAGGGCAACAACGGCAGGTTTTTGACCAGCCTCAAAGCAGCGATCAAATCCGCTCGCGCAGAGTTTGCAAGTGGCTGGAAAATCTCGATCATGCGCTATGGGATTGACGGCGACGGCAAGAGCGTTATGTATCCCCCCGAAGAAGTAAAGACCTTCCGGATCCGCTAGTTTGCGCCTCCATCCGCTCACGTCCCACGACGCGGGCGGTCAGGTACGCACAAATCAGAAAGGATACAGTATGCAAAGACGTGACGGTTCTCTCGAAAAATCAGCCCGCTTGATCGTCCTGCTGGAAATGCAGGACGCGGGTAGGCTGACCGGCCTATCGGTCAGGAAGATCGCGAAACTGTTTGTGGACACAAGCTATGCCACAATTTCGCGGGACTTGCACGACGTTGACCGCCTGCGTGTGACGCTCCGCAATATGCGCCGACATACCGCCCCGCAGCGGGTAAGAAAGGAAACGAAATGACCGAACAGAATTTACCATTCCGCCTAAAAATGGCGGCAGATGAAATTGAACTATCGGACGTAACCATGCCGGGATATGTGGCTCTGATGCGCACCGCAGCCGCCACCATCGCAGAAATGGAAGCGGCCCTGGAGAACGCATTGAGAAACGAAGGACAAGACGCGTGCTGCCTGCCGATTTTGAAGCAATGCGATTGCTGGAGATGTCAAGCCCGCGCCGCGCTCGCAAAGGCAGGTGCGAAATGAACAAACCGAATAACTGGTATGAAATGGACTATGAACAACAACGCGAATGGGAACGTGCGGCGCGTAAACAAGATGAATTGGAATACGACCTGCGCCGTGCACAGGAAGAAGCTGACGATACGAGGCGGCAGGCAGCTAAACAACGCCGCGCGCTGATGGAAGATCATATGAACATAGAAAGCGATTACGAAACTACCATCGAAGCTCAGGCCGGCCGCATCGCAAAACTCCGTGCAGCCGCTGCCCCATTCGCGCAGCTCGCGGCTTGGTATAACGACCGGCCCGATTTTACGGATGACCTGGAAACCAGCCTCGAACTCCCTGACGGCACGTACATCACCGTCCGCGAGTGCCGCGCTCTGATCGCGGCATTGCAGGCGGCACAATGACCCCCACTACCGCCGAACTCCTGGCCGCAAAGCAGGCCGAAACCGCCGCGACCATGGCCGAGATCAAGCGGCTGGAAGCCTTACAGGTGACCGGCGTCACGGACGAACAGGTCCGCGAAGTCGCACGTCACAATGCCCAGCAGTCGAAACCCAACCCGTGGAAACTGCTGGACGAAAAGATCGAGAGGAAACTATGAGCCGCTATCACCGCACCCAGAACATGCGCCTCGCCGTCACGCTGCCCGAACTGCAACTGTCCGACGACGAGCGCAGGACGACCCGCATCCTGCTGATCTCCCGCCTGATCGACAACAACACGACGTTTGCCGCCGCCTACGAAACGGCAGGCGACCCGCTCACAGCCGCCGCCTACCGCACAAAAAACGAGGAACTGCGGGCAGAACTGGCGCGGCTCACTGATCCTCAGACTGACAAACAGCGGGACATTGCGCAGTGGCAGGCGGAAACCGTCGCCACGCGGGAAGGAGACAGACCGCTATGACGGAACTGTATGAACGGATGGCAAAACACGGCATCCCGGAGATCACCATTACCCTTGAAGATTTCGAGCGCGACTATTTCACCTATTCGATTGTCAATCTACCCAACAATCCCCACTTGTCAAAACAGGATGTGATTCTGGCGATACAGGACGCCATTTCGATTTATTTACTCCTGCAAAAAGAAAGGGGGAAACAACCTAGACGCTGGTAACTGCCCGGCCTGACGGCAGGCCTATTTCGGCAGAAACGGAAGCCGCGCCCGCTTGCGCGGCAAAACAATTACACGCTCCGACGGTCATCAGGAGCACAAGGAGAAACAATGTCAGACCAACCGCAAGTACAAGTACAGGAACAAAAAGAAATCAAGCACCCGGATCCCCGTGAATATTGGCAGGGATTTCCAGAAGCACCATTCTCGGATTCGTTCAAGTGGATCGACACACAAGGCTTTGAACATCTTTCAACCGTGAGGGGATGGCAATTCTCGACTCTCCTGACCACTATCCAGCGCGCAACTGCCCACATCGCAGAAATTGGAGGACTGCCCCCTTCCAAAGTCGTCATCGCACCGCCGCAAGCAACGATCCCAGTCCGTGATGAAAACGGCACACCCGTCGTGGATGGCAATACCGGCCAGCCCGTGATGACTACGCTGCCTCAGGGCGTCCGCCTGTATCAAGTCTCTGGACTGGCGCACGACAAGACCAAGAACAGCAAGGACGTTTTGAAAGTCTGGACCGTCGAGGAGCCGTATAATAAAGGCTACGGCGTGTCGTGCTTCCATCCGCCCGCCGAGATCGGAGCATGGAAATCATGGCCCCTGATGAGCAGGGACAACAAGGTCCGCTATGGCGCGCCCATTGGCTTTACACACGTCCTCATTCGCGACCCACAAAAGGACGGCGGATACCCGGACGTTCTGGAGTTTCGCGCCTGAACTTGCGTTAGCACCACCCACCGCCCCCGGCTCGCACGGGCCGGGGGCACAAGTAAACTCTACCAATGGCCGAATACATCAGTCGCACGGACCACAAACTGCAGCGCCTCGTTGAACGCATCAATGAAGCAGACGCCAACCGCCGCACCTGGAAACAGATCGCCTTGCACAAGAACCATCCACGGCAGGTGCGGGCGGTGGCGGAACAGCAATACACCCACTGGCGCGCCGAACTGGAACGCCTGAGAAGGCAACTGGAAAAGGAGTATGAAAATGACGGTCAAAGTAATCACGGTCGAACCTAATCAAAAAATGAAAGCCTTCGTGCGGCTTGCACGAACTGGAGAAAACGTGACTACACAGTATTATGAAACCACCTGCATGGTCTGCCGTCGTCCGCAGAACGTGTCCTACCCCTATGTCATCTGCAAGGAGTGCTACGAGACCTCCCGCGCTGTGGATTACGTCCACGACCTGCAAGTCCGCCTCGCCGCCTACGAGCGGGTAGCGGAAACAGGGCGGATGATACCGTGGGCGTCTGTCGTAGACAGGGTTGAAAATCCCGGAGATTACATCGGTGACGACATTACAGCAGAACGGATTAGAACACTCGCCGCGGCCCTGCGCGAGTGCGAGCAGGTATAATCCCGAAAGATACGGGCGGCGGCGAAAGCCGTCTACGATCGGAGAGAGTAACCGAATTGGAAAAGCCCCCAATACATCGCAAAGATGTCTATGCTCTACCGCCCGTTATCCCCCTTCCCGCCGTGCGTAGACGGAGTAGCTATGCACGGAAGCGCCGGCGAAGCGGCGGGGAGGTCGTCGAACCATTCTCAGGAGCAACGAAATGAAAAAATCCTTTGGCATGAAGTGGAGCGAAAACTCCCGTTTCATCGAATTTGATAATGTTGAGTTCGCGGGCATGGCTTTTGAGTTGCTGGACCGGCTGCTCTCCAAAGAGGCCGCAATGCAACAAAGTGCCGAAAAAGCATCCGATTTTACGCTCCCCCCGAAATGCCCGCAGTGCGGGCAGCGGCATACATGGAAGCATATGCCCGCGTGAACGCTGACGGCGCGGAAAGGAAAACAGAATGAACAGGAAAACAATAAAACTCGCAGTCCACGCCCTGCAAAGACAAGCAGCAGGACTGGCGTTCGACGCGAATTTGTATGATGAGAATTTGTGCGATACGCCTCACGCCCAGAACAGTTACAATCTCAGACAGGAAATCCACACTGCCATCGCAGAACTGGAGCAATTCGATAAGGGGTTACAGGGACTCGTATTCTGCGAGATGTGCAAATTGTGGCTGCCACGCGAACACCAGCATACGCCGCCGGTCTGACGGCACGGAAACTCCCTCTTGCATTTTGCAGCGGAGTTTGCTATACTACCTTTACAAGTTAATAAGCGTTCAGCGATGAGCGCGCCGTATGACAGCGGTTTCCGGTACAACAGACTTCCTTTTTTGGGTATGCCTCTGTGTCAACACCTGTACCGGGTGCTGTCATAGAGACGCAGAGACACAGCCGAAAAAGGAAGTTTTTTTATTCAGGAGCATGGACATGGAAGAACAAGCAGACTATGTAACCGAAGCGATGGAATTATTGAACGGTGAACCCGCTGCCATAATTGAGCAACCTCGCGCCCGCCTGATCTTGCGGAATGGACTGGATGAACAGTGGACAGTCGCATGGGTCAAGATGTCAACCGCCTTCAAGCCACACATAAAAGAGTTGCACGGCGCACCTCTGGCAGTGTGGCTTTTTATTTGTCTGAGCATCAACAAACAGGGTATGGCGTTCCCCGGCATAAGAACCATTGCGGAAGAAACAGGATATTCCCATCAAGGCGTTTTGAATGCCATTGAAAAGTTGGAGAAAAAAGGATACCTAATTGTCAAACGCGGAGAACGCAGATTCAACGTTTACAGGCCAGAATTTGCCGCAATTGGTCAGACAAACGAGCCAAGCGGAACGGTCAACTTAGTTGACTCAAGTTTTTCCTTAGAACGGTCAACTTTTTCGCCGGAAGAGTCAAGCCCAGTTGACTTAAACAAGAAGAACAAGAGAGAACAAGACAAGACGGGGTTTCCTGAAAACACGTCAATCGAATGGTACATAGTCCACAACCTGCCCATCCCCGAACACCTGATTGACAACACTCAACAGGATAAAGCTGCTCTTGATACTTTCGAGCAGGTGTTCGGTTATGGCTCCCTCCCCTGGGACTCTACCTCCGTCTGGACAAAGTTTCACAAATTCATTGTCAAGGTCTACGTGGAGAACCCCAACGCCTTTACCGAATATATCGCATGGCGTGCCAGCGGGGGAAAATACGACGCAATGTCACCGCGCAAGATACGCGAAAATCCGCAGATGTTCATGGATACCGGGTGGCCTAACTTCCTGGCTCATTCTGCGATGTATCAAAAACCCGCCCCATCCAAACCGCTCAATCTGGAGGTACCTGATGCAATCCCCAACCCTGGCAAAAAACCCGACCTTTCAAAATATACAGCAAATGGTGTCTGACATTACTGCAGCCGCAGTTGCCAACCCAAGCCCGCGCGCACTGGCCGAGGCGATAGAGGCCAATCAACTGCTGGCCGAATACCTGGATGAACTGAAGGATCACATCCATTTTGAGGATGAGGGCATTACCGTGGACGTAGAAGGGGAGCGCGTTCACTTCCAGAACTCGGACGACTTTGCCGAGTGGATGGCCGGAGAAATGTCATGACGCCGGGCCGCTCCAACGAAGTCGCTCTCCTCGGCGCGGTCATGCGCGATGGCTCCATCTACGAGCAGGCGCGCGAGATCGTACAAGTGGAATCCTTCGGTTGGCACGCCTATGGGTGGGCGTGGGAAGCGTGCGAGAGCCTTCATGAACAGGGGATAAGGATCGATACCATCACAGTAGCCGACGAGCTGGAACGCATGGGAAAATTGGCCGAATTTTGCATGGACGGCGATAAGACATTCTCAGGCCGCGCGGCTCTCTCAAAAATACGTGAAAGCGGCGAGCCGCGCAGCTTCCTGAGCTATGCCGAGAACGTACAGGACATGGCGGCAAAACGTAAATTGGATACGTTTCTAACAAAATGCGTTTACTGGGCCAAGAACGGACGGCGCGCAAAAGACATTATGCAGGACGTTACAAAAGAACTCAGTGAGATCACACTCTACTCCGCACAGGACGAATACACTGTACCGCTCTCTACTGCGGTATCCGAAGCCTATGACTGGACCGACGCGGCCAGTCAGGGAAAGATCGTTGGGGTGAACACTGGATTCAAAGACCTTGATAACATTCTGGGCAGTCTTTATTCCGGCAATGTATATCTTGTAGCTGGCAGACCGGGCAGGGGAAAGACGGCGTTCCTGCTATCGATTGCGCGTCACGTGGGAAAGATGCTGAAAAAGCGCGTAGGGTTGTTCAGTCTGGAAATGGGCCGCGCACAGGTAGCACAGCGATTGATTGCCCAGGAAGGGGAAGTGGATTTGAATCGTATCTTGCGCGGCGCGCTAACTCCCGCCGAATGGCCCTGCTATACTCACGCAGTAGAACAGGTGGCAAGCTGGCCGATCATCGTCAATGATCTATCATCCATCAATATCAACCAGATACGGCAGACCGCGCGCAAGATCAAAGCCTCAGGCGGGCTTGACCTGATTGCCGTGGACTACATCCAGTTGGCAGAGAGCGGAGAGAAAAACCGCGAGCGGCGCGAATTGGATGTGTCTGCTGTCTCACGTGGGTTGAAATATCTGGCGCGCGAAGTGAATGTGCCTATTCTAGCCGCCGCGCAACTCAGTCGGGCAGTGGAACAACGCGCCGACAAGAAAGCGCAATTGTCTGATTTGCGGGAAAGTGGAAGTCTGGAACAGGACGCTTATTGCGTCATGTTTATCAATGAAACCGATCAAAGCGATGTAAGACAAATAGAAGTAGCCAAGCATAGAAACGGTCCGACTGGAGAATGCAGTCTGATCTATCGCGGGCCGTTTACCCGCTTCGACAATGCAGCAATCCGAAGTTTTGAACCACGAAAGGACATCGACGTATGACCTGCTGTAACTTCCCCATGACCACCCTGTACGCAGACGGCACGCGCTGGCAATGGTGCGCGGCCTGCGGAAAACTTGTCGAACTGAATGATGACGCGCCCACTGCCGCCGCTCGCGGCAGCAGGCAGAACAAAGAAGGGTGACAGGATGAGCAGGAGTATCGTATTTTGTATCGGGCGAAAAGATGAGTTCAACGCGTGCGATCAACCGGCGCTGTATTGTCAGGGTCACGCGGAACGGCTGGGGAACGCCGAGCTAATGGCAGAGAATGCCGCGCTTGCCGCGCGGGTGGCAGAATTGGAGGAACTTTTACGCTCCCTGGAGTTGGAGGACGAATGAGCGCGGTCAATAGACTTATCAACAAATGCCGCCAGATAAAGGCGGACCGCATGATCCGCTATGGGATCGATTGGACGCTGCCGGATCTTGCTGACGCGGAACTGGCCGCGCTGCGGGCGGAAAATGACGCGCTTGCCGCACTGGTGAAAATACTGGAACGACAGAATGCCGCGTTGCGCGATGCCGTCAAAGAATTCGATGAGGAGCAGCCATGAGCGCGCCCGCTGTTGCCAAGAAAGGAATGACCATGCTAACGAAAGTGGATTACTACACGGAAGCCGTCCGCGCATGGCAGAACGCAAACCGCAATTTGAAACTATTTGCCAAGTGCTGCGCCCAGGTGAATGATCGTCAAACAAAAGCCCTGGCCGCCGATTGCAAAGTGAAGGAAGATACGATTGAAAACTATCGGCTTGCCTATTGGCTTTATACGGAAATTCAGGGCATGGCACACGAAAACGCTTCCGAGCCGGATCGGATTTGGGAAGAGGCAAATATATCGTTATGGGTCAAGGCGGCACGGTTACGAACCTCTCTAAAATTGCCGCTTGCGAAGGCGTGGGATTATCTCAAAACTGCCGCAGATGAGGGCATGACGCGCGAGCAGTTAGGCGCTCATGTCGATGAGAAGGAAAACGATACGCCTCACTGGTTGCGCCGCCTGCGCTCCGTGATCCGAATGCTTATGCCCGCGCGAGACGACTGGAAAACCGAATTGCCGCCTGAGAAGCGTGAACGATACGAACGCGCGGTAGAACAGTTCACCGCTGAACTCAAAGCGATTGCTGAGGACGATTAGCCGCCGCGCCGAGTGCGTGCCGCAGCCCGCCGAGGTCTGAAATTGGGGGTTGTAATCAGTTAGCGAATGTGCTAAACTATCGAAAAGGAAATTTACGAATGGCTAACATATCCAACGAAAAAGCACTCGAATTACTCCGCCAGATCATCAAGCAGGAAGGCTCACAACTGGCCGCCGCCCGCAAACTGGATGTTTCACCGGCTTACCTCTCTGACATCCTGAATGGAAACCGCTCCATTTCAGACCAGGTCGCACGCAAACTGGGATATAGGCGCGTCGTGTTCTATGAACCACTGAAATGGCAGGCAGAGCCGAAGGAGTAAACATGCCAACCGCTCGATTCAACCTCATGGCCTGGACCGATCATCAGGCCGCCCCCGTCACGGTGAAAACCGAAGGGACGCCAAAGATCACATGCTCCGGCTGTCATTACAGCGGCCCTGCCAAAGTCATCACGGGCCGCACGCGCTATCCGCTGTACCTGTGCCCGAAGTGCAATAGAGTGGTGCAGGAAAAATGACAAACTACCAGTCCGGCGCACGCCTCGAACGTCTTTGGATGCATCAGAAGAAAATTGCTGGTTATTGGGTCATGCGTTCCGCCGGCTCGAAAGGTCTGATCGACTGCATGGCCTGGAACTCAGAAGAGATCATCATGGCGCAGATCAAAAACGGGCGGCAGGCGTACACACAAAGAGACATTGACACCCTCAAATCAATGGCTCGCCCATCTCATGCCCGCGTCGTCTTGTGCGAACGTGTTGGTGCAAATGGTATCGAGTGGAGAGAAATCGAATGCTAATTATTGACCTCCGCCGCATGGTGGAGGAGGCAGAAACAAAATGAGTGATCTTATCCGTTCTCAGAAAGTGCTTGTGTTTATCATGCTCGCCATGCCGTTCCTGTGCGCGGCTGGATTAATTCTGATCGGAGGTAAATAAAATGAGTGAAGCTGATGAAATTCTAAAAGCCCTTGATGACAAGGAACCCGAAAAGAAGCCAAGTAACTGGCAGTTGTGGGCCGCGCTCTACTTTGCGGAATTCATTTTTGTCATGCTGGACGCTGGAAGCGCGGTAAGTGTTGGTTTCATCACCGGCATTTGGTATTACGGCGTGATCGTTTTCTTCTCCGGCGTCATCCCCCTCTGGCTGTATACCAAGACGTACACCCGCCCGCTGGCCTCCAAAGGCCAAAAACGAGCCGCTTTGCTGGGGGGAATTGCCGCGGTCGGTTCCGTGCTTGTGATCGCCGTATTTATGGCAATTCTGAATCTGGCGGCTGGGTGGCTGGATGGGAATGTAATTGCATGGACCGAGGCGGGATTGGCAATTTCCCTTGTCCTTATGCTCGCGGTACATGGTTTTATCAACGCTTACTATTTCTTCACGGACGAAGAGGTGGCTGAACAGAATAAGACAGACCGCATGATTGCCCGCGGCAACCGTTCTGTGACGCGTGTCCAGATCGCCCATAAGGTGGCCGATGCTAAAAAGCGTGAGGTGGCCGCACGCAAGAAACTTGAGGCGCTTTTCAGCCCGGAGATCGTCAATAAGATCATGTCCATGATGGCAGATGATGACGGCGATGGCATCCCGAATTTCATCGACCCGATAGACAACCGCAAGCAGCAGAACCAGAACCGCCCGGCCAATCCTGAGCGCGTGTACGGAGCCAACACGGACGGCGCGAAACCAACGGACCCTCCTCCAGCCGCCCGCCAGAACGACAACAGGTAGAGGCGGCGGAAAGCACCCCGACAACACCCGCGACAACAGGCGAAGAGGTGTTGTCGGACGGAAATATACGGGTAGAAATCCAGACAACACTTGAAACGGAAGGTGACTATGACATCCTCATTCAAGGCTCAGACCGAACCTATCCAGCCATTGTTGTCCGGCGAAAACACAGAGGCGCCGGAGCTACCATCAGGACCATCAGTCGGAACGGACAACACCGCGAAGAATACAGCGACTATGCCGAAGCAATCCAGGCGTACCTTACCCGCCGCGACAACAGAACTCGACGACAAAACAGTGTTGTCGGCGCTCATGCTGAAAGCGGCACTCTCCCGCCTGCTGAAGAATGGGTTGATAAAGCAATATCAAGTGTTGTCGGCAGACCGGACAACAGTCAAGGAAATTCAGATCGTGCTTGATCCAGCCATTTGGACAACAGATTACAGCCTGAGAAGTGTTGTCGAAGCCAAAAGCACCCCGACAACACCCGCGACAACAGATCCGGACGGTGCAAAATGAAATGCCCAAACTTCCCCTTATTCCGTTACACATGGGCAGGCCGCGATGAAAGTTTCTGCTGTCTCGAACACGCCTTTCAAATTCAAGGCGCGGCGGAGGCAATGGGATACCATCTCCAACTGATACAGCTTTCAGGCGCCGAACAGACAGGATTACTGGCGAATGGGACAACCTGCCAGAGCGAAGTACCAGAAATGGACGGATCCAAATGATCTACCATGTCGCCGCGTTCCTTCTGGCCCTGCTCCTGTTGTCGCTTCTATGCTACAACATAATCCGCGTTGGTGCTCAGGCAGAGGATGAATGGGACCGGCACCATCCGAGGCACAAATGACCCGCCTGTTGCTCATCCTGTCTCTGGCCGCGCTCGCCTGCGGTCAAATTGCGCCAATTTCGACATTGGCGACAGTCGAAAATATCCCCCCCAGCGCCACTGAGAGCGTTTCTAAGCCAATTCCAGCCCCCGAAATGGCGAAAACGGTGTATCCCACGTATGCGTTCGTCGTGGCGGAGACGCTCAATCTGCGCTCTGGCCCCGGCACATCCTACCCGGTGACCTTTGTGCTGATGCACGGATCCCGCCCACGGGTGACCGGTCCCGCCGAGTTGGGGGATAGCGACGAATGCGATAGCTGGCTCCCCGTGTCGTGGTTCGGGAAAACAGGTTACGTGTGTGCGCGATGGCTCCAGTTGGAATAGTACTCATGGGGGATTGAATCGGATTTCAGCTTTTGTTATTATTGGTACATGCTTGCGGTTTCTAATTCCGATCCGACGGAACGCGTTGGGTGCATCGGCCCCGCAAGCAGTCCGCTTTTCGTCCCTCGGCGGGTGCTTATGCGGAAAGCGTCCGCTTATACAGTAGTTGGGCGGCTTCGCCCGAAAGGATGTCATGGAAAAAGCAGGTCAAAGAAACGCTTATGTTTGCCAAGAATGTGGAAAATCCATCGTCACAGAAAACCTTGACGATGGTACAACGCCTTTTATGATTGCTTGCAGAGCAACAAAAGGTTGTCGTGGTGCGATGTATTCCACATTTTATAGTATCCCGCAAAGCACACCAGCAACCTATGAATGGTTCAAGCCTCAATCCATGAAAGGTTATTCGCGTGAAATGCAAGAACATTTTCGCATGGGTGGTCTCGATCTGCGTGAGCGCCGCCCAACACAGCGTGCAGCGGACGGGGTTGAAACGTGCGCCGATTGTAGGCTTCAATATACTTCGTCTTGCCCGTCCCTTCGTGGCGAGCGTTGCCAGTATTTTCAACCCCGCCGCTAACGCTTGCCGTTAGCCCGCTTCTGGGCAAATCATCTCAAAAGGAGAATATCAAATGGCTAAATGGAACATCTTCACAAAGGCAACAAACAACGAAGGCAGGGCCACGTATCTGGGTCAAGTCACTACGGAAATCCCTGACGCTGGCCGTGCTCAGGAAATCGCGGAACGGCATCTCGGCCCGAGCGTAACCGTTGTCCGCGAGTCCCACATCGAGATCGGCAAGGATGGTCATCCAATTAAGAAAGACGATTAGACAGCGGGCTAACACAACATGAAGCAGACGGGTGTGGATTCTACGGCATCTGACAGTGTATCCAATCTCGCCCCTGCGGGTAACGCTCGCCGTTATGCGCCTGCCTTGCAGGCAAAGGAGAAAAATGGACACAGGACAAGGACGATTTGAGCAAGTAGACGCCGCCAACAAGCAGCAGCTTGAAGAATTGATGAAGTCGCTGGAAGGGAAATATCCTGAGCATGGTGGCTGGTTCCGAGAAGGCGAAATCGTTGAATTGAAAGGTAGTCGCTTTCGCGTGAAGCGCATCAAGCCAACCGAGATAACCCTGAAATTATTGAAGCGAGCCGACAATGCCACGACCTAAAAACCCTTATCGCTTAGTGTTGCAGCAAAACAGGGTAGAACCTCAGGTAATGCAGGGCACGGGCAAGGATGATAAACCCATTCTACTTCTGCATGTACAACTCAGCGAAGATGAGCCTGTACCCCTGAAATCTTTTGCTTTCAATTTCAACTCACCTAAGGAGCTTTTACACTTCTTTCAGCCTTTGATTGATAAGGCGGCTGAAATCTGGCCGGATAACGAATGGATGAAAGAGTACATGAGTTGAAAGCGGCGCATAACACAGCATCGAGCGGACAGGAAAATCACCTGCCGCTCATGCAATGCCGTTAGGCTCTAGTCATGAATGAATTTGTTTTTTGCATAGTTTGTCATTCTCCCCGCGATATGTCTGCCGATGGCTCGGTAGAACAGTGTGAGCATTGCGGCGACAGCGAATACATTCGTTCTGATTTTTATATTCCTGACGGCAAGCCGTTCTATGGCTATATCGAGCCTAACACAGCGGCCGTTGGGCGCTTCGTGAGGCGAAATGAATACATCGAAAAAGTATCTAAAAGAAATCAGTTATCGTGAGGCTCGGTGTTGTGGAACTTGCAAATCATTTATTGATGTGCATGGTCAAGGTATTTTGTATTGCAATCGTCACGATAACCCCGTGTCAAAAACATCGGTTTGCAAATTTTGGCAACGCCCAACACAGCGTGCAGCGGACGGCGGGGACGTGTCCCGCTTAGGTTGGAATCCTCCAAGCGTTGATGAGTTGGTCGCTAAAACAAAGGCGCGGGTGATGAAGCCCCGCCGCCGCTAACGCAAGCCGTTAGGCTGCCTCGTGCGTAAAAAGGTACTCCATGAAAACAAGCAAAACCATTATCAAAGAACTTCGGCAAGAGTTGCACTATCATCAAATGATGGTTCGCGTTGATCTTCGTGCCGTCCGTGCTGGCGTAACCAAGTGCAAAGAGATTGCCGCAAAAATGAGAAAGGAACAAAATGCCAAAAAGTAAACCTGTGCAGAAGTACAAGGAACTAACAGAAGATGAACTTGAAATGATAGCGTGGCGCGCGGGTCGTGGGTGTCATTTCGAGGGTGGTTTCCTCTACGCATCCGAGTATGGCAAAGAGGTTATCCAAAACGATGTCCCTTTGCTAATTGCCGAAATCCGTAGACTTAGGGACAGCCTAACACAGCGTGCACTGGACTCGGCTCCGCCGTACACAGCCGAAGAACTCGACATAATTACTAACCCTCGGCGCAATGGCGCATTGCAAGACCCGCCGAGCCAGTAACGCAAACCGTTAGGCACTTGCTTATGAAACCAAAGTTGCTCGATTTATATTGTTGTGCTGGTGGGGCAGGTATGGGTTATTCCCGTGCAGGCTTTGAAGTTGTTGGAGTTGATAAAGACCCACAGCCGCATTACCCGTTTGAGTTCCACCAGGCAGATGCACTCGAATATCTGGCAGAGCATTATCAGGAGTTCGATGTCATCCATGCAAGCCCGCCATGTCAGCGTTACTCACGCATCACAAGAATTTCATCAAAGCGTGAGCATCCTGATTTATTGCAACCAACGATTGACGCACTCATTGCGACCGATAAACCATATATCGTTGAGAATGTCGAAGATGCTCCAATGACAAACTATCTCATGCTTTGTGGAACTATGTTCGGATTGAAAGTATTTCGCCACAGATTGTTTGTCACAAACCCGCAAATTCTAATGTCGCCAATGATGTGCAATCACTACGACCGATCAAGCAACGGCGGAAGGAATGGAGATCAAAAACATCCAGAAGCGGAATTTATTACGGTGACAGGATCAGTCCATCCAATAGCCAAAGCGAAAAAGGCAATGGGCATTGATTGGATGACTAGGGCTGAACTCGTTGAAGCAATCCCTCCCGCATATACCGAATGGCTAGGCAGGCAGATGATAACGTGCCTAACACAGCACGCACCTGACCGCCTTTGGCGTGGGTCTGCGGCGGTCAATTCCCTGCCTGGTCAACTTCGGGCAGATGTATCTTCCGCTACATTCGGCGGCAGGTAGTGCAAGCCGTTCGGCGGTTGTCCGAAGGAGCAAAAACATGACCGAAGATGAATTGATTGAGCAAGCAAAGAAAGTATCTCGTAGAGTTGGATATGTCAGCGTGTCATATCTACAGCGTAATATGAGAATTGGTTATACACGCGCCGCAAGTTTGGTTGATAAATTAGTTGCAGAAGGCTTTTGCGAAAAAGAACCAACAGCCTGGCGCTATGATGTCACCGCCGAACAATGCGTGCACACCGACCCGCCTTCGGCTCTGGTCAGCGCGGCGGATTCTACAAACACGGCGGGCGGGTAACGCAAGCCGTTAGCCCGCTCTTATCTCCTCCTACAGAACCGCCCCGGCAGCTTTCGCCCGGGGCGGTTCCACGTGACCATATTGGGGATGTGTTGTCTGTTACTTCATCAGCCCTCGCGCGCGCAGTTCGGGTGTGATGCCGAACAGGTTGAGGATCGCATACACGACGGCCTCAACCATCGCGGCAGTGAGTGCGTATTCGGGGAAGAAGTACGCGACCAGTGCCGCGACGATCAACGAGAGGGCTTTCCAGAAAGCTGCTGAATAAACAAACGGGGGCAAGTTCATGAGAATTCTCCTTTTCTTTTTCATCTCCGCGCGGAGATGTTGTCCACTATACGGGCACAGATGGGGTAACAAGCGACCAGTCGGGGGATTTGTACCCGGATGGGTCGTGCAATAAAACCTTGCGGCCATCGGCGGTAAACGCATACGTCTCATAGCCGCGCAACTCATACTCGGTAATGATAACACTTTCCGCTCCCAATCGGATGCTCATCGGCAGGGCAGGCCAGTACTCGATATATTGCTCCGGGATCCAGTAATCCGGCGTGTGCTTTATAAAGCACGTCCACACGTCGAAACCTGCGCCGAGTTTGTGGAGTGAGCGGTCAGGCGCGACCGCGTCGAATTTGTGAACAACGAGCCGTCCGTTGGGGGTAAAAAAGGTCTCGTCGAATGTCTCTGTCAAATAGTCGATGGCGTAGACGTTTGCGAAACCGCTCACTGCCTCGCGCACGATAATATCATTTGCGGCCCACGTGAGCGCCTCTGGTTCAGTTCCCGTATTGATCCAGCCCGCGGCTGGGATTAATATCTTGTCGAAATACGGCTGTATGCTCCGCATATAGTTTTCCATCCATGCGGTAAGCTCGGTCTTACTGCCCTTTCCGTCACGCCGCGCTTCGTTGAGCGTCACAGTTTGCGGCGGAATTGGGAGACCGGTCCATCCATTGGCCAGGCTGCGGGGAACCCAGTTCCCGTTGGCGTCCTTCCATTTGCCAGTCTGCCAGTCGCATTTCAGGCGGGCAATACGTCCGGCCCACATCGCGGCAGTGACGGCGGATGCAGGCTCCGGGATGGGAGATACCTGCCGTCGAATTTCAGACTGTATCATGTACATTACGGCTGTTTCGTCAGAATGAAATGCGCCTCACCGGTCCAGCGCGCGCCGTCCGGGTCGATCATGGTTTTCTGCTCGATGAATTCGCGCGTCTCGGTAGTGGTAGGAGGCGGAGGAGGCGGAGGAGGCGGAGGTTGTGTCCCCGGCTCAGCTTCCTCAGTAAGCACCATGTAATACCGGGGGGTTACCGCGCCGTCGTGTGTTACCGATGTGCAATCCTGCCCCATATCCTGAATGCTTCCATCGGCGCGAAAAACCTTTCGATATTTGATACGGTATCCGTTCTCAATAACATCACCGTAAACCGCATCGCCACCGCGCAGCTGACCGAGTGCCGTTCCTCCTGCCAACGGACGGATATTGATCGTAAAACCAGCCATTACCAAACCCTTCATAGTTATGCCTCCTGTTGGGGGCGGAGGAGTTGTGCCGCCGCCGTAACGTGCATCGAATTGTTCCGGTGTCGCGTTCCACCAATTCAAATCTATCGCGTTGCTCTCCACGCCATACGCGTGTCCGTCACCTGAGCTAGTCCACTGCCATGCAAGCAGATCGTCATTTGTCCACGGCGCGGGGATGGAAACATTCGCGGGATTACTGGCATACCAGGCAATCCAAAGTTTGAACTGTTTGAACCAGTTTAAACTGGTTGGGTTTGTCTGCGGGGAATGGTCGCGCCAGTAGTAATACCCTGAATAAATCGCGTTCTGCGAAACAGGTACGCCGTTACTAATCAGGCGCGAGAGGAAATTGTATAGATTCTGCCAGCCACCATAAGCGCCGCCATAGTTTTCCTCATAGTCTGAGACGATCTCCATTTCCGGCCAATCATGTGCGAACTGATTGTAGAATAAATCGGCTTGCTCATTGGCGGGAACGCGGCTGTCCCAAAACCAGTATGTACCGCGCGGGAGGCCTGCCGCTTTTGCTGCCGCCCAGTAATCATGGAAGTCAGGGTCAACCCATCGGTTTTGACCGGCCCGCAAAATGACGCCGCGCGCGCCGTTCGCTTTCATTTGTACGAAATCCACTTTGCGAACAGTAGCATTATCATCCTGCCAGAATGAAATATCTGGTACTACTACCTGCTGAGGAATAACAATCGCACTTTGTCCGATCAGCACGGTCCGGGCCAGATTGCGAAGGAACGGGACTTTTCCAGCTTTCATTTTTCTTCCTCTTTGCCCTTTAGTTCATCAGTCTTTTTGCGTTTCCATTTCGGTTTCATATTGGCTTCGGTAAGTTGCTCCGTCAGAATATCAATTCCGACAATTAGATCGTCAACGGTCTTTTGCAGGTCTCTAATGGTTCTAGTTTTGACTTTATCCTGTCCTTCCAGTGCGGTAATGCGCCCTTCGAGGCCCTCCGTGTTTTTGTCTTTTGTTTCGATGACAGCCTCCAGAGTTTCAATGCGTTTCAAATCCGACGCCCTATCATTGATCGCCTGCTGCGCCAGAGCATAAGCCTCCGTTGCAAGTGACGTTTCGCTTTTTTTCAACTCCAACGGCAGGCGGCGGAATGCAATCAGCATGGTCAGGACAGACACAATAAATCCGCCGAGGCCATAGAGGAGAGGAGTGTAATCCATGTTATTTTTTCCTCCCTATTATAGCCTGTCCGAAAATAAGGATGAGGACAAAAAACATCATGCTCAGCGCGTACCGTGACACAATGCGGGCGCTCTCGATGGGGAGATAATCAATCGCGGCGTATGTCGCGAACACGTAGGCGAATGGCAGAAGCAGCACGCCTGCAATTCTGCCAATTGTCCGCGTTTTGTTCCGCAAATAGACAACCAGCAAGACGCCCTCCAGTATACCTATTTCCAGCAGCAGAACCCATGTCGGGATGAGGATCATTAGAATTTTACCGCAACGGAATCTTACCTGCCGCTAATATTACATATCCATTTACCCATATCGTTGTACCATCATATTTGTACACAAGTATGCGTGGAGTGGTTGCGTAATTCGCGCCTGCCACTGCGCCCGTTGCGGTTATTTCCTGTGCCGTCAACGCGGTTACTGCAACCGGAGTCCATGGGACGCTAACATACATAATTGCAGACGCCGTTCCTTTATTCGTGATCGTGACATTAACAAAAATATCTACTGTGCCGTTTTCCACGATATATGAGCACACCACAGGCGCAGTAGTAGGCGCACCAGCCGAGGCCGTCGCGGCCCCTGTATAAACTAATCTGCGGGTGATGTAAATCGGATGACTTACGAGATTTGCCGCCGTGTATACAGGTACAGTCCACGTATAGCCTGCGCCCGCGGAGAGTGTCGCTGCAAAACGGCCAATATTGATGCACTCATCCGTTGCCGCTGGCGCGGTTGCATTGATCGCGGCGTATTTCTCGGCAGTCGTCGTTGCCGAAAAATCGGAATAGAGCCTCCCATACGGAATGCGGCTCCAAAATATATCAATGGCAGCCGGGGCAAGATTTGTATTCCAAACGATATAACAAAATAGATCGCTTTCTTGGGTCGCTAATTGGGCACTCCCCAGATTAGACCAATTGGTCGCATCCGCTTTGGTAACAGACAGAGCTGCGGTACAGGCGCGCAGCGAATCGCCAATTTTGAAATATAGCGGCCTATCCGCCGACGGATCATTTCCATCCTCATGTTTGAGCGCAAGGATCAAGTCATTGGCTGAAACAGAAGGGGATAGTTTGTAGCGGTTGAACATGAGTTGTGAATATTTGAACGCGCCCTCATCCGGCGTTGTGCCGGTATCCACAACTGCATAAGCCAGGTCGCCGGGGTCAACTGTGACCGGACTGGCTGTATAAATTGCAGTGAGCTTCTCATCTGTCATTGCTATCTCCTACGGAGCTGCGCGGCCTATCGGAGCGCCGTGAACTTCTCCCACGACCTTAAAAATATTATCGAAAACCTTCTGCGCCGTGGTCAGGGTCTCATCTACAAAATCCGCCAAATCCTCATCGCGGACGGCGAAGGCTTGAAAAACGAGGCCGTCAGTAACGAGGGTTTCGTCGGGTGTGCCACTGTTATATATAATAGCCACATTAGCGGCTGTCAAAACACTATCATATACACGGACATCGGCGATCTTTCCGTCAAAAGCATCGGCATAGTCATTATTATTGGAATGCACATTTCCAATTGTAAAATCCATGCCGTTTTCGGTTCCGAAATTTCCAGACGGAGTAGTACCCTCAGTTAATGCGACTGTTACACCGTTGACATAGATAATGGGTACGCTGTTGCTCGGCCATGCTGTAGTATCATGCGTCACAACTACATGCACCCATTCACCCAGTGGAATAACGTTAGAATCAGTTGATGTCCAATCTCCACCACCTGCACCGGCTACACCCATTTGCTGGTCGTATAATTTTATTTTCCTGTTTTGTTTTACAACAAATAAATAATTAACGTTGTAACCGGCAATGGTGTAATAGGTGGAATCTGGAACGTCTGTATCCAAATATATCCATGCTGAAATCGATCGTTGTCTTAAATTGGAAATATGCGGCACAAATCCAAAATTTATACCGTCCGTTGCGCTTCCTCCCGCAAATTCGATTGCCAGCGGAGAGAAGCCGGCAATCAGGGATAACGCAAGCACTACTCTCCATGTAACTTTGATAATATTGCCTTTCATTTCAACCTCAATTCCTTGTATGTAGCAATTGCCAGTCAAACCGAGCTCGTCGATTTCGATGTACCGCAAATCACCGATCTCGGTATAGAGAAATGCCATCATTGCAGATGGAGATTTGTTCGCGGTGAACGGAATGGAATTCAAAACCGTTCGAGGCTCTTTATGTTCCTCCACCTGACTGTCTACAAAAACACGCCCAGCATACAAATCGTTTTTGTACTTCTGATTGAGCGTCTCACTATTGGCTTCAAATTCCGTAATGGAGGCGCTGTTTGTCGCTACATGCTCAGTTGGATTTGGTCTCCGAATTGCGGTTGCACGCGGTGCGAAAGTATAAATATACATCGTTGATGCATTGCCATTATACAAATCAACCGAAAAGCCTTCAGTCCCAGGAGACCAACTATTTAGCACAAGGCTGGACGTGATGTTTGACCCTCCCCCGCCCGTTGTGGTAAACGCAGAGCAGTCGGTGGCAGTAGACGGATCCGGCTCAATATGATCTTGCGCATTGATCGGCAGGCCTCCATCGGGGTCGGCCCAATAGCCTTTCAGCGTATATGTTTTGCCGGGGCCGAGCACAATCTCCTCATCCAACTCGAACAAAACTTCTGGCGACGCACCCAATCTACGCGGATAGGCCAGTACGGTCATACGATTGATTTGGTGATCACCATAGGGCGCTTCAAAATCATCGATGATTGAGCCGTCAAACGTTTGCGCGGCGGTTTGGTTGAGGATGATTTTTCCCCCGTCCTCTTTGAGCAGATACCCGCCGTCCTCTTTAAGGAAGAGACCGCTGGAGGCGCTTTCAAGCGGAATTTCGCCTGCCGCCCGCCATCCATGCCGACTGTCCGCATTCTCGAATACTAATACGCCATTATGTTTTAGATAGACGTGACCAATTTCGGAATAAGCGACTTTCATCGCCTCCTTGAGCACTGTTGTATGCGATGTTACTGTATCGAATGCGGTTGGGAATGTTTCCCGGCCAGTATCGAAATTCGTTCCGCCTGGAGGCGCTATCGCAACCAGGCCGATGGCTGTAGTCAAAACCTCATCGCCGCGCTTATTGGTCTGCACTCCAGGATTGACGATCGGAGAACGCTCCGCATAATCCAGCCAATCCACGCAATAGGCATAGGCCAGTTTGTCTTTATTGCTTGGACGTGCATCCACGTCATCCAAATAGTAGAGATAATCATGGTCCTCATTTTCAAACGTGATGACCATTTTTATCGGTATACCCTTGCGCCAGCCCGCAAGCATACTCGGCCCGCCGATGGTATACAGGCCTGTTGCATTGTTCAGTGGCAGACGCAAATCTGCGGTATCTGCAATCCTATCCAGCGGCCCATTTCCCGGTATTCCCCAAAAAAATCTGGCACCGGCTGCGCCTGCCGCGTCGTCTAGTTCAACCCACGCGGCAGAGATGTATCCGTAAAACTTGATGGTCGCGTTCACTTGTGCCATGTCATCCCGCCTTGTTCATGGCGCGCGTAAACGCCTTTTCAATAATTCGCCCAAGTGCAAATTCATCAAAGCCGGATGATTCCCCTTTCGGCGTTACGGTTACGGTTTCTCCAGCCGAGGCAGTTTTCCCCGGTCCGAGTGGGTATCCCTCATTCCCATATTGCGAGGGGATGATAAATGATCCGCCTTGAGCATACCCATGCACGCGCTCAAATGCGCCACTACCTGGAGTGTAAGCTCCACTATACATAGTCGTAATGGTGGTCGTGATGTTAGTAGGGATGGAATTGTATTTCGAAACCAGCGCGTCGGCCTCCTGCTGGATGCGGATCATATCGTCTACTGCCTGCTGGGTATAGATACCCCAAGCCAGGCCCTGCTCCAATAATCCCTGCTGCTCCTCGGTGGTCAGGCCGTCGATGGATAACATCTCCTCCGCCCGCGCTAAAATGCGGCGGCGGGTGGCAAGCTCGAATTCAGTCGCGTTGTCCATTTGCGCTGTTTCATTCTCGGCTATTTTTTTGTTGAGTTCATCGATCTTTTCCACTTCCCAGGGGTAGGTACTGATAAGTTTATCTCGTTCCGTAATCAGTTCCGCGTGGGTAGTCTGTAAATCGCGTTCCTTGTCCTGGAACGTATCGAGCGCGTCAGTTAGATTGCCAACCTCCCGTAAATAATCCTGATTGGCTTTGGTGAGCTTTGCAATATCCTCCGCCGTAATTTCGAGCGCGGGAGCCAATGTCTCCCCCGTTGCTTCCGCCAGGGCCTCGGCTGCTTCCGCATCCCGCTGCAATTCTGCGGCCAACGCGCTGGCTTGCATGGTAGAGATATTTGCTTGTCCGGTTTCTTCCCGTAATTGCTCTTTTGCTTGCTCTAAATAATACGCACGTTTATCCAGCGCAGCAGAATATTCATTTTCCTTTTCCACCTGATCAGCCAGCGCATCAACCAGTGGTTCTAATCCCTCACTCACCGACCTTTTCGCGCGATCCGTCATATCACGAATACCGGCTTCCAATCGCATAAAAGAGCCGAGAGAAGAATCGGCGGCATGACCGACTTTCTCCAGTTGCATTTCAGCCTGTTGTAAAAACGCCTCTTTGAATGCGTCGTTGGCTGAATATCCCTGAGCTTCCAGTTCTGCAACTTTTTCCTTAAAGCCATCCACGCTTACGCCCAGCGCGTCAAATCTCATGGTGGTCATATTGGTCAAAGTCAAGACCAGTTGATTCATGTTCATATTCAGACCACCGGAAACAGCCGCAAGCCGCACGGCCTCTTCGTGATCTTTAGCAAGACCCAAAGCGACAAGATCAGTCGCGCTTGCCATTAATTCCATGTCGCTGTATATGCCGCGCGTAGCCTCCTTCAAATCACGTAATAGCGCCTCCGATGTCGTACCAATGGATTCTGACAGACGATCAAATTTTCCAATCGTAAATTCAAGCGCCGCCCCTTCCCGGGCAATATCATAGGTCTTTTTGAGAGCGACCCCTACCCCCACCAGAATACCGATCAGGCCCGCATTCGTAGTTGCGAATTTCGTAAGCTCACTACGCGCGTTTTCTAGACCAGGAACCAATGCTTTTGTTTCCTGTTTCAGGTTCTTGAGATTTTCCGTCGCCCGCTTGGTGTTTTGAGAACCTTTCTCGATGGTATTGATCGTTACGGTTACATCAGGCATTAGTTGAATTGCACTCCAATATCGAGTAAACGGCGCAATATCCGGCGCGTCTGCTCGGTCATTAAATGGATACGCTCGCCGGTCAGATTGCGCCATTGCGAGCAGGCATCATAAATATTGAGGAGTGCGGTCATGGTCATGGTCAATTGATAATCCTGGTCGAACCACCCGCCCGCGTCGGGCAGAGTACTCCAACGCTGGCAGGCCCACGCAACCCGTAACTCGTCTGGCGGCGGAGTACCATCACGCAGCACCGCAACCGCCGCCTCTATGAGTTTTTTGGGATTTTGTCCAGATTGTTAATGTGGCCTTTGATCTGCAAGGCGGCCCAAATAATGACATCGGTCACGCGCGGGTCATCGCACTGATCTAATGACAATGAGAGGTCTGGGAATGACGCGCACTCCCATTCTGTAATCAGCGGTTGCCCGGCCGCCCAAAGCCGCTCTACTAATTTCTCCGATTCAATGGATGTCGCAAGGGAGAAATATGCCAATTGCTGCCGGACCGTGATCTTGTCCGGCACGACAAACCGCGCACTCAATTTATCGTTTTTATATTCCATCATTTCCTACAATCCGACGCTCGTTCTGTTCACTGCGCCGTCGAAAGTCATGTTCGCGGAGAACGTTTGCAATGAGCCATTCGAGCCGGAATAGCGCACAGATGACAAAAGCACCTCACCGTTGTAGTACCGAGCGGTGTAGGCCTTCCATTCAGCCGTTTTCGTGACGCTGGTTGCGGCGTTGATGAGCGGCCCAAAAATCCCTTCCGTGGTCGTGTTCACCATCCCACTGAGGGCGATGGTCTTACCGGTCAGACCGAATAGATACGAACGGTTCGTATCGGCAAGACTGGTATCTTCGATCAGGTCAAGCGCCGCGTCAAGATCAGCTTGATTGAGATAAGATTTGATGCTGGTCAGCGTTCCTGCCGCGTTGTCGATCTTGAAATCCATATCTCGATAGGTAGTATTAGCCATTATGCGCCTCCAAGTGAGGTTGATGTACGCGTGACTGCGCCATCGAACGTCATGTTGGCGGAGAAAGTTTGGAGCGAACCGTTTGAACCTGAATAGCGGACAGATGAAAGCAGGACGCCGCCATTATAGAAACGGCCCACCGTGCCCGTGCTGTTCGTCGCATACGCGCGGTATTCCACCGTTTTGAGAACGCTCGTTGCCGCAACCACCAACGGGCCGAATAGTCCGTCTGTCGTGGTGTTGACCATACCGCTGAGGGCAAGCGTTGTACCGGCCAATCCATGTAAATAAGAGCGGTTCGTATCTGCCAGGCTGGTATCCTCGATCAAGTCGAGTGCCCGATTCAAATCAACCTGGTTACAATACGCGGTGATATTGGTCAGGACACTGGTCACATTGGCGGCCATACGGAAACGCATGTTTCGATAAGTGGTGTTAGCCATCGGCTTTCTCCTTTTCTTCCTTCTTCGGCTGTTGCTTCAAACGGCGGAGCATTTCGTGATGCGCGGTATCAAACTGACCGTGAGCCTCCGCGTGCGCGACCTGCTCCTCGAGCCGCTTGATTTGCTTTTCCAGTTCCATTTTCTCTTTTGGCTTTTGCATAATTCGTTCTTTCGTCGTATAATTTTCTTATCAATCCGACTTGACGATTATCTGGATTGCAAGCTAGATAATTCGTGACAAACGATTTCCCGTGCGTGTTGGCTGGCGATCTTCATGAAAACAGGATGCTGCGCGTAGCACTCTGCAAGTAAGCCGAAAGCCTGTTCGGGACTTTTTTTTATTCTGCATATGTTATAACATCGTGTTCCTGCAATGTGACGATCAAATCTTGAGACAGCCACACAAGCGCGCCGTCTTTGTTCCATCGTTCCTGCGCCTCGCGCCCGCCTGTGATAAACGCGTCTACAATCGTCCCGGTGGTATCGCCTGCGCGCCGCCATTGGTCGAAATAAGCCATGATGTTTTTAACATGGCCCTCCAGGTTGGTCAGGCTTGTGCCATCATCCACGTATTGCTGCCAGACCTGAATAATCACCTGAAAATTCGAGATATTCATCGCCATCGCACCCTGTTCGCGCTCGAACGCGCCCGGCTTCAAAATCCCGTAATGATCGGACAGTCCCGAGTTGAGAATGCCCCAATTACCGCGCGAGGTGTTTGACGATGAAAAATCCGTCACAGATTGGAGCTTCGTTAGAACGAGTGCCTCACACTCCGGGTACATCTAATCTACTCCGGTGCCGAGTTGTGGATTATTAAATTGATGACGGCTCGCGAATGGCTGTTCCAGACTGCTGTCGTCCTTGTCGGTGCGCTGACTCTGCTCGGTCAATCCTGTAAACTGCAATCCATCGGATTTTTTGATATTCTGCGAAACGCCTAGATTGATGAATCCAAGCGAATTGACAGATACAAATTCTTTCGCGCTCTTTTGCAGATTGAATGACGCGGTACGGCTTCCGTCCTGTTCACTGTAGCCGGTGCCGCGCTGGGTGAGTTCTACATAGCGCACCGCGTAATTCGTGACCCAATCATCACACGAGAGTTTGGCAGTAGTGTTTGCACGCACAGCAGAGGGCGCAAAACCGCCTGCGGAGATTGCAACGTTGAGTACACCCGAGGCTTTATCAATGAATGCTTCCAGTTCTGTCCCGCGCGGGCGCGTGGTGGTATTGAAGGCCGATTGTCCGCCAAGCAAATGACGAGTAAAAGCCTTTACTTCGGCAGTGGATGAATAACTGTCAGCGCGAATAGCCATGTCTCACCTACGCCGAACTGTCTCCGACATATTTATAGGCCATGATCGAAACTTTCGACGTGCCTGTGGAGCGCTGGAATTTCATGTTTGCGGAAGGAACGTCAAACATCCAATGCGTTTGATCGGCTTGATACAGAACGCCAGTAGTCAATGCCGGAGCAGTGGTATCCAGTCTTACACGCACGTCATTGGTTTCCACCGAAAACTGAAAAACTCGCCCGGCTTTGCAGGTAGTATTCAGACCAAGAGCCGTAGAGTTTGCAAGGCTCAGGGCTTGAAAACCTACCACAGCTAAACCGCGTGGAATACGTCCTGCCATATTACACCTCCTCCAGCGGCAGAATAGCTATACGGACATTACGTTCCTTTGTCTTTGGATTGATGATCTCGCCCGGAACCATGAACGCAATACCCTGAACGCTGCGTTGTTTCATGCTCTGCGTTTTGCGGAATTCATCGTATTCAAGATCGCGCGTCCAATCAGAGGGAGGAGAGAAATCGTCACCGGTTTTGTATTCGACGCCGAGATACTCAAAATCCTTGTAGATCACATACTCGCCTTTCGCGACTTTACGCTTTGGCTCCTCAAGCGGTTCTACTTTTGTCGCCTCTGCCAATTTATGCAGGTCAACTTGCTCCCCTGCCTCGTAATCCTCAACGATTTTTTTCCTGGGTCTAGCCATTGTTATTTTTCCTTTCAAGATATTGTTCGCGGCGCACTTCCGCGCCATCTATCATTTCCTGCACGACATGCGGCCTGCTACTCTCCAGATGGGGAGGCAAGCCGTTCCAGTTCACCATCACCGGGAGCGGGACGCGGTGCATAACCCGTCCACACGTAGGACATAGTATTGCCGGGTTCTCCGTCATTCCGTGAATTATCCAACGTTTGTGCAGTTTGTCGCTGTATAGGTATGTTGGCACGCTTCACCTTTACCATTCCAATTTCGCGCCCGTCCTCCGTGAAGGTTCGGACGGGCAGATGCTCGATTTCATATTCTGTGCCTAGCCCGTCGATGATTGTGTTACAGCCCATACCTTCGGGCTTGCCTGCGTGATAGTAATCGTCGAAGATGACCACCACGCCGGGCGAAAACTGGAAAAGTTGCAATACTGCATTGGCATCATTCCTAATCGTTTCCTCGGAATGCCCGCCATCGATGAAAACAAAATCATGCTGAAAACCGATATTGCTGTTGAGAACGTCATTCGTATCACCTTCGATCAATTTGATGTTTGCTCCGGTGGCTCTCAGTCTGCACCTCACAATATCGGCAGGCCATCCAATTTTCGACAATTCGCGGCGGTATTGCTCACCTGTTTGCTGGCCGAAAAGATCGAAACCTTGATAATAAATCTGCTTCATCGGCCTGTATTTTGCCGCCGTCTGGATCATTTGCAAAGCGCGGTTGCCGTTCCACGTTCCGATCTCACAAATTCGGCGCGGTTTGATCTCATCCATCACATCTAAAATCTGTGCATAGCGGCTCATGCCGCGCTCAGGATAGAGGTCTACACTCTCGCCCAGCAGCCGCCCGAACAAAAACGCACATTCTGCCGCGTAGTCCAGCCATCCCCACGCGCGCACAAGGCGGTGATGATACACACCCTGCGATACCATATCTCCGAGTTTATCGCGCAAATCCTCAATCGTATCGTAAATAAATTCATCGGCCAGCAAATCGGCGGCATATCCGAAGCGGGGCGAGAACACAGGCACACCCGAGGCCATTGCCTCCAGCAGCGGAAGCGGCCCGCCCTCTATGTATCCAGTCACGAGCAGGCAATCAGCCCGGTTGTAGGCCTCGCGCAAACCGTCATCATTTGCGAACAGCGTCACAACTGACACACCGAGGGATTGCAATTGTGTCTGTGTGTTTTCCCACCCATTCCCGATGAGTGCGAATTGAAACGCGCTCATGTCCATCTGCCAGGCTAGATCAAGCAGGATATGCTCACGCTTGCGGGCATTGGGTTGAGGGTAGCCGACCACTAATATCAGACGTTTACGGAACTGAAAGGGGTCTGCTGCCGCGTAATTGACCCATAGTTTCTTAGGATCTACGCTCATCTCCACCAATTCCTGCCGTCCCGCGTAGGACATGCAGACAATAATGTCAGCGCGCTCGCACGCGTCCGCGAGGCGCTCAATATCAGGCGGGTTGCAGTGGGTATACATGATTACATGCCTGCTAACGCCCTGTTTTTCCAGCCCCGTCATTGTGTGCCACGGAGCATGAAAATTCAGGTCGGCAATGTGATCCACTTCTGTGCTGGTTGTGACCTCATACAGTTTTGGTAGTTCTGCCAATAGCGGATTAATCATCCTCTGCATGGCGGTTGAGTTGTACGGATTTACGATGTGGACGCGTTTCATAGCCGCACCGCCTCTACAATCCGTTCGCGTTCTCGCGCCGTGTCGTTGCGGACTGCAATCGTGATGTCGCGCACGATTGCGGCAGGTTGCTGATTGTAATCATTCGGGTTGAGTGGATAGTTCAACATGTGTTCGCAGAGGACGCCGCTATCGCCAATCAAATCAAATCCAGCAAGACGGGCGAAGAACGGAAAACGAATATCTGAACCTACGCTATCTTTCACGCCGCGCAGAGGGCGAATTTCCTGCGCCAATACCTGTAAAGCCTTCTTCATTTCGAGATATTGAATTGAGCCATTCCCATATTGCCCAAGTGTCTGCATGGCCTTCATGATCTTCTTCAAATCATAAGGCCATATCTCCATGCTGTCCTCGATGATGTCTGGTTCGCCTTTCAGAATCTTGCGCGTCGCCGTTATCACATCGCGATGTATCAGGATGCAGCCCCAGCCCGACGCGCCGATCTTGTACAGTGTGTTTTCCTGCGGGATGACCGTAAACGGGATCATTGGCATCATGCCGGGTTCGCCTTGCTCGAACCAGACCGGGGCAATCGGGTTATAGCGCCGCCGCATGTAGAGGCCGGAAACGTATGGTAGTTTATGCGCGCGCAATCGCGCCAATGTGTGACGGGGAAACTTCATGTCATGGTCGAGCAGGAGCATAAGAGGTAGTTTTGTTCCTTCGTACCAGTTGTTAAGGTGCATCTGCCGCGCTTCATAGCCTTTTGTCGCTCGTATGTATTGAGGCGGAGTATCTTTCTTCATTCTGACAATCGCCTCGATGCTATCGCGGCATTCCCCGTTTTCGTTCTCTGAACCGACCACGCCGATGTAGCAGGGACCGGTGTATTGCTTTGGTTGTTTCATTTTTCTTCTCCGCACTGAGAAGAATAACGGACGGGCGAGCGGAGTGCGCCACTCGGAGGCCTCTCCCGTCCATTATCCATTAGGTTGTGGTATTGCCGGTCGAGTTGCAGCTGATGTACAGGCTGCCGATCTTGACGCCGGTTGAATCCGATGTGACCTTGAGGGTTGTCAGCGCGGCCATCTGAAAACCAGTCGCAGGAAGGATCAACGCGGTCGAATTGGCCGCCAGCTTTCCGACCGTTGCCTGACCAGAGACCGCAAACGCGTTGGCAACTGTGGTCGTGGTCGAATTGGCAGTGATCTTCGATTGTGTTTTCCCAGACACGTACAACGCGCCGGACGAAATGAAGCCGGTCGAGTTGGCCGTCATGATCTGCGCGGTTGAATCGGAGAGATATAGACCTACCGCGAATTTACCGCCGGTCGAATTGAACGTGATGTCAGACGCGTCCAGAGACGAGCCGCCCAAAGTGACAGCGGACTTTGCAAACAAGCCGCGGGGTGAGTTCTGAGGATGAGCCATTACAAGCCTCCTCTACCTACACGATGTCTGAGAAGAAGTACCCGCAATCAGTCGCGATTGCCTTTTGATCCCAGGCCTCTTTGTTTTTGAGTACATCGCTGTCAATCGTGTCATCGCGATACGATGACACTGAGCCAGTCCCGCCGCCGCCAGCCCACGAGAAGGTGTAACCACCCGAGGGAGTCATGATGCCCGGAGCGGGCGATACATACGAGACAAGACAGTCATCATCGATGATCGCGGCCGCGCTGAAGGTCTGACCTTCGTTCGCGCTGTTGTACGAGGCTTTGCCAACATTGTAGTTTGCAACACCAAAAGCCGCAGCGAGCGCGCTTTCGACGGTCGCCAGGGTTGCGGCCTGAACGTACTTCACACGGTCTATGATGTCGGGATGGTTGACAAGCGCCTGATGCACGATGTATCCCAGTGACATTGTATTGCCATCCATGCCGGTGTTGTTGCTGATGGTTCGGCGCGCGGTAAGCACGTCATTGACCGGATCGGAGTCGGTGAAACTGTCCCAATCGGTCGCAGTCGTGTTGTCTGTACCCCAAACGCCGGTTACCATGAAGTCAGCCGAGAAGGCGCGCTCTTTTCGGATAAGGCTGTTCTGTGCAAGCCACTGCACGCCAGCCTGTTCGAGGCTCATTGGCATTTGATTATTGGCGCGGGCTTCATCTGCAATCGGATGCTCAAGCCCCCAAAGCTGCGCCAGGCACGTGGCGGTTTCCACGCCATAGCCGGAGCGGGCATATTTTCCGCCGGGCGCGCGGGCAACCATCTGGTCCATGAACCAGTATTTTTTCGTAAAGATGTAATACGTCCCGGACTGTTTGTCGATGGGGACGGCGGGAAAGACGCGGCCCGCAATGAAGCGATCCTGATTCTGCTGATATGCAACGAGAATACCGGTCAGGACGGGATCGACTGCTTGAATTTCCGAATGAGTAGGCTGTGCCATGTTAGTACCTCCATCCGCCCGGGATCAACAGGACGGAAATGATATCGTTGGCCGCGGCGGAGGCCTGAAGCGCCTTGCCCAGGCGTGAGCCGTTGTCGGTTGTGCTCCCGTCTGTGCCCTTGCTGGTCGTGTTGCAGCCGATAACGTCACCAATTGCAATCGTGGAGGTCGCAACGACAATTTTTGCTACGCCCGCAACCGCAAACTCGACCTCTTCATTTGCGCCGGGCTTATTCATGATGAGGCCCACAACGTTGCCGGCAAACGCGCTGGTTCCGTTGAGGACAACCTGCCCGGCGGTCGATGCGAGTTTACCAACCAGATATTGACTAGTTGCCAATCCGGTGGAGTTGGCCCGCAGCCCCGGCAGGGTGAGAAGTGCATGATCGTATGCCATTGTCTCTACTCCTATTTCCCATACGCGGCTTTGAATAGGTCCGCGTGTGTTTGCTTCACGGCCTCCAGCGCGGTAACATAATCCGCTACCTTGTTGTCTGCCATATATTTCACGACCACCGCGTTGAGTTCGGCTTTCGGATCGCCGCCAATCGGCGCGCCGTGCTCAGAACCGCGCTCGCCGGTCAATGCGCTTTCATCAATCTGCGCGATGAAGGCCGAGAAATTCCGCATACACCATTCCCGCTGCTCAGGCGTCATGGTTGCCATCATGCTCGCGGCCTCTTCTGCGGCCTTGAGTTCGACGTAGACCATGCCGAATTTTTCCTTGTTCTGGAGCTGGGCGGTCAGATTGGTGCGGAGTTCTTTCGCCTGCGCTTCGGCTTTCAGCGCGTCAAGCTGCGCCTTGAAATCGTCGCGCTCACGTACCGCCGCCTTGAACTCTTCCGGGATCTTCGGCTCGACGGGCGCGGGTGGTTCAGTGGGTGGTTCTTCCTGCTTGGGTTTGAGAAATCCGAGCAGGCTTTCCAAAAACGATTTTGGAACCTGAATGTTTTCCTGTGTCATATCGTTCTCCTTTGTAGTTGTTATTTCGGCTGAATAAAATGCTGTAGCCTCCCCCAAGTGGGGAGTATGTAGCAAGGCCCCGCCGATAATCATAGGGCCATACATCATGTTTCCGGTTGTTGGATCTTCAAGTGCGCCATTCCATAAAATCTCTGGGGAATGGTATCTATATGCCCCATCTTCAAGAGCCTTCTTTCCCGCGTCATTCCATTCGGGGATTGCATATAATCCATCGTTTTTAACCTCAAGACCTACAATAAAACCGCCCGCGGGCGTTTCGTCATCATGGGAGCCAAGTTTTAGAGGTGCTTTGAAATGGGGCAAGCGGACGGTCTTTGCAAACTCAGGTGTTATTTCGTGTTTCTCCCCGCCTTTATAAATTGTCCCAAAGGGAAATAACCTAAAAGGCTCACCCGGTGTTACTGCCACAAATCTGTCAATTAGAGATATATATGCGTCTATCATGAAATAAACTCCAAAAATTGTTCAGGAGTATTGTTTGCTCTTCCGTATATGTTGTGAAAACGAACATGACAACTTTCACACATAGTTACACCGTTTCCAACGTCACAGCGCAGCTCTTTATATTCTTTGAAGTTGTAAAGATGGTGTGCATGGATTCTCAGGTTTTTTCCAAATATTCCGCATTTTTTACACGTGTAATTGTCTCTTTTGAATACAGCAAGTCGCCATGTGTCATATTGCAAATTTCTTCTGGCTAATCGCTCTCGGTCTTCATTGGTCAACCAAAACTTCCAAGATCGGTGATTACTACCTCTGTTATTTTCTTTGAAGCAAAGAACACATCTTTTCCCTTGTTGGTAATTCGCCCATTCCATTTTTATATGGTGTCCATTAGGGCAAATTAATTCAAGGGGCGTTCTATTGTTTACGTAATCAGATAACCTTGTCCATTCGTTATCTAGTCTCCTGTCAATATCCTCATTGGTCAGCCTTGCGAGACCGGCACAAAATTTACAGCGTACTCCTTTTTTGTAATGATCCCATCTAATTAAGATTTTATGACCATTCGAGCACATTACCATAAATTCTGTGTGGGCGTTCTTGTAATGCTCTAACCTCTTCCAGCCGTCATCAAGTTCTTGGTCTATATCCCTATCGGTTATAATGATTCTCATCTCAGCACCTCCATGCTGGGGTCACGTACCCGAACGGTCACACGTTGCGGGTACATTTACAAATTAAGAAAACTCCGCGAGGTTGACTCTCGCGGAGTTCGGGACTGGCTGGCGTTCGTGACGCTCTAGTTATTTAATTTGTGGGCAGGATGTTCTCCCCTGCTTTCAGGCTGTCAATTCAACCGCCACAAACGCAATATTACCACAAAAATCAGAAAATCGGGAGCATCAACACTCCTGCAATGATCCCGCAAACGCCGCCGACGATCATCACCCAGCGCGGAAGCGCGGCCCCGCACATGGCGAGACCTTGAATAATCAGGAACAGGGACATAAGCCAGGCTTGCATATCATTCTCCTTTTTCAAATAATCCGCGCGCGGCCCTCCAATAAATATCAAATTGATCCGCAGCCTCTTTTGCTTCAGCTATATCGCGGCGACCTGTGCAAATATATTTAGGCTCTGCTTCCCCAAACTCTTGCACTTTCACCCATGTGTAAATTATCCACCAATGCCGACGCATTTCCGAAATCAAAATAGGTCTTGCCGGTATATCTAAGTTTAGTTCCGCCATGTTTCACTCTTCTTTCTCTTTTGCGACCTTCCCGTAAATCTTCATTGACGCAACCGCTTCATCTACCATTGCGGCACCGTTCCCGTTGGTCCCAAACTCAGGCGTCGCGATGTCATTTCGCCCGCAGCGCGGACAGCGGCAATCCACTGCCACCGAATGGAGCGCAGCGTATAAAAGCGGATGTGTTTCTTTCAGGTCTTTTGGTATGGCAAGCGCGACCGCGTCCAGATTGGAGCGATGCAGTAAACGCCCGCACCCTTTGCAGTGATAATCACGGAAGCGGACACGCGGTTTTTCGTCTGTCATTCATCAGGCTCCGGAATAGGCCCAGCGTATTCGCTGCGTACAGGCGAAATGGGGTGAAAGTTTGCATATTCCTTTAATAGTTCCTCGTTAATTTCATCGTTGACCCATAATTTACCGTCGATTTCCAGTATCCGAATGACGTACTGTATCGGCTTGTCGCTATTGTATCGCCAATAACGGAAGAAATAGTAACCTGGTTTTGTGGGTTTTTGAGTTGTGTATTTCATTATAACTCCTGTAAATCTTTTGGAATGATGACATAAACCAGCGTTTCAGGCTTGAAGAAACAACGATAGCCATTCTCGGCACACCATTTTGGTAAATCGTATTTATATTGGGGACCAAATAAACTGTTCATTCTATTTGTCAAAAACCTAATACCGTTCGCCATTGCTGCGCTGTTAACAATGCTCCTGCCTCATTGGGGTGTGTGCCTTCGAGTGTGTATGTTGCACCATCGTCGCCGCCTTCCAGAAATACGCTTTCATCGGGCCCAGCGTGGACGTTATTCGCAGAACGTAGCGCAATGCAATCATTGATCCAGCCGTTGAGTTGAGCGGTATATCCAAGGTTTGCCCGCTTCCACACCCGCATACAGTAAATAGATGCAGATGGATATTTTGTGCGCAACGCATCCAGAACATACAGGTAAGCAGTTTTGAATGTGTTTTCATCTGTCGTAACCGCTAAATCGTTTGTGCCAATGTTGAGTAACACATACTCCGGCGTTCCAATTGCGATTGCCAGCCTCGCGTCAATGACATCATCCAAATCCGTGACCTTTAGTCCATCCTGGGCAATGCGGGCGGGAATTTCTGGGAAATCAATTGTCGCCGTTTGCATTAGCGGAATGAAGCAGGCGGGGTTTCCTGGGCTGCAAAGCGTCTTACTATCTCCAATTGCAAGAATGTTATGAATATTGGTTAGAAAAAACTTATTTAACGCAGTTGCATACTGCCCCTCCGTCCCCTTCGCACGGATACATATTCCGTTGAACGTGTTGGCTGCGCTTGTGGCAAACGCGCCGTGAATATTGCCAGTAACTACATTGGTCGTTGCCATCGTACTTACCACCCTTGCGCCCTCTCCAAGATTTGCCCACCGGAAATAAACTTTTGTCCCCCGCACATGGAGATACAAACGAGCATTTGCAAGATAAGTCCTGGCTACGCTCAGTAGATTAGTAGGTGTACCCGACACAACCTCATCGACCTTGATATTTCCTGCACCGTCATAATATGCAATGATGTAGTTGGCGGGAGTGGCCGCACTATCCAACCGCGCCACGATCCCGGATTGTGTTTTGGCCGTGAGTGCCGCGCTTTTCAGATCAATGCAGACATCGGGGGTATCGAGTGCCACTGTTGCAAGCATGGTGGACAGTGTAAGAGCTTTGACTTTGTTGTTGGCATCCAGTGCGGTCGCGGCGGCGGCTCGGAACGTCTCATTGATTGCACAACCCACATAAAAATGATCAGCTTCCGTTGCCGTGATTTTGTACCATGTACCAATCGTCAATGTGCCTGTTGCGAGTTCCTCGCCTTCGGTTGGCGTAATTGCCAATGTGTTCGATGTAATCGCCCCGCCTGTCCACGCTTCGCCGCTTCCACCATTTTGCTCTGGATGGTCAAGCCCGTCCGTTTGGCCCGCCGCACCGTTGGCGCGGGCGAATGAGTCGGACGCAAGGGGAGCGGGAAACGCATCGCTAAATACTCCAAATTTGCTGAACGAGTGCGGGCTGTTGTAATTAGCCACACTTGGATAAATCGGAGTTGTTGTATTCTGGCGGGAATCCAGTAAAAATGTCCAATCCGCATATCCAGCGCCTTTCAGAAATGCGGCAAATCCAGTCGCACGTAAAAACAAAATCACCTGATAATTCGTGTTCAGCGAAAACGTTTCAGGTGTCACTAGATTGCCGCCGCCATCAACATACACAATTGTCGCGTCGTCTTTGAATCTCATCTGGTGTGTGGCAATTGCGCCGGACTGGTCACTATCCCACCCGAATGAAATGATTTTCAACGAGGTAGCACTTAGATTCAATTCTAGTTTCATGAGATAGCCCGCTGTGCGAGTGACAGCATCTAACCAGTATCCAGGATCGCCATAGGCGGGGATTGTTGCCCCCCCTGCAAATACTATTTTGTCGTTGGCGATGCTCAATTTATTTTCGGTGTCCACGACGACCCGGGTCCCTGGCCCCGGCTCTGCGGCTGTGTTGTGGACTGAGCCAGCGGCTAAATCTGTGAGAAAATTGTCTACCAGAATTGCAGTTGAGACAATCGCCAGCGGCGTCGCTTCCGTGTTCAGATTTCCCGACGCGTCCTCGCAAACTCCAGCCGCGACAGTCGCCGTCACAGTGGCAAGCGCATTCGGCACAACAGAGAGAGTATAGACCGATGCAGAAACGGGTGTAAACGTATTTTTTGTGCCTTCATCAATGCCGAAATCCGCTACCTCAAAACCCGTCACATCCTC
>Ga0209417_1001378_pt1 | contig 44921 bp, 30 predicted proteins | sample RifGroF2_FD_184002 | JGI IMG/M metagenome (GOLD analysis project Ga0209417, IMG submission 184002) | Groundwater microbial communities from Rifle, Colorado, USA - Groundwater F2 (SPAdes) (version 2) | ecosystem: Environmental > Aquatic > Deep subsurface > Groundwater | place: Rifle, Colorado...
TAATTTGTTTTTCAGGAAATGAACTAGTTTGGCATGATTTTTCAATTTTTTCCTGGTCCTTGGATAATTCTTTTAGCTTTGTCATTGTGTATACTTTTTATTAAACATGTTCAAATATACATAATAACCAGCTAATTACAAAGTAATTGGCTGGTTATTTTCCTTAACTAATTGACATTGACCGGCAGGCAGGCGGCAGGCAGGCATTTCCGAACTCCGGACTTCTTTCTCCGGACTTCTTTCTCCAGACTTCTGACTTCATGCTTTCCCAACTTTTCAACAATTCTATAATATTTTCCTCAATTTAACGTCTTGTACCAAGTAGTTTACTATTTTTGATTTGAAGATTAAAGACACATCAAAAGTTAACCATGATTATTAATAGCCGACAGCTCGTTTTTATATTCACTCTATTTTTTCTAACTGCTTCTGCTCAATCGGTTTCTGTTAAAACATCCGAAACCTTAGAAAGTAGAAATGGCCACAATTATTACCTGCATCAGGTGGACAAGGGCCAAACGGTTTATTCCATTGCCAAAGCGTACCATGTAACTGTTGATGAAATTTATTTTGAAAACCCATCCGCGAAAAACGGGCTCAACATCGGACAGCAATTGCTTATACCGACGGTGAACAAAGAAACACAACTGAATACCGAGGTAAAAACAACGAACTACGAATTTTTTTACCACATTGCCTCCGCCAATGAAACTTTGAAGCACATCGCTACCATCTACGTAATCCCGGTGGAATACATACGCAAAGCCAATCCAACCCTTCACGACCCTTTACGCGAAGGTGAATATGTTAAGGTGCCCGTTGAAGAATCGTTTAATGTTTTAGACGGCAAAACCAATGCGCAAAACAATGTTGTGACCACTCCTCCATACACGATTCCAATACCCGTGAAACGGCCTGAAAAAAAACAGGAGCCTGCTGTGGCCTCCAATCAACCTGTGCGGCAAAAACAAACTGAAACGCCAACGGCTAAAAATACAACACAAAAGCCTGCTCCCCCTGCCAAAAACACCGGTTCTGAATTCGTTACTTTTGACCCCGGTATTCCGGTTATTGCCGATTACCGGCATGTCACCATCGTGGGTGAGACCACACAAAGCATCGCCGATAAATACGATATCCCCATTGATGTGCTAAAAGCCGCCAACCCAGGCTTGGGAAACACCGTGATAAAGGGTGACAGACTGCGTGTGCCTGACAAAACCAAATTGGCAACACATGAACCCAACCTGGAACAACCTCAAATCGAGACACCAAATCTCACTGCCTTGCAAGAGGAGGAAAAAAAATCGCCTCCCACCGATACTGCAAAAAAGCAGGAGCCTGACATCGTTAAACATGTCGTAAAAAAGAAAGAAACTCTCTACGGAATTGGTAGAGAGTATGGTGTAACGGTCAGTGAAATACTGGCGGTAAACAAGGGACTTACCCCCAATATTTTAATAGGTCAGACTATCAACATACCAAAAAAAAAAATAAATAGGCAATTTATCGAGCACCGGGTAACTTCAAAAACCAAGTTAAAAAATATTGCCAGCTTGTATCAGGTTGACAAGAAAGAACTCGAAGAAGCAAATCCCGCATTGGACAGATGGGTTTATTCGGGCCAAATCGTGAGAATCCCCGTAGGCGAATCTGCATTGCTTTATACTTACCAACCAATTGAACCCAGACCAATACCAGATAAACAGGACGAAATCGACATACCATTTTCGCCCGAGAAATCCATTGTTTGCTTAAAAAACCAACCTCATTTCAACCACGTTTTTAAGTTAGCCTTGATGTTGCCTCTTTATTTGGAAGATATGGACAGCTTGAACGTCAACCGTTTTCTGCAAGAGCAGCAAACCAGTTTTAAGCCGTTCCGGTTTATTGGATTTTACGAAGGTGCTTTAATCGCTTTGGATTCATTAAAAAAACAAGGACTTCAGGTTGAGTTGTTCGTTTACGATGTGGATCAAAGCCTGTCGAAAGCCACAAAAGTGTTGAAACACCCCGAACTTCGCGAAATGGACTTGATTATCGGGCCCTTGTTTCCCGAGTGTTTTCAACAGGTGGCGCTATTTGCAGGAAATTTTAATATTCCTATCGTGAATCCACTGACGTTTAGGGAAGAAACAGCACAAAACTATAAAACAGCCATCAAAGTGAAGCCCGGAATAGCCTTTCAGAACGAGCAGCTGGCAAACTACCTGCACACTGCTTATCCCGGTGCCAAAGTTTTTTTCATTACACAAAATGCATACGAAGAGGCTGTTCAGGTTCAAAACATGATCAATGCACTGCGGACGTCTATCCCCGACACTTACCGGGTAAGCAACACCGATTTATACAATCTGGCCGTGCGAATAGCCCAGAACAAAGGCCATTTTTCACCCGGTCAAACACCACCTGTTTTTAAACTTGAAGGTCAAAACATTTATCCTGACTTGCTCGAACAATTGCTTTCAGACAGCACCACCTTGCAAAACAGCCTGACTCGTGTGGAATATCAAAGTGATAACCTGGCACCTTTGCTTCATAATGCTTCCATGTTGCGGCAAAATGTGGTTGTCCTGTATGGAAATAAAAAATCGTTTGTCCTGGATGTGTTGAACCAGCTGAATGAAATCCGCGATACTTTAAATATAAAACTTTTTGGTGTGCCTACATGGGAGCGACTTAGCGATTTAAATAATACTCAATTAAGTAACCTGAACCTTACTTATTTTTCGTCCGGTTACACGGATTACGAATTACCCGAAATCCAACATTTTATTTGGGAATTCCGTCAAAGGTATAGTACTGAGCCAGATACCTATGCTTACCTGGGTTTCGACCTTACATATTATTTCATGAATAACCTGTTTTTGTTTGGCGATCAATTTTATGATTGTCTCGAAAGCAACCCCATGAATATGTTACAGTCCACCTATCACTTCAAACGCCAATATCAGAACTCTTTTGAAAATACCTTCTGGAATTTATTACAATACAAGAACTTAAATCAGTATAAAGTTCAAGATTCCATCGTTACTCCTTCAAACAATTTGGAAGAATGAAAACCATCAGCCAACTTTTCCCGGTTGCGTTAATGACTCTGTTTTTTATTGGTTGTGGCCCGGAGTTAAAAAAAAACTATTGGGAAAATGGCAACACCCGTTCTATTCTCGAATACAAGGGTGAAATGCTGAATGGCACAGCAACCTGGTATTTTGAAAATGGAAACAAAGAACAGGAAGTCACCTACCTTAACAATGAACTTAATGGCCCCATGATTCGCTGGTATTCCAATGGAATGGTTGAAACAACAACTATTTATGTGCTCGGAAACCTGGAAGGAAAAGCGCTTACTTACAATGAAAAGGGACGATTGATTTCAGAAGAAAACTACCTCCGCGACACCCTGAATGGCAGCTTCGCTATTTGGTATGATGATGGCACCTATAAAATAAAAGGACAATACGACATGGGGTTGTTCAACGGCCAATGGACGTATTATGATGTATTGGGCAGCATCATTGGCGTTGGGAATTATGTTAAAGGTACCGGAATGCAAAAAGCCTGGTGGCCAAATGGAAAATTAAAAAGGGAAATTCCCTATGTGAACAACCTGAAGGAAGGAGTCGAACGCTGGTTTGATGAAAACGGAGATTTAGAAAACACCGTTTATTATCGCGATGGAACAAGAATAGAAAACCCCGAATAGTGTTTTCCATCCGGGGTTTATCAACTAATATTTTAGTTAATTAAGGCAAAAAAAATCACACTAGTGTAGTGCAAATTTTATGGGAATATTGTAGCTAACCCTAACGGCTTCACCGTTTTGCATTCCCGGTTTCCATTTGGGCATTGAGCTAATCACCCGAACGGCCTCCTCGTCACATCCACTGCCGATTCCACGCAAAACCTTCACATTTGTTACCGATCCGTCCTTTTCAATAATAAAATTGATAAACACGCGACCCGAAATGGTGTCGTTTTTAGCCTGCTGAGGATAAGTGATATTTGACGACAAGAAACTCATCATAGCATTCATTCCACCAGGATATTCAGGCATTGAATCGACCATGGTATAAACATCCTCCTTTGCGTTGTAGGCTTTTGCCGGATCAGTGTAAGTATTGCCCGTCATGCGTTTATCACCGGCAGTAAATACATAAGAGAAATAATCAAGTCCGGGGGCGATGTCCCAGGCAGTTCTGTAATTTCCGGGGCCCATTTGGGTATCAAACAACGTGGCAATTAACTCATTCTTCTTGTTGAAGATTTCGAGCTTGCAGGATTGTCCATTACCTAAACGTGCAATGAAGTCGGCTTTTCGTTCATTCATATTAAACCCGAAAATCAAATTGACGCTATCCTCCAGTAACTGAGGAGTTTCAGGAATATCAATTTTCACTACATTCTCAGGCAGAGTAACCTGGTGGGCAGCATCCGAACAGGCAACCAAAGCCAACGCAGATCCAATAAAAATCCACAGCAGCTTGGCTACCATCCTTACGGGATTTTTAACATTTTTCATCATAAATAACCTCCTTTTTAAAAGTGAATAACTAAAATTATGTGTAAGCAATTGATTTTCTACAATTGAAGAGTGGTTGATCAACAACATCCGGTAATAGCCGGCATCGGGATGCAGCGTCAACACGGCATCATCTGCCATAAACTCATGGTTCTCGCGCATGTTGCTTTTCAAAAGAAAACTAAACGGATTGAACCAGAAAACCACGGTAACCATCTCAGCGAAAAGCATATCCAGCGAATGCAATTGAAGGGCATGTTGCTGTTCGTGCTCGATGATCTGTTGGCTCGCATTGGGTGAATTGAGTACTTCACGGCTGATAAATACATAATGAAAGAAAGAAAAAATCGGGCTCTCATCAGGCATGATGACAAAGGTAAGTCCTGAATGTTGCTGCTTTTCACTCATTGTGATAACACGAGCCAGCCGGATCAGCCTCAAAGCCAGTTTTAGAAATCCAACCAGCAAGCCAAGTATATAAATGAGTGAAATCCAATTGATCCAATGTATTGAAGACAAAGCATTTATTTGATTTCCATCGGCAAAAATTGTGACTTCACCCAAAAGAATTTCATTCACGGTTTTCATCGGATAATGCACAGTGGCCATGGCCGGGATATTTCCGAATAACCTATCTATATTAATAGGTATCAGGGGTAGGCAAATTGCAGCCACAAGCGTGACAAGCAGGTATACCCGGTTAAAAGCAAAATATCCTTCCTTTTGATATACAAACCTATAAATCAGGTACCCGATGAGCATCACCACCGATGATTGAACAAAATAAGTAACCCACTGATTCATTGCTAAAATATTAACGATTTGATTTACGCTCAATTTCAGATTCAATCAATTCCTTCATTTCCTCAAGTTCGTTAAGAGACAGGTTTTGTTCACTGGTAAAAAACGAAGCCAGCGATTGGTACGAATTTTCAAAATAATTTTTTAATATTTCTTTAAAAAATGTTTTACGGTAGGTCATTTTCTCTATCAAAGGAAAATATTCATGTGCCTTGCCATAGGCAACGTATCCCACGAACCCTTTCCGTTCGAGTATGCGGACAATAGTAGAGATTGTGTTGTAGGCAGGTTTGGGGTTGGGTAGTCGTTCGATCATGTCGCGAACATAGGCTTTCTTCAAATCCCACAAGACCTGCATCACCTGTTCCTCGGCTTTTGTTAACTGTTTCATACCTTACAAATCTTTCTAATATAACTAACTTATTAGTTAATTATTGCAAAGAAAATGAAAGATTTAATACAAAATGATAAAACAACTAAATATTTAGTTATGCAATCATTGCAGGATACCGCAACCCATTGAAAATAGCCCTATTTAGACAGGTTTAAAAGAAAGACATTTTTTTAAAAATAACATGAACCAATTGAAATTAGTTCTAATTTTGCATTGTTAAAAAAATAACAACACAGTTAAAAACAACTGATTTTTAAAGTAAAATTTTTACTGCTATGGATCTTAATAAAATAATGAATGATCTGGAAAAAAAGCATCCAGGTGAAGTGGAATACCATCAGGCCGTTCGCGAAGTGCTTGAATCGATTGAAGAAGTGGTAAACGAAAATCCGCAGTTTGAAACTGCAGGGATTATTGAACGCATTATCGAACCCGACCGCATTCTTTCTTTCAAAGTTACCTGGGTTGACGACAAAGGCAAGGTAAATGTAAACCTGGGTTACAGAATCCAGTTTAACAACGCCATTGGACCTTACAAAGGTGGTTTACGTTTCCACCCCAGTGTTAATCTCAGCATCCTGAAATTCCTGGGCTTTGAGCAGATCTTCAAAAACTCACTAACAACCCTGCCCATGGGCGGTGGCAAAGGAGGTTCCGATTTCAATCCAAAAGGCAAATCAGACGGCGAAATCATGCGTTTCTGCCAGGCCTTTATGATGGAATTGTGGCAATTAATCGGACCTGAAACAGATGTTCCTGCCGGCGATATTGGCGTTGGTGGTAAAGAAATCGGTTACATGTACGGCATGTATAAAAAACTGCGCCGTGAAAATACCGGTATTTTAACCGGAAAAGGAACCAACTGGGGAGGAAGCCTCGTTCGTCCGGAAGCTACAGGTTTTGGAGCGGTTTATTTTGCTCAGGAAATGTTGGCTACCAAAGGTACCACATTTGAAGGTAAAAACGTTGCTATCTCCGGATTTGGTAATGTAGCCTGGGGTGCCGCTACCAAAGTCACCGAATTGGGTGGTAAAGTGGTAACCATTTCAGGTCCTGACGGATACATCTATGATCCAAGAGGAATCAGTGGCGATAAAATTGAGTATTTGCTTGAGTTGCGCGCTTCCAACCAGGACATCGTGGCTCCTTATGCAGTAGAATTTCCTGAAGCTACTTTCAATGAAGGAAAACGTCCATGGGAAGTTAAAGTGGATGTGGCTTTGCCATGTGCAACCCAAAATGAATTAAATGGTGAAGATGCTCAGAAACTCATCAACAACGGATGTATGTGTGTTGCCGAAGGTGCCAACATGCCTTCGACTCCTGAAGCCATGCATTTGTTTCTGAAGAATAACATACTATTTGGACCCGCAAAAGCAGTTAACGCCGGTGGTGTTGCTACTTCTGGTCTCGAAATGTCGCAAAACGCCATGAAACTGGCCTGGCCGGCAGAAGAGGTGGATGCCAAATTGCACCAGATCATGCGCAACATCCATGCAGCCTGTGTAAAACATGGCACCAAAGCCGATGGGAATGTGGATTACGTAAAAGGAGCCAACATTGCCGGTTTCTTAAAAGTAGCCAATTCGATGCTAGACCAAGGCATTATGTAGCCCTATAAGTTTAAATTGTTGAAAAAAGCCTCTTCAAAGATGAAGGGGCTTTTTTTTGTTTAAGTAATGAAGAAAACTTCATTGAGTGAAGAATATAACTTGGTACACTCGAAAATTTCCCTATTTTTGTCCGTCTTGGAAAAAAAATTGTTACACCTAATCTATTAATTATGTTTAAAGGACACCCGAAAGGACTTATTCCTGCCGCACTTGCCAACATGGGAGAGCGTTTTGGATTTTACACCATGATGGCTATTTTAGTGCTGTTTTTGCAAGCTAAATTTGGCTTGACTGGAACACACGCTGGTATAATTTATGGTACATTTTATTTCTCAATTTATATCCTTGCACTTGTTGGAGGTATTATTGCTGATAGAATACAAAACTTTAAAGGAACCATTTTAGTTGGTTTAATCATGATGGCAGCAGGATACCTGATACTGGCCATTCCAACACCAACACCAGTTTCAAGTCTACCCTTTTTCCTTACTATCACGATCGTGGGTCTGTTTGTTATCGCCTTTGGTAATGGACTTTTCAAGGGAAATTTACAAGCGTTGGTTGGTCAGATGTACGACAACGAAAAATATGACAAATTAAGAGATTCAGGCTTCTCCCTTTTTTATGCATTTATTAATGTAGGTGCTATATTTGCCCCATTGGCCGCTGTAGGTATCAGAAACTGGTGGTTGGAAAAAAACAATCTACATTACGATGCTACCTTACCAGAACAATGTCATACCTATCTCTCAGGAGCAATGTCGCCGGAAGCAGTTGGCAGATATCAGGTATATGCCGACAAAGCCGTCGGAAGTACGGTCACTGACCTCACTTCTTTTTCAAATGAATACTTAAACATATTCAATACCGGTTTCCATTATGCATTTGGTATCGCCATTATTGCCATGGCCATTTCGTTGACCATTTTTTTGAAAAACAAAAAGAACTTTCCAAATCCAAAATCGAAATCATCAGGTATAGAGATTACAGGTGAAATCAAAATGGAAGCCAAAGAAGTTGCACAACGCATGTATGCATTACTTGCCGTATTTGGTGTTGTTATTTTCTTCTGGTTCTCATTCCATCAAAATGGATTAACTCTTACTTTTTTTGCCAGAGATTATACGGTACTAAAAGTAGGGACCTATAGCTTTTCAGCGGAGATTTTCCAATCCATGAATCCATTTTTTGTGGTGTTCTTAACTCCGATTGTTGTTGGTTTATTTGGATGGTTGCGTGCCAGAAACATGGAACCTTCAACTCCAAAGAAAATTGCCATTGGTATGGGAATTGCTTCTTTAGCCTTTGTCGTAATGACCATCGGATCAATCGGGTTACCTAATTTCTCAACCATCAGCACTGCCACCGGTGGTATTCCTTTAGATGATGCACACCGCGTTTCTCCATACTTGCTGTTAGGAACCTATTTTATACTAACGGTCGCTGAATTGTTTATCAGTCCAATGGGAATTTCCTTCGTTTCAAAAGTAGCCCCACCTCAATACCAGGGAATGATGCAAGGTGGATGGCTTGGAGCAACGGCTATGGGTAATGGGTTGTTGTTTATTGGTGCCATTCTTTACGATACAATACCAATCTGGATGACATGGAGTATCTTTGTAATTGCAACTGCTATCTCCATGTTTACAATTATGTTTATGGTTAAATGGCTTGAAAGAGTAGCGAAATAACTTAAAATCTTTGGAGCAGATAACTGCTTCTTGGAAGGGGATGAATTTTATCAATTCATCCCTTTTTCAATTTAAGTACCTTTGCGCATGAAAACCGATCACCAGATATGACAGATGCAAACTTCCCCTGGAACCACCAACGCCGCTACAACGCCTACTCAGAATACTTTAAACGTACTCTGGGACAGCGGGTGCAGAAACTCACCGTGGATGCGGGTTTTACCTGTCCCAACCGCGATGGCAGCAAAGGCCGGGGCGGTTGTACCTATTGCAATAACAACGCCTTTAATCCCTCCTACTGTCAGCCTGACAAATCCATTGAGTGGCAGGTAAACGAAGGAATTGAGTTTCATCTGAAACGGTACCGGCGTGCCAATCAGTTCCTGGTGTATTTTCAACCCTATTCGAATACCTATGCGCCTCTCGACAAATTAAAGGAATTGTACGAATCAGCACTGACACAACCCGGTGTGGTGGGTTTGGTGATTGGCACCCGGCCTGATTGCGTGGATGATGAGAAGCTGGAATATTTAAGTCATCTGGCCAGAAAACATTTCATTGCCATAGAATATGGTGTTGAAAGCATCTACAATTCAACACTCGGGCGCATCAACCGACAACATACATTTGAAGAATCAGAGAAAGCCATCGGGCAAACATCCGCTTTGGGTTTACACGTGGGAGCCCATTTTATTTTCGGATTGCCGGGCGAAAGCCGACAAATGATGCGCGATTCAATCAACATCATCAACGAACTTCCACTGACAAGCATAAAATTTCATCAGTTGCAAATTGTAACAGGCACCACCATGGCCCGCGATTACAAACTGCATCCTGCTGATTATGATTTATTTTCATATGATGAATACATTCCTTTTATCGTTGATATTACCGAGCGGCTCAATCCCCACTTCATCATCGAACGATTTGCCGGTGAAGTTCCACCGCGGTTTCTGGCAGGTCCGGGTTGGGGAAATATCCGCAACGACCAGATCAATGTAGCCATCGAAAAGGAACTTGCGAAAAGGGACAGTTGGCAGGGGAAATTTTTATAAACCGCAAAGAAACGGAGAAGCGGAGAAAATTAACACCCTTTTATCCCTGAGCCACCAAAAAAATCCTAATAGGATAGTTAAAGGAAACAAGGTAAATCTTAAAGCTTTTTTTTACATAAGTTCAATCGATTAATGTTTTTACGTACATTTGGGGTTCTATTAACCCTTATAAACAAGTAAAATGAAAAAAAACGCCATTCTCATTTCCCTGATCTTTTTCTTTTCGATTTCAAATGCACAGGACGAGTGGACCCTGCTTCATCCCATCCCAACAATTAACGATTTAATAGATGTTCATTTTGTTTCGGATCAGAAAGGTTGGGCTGTCGGGACTGAGGGAACCATTTTATTCACAGAAAATGGAGGAACCGACTGGGAAACTCAACACAGCAACCCTGACGAGGCATTTTGGAGTGTCTTTTTTATCGACGAGATGGAAGGATGGACCGTGGGCTGGAGCAAGATTTATCACACAACCGATGCAGGAGCTACCTGGGAACAACAGGATCGACCCAATGTACTGGGAGATTTGAGAGATGTATTTTTTATCAATCAGGATACAGGCTGGATAGTAGGTGCTTATAAAATCATCTTGCGAACCACAGATGGCGGACAAACCTGGAATAAAATAATGAATACAATATCAGGTGACCTGAATTTTAATAGTGTACATTTTGTTGATGCACTCCACGGATGTGCGGTTGGTGACAAAATGACGGGTTCAAATAAAGGAATTGTTATGACCACCAGTGATGGCGGTCTTAACTGGGATGAAACAACCCCCGACACTGAACAAGGATACCAAAAGGTGACTTTCACCAATTCAGGAATTGGTTGGGTTTGTGGAGGCAATGGAACCTTGTACAAAACAATGGATTATGGAGTTACCTGGGTTGACGTTAGTCTTTCAAACGGGGGCTTTATTGACATTCATTTTTTTGATGACCAGAAAGGACTTCTGATTGAACCTTCGCAAACCCGACAAACCACAGATGGAGGAGAAACTTGGAGTGACCCCGTGATGTTGCCAGGTTATAAATCCATGAGGGGTTTTGGTGGTTCAAATGAAAATTTTGGTTTATTGGTGGGCTATGCAGGGCAGATGTATAAAACCAGTGACGCGGGCTTGAATTGGGATCAAATATCACCCGACAACGACTACCCGGTTAATCAGATTTGCTTTTTTAACCAGACCGATGGTTTAGCACTCAATTCCAATGCCATATTTAATTCCGGTGACTTAATCAGGACGTTTGATGGCGGCAATACCTGGGAAACAGATACGCTCATTGAAAACGGCCCCTTTTACATGGCCAGGATTTTCGGCTCCACCGGATACTTGCTGAATTCATCCGCACAGATGATGAAAACTACCAATGAAGGCAACGACTGGCAATTGCTAAGTATTCCTGAAAACATCAATCATTTTCGGGATCTGCAATTTACCGACAACAACCATGGCTTTTTATGCGGTACGGATGGAGCATTTTACAAAACCAACGATGGTGGCAACACCTGGCAGGATATGTCATTAAGTGAGAACTACAACCTCTCAGATTTGTACTTTATTTCTGAAAATGCAGGCTGGGTCATCGATGTGGCCGAAAAAACGATTTTAAAAACCACCAATGGGGGTGTTGATTGGACGAATACGACTCTGGGCGATGTTTATATTTTTCAACCGGTAAGTATCTTTTTCAAAAATGAGTTTGAGGGTTTTGTAACCTCCGAAGAAGGGGTTTTGTTTAAGTCAGATGATGGCGGTGCTACCTGGAATGAATTCTATACTTTTTCAGGTGGTTATGCCTCCCAAATATTATTTACAAGCGAGACTGAAGGCTGGTATAAAGCCGCAACAAAGGTTTATCACACGATGGATGGCGGTATTTCCTGGAGCAACCCACAATCATTCGGATATTCAATGATTTACAGTATGTTTTTTCTAAATAACAACAGAGGATGGCTGGGCGGAGCCAATGGAATGGTAGCTACCTATTCGTCAACGGTTGGTATGGATGAATTTACGACCAACGAACCTGGCCTTAATGTTTCACCCAATCCGTGTGTGAACCAGGTTGAAATTAAACTTTCTGACCTAAACAATGAAATGAGGCAAATCATCGTGTACAATGTTTTAGGAGAGCAAGTGATGCAATATAAAAATTTGCCGGGGTCTAATCAGTTTACACTCAACACCTCTGAACTTAAAAACGGTGTTTTCATCCTGCAGGTAAACACCGACAATGGTAAAAACCTGGTTAAATTTATAAAACAATAATCTATTGTCAAGTGATGAAAACAAGGATTATTTCAGGATTATTTTTATTGATGACCTGTGGTTTATGGGCACAGGATTTCGCCCCAATTGGTGCTGAATGGCATTACACAGAGGGCTTTTTCATGTCAGGAGATAAGAATTTCTTAAAAATCACTTCTGTTAAAGATACCGTTTATCAGGGAAAAGCATGCCGCAAACTCTTAAAAACCAGAATTATCTGGTGTAATATGAGAACTGAAACCGAATATGTATATTCGGAGAACAATGCTGTATTTTTCTGGCAAAGCGATTTAACCGGATTTCAAAAGCTGATCGACTTCAACGCGGAAGCCGGTGATTCCTGGGCAATACAAATGAATGACATGGTAATAGCTACCGATATCGATTCGGTGCTGATTGAGGTAGACTCCACAAGTTACATTGATATCAACAACCAATTGCTTAAAGTGTTGTATGTAACCTATCATGGCTACTATGATGATGAGTTTGAGGTGCAGCATCCGTCACAAATTGTGGAGAAAATAGGCGATAAGCATTATTTGTTTAATTTTTTCCCGGAAATCGGACTGGTGTGCGATGGAAACTATTCAGAGGGGTTGCGGTGCTACGAGGATGAAGAATTGGGATTGTATTCAACCGGTATCGCCGATTCGTGCACCTATATTTATCATTGGACTGTCATTGAGGGAGAAAGTAAGGAATCCATTTTTAGCGTTTATCCAAATCCAACCAGAGATGTTGTTGAAATAAATACGAATTCTCAGGAAAGTATGGTACTGGAGATCAGAGACCTGACAGGCAGGCTTATTTCAAAATATGATTTTCGATCAAACACAGAGATTGATTTATCAGGTTTACCGGATGGAATTTATTTGATGAAGGCGTCTGATGGCTACCATATGGAAATTAAAAAGATCATCAAGAACTAATTTTTTTAAATCAAAGGAAAAGCAGCCTTGTTTTATCAAGATTAAAAATCCTTAAAAAATGACAAATAATTTCATTTGAATAAATTATGTGTATATTTGCTTTGTATTTCAAAGTACTTTCCATGAACAACGAAACTTATATTGAAGATCTGAAAATGATCAGGGAGATAATGAACCGCTCCTCCAGGTTTATATCATTGAGCGGACTATCAGGCGTTTTTGCCGGTAGCTTCGCCTTGATTGGCGCCTATTTAGCCTACCTCACCGTATATGCAAACCAGGACTATCTGCAATACCGAAAGGCAGTGCTTACCACCGAAACCATCACCACTTTGTTGTTAATCGCTGTCGTTACGTTGTTGCTTTCCATCGCAATGGGAATATTTCTATCTAAAAGGAAAGCCAGGAAAGACAAGCAAAAAGTTTGGAACTTACAAGCAAAAAGAATGCTCATCAACCTGTTTATCCCATTGATTACCGGAGGGTTCTTATCACTTATTTTTCTCTTCAAGGGATATATTGGTATTGTGGCACCCTTAACACTGATATTTTACGGACTTGCACTCGTAAATGCCAGTAAATATACGCTTACCGAAATTCGAAGTCTGGGCATCGTTGAAATTATCCTCGGACTTTTGGCCGCACAATTTATTGGATACGGACTTATTTTCTGGGCCCTGGGATTCGGAGTGTTGCATATCATTTATGGCATTGCCATGCACCTTAAATACAGGTAATGAAAGAAATTCTAAAAGATCTTGACAAAGCATTTGAAAATAAAATCAGACTGGGGATCATGTCGGCCCTGGTGGTAAATGAATACCTTGATTTTAATACGCTTAAAGAACTACTTGAGGTAACCGATGGAAACCTGGCCAGTCATTTAAAATCGCTCGAGAACAGTGGATATATTAATTTCAGAAAAGAATTTCTCGATCGGAAACCAAACACAAAATATTCGGCCACGCATGAAGGCATTCTGGCATTCACCAAACACATCAAGGCCATAGAACAATTACTAAAATAAAAATTTTTATCATTTTACTTTGTATTTCAAAGTACTTTTAATAACCTAATACACATAACATGAACACAGAAAACAAATCGTTTGAAAAAGCCCACAACTGGGTGAGAAATTCAGTAACCCTAAAGGTGGTTACCATCGCGATCATGGTACTCCTTTTACTCATTCCCACCGAAATGGTTAAATCGATTATTGGCGAAAGGGAAACATTAAACTATGCAGCCACCAACGAAGTAGGTTCAAAATGGGCTGGCCCGCAACAACTTAACGGACCCATACTAACCATACCGGTTGTTTACGAAGTAGTTACCGCTGACCAAAAAAGCGAAGTGGTTAATTACTGGCATATCCTGCCCGAAGAATTGAAAATTGATGGCACGATTCAACCGGAAAAACTAAGAAGAGGGATCTATGAAGTGGTTGTATATAAATCAAAGTGTTCGTTCACCGGAAAGTTCGATCTTGACAAATCCATCGACCGGAACGGACTGAAAGAAATCAGATACGACCAGGCGTTCCTTACCCTTGGTATCACTGACCTTCGTGGCATAAAGGATGAAATCATTTTGAACTGGAACGATGAAAAACTCAGGGTAAAACCAGGATCAACCCTATCCGATCTGATATACTCGAGCGTAACCATTGACCTTCCCGATCTGAGCGACAACCTGCAAAATAAAGTCGACTTTGACTTCGCCCTTAACCTCCAAGGGAGCCAATCGATGTCCTTTGTTCCACTCGGGAACACCACAGAAGTCAATTTGACATCCAACTGGCCCTCTCCCCGTTTCGATGGAAATTTCCTGCCGGATTCCCGGGAGGTATCGGCAACAGGGTTTACTGCCAACTGGAAAATCCTGCAACTTAACCGAAACATTCCTCAAAGCTGGGTGTATGGCGACCAACGCGAAAATTTAGACAATGCCGCTTTTGGGGTAAATCTCATTCTCCCGTTGGATGATTATCAAAAATCCATGAGGTCAGCCAAGTACTCCGTGTTAACCATCGCACTTACCTTCTTGATTTTCTTTTTGGTAGAAATCCTGAACAGGAGAAAAATACATCCGTTTCAATATACCTTAGTTGGATTGGCTCTGATCCTTTTCTATGTGCTGCTGATTTCCATTTCAGAACACACCAATTTCAACGTGGCCTATTTTATTTCCACGGTGGCCATCGTTTCGATGGTATCGCTGTATTCAATGAGTATTTTTAAGTTGAGAAAATTCACTTTGATACTAACCACTACGCTGGCTGCTATCTATGGATTTCTATTTGTTACACTGCAATTGGAAGACTATGCATTGCTCATGGGCAGCATCGGTTTGACCATCATTCTGGGAGCAACCATGTATTTTACCAGAAAAATAAACTGGTATCAATTGAATTTTGAATCTCAGGAATAGGATTAAGATGTATCCAATCTCTTGTGGGAATCCACCAGAGATTGGATCATATATAACACAATCCGGGTAACGATTTCATACCCCATTTACACAAATATCCGTTTTCAAGGCAAATCAACAGGTACGGAGTACCGCCAATATTTATAGAAAAACAAGAACCCGTTTTTTAAGGTGCAGCGCACCGTTCTATTATCACGTTTATTTAAACCTATAAGAAACAAAATAATAGCCAATTGAATTGATCTTTTAGTGAGTGCTAATGTTACAAATACATTGGCTCTTTTCAAATCAATATTACGGTGCTCCGCACCTTGAATCTATTGATAATAAATTGGCTATAAATATTTTCGGTGCGCTGCACCTCAAAATTGATCCTTAAAACCAATTCAAAATATTCTTGCATGCAGACCCACCCATTAATTAATACAATATCATTTCACCTTTCACAACTTGACTTATATACACAAAAAAGAAAAACTGGTTTTGGTAGATACACTAAATAAAATCTGATTAAACCCAACATCGCCATAGGAGGTAACGACTTTATAGATATAATTTAAAATATCTTGTGTATTCAATCATTGATTCGTATATTTGGTGAACCTTTTAAACTCAACGAAATGAAAAAAGCTTACTTATCCTCTTTTATTGTTTTGGCGGCCATGTTGACTGTTCAAGCACAAAGCCACCAAAAGACAATAGGCAAAGCGAACATGCCATCAGAAATTGTTCAGCAAGAGCCAACTATGGCTAAAAGCGTCACCGACCTGAGTGATGGATTTGAAACCTATTCGGACTTTAGTCTCTTATTTAGTCCATGGACCTTAACCGATGTGGATGGCTCAGAAACTTACGGCATTACAGATGTTGATTTTCTTAATCAGTATTCGCCAATGGCCTATATCATTTTCAACCCATCGGCCACCACGCCGCCACAAACCGACGCAAGTATACAGCCTCATTCAGGCAGTAAATTCGCCGCCTCCTTCGCTGCGACAACCCCTCCTAACAATGACTGGCTTATTTCGCCGCCATTGGCAGCCGGAACCAACACTTCCGTTTCATTTTGGGTAAAATCGTATACCTCTCAATATGGCCTGGAGCGATATAAGGTAGGTATATCCACCACCAATACCGATCCGGGGAGTTTTACCATTATTTCAGGAACAACCTACCTTGAAGCTCCAACGACATGGCAACAAAAGACATTTGACCTAAACGCTTACAATGGGCAAACCATCTATGTGGGCATACAATGTGTTTCAAATGATGCGTTCATCTTTATGGTAGACGATTTTAACTTTACCACCACCACCTCACAAAGCAACACTTTAACAGGTCTGGTTACCGACGCATATGATGGAACCCCGATACAGGGAGCCACAGTCACCATCGCGGGCCTGAGCACCACTACCGATGCCTCCGGAAATTATACCATTACCAACATCCCTGATGGAACGCTAAATGCTGATTTTAATGCAGATATCACCCAGGGAGATGCTCCCTTATTGGTGAATTTTTCTGATCAGTCCTCCGAAGGTGCTCATACGGTGACCTGTTCAAAAACAGGTTATATCACTTATGTAAACAACCAGGTGGTGATTGATCCCGGACAAACGTTGAACCTCAACATTTCGCTATCACAAACCCTTGCTGAAGGATCCATGCGTTTTGTACTCAACTGGGGTGCCAATCCAAGGGATCTTGATTCTCATCTGAACACACCTTCCATTGAGGGGAATACCTATCATATTTATTACAGCAATACAGGAAGTGCCACTTCTGCCCCCTATGCAGCCCTCGATCATGATATTACATCAGGTTATGGACCTGAAACCATGACCATTTACCAGATGTTCGACGGAACCTACCAATATTACATTTACAAATTCGCGGGAGATGGAAATATTACAGAATCACAAGCCGTATTGCAAATTTACAATCAGAACGGTTTAATGCAGACAGTTCAAGTACCCACCTCCGGCGAAGGGCTTTACTGGTATGTTTGTGATGTGAATGGATCCAACGGACAATTGACTATTCACAATGTGATACAGCAAAGTGCTCCCGGTAAATTTGCTGATCCATTCCCGCCAAAAATTAAAGAGAATAACTTATTCAACAGTAAAAATATCACCTCCTGGCTTTGGAACTTTGGGGATGGCAGTACCAGTACAGTTCAGAATCCAATACACACTTATACGGTTGCGGGAACCTACACCGTTAGCCTGACAGTAGGAGATGGAACCATTACCAACACGGAGACTAAAACCAACTTGATCACGGTTACCGGATCAGGTGGAAATTCTACCCTCACCGGTTTGGTTACTGACGCCCTCAATGGGCAACCTGTTGCAGGGGCTTTGGTCACAGTAGCGGGACTTTCGTCAACTACCGATAGTCAGGGAAATTATGTGATTAACAACGTGCCGTCCGGAGCACTGGTAGCAAACTTTCACGCCAGTCAAACCTCGGGTAGTGCACCCTTATCGGTTGATTTTACTGACCAGTCGACGGAAAACTCAAACACCGTTATCTGTTCCAAAACAGGATACAGCACCTACAACAATAGCCAGGTGGTGATCCCCATTGGTGGATCCCTGACTCTTAACATCTCCTTATCGCCAACGCTGGCAGCCGGCAACATGCGGTTTGTCCTCAATTGGGGCGAGTCTCCATCCGACCTTGACTCACATCTCAACACACCAGATATTGAGGGTCAGTCTTATCATGTATACTATGGCGATGAAGGAAGTGAAACCTCTGCACCCTACGCGTTACTCGATTACGACATCACCAGTGGATATGGTCCCGAAACCATGACCATTTATCAGATGTTTAGTGGAACTTATCAGTACTATATAAAGAACTACTCCGAAACCCCCGACATCACTACCTCGCAGGCTGTTGTTCAAATTTATAACGAAAGCGGACTAATAAAAACCTTGCAGGTACCTATAAGTGGCACTGGTTTGTATTGGTATATATGCGATATAAATGGTAGCAATGGAGCACTCACCATTCGAAATGTCATTCAGGAAAATGCGCCCGGCACAACTAAGGATGTCTTACCAGCTAAGGAGCCCGGACCGACTATTCCCGCGAGAAACATTACCTCCTGGTTATGGAATTTTGGCGACGGCGGTACCTCTTCCATGCAACACCCTTCCCATTCTTATAATGCCAATGGGAGCTACACCGTTTCGTTAACGGTGGGCAATGGGTCGATGCAGGCAACCGAAACCAAAACAGGTTATATACAGGTTGGACCTCAGGGAATTGATGAAGATGCCTTTGCGCAACAGATTAAACTTTACCCTATACCCGCTAAATATGACATGCAAATTGAATCTCCGGAAAAAATTGAACTCCTGCGGGTTACCAATCTTTCGGGCCATGAAGTATTTCGCATGCGTGTCGAGGAATTCAGTTATCGGCTCAACGTAAGTCATCTGAACAGTGGCGTATACTTTTTGTTAATTGAAACCCAAAAAGGTAACGTCATTAAAAGGTTTACCATTAAATAGAATTATATAATTGGTATTTCAAAACCGCAGATTCGGGAAATCCGGGTTTGCGGTTTTTTTTATGAGGTTTTAGTATTTCCTCACAGCATCTTTCGTTCACCTTCAGAATTTACACTTACCCTCTAACAGGCATATTTTCCTTTTAAACTCCATCACCAAATATTTTCATTAATAATATCCGTAAATTTTCAAGTCTCTGTTCTCGCCCAAAAATTTATTTACGAAAACACAAATCTTGACAATTAAAAATTCAATCCAACCGCATCTTTGGCTACATTTGCCGGCATAAAAATTAAATTATCAAACATGTTTATTTTAATGGTTGTCATCTTTGTTCTGGGGTATTTAGCCATCGCCCTGGAGCATCCTTTAAAAATCGACAAAGCGGCTTCGGCCTTGCTGATTGGTTCATTAACCTGGGTTGCATTTATCATTGGGGCGGAGGACATTTTATTATCAGGAGTAAGTGCTACCTGGAATACCTTTCTTCATGAACAACAAATATTGGCAGCGGCAGCAGGAACTACCTTTGAGGTAACGCATGAAACTTATCTCGATTTTATCGTTCACAATCAGATTATTGAACATCTGGGTGAAATTTCTGAGATTTTGTTTTTCCTGTTGGGAGCTATGACCATTGTGGAAATTATTGACCATCACCAGGGATTTAAGCTGGTAACCGATAGCATAAAAACAACCAGCCAGGTAAAACTCTTATGGATAATCAGTTTCCTGACATTTTTTATGTCGGCCACACTCGACAACCTCACCACCACCATCGTGATGGTTACCTTGCTTAAAAAGCTCATCGCTGACAAACAAACGCGATGGTTTTTCGCGGCGATGGTTGTGCTGGCCGCCAATGCAGGAGGTGCCTGGTCGCCCATTGGCGATGTTACCACCATCATGTTGTGGATTGGAGGTCAGATTACGGCCGTAAATATCATTTTAATGGTATTTATTCCCAGTTTAATTACCATGGTCATTCCCATGATTTTGTTATCGTTTACTATGAAGGGAAACGTAACCAGGCCAAAGCTCTCCTCCAATGACAGCCTTGAATACACTACACTCTTTGAACGGAAATTGATGTTGTTCGTTGGCGTTGGAGCCCTGCTGTTTGTTCCTGTTTTTAAATCAATAACCCACCTGCCTCCCTATATGGGCATGCTTTTTGGATTAGGTGTACTTTGGGTAATGACAGATATCATGCACCGTAAAAAACCTTATGAAGATAAAGGAAGACTTACGGTAACCGGTGTAATAAAAAAAGTAGATATACCAACAGTTTTATTTTTCCTTGGCATACTATCTGCGGTTGCTTCTCTCCAAACAGCCGGTCAATTAGGACTGGTTTCCAGATGGTTAGATCAGGTGACGAATAATAATATTTATATCATTAATACGGCTATTGGTTTACTGAGTTCAGTTGTTGACAACGTTCCTTTAGTTGCTGGTGCCATGGGCATGTACCCGCTTGCCGAAGTAGGGCACTTTGCAGTGGATGGAATCTTCTGGGAATTGCTGGCATTAACAGCGGGAACAGGTGGAAGTATTCTAATTATCGGGTCTGCAGCCGGTGTTGCCGCCATGGCACTCGAAAAAATAGATTTTATCTGGTATTTGAAGAAAATCAGTTTGCTGGCTTTGCTGGGATACTTTGCCGGAATAGCGGCCTATTATTTTCAGGAACTTCTAATGGGTAATATTTAAAAACAAACCAATAAAAGAAAAAGCCACTCATCAGGGTGGCTTTTTTTATGGATTACTGATGACTCCTCCAATGCTATCGCACTTGGCCCCGGTTACCGAAGCCAGGCAATTCACTTTTTTCCGGATACACAACATGCCCATGAAAGCAAAAACCAAAGCCTCCTTAAAATCTATTAACTGTTGATCAGGAACGACAATCTCCTGTGAAGTGAGTTTTTTGATGGATTCAATTAGATAATGATTGTGTGAACCTCCTCCCGTGACTAAAACCTTGCCATGGTCCAGGTGATTAATTGAACGCGCGATATGTTGACTGATATGTGCAGTAGCCGTTGCCATCCGGTTTTCAACAGAGACTTGCTTTGATAACAAGGGGGCGATAAAATGCCTGACCACATATTCGTTGCTCAGAGATTTTGGATGTTGATGGAGAAAGTACTCATGGCTGTTCAGTTGCTCCAACAATCTCAAATCAACATGACCTGATGCCGCCAATGCTCCTCCATCGTCAAATGGCAATCCCACTTCGGTACTGAGCAGGTTAAGCAGTTGATTTGCTGCACAGATGTCGTAACCCTTGCGGTTACCTTTTTCATTAAATGAGATATTGGCAATCCCACCCAGGTTCAAACATGCCCTGTATTCATTGAAAAGCAGCTCATCACCAATGGGTACTAAGGGCGCACCCTGACCTCCGTTTTGTATATCGGCAGATCTAAAGTCACTTATCGTGATGATCCCTGTTTGCCGGGCGATGGAGGTTCCTTTACCCAACTGAAAACTATACCCATGTTCGGGTTCATGAAAAATGGTATGGCCATGGGAAGAAATGAGTTCAGGAGCAAGTTGGTGTTTATGGATAAAAGATGCCGCCAGTTCTCCTATTAACTGCCCATATTCAACATCCAGCCTGAACAACTCGTTTGAAGGCAGTAAATGAGCGTGTGCCAGTTTCTGATGCCATTGAGCCGTGTAAGATACGGTTTCTGATTTCGCGATGTGGTATTGCCATTTATTGTCGTTAAAACTAAATCTACAACAGGCCATATCGATGCCATCAAGCGAACTGCCCGACATGAGCCCCAGAACCGAATAGGAATTACTGGTCACAGCACGTTGATTAGTTGTTCGAGTTGCATGCCTCGCGATCCTTTGACCAGCACACGTGCTTGTTTAATCGGATTCCGTTTTAGAAATAGGATGACTTCACCGGTAGTTTCGAAAAACAAATACCGATCGCTTTTAAGATTGTAAAAATGCTTGCCTGCTAATATCACTTTTTTGAACCCAAGTTGACCAATCAACTCAATAATGAGCTGATGTTCCTCTTTAGAAGCTGTACCAAGTTCAAACATATCACCTAAAATCAACCACGAATGATCATCCGCATAGGATTTAAAACTATGAATCGCTTCGGACATACTTACCGGGTTGGCGTTGTAGGCATCTAAAAACAGGTGATTTTGCTCGGTTTTGAGTTCCTGTGAACGGCTGTTTTCAGGTATATATTTCTCAATGGCTTTGACAATATTTTTATTTTTAATCTTAAAATAATATCCAAAAGCTATGGCCGCCATGACATTGGGGAAATTATACCGTCCATAAAGGTGGGATGAAATGTGGAAGGCAGCCTCATGGTGATATGAAGCCGAAATTTTTATCCAGGGCATTTCAACCTGCAACGCCCCTCCTACTTCGCTTGAGCCTGATCCATAGGTTAACCGATGCATGCCTTCACTTAGTTGCATAAGTAACACATCATCTGCGTTAACAATGGCTGTTCCGTTGTTGATACGGATATAAGAAAAAAGCTCATTTTTCGCGTTAATCACTCCCTCGTAACTTCCCATACCTTCCAGGTGTGCTTTGCCAATATTGGTGATGATACCTATATTTGGCCTGGCCAGTTCACACAGTCTGGCAATTTCCCCCGGATGGTTAGCACCCATTTCAACCACCGCAACCTGTGTCTTGCCGGTCATACGCAACAAGGTAAGGGGTACACCAATGTGATTGTTCAGGTTTCCCTGGGTAGCGACGACTAACTTTTCTGTTTCAAGAACCCTGTATATCAGTTCTTTAGTTGTCGTTTTTCCATTCGACCCTGTGATTCCAATGACAGTTGCCTTTAGAGATTCCCGGTGGAAAAGGGCCAGGTTTTGCAACGCTTCCAATACATTGTCAACTAAAAAGTAACGGTTATTATCTTCGCAAAAGGCTTTATCATCCACAACAGCCAACTCGGCACCTTTATCAATGGCCTCTTTGGCAAAAAGGTTTCCATTAAATTTTTCGCCTGAAAGTGCGAAAAAAACACTTCCCTTAACATCACCTCTCGTATCGGTACTTATTTTTGGCGATGCCAAAAAAAGCTGGTGTAATTCCTGAATATTCTTCATACGAATAAAAAAACCCCACTCTGTAAGGAGTGGGGTAAAGATAATACTATTTTCTGTTAATTCCCTCCAGGGATAGCACTGCCCACGCGAATCATGGCGCATCTGAATCCAATGGTGGAAGCTGACTCATCTTCGTTTAAGAAGCGACGTGTTCCCGGGCTCAGGTAGTAAACGCCGTCATCCCACGAGCCCCCTTTCACCACGCGTGCTTTGTCGCTTATTAAAGTAGTTTGGCCATAATCGTACATGCTTTTTGAATCAGCAGCATCTTCTTCGCCATCAAGCCAATCGGCCCTGATACCTGATTGATAATCGCCGTCACGGTAGTTTACGTTATCAGCTTTGCGGTAGTTTTTACGTGAAGCTGCTTCTTCGGGGGTAATATTTTCATAAACGATACGTCCCAATGAATCTTTTGGAGCGATACCGCCATCAATGTCTTTTTTAACGTTTTGAAAGACGTTACCACGATAGGGGTTAAAATCGGAAACGAACTCAGGTGTCATGGGGCGGTAAACGTCGAGCACCCATTCGCTGACATTGCCGGCCATATTATATATACCATAATCGTTTGGCCAATAGGAACCTACTGATGCAGGAATGCTGGCACCATCATTCAGGTTACCTGCAACTCCCATGTAATCGCCGCTACCGATTTTAAAGTTGGCCACAAAACTTCCGTAGTATTTTGTTTCATCTGTACGAACACCACTTCCGTTCCAGGGATATTGTCTGCGTTCTACAACGCGGTTATACAAGGTGTTTCCGACGAGACCCAACGCGGCATATTCCCATTCAGCCTCGGTAGGAAGCCTGTAGTTGGGTAAAAGCAAACCGTCTTCGAACCTGACGTTTCTTACGCCTGTGCCCTTTGGATCAAGGTCTTTTTTGCCTTCTTTAACCAAACCTTCATATTGTCCGGCAAGGTAAGCATCGGTATTAAAATTGTTTTCATCTACCTGATCAGGATCAAAATCCAGTATGCCTGCATCAATGAGTAAGCCTTCGTTTACCCGGTCGCTTCTCCAGGATGCGAAATCGTTGGCCTGAACCCAGCTTACACCCACCACGGGGTAGTTTTGATAAGACGGGTGTCTGAAATAGGTTTGTACGAGGGGCTCATTATAAGCCAGTCTGTCGCGCCAAACTAAGGTGTCGGGAAGCGCATTTTGAACTACCAGCGGATAACTTTGACCGTAAACCCTGTTGAGCCAAAAGATATATTCCAGATAAGCGATGTTACTTACTTCCGTTTGATCGATATAAAAACTGCTCACTGTAACCTTACGAGGTGAATTGTCCCATTCGTAGAATGGAGTTTCGGAGGTGGATCCCATGGTAAATGTTCCGCCTTCGATCAACACCAACCCTGGTCCGGTAATCTGTTCGGCCGACTGGGCAACTTCAAATCCACCATTTTTTGGGTTGTTATATTCCCAACCAGTTGTGCGTGAACGTTCGCGGGACTTACATGACGTAGAAAAGATCGCCAAAAAAGCCAATCCTGCCAAGATTAAAAACGACTTATTCATTATAAACATTATTAGTTTGATTTTATTAAACTATTTCGATAATAACTAAAAAGAGGGTGATTTTATTGCCTTAATATGCATGCGCGAAGATTCTTTATACAAGCAGAAATCCCAGGCAAATGAAATTTCATGGGCTCCACCTGCTTTCCCACCAATATCCGATACGGTAAAATCGTAACTATACCCTATGCGAATGTTGTTATAGGTAACGCCAATCAAGGCTACCACGGCATCAGGGTTTTCAAAATTATGTCGAAACCACCCCCCTAAAACAAAAGGGTATTTATTAAGGTACAGCCCAACATTTAGCTGATGAAATTGACCTTGTTGCATATACAATACGTTGGGTTGTATGGCGAGGTCATCACCACTTGCATCTCCCAGCCCTCCTTTGGTGGCATTGATTAACACACCACCATGAGCGGCTATTTTCATAGGCCATTTACTGTCGGCATCGTTATAAAACGACAAATTCGGTTGGTTTAAATGGTCGACTGCGACTCCAAAAAAGAACTTGTCCAGGTAGTTCATCACCGCTCCGGCAGAGAAATCAACTACTGCAATATTGACACTGGAAGGAATTATTTCTGATGAGGTTTGACTAATGTTTCCTGTTGTCGGGTTAATCTGATCGGCAAAAATAAATTTATTCCAGTTGAGATGTTCCTGATAATAACCTGTTTTAATGCCAAAACTAACCATTACCGGATTGCTTACCTGGAGTTTGTAAGAATAAAAGGCTGAAATAGAATTGCGCACCAATGCGCCATCCCCTTGTGCATCGCTCATGGCCAAAATCCCGTATCCACTGTTGATACCAGGGATACTTTGGTCATAACTTATGTTATAGGTAACATAAGCATTTGAAAGTGAGGGGTACTGATTTCGATAGTTTAAGCCTAGCCTACCACATTCGGTACTGCCTGCAAGTGCAGGGTTTAAATATAAAGGATTGGCATAAAATTGGGAAAACTCAGGATCCTGAGCTTGAGTAACACCACACGCTACAATGAACAATGAAACTATGATTATTCGGACTACTCTGATCATTATTTCATTCAATTAATTTAATTTGGTTTTGCGAGCACAATTATACGACCTTTTTCATTACCCTTTCCTTTACCGGGTAATTTTTTAGAAAATTCACTCGGCAAATTTACATAAAATAAAACATATGAAATGCCGTTATTCAACAGAATAATAACTCGAGATACCGTTAATTGTTATTTTTAACACCTAATTAAATCACATGAAATATAGCGCACTTTCGTTTACCATTGTTATGTTACTGATTTCCACACGGCTTTTCTCCATTGACTATCGTTTTCATGAATCGCTGCGTTGGCAAAAGATTCAGAAGGTAGTGTGGCTTGAAGATGAAATCATTTTCCGTCCCGCATTCGAGAGTGCATTTTATCATGAGAATAGCAATTTGCCACACTTTAATAAAAACTACCGAATTCACACCTCTTTTGCCAAGGCAGAAGTTCACATCGACCAGGCCATTTATGCTCCGGTGACCATTGAAGAAAAAGAATCCCTCTTGACTTCAAAGGAATGGATTAAAGAAATCAAACCTTCAGCATCAATAATCAAGCTCCAGAAAGAACCCTGGCTTTCAATTGACCTGGTTCCCATCAGGTGGAACGATAGCCTGCAGAATTTTGAAAAACTGATTTCCTTTGATTTAGTAGCCGAGCTAACAGAATTCCCTGAACCAAAAACAAAGGTGGCAGGCTATGCAGACCAAAGTGTGCTGGCCTCAGGTGCCTGGTATAAAATACGTGTTACCGAATCAGGGATCTATAAGGTGACGTTTTCAGATTTACAAGCCATGGGATTTGATATGAGTGCCAACCCGGACCATATTTCCATATTCGGAAACGGCGGTGGAACACTTCCTGAGAAAAATGACGAACCTGTGTACGATGACCTGACGGAAAACCCCATTCAAATGGTGGATGGTGGCGATGGCAGCTTCGACCAGGGAGATTATTTCCTGTTTTATGCGCAAGGCCCGGTCATTTGGAAGTGGAACCCATTCGATCAGGCATTTTATCATCTGAACAACTATTATAGTGATTATGCTTATTATTTTATTACCGCTCTGAACCGTCCGGCAAAGCACATCCAAAACATGGAGGCACCATCCGGTAATCCCACATTGGAAATAAACGATTTTATCGATTATTCAGTTCACGAAATCGATACCCGCAACATTGCCGGTGTTGGGCGCATTTGGTTTGGCGAATTGTACGATTTGTCGTCGTTGAGCTATGATTTTATCTTCAACTTCCCAAATGTTGTCAAATCCAGCAATTCGGGATTTTTTAAAGGCAATTTCGCTGCCGATGCATCAGGTGCCAGTGCTTTTAAAATCGACCTCAACGGAAACAACATGAATACCATAAGCATTGACCCAACTTCAGGCAATTACGACTTTGGAAAAGAAAAATTGATCAGTTTCAGGTTTTTGCCCAAGGACGAAAATATCTTGGTCACCACTACCTATCAACGCAGTAACACCAGTTCAATTGGGTTTTTAGATTATATTGAGATCAATGTGCGCCGATCGCTTGTCATGACCGGGAATCAAATGATTTTTAGAAATGTGCATACCGAAGCAAATCAAGTGGCTAATTACCAACTGAACAATGCCTCTTCCGAAATTTCGGTTTGGGATATTTCTACCCCGGTTGAGCCAAAGAAAGTAACAGCACAAACTAATGGAAACGGGTTAACATTTAAATCGTTGACCTCTTCGGTTAATCAATTCATCGCTTTTAACCAATCGGATTACAAGACCGTTGAATTTGTTGAATTGATTGCCAACCAAAACCTGCATGCCATCAGGAACATAGACTATTTAATCGTTTGTCATCCCGACTTTCTGGAACAGGCCAACCGGCTTGCCGATTTTCACCGGACCATGGGAAACCTAAAGACAGAAGTAGTTACTGTAGGTCAGGTGTATAATGAGTTTTCGTCCGGCGCACAAGATATTACAGCCATCCGTAATTTTGCCAGGATGTTGTATAATGATAGCGATCCCGGAGCCGAGCTTAAATACCTGCTTCTTTTTGGTGACGCTTCTTACGACTATAAAGACCGCATAGCCGACAATTCCAATTTTGTACCCTGCTGGGAGTCTTCTACCTTCCCGCTCAATATCATCAATTCTATCGCCTCGGACGACTACTTTGGATTTCTGGATGATGGAGAAGGTATCGAAAGTTCGGGTTCTGACCGGGTAGATATTGGCATCGGAAGATTTGTGGTGGCCAATGAACAAGAAGCCACGGATGCCGTGGATAAAATCATTCATTATTCAACCAACAGTCCGGCGGTCATGGCTCCATGGCGCAATGTGATCACCTTCGTGGCTGATGATGGCGACAGCAATATCCACATGAGCGATGCTGAATCTCTTACCGGTTTTTTAGGAACCAACTACCCTGTTTACAATATCAACAAAATATATGTAGATGCCTATGAACAATCGAGTACTCCGGGTGGGCAAAAAGCCCCTCAGGTGAACCGGGCGATCAATCTACAGATGGAAAAAGGGACTTTGATTTTCAACTACTCAGGGCATGGGGGTGAAATTGGCCTCGGACATGAACAGTACGTCCAAATCCCGGACATCAACTCCTGGAGCAATTTTGACAAACTCACGGTTTTTATCACGGCCACCTGTGAATTTACCCGTTACGACGATCCTAACCGCGTATCAGCCGGAGAACAGGTGTTTTTAAATAGAAAAGGTGGTGCCATCGCTTTATTCACCACCACACGCGCCACTTATGCTGCTGCAAACGTTGCCTTAAATATGGACATCTATCAGGACAATATGTTCCAAAAAATAAATGGAAAATACCCCGCTTTTGGTGATATCATCCGTAAATCGAAACGCCGTGGTTCGGCTAACGACAGGAAGTTTATTCTTGTTGGCGATCCGGCTTGTAAGATGGCCTATCCTGAATATACTGTAGAAACTACTGAAGTGAACATGAATCCTGTGGGCGGAATACCCGATACCCTCAGGGCTTTGGATATGATAACGGTCAGCGGCCGCATCGTCGACCAAACAGGAACGTCAATTTCTGATTTTCAAGGTGAAATTTTCCCAATCGTGTACGACAAACTTTCAGAAGTGATCACCTATGGAGACGAAAGCTCCCCAAAAAAGTTTTATCTCCGGAAGAATATCCTGTTCAACGGAAAGGCATCCATTCAGAATGGGGCTTTTAGCTTTGAATTTATGATGCCCAAAGACATTGCCTATCATTACGGACCGGGTAAGATCAGTTACTATTTTCGTAACGAGGTTACCGATGGTAATGGATATTACGAAAACTTTATCGTGGGTAGTTTTAACCCCGATGCCTTGCAAGACACCATCGGCCCAGACATCGAAATCTACCTTTTCGACACGACATTTACCCCCGGAAGCACTGTAAACCAATACCCTGTTCTTTTTGCAAAAGTTAGCGATGAAAGCGGGATTAATACCACCGGCTCAGGAATTGGGCATGATATTGTAACCACTTTGGATGAGGATGTTAACCTGGCCTATGTGCTCAACGATTTTTATGAAGCTAACGAAAACAGTTTTAATAGCGGCACCATCAGCTATCCCTTCGACCAACTTTCGGAAGGGGAACACCAGCTCAGTCTAAAAGTATGGGATGTACACAACAACTCCTCCATCGCCTATTTGCCCTTTGTTGTGGTGACCTCTGCCAATGTTATCGTAGATAACCTGCGCAATTTCCCCAATCCTTTCAGTCAATCGACCAAATTCACCTTTTCGCACAACCAGACAGGTAACGAACTCGATGTAATTATTCATATTTACAGGGTTGATGGATCACTGGTACGGTCGCTCGAAACAAAAATTGATGCCGAAGGATATCAAATCGATCCACTTGAATGGGATGGTACCACCGATCAGGGTGGAAAAATCGGCCGTGGTTTTTACGTTTATAACGTGGTTGTAAGAAATAAAAACGGACAGATGGGCCAGGATCAGTCAAAGCTTGTATACATCAAGTAAGTGGTGTACTGACAACGAATATGTTATTATTTTTGTCACCTCAATACGGTTATAGAATACAATACTACACCAATGAAAAAATTGATACTACTATATTGCCTCTTATTTTCAGCCACCCTGACCCGGGCGCAGGATGACGTTCAAATAAAATTAAATTACACCGACCTATTATCGGTATCCACCTCCGGTGGACAAACCATCCACTATTATTCTTTCATAGGTGCCACCAACAAACCTGAATATGGATCTCTGCCCCTTCTGCTGACCGAAGTTAAACTGCCCGATGTGGTGTTCGATTGCGCGGCTCATTTAGAAGAAATAAGAGAAGAGCCCATTGCTCCAGAAGAAGCTGACCAGCTTAATGACATGGAATTGTGTAGTTCATCTTATCAGGTTATCACTGAAAAATCAGGTACCAGAGCCATGATTTACGTGCTGCCTTTCAGACGCGATACCGTCAACAACAGGTTCCTGAGGCTAACAGCTGCGAAACTCAAACTTACCTACTTCCCTGCTGAACCAATAAATCCACCCGCACGAAAATCAACCGACTATGCTGCCCGTTCTGTACTGGAAAACGGAACATGGTTTAAATTGGGAGCAGTGGACCGGGGAGTTTATCGGCTTGATTATCCATTTTTTGAATCACTCGGAATCGACCCTGCACAACTTAACCCCACGAAAATAGGTGTTTTTGGTAACTACAACGGACTGCTTCCTGAAATTAATTATTCCCCACGCATCGACGATCTGGAGGAAAATGCCATAAAACGGGTTGGGATGGAAGATGGTGTGTTTAATCAGCAGGATTATATCTTGTTTTATGGGGAGTCGCCTACCACCTATCACTACAACCAGTTCGATCGACACTATAACCACGAACAAAATTTATATGCCGACACCATCTATTATTTTCTGACGCTTGATCAGGGTTCAGGCAAGAGCATCACCAACCTGCAATCCACTTCAATAACTCCGACTCTCGTGGTCAATCAATTTTTGGATGCCCAAAGTCATGAAAAAGAAGTGAAAAACCTGTTGTCTTCAGGCAAGTTGTGGTTTGGTGAAGAATTCACCGGCGACACCACCGAACGTGTATTTACCTTCCGGTTCCCTCATCTGGTAACTAATTTTCCGGTGCATGTCAAGGTACAAATGGCAGCCCGAAGTTTCGTCTATACCTATTTTGATTTAAGTGTAAACGACAAAACAGTCATTGATTCTACCTTGTTCCTCAAAGTCACACCTTCATCTCATGCCTATGCTTTTAAGGCAAATAAATCGGCTACTTTCTTTGAAGACAATGACCTGCTCAATGTAACCATCCGTTATTATTCAGAAGATAGAAACGCCATATCCTGGCTCGATTATATTGAATTGAATGTTAAGCGGGAGTTGATATACGGAGGAGGTCAAATGATCTTCCATGAACCTGATGCCGAACAGTCGGGTCAAATTGCGCGTTTCAATATAAGGCAAGTGGACAAACCTGTGCAGATTTGGGCCATCACCAACAACCTACAACCAAAAAATATTGAATTCCAAAATACAAACGACACCCTCCATTTTACCCTCAACGATGCAGGAGAACGCGATTTCATCATTTTCGATGAGGATCACTACCTTACACCTGTTGAGACCGTGTCGGTTTCAAACCAAAATCTACATGGCTTCGACCAGCTAAACATGGTCATTGTTGCGCCTTTGATTTTTGCCGAACAAGCCAATCGCATTGCAGACCTTCATGAAAGTGTAGATGGGATACACTCCATCGTGGTAACACCCGAACAGATATACAACGAGTTTTCATCAGGATCGCAAGATGTGAGTGCCATCCGTGATTTTATGAAAATGCTGAACGATAAAGGAGCTTTCGGCAACAAACCCGGCTACCTCCTGCTGTTTGGAGATGCGTCGTTCGATTATAAACACCGCATCCCTGGAAATACCAATGTGGTTCCAACTTATGAATCACTCGAATCGTTAACTGAAACGGGTTCCTTTGTCACGGATGATTATTTTGGCTTACTCGGTGAATATGAAGGAGGAAGCGCCAGTGGTGAATTGGACCTGGGTATTGGTCGATTCCCGGTTTCAACATCAGAACAGGCATGGAATGCCGTAAACAAGGTGGGAAATTATGTACTCAACAAACAGGCTGTCACCGGCGATTGGCGCAGCATTGTGTGTTTTATTGCCGATGATCAGGACTCGAACCTGCACATGAACCAGGCTGAGGATATGGCCGCGATTGCCGACACGCTGCACAGCGGTATCAGGATCAACAAGATCTATTCAGACGCTTTTGCCATTAAAAAAACATCGGCGGGGTTCCGCTACCCCGATGTAAATGTCAACATCAACAACCAGGTGGAAAAAGGGGCTACCATCATCAATTACACCGGTCATGGTGGATTAATTGGCTGGTCAGATGAATTAATTTTGGATGTACCCGCCATTATCGGATTCAAAAACCTGAATAACCTGCCGCTATTTATTACGGCCACCTGCGAGTTTAGCCGGTTCGATAATCCGGAATTTACTTCAGCAGGTGAATATGTCTATCTGAACCCACAAGGAGGCGCGATAGCCCTATTAACCACCACCCGGTTGGCTTATGCTCATGCGAATATTGTTGTAAATACGCGGCTTTACCAAAATCTGTTTAATAAAGAAAATGGAGAATTGCCGCGCCTGGGTGATTTGATTCGTTTGGCTAAAACACCCTCGAATGCCAATTACCTGAATTTTGCCCTGCTGGGTGATCCCGCCCTGCGTCTTTCATTCCCACTGTATAATATCGTTACCGACTCTATTAACAACGTGGATGCAACCCTGTCGAGCGATACGGCAAAGGCATTAACTGTTGTTTCGGTAGCAGGTTCGGTGGTTGATGAACAGGGGATACCTCTTAATGACTTTAACGGGATTATTTATCCAACTGTTTATGATAAAAAAGTAAAATACACCACCCTTGGAAATATGGGGTCCAGCTCACCGGAGAACTTTTATCTGTACAACAGGGTATTATTTAAAGGGAAAACGACCGTCACAAATGGCGAATTTGGCTTTACTTTTATGATGCCTAAAGACATTGCTTATTCCTTTGGATATGGACAAATAAGCTACTATGCGATCGACAGCCTTACTTTTGATGATGCCTGGGGTGATTATAACCATCTTATGATAGGCGGAGTTGACCAGGATGCAGTGGTGGATTTGGAAGGCCCGCAAATAGAGGCTTATCTCAATAATTCCGATTTTAAATCAGGGGATGTGGTCACCAGTAAATCGGTGCTTATGGCGCGAATTTTCGATCCCGGCGGGATTAATTTTACCAGCAGCGGACTGGGTCGTGATTTGGTGATGACGCTGGATGGCGACTATGGCAATTCCGTGCAATTAAAAGACTATTTCGCCATCGATATGGATTCGTATCAACAGGGAATGGTTAATTATGCATTCGACAACCTTACACAAGGATTGCACTCGCTCACCATAAAAGCATGGGATCTTCAGAATAATTCATCAGAGACAAGCTTTGATTTTTATGTCAACGACCAGGCCGAAATTGCAGTCAGTCAGGTATTAAACTTTCCAAACCCATTTTCTGATCAGACCCGTTTTGAGTTTAATCACAATAAACAAGGTGTTCCACTCGAAATTAAAATTACCATTTTCGACAAGGAAGGACGTTGGATAACCGAGCTGAGCCAAAAAAGCAACAATGGAATTTCGACTATAGAACCCATTTACTGGGATGGAACAAATGCAACTGGTGCAAAGGTTGATGACGGTTTATATGTCTATCGCGTTGAAGTGACCGACCAGACTGGGAACATCACCATCAGACAACAAAAAATGATAAAATCCACAAAATAAATTCCAATTATTTTAGTTTTAGATGAACAAAAAACTTGATCATTTATATTTAATGCATGGAAAACATCTAAAATATCCACTTAAATTTATCCGTGATCTTCCTTTTGAATAATATAACTTGAATTTAATCGTTAGTTTTGCAAACCTTTATAATTATTAGTCAGATAGATGAAACATAAGATCTTACTTGTAGCTCTGCTCGCAGCTTTTACATTGGAATTAACCGCTCAAAGTTCTATCGAGAAAAACGGTCAAACCCTTAACACCATTACTACAGCTGTACCTTTATTGATGATTGGCCCCGATGCCCGCGCCGGTGGAATGGGAGACGGAGGTGTAGCGTCAACACCTGATATCAACTCCATGCATTGGAATGCAGCCAAATACTCACGCATAAAAGATGACATGGGTTTCTCGTTTAACTATACTCCCTGGCTTAGGAACCTCGTAAACGACATCAACCTGGCTTACGTATCATTTTACAAAAGAATAGACAATGTTTCCACGGTTGCAGCTACCTTAAGGTATTTTTCGCTCGGTGAAATTACCTTTACCAACGATGTAGGCGACCCGTTAGGAACTTATAAACCCAATGAATTTGCCGTCGATGCGGCCTATTCAAGGATACTCACCGATAAATTGTCGTTGGCCGTAGCCGGTAGATTTATTTATTCAAACCTGACACAGGGACAATATGTTCAGGGTGTTGAAACCAGCGCAGGAACTTCTGTAGCTGCCGACGTGAGTTTGTATTGGGAAGATGAAGTAAATTGGTTTGCCTCTACACCCGCCTCCTTCGCATGGGGTATCAACATCTCCAATATTGGAAATAAAATATCTTACTCCAAAACAAATATTGAAAGGGACTTCATCCCAACCAATTTCCGAATCGGACCTCGTCTGACCCTCGATCTGGATGATTATAACACCATTTCATTCCAAGTGGATGTAAACAAACTCCTTGTGCCTACGCCTCCAATTTACTCCGATAGTCTTTTCAATTCTGACGGGAGCCGTTTAATTGAAGAGGGAATGAACCCAAATGTTAGTGTGGTTCAGGGCATGATGCAGTCGTGGTATGATGCCCCTGGCGGGTTTTCAGAAGAAATGCGGGAATTCAGTTTTGCCGTTGGCACTGAATATTGGTACACCGATGTGTTGGCATTGCGTGGTGGTTTTTACTACGAAGACCTGACCAAAGGAAACCGCAAGTATGCTACCCTGGGCGTCGGACTCCGTTATAACGTGTTTGGGTTGGATTTTTCGTACCTCATCCCTGTAACAGCCGATCAAAACCCATTGCAAAATACCTTGCGATTCTCGTTGATCTTTAACCTGGACAAAGTAGGTAAAAGCAATACTCCCGAATAATGACGATGCCATTTCGGGTTGGTATGGGGTACGACGTGCACCAACTCGTTCCCGGAAGGAAAATGGTGCTGGGAGGCGTTACCATCCCCTCTGACTTCGGACCTGATGGTCATTCAGATGCCGACGTATTGATTCATGCCATGGCAGATGCCTTGCTCGGTTCACTTGCCTTAGGGGATATTGGTCAGTATTTCCCCCCCTCTGATCTTAGTTTTAAAGACCTGGATAGTACCACCATTCTACGTGAAGCAACCAGACTTCTTTTGGAAAGAGGTTATGTTGTTGGCAATATTGATTCGATAGTGGTACTTCAAAGCCCAAAAATCGCACCTTATATTCCGGAAATGAAAATTCTATTGGCCGATATACTGCAAGTGAATGAGGACGCTGTCTCGGTGAAGGCCACTACTACCGAGAAACTGGGCTTTGTTGGAAGAGGCGAGGGCATATCGGCTTATGCCACCGTGATGATTGTGAGAAATTCTCAACCTTAATTTGCTATTTTATCACCAATCTGACTTTTCGATTAACCCGGCGTTGAATCCCATGAGATAAAGCTTTGAAGTGGCGCGTGTAACAGCAGTATAAAGCCACCTCATGTAGGCCGTATCAATTTGTTCTTCTGGCAGATACCCCTGATCAATAAACACGTTTTCCCATTGTCCGCCTTGTGTTTTATGACAGGTAAGCGCATAACCAAATTTAACGTGAAGGGCGTTATACCAGGGATCAATCCTGATTTTGTCCAAACGGGTTCGTCTTTTAGGAAAATCGCCATACTCAGCCTCCACAGCATGGAATAGACGATCCATTTCACTTCGGGGCATATCCGGTCCTTCGGCCATCAGTGTATCGAGAATCAATTTTACCTCCAGGATATTTTCTTCGGGGTAATCAATCAGGCGGATTTCAACATCGGCGAACTTCAACCCATACCTTTCTTCGATCCTCACAATACGCTGCACCTTTACCATGTCGCCATTGGCTATAAACCCTGCTTTTGAATCGTTTCCAAGCCAGAAATAATTATTTTTCACTACCATCAACAAGTCCCCCCCTTCCAGCTCATTTTCACGCGACAATACTTTGTTTCTGATTTGCTGATTAAATAAATTGGCCCTTATATTCGATTTACAAATAACCACACAGTCATCCGAAGTTCCACTTCCAAAAGCACTGCTGAGCTCTTCTTCCATTTCAAAACCACTGTTGATCAACACCACATCCCGCACTTCCCTATCAATGACAAAAAGTGGATTTTCAATCACCTCATTTTCAAGCTTTTTTCTCAGTTGCGTGGCACTTTCAAGTATTCCTGAATCGCTCGATTGTCTCATGACCTCACGCATCAAATGCTGATAACCCGTGATATTAAATGTGGCATGGAGCAGCTTTAAGTTTAATGCCGGACTGATTTCCAGACCAACGGGCGGCAACTGGGCAGTATCACCTATCAGGATGAGTTTGTTGCCGGTATTTCGGTAAACATAGTCGAAAAGGTCGGTTAACAATGAGCGGTTAAAAACGCTTCCCGGTTCCTGATTTGTATCGCCAATCATCGAAGCTTCGTCTACAATAAATACGGCCTTATTCAATTTGTTAGGCGACAGGACAATCTTGGTTTGACCATCGGCATTGGTAATGAAAAGATAGATGTACCGATGAATGGTGTGTGCACGAAATCCTGCATAATGCGAAAATACCTTGGCCGCACGTCCCGTGGGTGCCATTAGTACAAATGGGATTTCCATTACTGCCAGGGCTTTTACATAGGCACTTATTAAACTTGTTTTTCCGGTTCCTGCATAACCCTTTAACATGTATAAAGGACTTGGTTTATTGCTTAATGTAAAGGAGGACAGGTGATTGATCGTATTTGTTTGATCGCCGGTAGGATGGTGAACAAATTGCTTTAAAATGTGGGTTTTAAGGAGATTATTTTCCATTAAAAGGGAGGCTTTCGGAGCCTTTGTATTATTTTTAAATTTTCACTTTTAGGGTTTCCTCATGTTAAATTCACCTCTGATTTCCATGTTTCTAATCTGAAAATGAATAACCTGCGCACTGATGGTTCATTTTAAAATGGATAACCAATTCCGAAATTCAAAATAAAATCTTTCATCTGCAGGTAATTAATCTTCCAACGTTTGTTCAGTGGATAGGCCGGGTCGCGCATGGGAGCTGCCACGTCGATTCTGAAAATGAAAAATTGAAAATCGAAACGAAATCCAACTCCGGCATCAATGGCCAAGTCCTTGTAAAAGTCATTAAACTCAAATTTCCCACCTGGGTAGGATGCTGAATTTTGATAAGTCCAAATATTTCCTACATCTACAAAAAAGGCTCCTTTAAAAAAACTGTAAACAGGGAATCGATATTCCATATTGCCCTCCACCTGAATATCACCCACACGTTCATAATCTGAACTGCCTGCAAAACCACCCGGGCCGAGCGATTTAAATTGCCATCCCCGCATATCGTTGGCTCCCCCGGCGTAAAAACCTTTTTCGTAAGGCAGTTCATCCGAATTTTTATATGGTATGCCAGCTCCAACCAATATCCTGAAAACAAAACTGTTGGTCTTATTAAAAAAATAAATGTAATGCCGAAAATCAAGGCTGGCTCTAATATATTGAGAATATCGAACGCCCAGAAGACTATAATAACCACTATCGCTTTTAGGAGTACCAGAAATAGAATTTATCCAATGCAAGAGGTTCCCTGAAGTTTCCAAATTGAAACGCAGATAATTAAAGTGAGTGAGAGCCAGTATGTTTTGGTTGTTGAAGATAAAGCTATAATTTAACCCGGCAATCATGTGGTCGGAGTACTGTTCGCGCAAGCGTACGTTGGTTTGTCCGTTTAGTATGGAATCGAATGCAGGGGTGGGTTGCACCCTGACATAATTCAGGTTGACCGGTGTAAGGATATGACTGATTTCCTTGCTGGCATTCCAGGAATAACCCAAATCAAGGTTGGTTATATACCTTGAATAGTTTGATCGCAACTGAAAATTATAACCAAAATTGATATTGGTATTGGGGATGTATCGTTGATTAAATTTGTCGAGATGAATTGGAAACAAAAACCTTGGAAAAAAGAGTGTGCCATCGATACCTGCCTCGTAAGTGTTGAACAAACTGTTAGAGGTGCCATCACCATTGACTACGCTTAACGTTTGAGCCTCCGTACCACCTTTCAGACGAATACGTAGTACTTCAGCCCGTTTAAATATGTTGCGATTCATAAATACCAGACTGCCCCTTACACCCAGGTCGCCACTGGAGTTGGTTCCTTCGAGTTCGGCAGAAAATGAACTCAGCTTATTGTCTTGAAGCATCATTCGGGCATTTAAAGAATGCCGGGCAGGGAAAGCAGCATCATAAGTTCCAATGGTATCGAAAGTAATGTTGGCCGACCGGATGATTTGATAGTTAAATAACTTACGGTAGGTTTGCTGAACCTGGTTTGCAGAATAGTACGTCCCGGGTTTTATTTTTATGGCTGAATTAAATGCAATAGGCTGTATATTTAGCTTGTCGCCATAAAGGAAATAATAACGATAGGTGGTGGTATCCTGCCAAAAAGGGATGGTATGCAGTACGGTGTCAAATTTTTGAGTAAGTCCGGGGCTGTACTCCGGGATCACGTACATCTTATTGATAGTGTATCGGTTGTGAGCTACTTCAACAGAAGCTCCCGGATTCGCAATATCTGGTCGTTTCATGTTGTTCAAAACCAGGGTTACACCCATCCGATGGCCTGTTGAAATGGTATCTACCACAAATTGAATGTAGTTTCTGTTGAAAAAATAGTATCCATTGTTGCGTAGGTTGTCGGTAATACGGTCACGCTCATCATCAAACGTATAAGCGTTATAGTTCTGCCCAACCTGAATCAAACTTTTTTCCAAATCATTAAAAACCAAACGTTTCACTTGAGGGTCAGCAATGTCATATTGAAAAGACTCAATTTTAAATGGGATTGAAGGAGTGATTACGAACATCACTTTAGCCATTTTATTTGTAAATTTTACCTCATAGGTAATTTTAGAGTTAAAAAAACCAATGTTGTTGAGGTATCGATCCATATTCTTCACAACCAGATCAACATCCAGGGTGTTATAATAAGCAGGCTCTTCTCCAAAGTGACTATATAACCAACTCCTGAATTTTGTCTTTCGTTGTTGATAGCGGTAGTAGTTATAAAGTTTAGTCCTGAAAAAGATCGTTTTGGTATTTGGTTTTGGTTTTAAAAACGTTTTTAGCTCCGAACGGCTGATCTCGTCATACTTTCCCTCAATATCAATTTTATAACTTTTTATCAGATGTTCATTTTTGTTTACATACTTCCTAACCGAACATCCTGAAATGAGAATGAATAGTAAAGTGAATAGAAATCCGGTTTTTATGAAGGCTTTCAGCAATTATCCGTTTTTTTTAAACCATGCAAAATTAACAAAAGAGGGATTGAAGACAGAGAATATAAAACATTTCGATTGTCAGATATTTTTTTAAAAACTATTGTACAAACAAAATAACCGTGTATCTTTGCACACGCTTTTAAACAACATTGTTCTTTACAAAAAGGGAGATTAGCTCTCCCGATAATTATCGGGAGGTTCAGAGCTCCAAAAAAGGGAGATTAGCTCAGCTGGTTCAGAGCATCTCGTTTACACCGAGAGGGTCGGGGGTTCGAATCCCTCATCTCCCACCCTAAAGCCACTTTCATTCAGAAGGTGGCTTTTTTATTTTCATAAATCAGACTGATTTCTGACGCCGAAAAAAAAACAATCCGCAAAATATCCTGGTATACTTTGTTTTACACTATCTTAGTGCCACTAACCCAACCAATAATCTATGTTTTGGTCCCAACGACCGGCTTTTCGAATTTTGATCTGGTATATTGCCGGAATATTGGTGTGGAACTACTTTGTGGTTCATTGGGACCTGGCGCCCTTCCTGATTTGGATGGGAACGGGCCTGTCGTTTCTTACCTATATCATTGTGATTATTGGCTTGAACCGGCATGCTTTCCGATGGCTGACCGGGCTTTCTTTTGGACTTTTATTTTTCTTTCTCGGAATACTGGTCTCCTCTTTACAGTTTTCTGACCAGGAAAACCCTGCACGTGAAAATGCAGTCTACCTGGCCCGGCTGGTATCCGACCCCGGTATTGGCGAAAATGTGATCACTGTAGCATTGGAAGCCTATGTCGCAGACAGCAGTATGAAAACAGAACAATCTCCTTTGCATATTCAGGGTTATTTCGAGAAATGTAGTCGTACCGCGGAACTCAGGTATGGCGACCTCATCACCATAAAGGGATCACCCGTTTCGGTTGCAAGCCCTTTAAACCCTGAAGAATTTGATTACCGCAATTTTCTGGCCATGAAGAACATCCATTTCTCCATGTACGTAGACAACAGCAGCTGGGAATCTTTGGGTGTTGACCCTCCAAACAGATGGCTCGCCTGGGCTTATCAAACCAGATGGAAATTGCTATCTCTATTAAAATCCAGCGGGCTGAACAAAGAGGAATTCGCCGTGGCAGCAGCCATTCTCTTAGGCAACGACGATTTTATGGATGCCACCCTGCGCCAGAATTTTGTGTATGCAGGAGCCATGCACATTTTGTGTGTCTCGGGCCTTCATGTGGGAATTATCTTCATTATCTTCAATTTTCTGCTCGGCTTCCTAAACAAGAATAGTCGACTCAGGATTTTAAAAGCCATCTTCCTGATCGTTCTTGTTTGGATTTATGCCTCTATTACCGGTCTTTCACCATCCGTGCTTAGGGCAGGTCTCATGGTTTCCATTTTTATTTTGAGCCAGCTCACCTCCTGGCACAAAGACAATCTGAATACCTTGATCGCCAGCGCTGTTATCATTCTGTTATTCAATCCAATACTCCTGTTTCATATTGGATTTCAGCTCTCGTACGCGGCTGTCACCGGTATTTTATTGCTTTATCAGCCTATTTACCATTGGGTGTATTTTAAAAACAAGGCAGCAGATGTCATTTGGTCTATCACCGCACTTTCTCTATCGGCTCAACTGGCAACATTTCCTTTGGCAGTGTATTATTTTCATTTTTTCCCTACCTGGTTTTGGCTCACCAATTTATTTACTTATCCGCTGTCGTTTGCCATATTAACCGGGGGCATGGCATTTATTGTCCTTAGCTGGGTTCCCTATCTCTCCCAAATATTGGGTTGGTGTATGGCGGGTTTAGTTTATTTACTCAACTATGTGGTTGAATTGGTAAAATTCTTACCCTTTCCGGGAATTACCAATTTATATCTGCCATTCTTTGAGGTTATCCTGGTTTATCTGTTCATCGCGATTCTATTTGGCTTCATTCTCCAAAACAAATGGCGATTACTCCTGCCTACTCTCCTACTGACGGCACTTCTCCTGCTAACCGAAACCATACAGCACTGGAGACACCTTCAGCAGCAGGGACTGGTCGTATATCAAATCAGGAAGCACAGCGTTATTCAGTTTGTTGAGGGAACCCAGAGCCACATTTTGGCCGACTCAGTCCTGGCCAGGGACTTGTCCGCGGTGAGTTTTACACTTCAGTCAAGTCAGGCTAAATGGGGACTGAAACCTACGGGGGTGAAGACGGATTCTTCATCCATCGGACACGAACTAACGGGCTTCTATCAGGATGGCCCGTTTATTTTGGCCGATAACCGACGCATCCTGCTATTGGATGGGAATTCGAGCTTTGTTCCCATAAGTAACCGGCTACCCGTCGACCTGGCTATTGTAACCGGAAAACCCCGTATAAAACCTGAAAACCTACTTAAAATACTTCAAACCGATACCCTTGTTACAGACGGGTCGGTTCCTCGGTACTGGAAAAAACAATTTTCAGAATTGGCTAAATATGAGGATATCAAGTACATCGACACCTCCACCGACGGAGCTTTTATGGCGGGAATCAAATAGACCGGTAAAAACAAATTTCTATGTTGACTTTGTCGGGGGGGGAGGTTGAGAATGGGTCAGGATGCATTAGAAAATAAATGACAAAAATATTTTAAATCCTTGCAGATATCAAAAATATGGGTACTTTTGCATCCTCTTTCAAGAGAAAAAGTTCATAGAATCATGGTTCGGTAGTTCAGTTGGTTAGAATACCTGCCTGTCACGCAGGGGGTCGCGGGTTCGAGTCCCGTCCGGACCGCTTTTTAAAGCACACATCAAAATAAAAACCGCTTAAGTCCATGGATTTGAGCGGTTTTCTTTTTTTATACCCCTCAATCTTTAGCAAATATTTCAGTCCTAAAAGGTCAAGTACCTATCAACCTCAGGATTACCATTAACGGAAAAAGAATTGAACTCGCCACCAACAGAATGATACACCCCGACCTTTGGGACACTCCCTCTAACTCACCTAAAGGAAAAGGTGATGAAGCACAAATACTTAAAAATTACCTCAGCTCACTTACCTCCAAAGCCCAACGTCAATATAATGTTCTCGAAAGTCTTGGCCAGGAAATAACCGCCGATGCCATTAAAAATGCCCTGAAAGGTACATCAGAAAAGAAGCTAACCTTATTGGAAGTCTTCAACTACCACAACGATCAATTTCTCAGCAGGGTTAACATATTATTTGAGCCAAAAGAAATTTTATGATTTCTGAACAGTCTAAGCATTGGCAACCGACTCGATCGAAGACCTTTTATAAAACAAAAAAATTAATTTTTCCTTGTTGATAAATAATAGTGGATAATATTATCCACTATACAATACAAATAACTACCTTTGCCTCCTAAATAAGATAATGTGTTTTCAAAATCTTGCGAATACGGAATAAGGGCTTCAATATACATTGCTGAACAATCGTTATTGGACAAAAAAGTAGGCTTAAAAGAGGTGGCCAAAGCCATCAATTCCCCGGAGGCTTACACTTCAAAGATATTGCAACAACTTGCCTTAAATAAAATTATACACACGGATAAAGGACCAACGGGTGGTTTTTCGATGGACAGAACTGTGATTGAAAAAATAAATTTAGCCGCAGTTGTATTCGCGATTGATGGTGACAAAGTGTATCATGGTTGCGGGTTGGGATTGCCCAGTTGCAATGAAAATATGCCCTGCCCTGTACACGCTCAATTTAAAGGAATAAGGGAAGATTTAAAAAATATGCTTGAAACAACAACGATGAAATCTTTAACCCTGGGCCTGATCGGGGGATTAACTTTCTTAAAAAGGTAAAAAAATTTAAATTAATAGTGGATATACTTATCCAATAATATAAACAAATTAAATCTAATAAAATGAATACATTACAGGAACAAATGATAGGTGAATTGGTAGCACAAGACTACCGCACAGCATCGGTTTTTAAAAAATACGGAATAGATTTTTGCTGCCAGGGCAACACAACCATCCATGATGCTTGTGAAAAGAAAAGCATCGATGCCGGCCTCGTGCTAAAGGACCTGGATGAGGTAGCCCGGGAAAAAGGTAGTACAATCGATTATCAAACATGGCCATTGGACTTGCTCATCGATTATATCATGAAAAAGCACCACCGGTATGTGGAAGAAAAATCCGTGGAAATAGTACCCTATCTGAATAAAATATGCGAGGTTCACGGCGAACGACATCCTGAACTTTTTGAAATCAACGTTCTTTTTAACGATTCCGTTGGGGTGCTGGCCCAGCATATGAAGAAAGAAGAATTGGATTTGTTTCCTTATATCCAAAAAATGGTGCAAGCCAAACATGAAGGCACTAAAATAGTTGTGCCTGGCTTTGGCAGCATTGAAAACCTGATAAGCATAATGGAGGAAGAACATACCATCGAAGGTGACCGTTTTAGAAAAATTGAGGAGCTAAGCAATCATTATACAACACCTGCAGATGCCTGTAATACCTACCGGGTAACAATTGCACTACTGAAAGAATTTGAAGAGGATTTGCATTTGCATATTCATTTGGAGAATAATATTTTGTTCCCCAAGTCTATTAAATTGGAGAAAGAATTAATCACTTACTAAACTTAAACCAATATAAGTGATGAAAAAAGAAAATATAATAACGTTGGATGTGAGGCCTATCCTGGCATCTGGCACCGATCCTTTTATCACCATCATGGCGGCTCTCGATAAACTCCCTGCCGGACATACCCTGGAAATTGTCAACTCGTTCGAGCCTATCCCATTACTAAATAAATTGAAAAAAGAGGGTTATGATTACGAAACTGATCGCTCGGATATTTCTGTAGTACATACCTTTATTGAAAAAATAGAAGATCAACCAGTTGAAGAAATCAAGCCGACTTCCAAGCGTGAATCCATGTCGTTTGAGGAATGTGAATCCAAATTCAAAGGGTGCATGGTGGAGCTGGATGTGCGCCACCTGGAGATGCCCATGCCGATGGTTACCATTCTCGAATCGCTTGAAACATTAAAAGAAGGGGAGGCATTGTTTATCCACCACCAAAGGTTGCCACAGTTCCTGTTGCCCGAATTAGAAAACCGACATTATATCTGGGCTTCAAAAGTAGTGGATGAAGGCAACACCAAACTGATAATCTTTAAGTAATGCAGCCAGGTTTAAGTACTAAAAACGCAACTTCCATCTGGGTGGTGGCGCCTCATTTTCTGGTGGGCACCCTGGTTTTTTTAATCGCCACCACTATGCTGGCATTCAATCAGGACGCCTTGTTAAACTATCACATTAGTGGACCTGTGTTGGCGATTGTTC
>Ga0209417_1001379_pt1 | contig 44871 bp, 47 predicted proteins | sample RifGroF2_FD_184002 | JGI IMG/M metagenome (GOLD analysis project Ga0209417, IMG submission 184002) | Groundwater microbial communities from Rifle, Colorado, USA - Groundwater F2 (SPAdes) (version 2) | ecosystem: Environmental > Aquatic > Deep subsurface > Groundwater | place: Rifle, Colorado...
AACCGATTCATCGCGAATTTGACGATTACATTGCAACCCCAAAACCGAATGGTTATCAATCCATTCATACCGCAGTGTTCGATGAGGATCGCAAAAAATTCGAGGTGCAAATTCGCACGCATGCGATGCACGAAGCAGCCGAACTCGGTGTTGCGGCCCATTGGAAATATAAAGAAGGGACAACGAAATCAGCGGATGAAAATAAAATCGCTTGTTTACGCCAAATTTTAGAATGGCATCGCGAATTGACCGATGATGATTCTTTTTCGGCAGAACTCGAGCAAAATCTTTTCCAAGATCGCGTGTACATCTTTACACCACAGCATGACATCATCGATTTACCGACCGGCTCAACGCCTTTAGATTTTGCTTATCATGTGCATTCGCAAATCGGACATCATTGTCAAGGCGCCAAAGTCCGTGGGAAAATGGTGCCACTTAATTACACTCTCAAAACCGGGGACCAAGTTGAAATATTGACTGCAACGAAAGTCTCACCCAGTCGTGATTGGCTCAGTCTACAACGTGCTTATCTCAAAACGTCAAGCGCGCGTGCAAAGGTCTTGCAATGGTTTAAACAGCATGACCATGAAACGCAAATTACCGAGGGGAAATCATTGCTCGAGCGTGAACTCAAAAAAAATAATGTTGAAAAAATTAATCTCAACGATCTTGCAAGCGAAGCCGGCTTTAAAACACTAGAAACATTTTATATCGCGTTAGGCACCGGACAACTGCGGTTTTCTCAAATCGCTCCACTTATTTTAGAAAAAATTGAAAAAGCAACACCCGAAAAAACGGCCGATATCATCACGCCAATAACCTTACCAAAACAAAAAAAACATGACGTCGTGAACATTCAAGGTATCGACCATTTATTATTTAAATTGGCAAAATGTTGCAAGCCCATACCTGGCGATAAAATTATTGGCTATTTAACTCGCGCACAAGGCATTACGATTCATCGCACGTCGTGTAAAAATATTCAAACCATGGGTACTTCAGAAACAGATCGCTTAACAGAGGCCAACTGGAATCCCATCGAATACACGCAAAACTATCCTGCTGATATTGAAATCAATGCTCATTTTCATCCAGAACTTACGCATAATATTGCAACATTATTATTAAATGAAAAAATACCGATCATGCAGTTAAATTCAATAAATCAAAAAAAATCAACCTGTTTTAAGATAATACTAACGATTGGTGTCCCACATTGCGGTATTTTGGATCGTATTATCAAAAAAATATCACAACTTTCAGCCGTGAGCTCGGTAAGGAGAATTTGAGTTAGGGAAAAATTGTGATAATTTAAAAGAGGACGTATGATGAAAAATAAATTACTCAAAATTATTATCATTTTATTTTTTGGCATTTTTGTATTTTCTGCGGGGTATGGAAACATGGCAATTGAAAAAGCTTTATTTGCAGGCGGCTGTTTTTGGTGTATGACACCTCCGTTTGAAGGCATTTATGGCGTGATTCAAATTAAAGCAGGATACGCTGGCGGTATTGGAAAAAATCCAACCTATGAAGATTATGCTGAAAAAAATTACATGGAAGCCATAGAAATCAGCTTTGATCCGTCAAAAATTTCTTATGCGCAACTGCTCAATATTTTTTGGCGTCAAATCGATCCGACGGATAATGACGGACAATTTTGCGATCGCGGACCACAATATCGACCGGCAATATTTTATTTTAATGATTCGCAAAAATATCTGGCTGAAAAATCTAAAAAAGATCTCAACAATACACAGCGCTTTATAAAGCCTATCGTCACCGCCATCATACCAGCAACAACGTTTTATGCAGCAGAAGACTATCATCAAGATTATTATAAAAAAAATCCCCTGCGTTATAAATATTATCGCTATCACTGCGGACGTGACCAATTTTTAGATGGGATTTGGGACAAAAATGCAGGCGCCGACGATCTGAAAAATAAATTAACCCCGATTCAATATGCAGTGACGCAGAAAAATGCTACTGAACCATCCTTTAAAAACGCTTATTGGGATAATAAAAAAGAAGGCATTTATGTCGATATCGTATCGGGCGAACCGCTCTTCAGCTCCAACGATCAATTCGATTCCAATACAGGTTGGCCGAGTTTCATACGCCCGTTAGATACAGGAAACATCGTTGAAAAAATCGATCGAGGAATTTTCTCTACGTTAATTGAAGTACGCAGCTTGCGAGCAAATTCTCATTTGGGACATGTTTTTAATGATGGGCCACCGCCAACGGGTTTGCGTTATTGCATGAATTCTGCCGCTTTGCGTTTTATTCCAAAAGAAGATTTGGCGAAAGAAGGTTATGCGCAATACAAAAAGCTCTTTGCGGATAAACCAGATTCTTCACATACGACAAAAAAATAAGGTAACTCTACCACTAAGCCAGAGGCGGCGGCTTAGCGGTAGAGCTGCAAAATAAGACTAAAATCCTAATGGTGCTTAATCCATTTATACAAAATTGGAAGCAACGAAAGCAGCGCCAATCCAAGTATGGGATATAATATGTTGGGATAAAAAATAATGCTTAAATCAGGCGTGCGGCCCATCGCGAAAATTTCACCAATCCCACATCCAAGCCACGTGTAAACAATTGTTCCAGGTAAAATTCCCAATAGCGTCGTGAAAAAAAAAGTTGACATGCTTACACCCAAAAAAGCCGGTGCGATATTAACCAATCCAAATGGAAATAACGGAACTAAACGCAAAAATAATAAATAACTCCAAGCGTTTTTTACAAACCCAAACTGAATTTTTTGAAGATTACCATCGACTTTTTTAGACAGAAAATCATGCAAGGCTGTTTTAGCAATCAGAAAAATCAATGTGGCGCCTAATGTCGCGCCTATGTCAGTATATAAAACACCTGGCCACAAACCAAATAAAAAGCCACCGACCAAAGTCATGAATACCGGGCCTGGTACAGCAATAGCGGTCAAAATAATATAAATACCAATATAAGTTATAACGGACAATAAATAATGCTGCGCTGTCCATATCAATAAAAAATCATGATAGATTTTTAGTGTTTGAAAATTTAAATAACCGTCAATATGAAAATAAAAAAATGCGGTTGCGCCAATCAATAATATAGCGAGCGGCAATAATCGCAGCCAATTAAATTTTATTAAGCGAGACGCTCGCAACATGCGCAAATTCCCTTATTCTCAAAATGGCAGTAAAACTGACCAGCAACGTAAAGGCATATCCCAAATAAATAAAATAATGAGGAAATAAAATCATTGCAAAGAAAAACAAAAAAGTTTCGAAGCGTTCCATCATGCCTGGGCTATAGTGAAAACTTTTGTTACTGGTATTTTGCGTAAAAATACCAACAACCAAAAAAGAACAAATGCAAATCAAAACGCTCCCTAACATTAAAATAATCGTCGTCGCGCGCGCAGGCGGCGCGATTAAATAAAGGCCAAAAATAACGGCGAATTCTACGATGCGATCACCGATAATATCGAGCGCTGTACCTAATGGTGTGCTTCGTGTTGTTAAACGCGCAATGGTTCCATCCAACGAATCTAAATAACCCGAAATCATTAACGCAATCAACGCCCCATGCGAATAACCCAAACTTAATAAAATAGCGGTAACAATTCCCCATAGCACAGCATAAAGGGTAATCAAATTAGGCGATGCAAATTGACTTATTTTTACGGCCAATTTATCGACCAACCATTTCTGATAATAAGTTCTAAAATACGCTTCAAGCATTTAATTTTTCCTTAGACAAATCAACGCGATGAAGTCTATACTGACAAAAACCTTGCAATGGTATATCTAGCGCACTATTGAATTTGCTGGATAAATTCTGAAATGCGATAATCCCCGTGAGCTCAACGATGTCATCATCATCAAAATGTTGACGCAGTTGCGTTATCATCTCATCGGTTACTTTTTGATTACTGTCCGTCATTGCTTCCGCATATTCAAGACAAGCTTTTTCTTTAGCATCAAATAATTTGCTTTCTCGCCACTCGCTCAACGCATCAGCTTTATTCATCGAACCTGTTCTTTGTAATAAATTTGCCGAATTAAGATCAATACAAAAACTGCACTGATTGATTTGTGAAACTCGCACCATAACAAGCGAACGTAAAACGGGTGGAATGGGCGATGATTTTCTCTCAATGACGCGATACAACAAAGATTCCATCACAAAAAGTTTGGGTGAACGTCCCCACAACAAAGCGGGTTTTAATAGTTGCCCATATTTCTTTTTTTGTCTCCAAAAAAAGAGTCTCAACCACCACGGATATTCGTTTGATTTTCTTTCCTGAATTCTCATCCCACGCACCTCCCGCGCTTTTCTGTGTACAAAATGACGCTTTTTTAGATGCGTTATCTTAACAAACAATCAATTTAAGAACAAATAAGCAGAACTTTTTTTAGTTTAATGGGACAGCTCTGATAAAATTACTTATATTTCTTATTTTATTCGGTATAATGCCCATCTTTAATCACTGCGGAAAACCTTATGTCGAAAGATGATCATATCGAAATGAATGGTGTTGTCACGGACACTTTACCGAATACCATGTTTCGCGTGCAACTCGACAACGGTCATACTATCGTTGCACATATCTCGGGAAAAATGCGAAAAAATTACATTCGCATTCTAAAAGGCGATCGCGTCATTGTCGAAATGACCCCTTATGATTTAACGAAGGGTCGTATCACATTCCGTGGAAAAGATGGGAAAGATTTAGAAAGAAACACTGAAAAACAAGCTCAAACCTAAGCTTGCTCGAAAATTAATTTGCGCTATATTTTATCGGCTCTATGTTGTTTTGAGTGGATAACAAAATAAATCATTCTGCACCCTTCATTGTATTTTGGATTCCAGTAAAACCACGAACGTCATCCCACGGCTTGACCGCGAGATACAACAAACAACTCTCACAAAATATTGTCATCAAGTCATTCCAATCAAAATGGGATCTTTCAATTAATTTTTAATTTCCATTCCCGTCGCCACCCCTTTAATCGTTTTTCTCTATATATTGTGCTTTCTGCATTGTCATGTTGCTCAAAATATACAAGTTTTTTTATTCCATATTTTTTTGTAAACCCATCCACCAAATCATTTTTATGTTGCCAAATACGTTTTATTAAGTCGGAGGTAACGCCGACATATAAGATTCCATTCTTTTTATTTGGCCAGAATGTATACGTAAAAATTTTTACTCATGCTGCTCCTGGATCCCGCGGTCAAGCCGCGGGATGACGGCCTTACCCACTCAAAACAACATAGAACCATTTTATCTAACTAAGCAAATCATTTTGAATAAATTGAATCGAATAGAGTTGTGGTTTTGATCGCAATCTTTGTGTAGGGGCGACCCTTGTGGGCGGCCATAAAGGCCGCCCCTACGCGAAAAATCTCATTTTCTTATCCCGAACTCATGGCTCCAGCGCAACCACAATCACCAAGAATAAGATAAGGTTCATTTTGTAACCCTACCGCTAAGCCATTGCTAAGAACGGTGGCTTAGCGGTAGAATTATGCCGCCTCTTTAATTTCAATTACCAATCGATTTTGCTGAACACCAATGCGAACCAACCCTCCGTTCTGCGATAATCGCCCAAACAGCAATTCATCTGCCAGCGGTTTTTTCAATTGCTCCTGAATAATTCTTCCCATAGGTCGTGCCCCCATCTGCGGATGATATCCATTTTCAGCTAACCATAATTTTGCTGATTCATCGATGGTTAAAATAACCCCTTTTTGCTGAAGTTGATCACTGAGCTCTTTAATAAATTTATTCACTACGTGTGTAATCGAAATAATATCTAACGGTTTAAATTGAATAATAGCATCTAATCGATTGCGAAATTCGGGTGAAAAAACACGTCCGAGCGCCTCATTACTTTTATCTTGGGCACTACTTGGACGAGTAAACCCAATCGACGACTGACTCGATTCGAAAGCACCCGCATTCGTTGTCATAATCAAAACAACATGACGGAAATTGGTCACGCGGCCATTGCTATCAGTTAAAGTCCCGTGATCCATCACTTGCAATAATATATTAAAGATATCAGGATGTGCTTTTTCAATTTCATCGAGCAATACAACGGCATGTGGATGCTTCGTCACTTCATCGGTCAATAGCCCGCCTTGTTCATAACCGACATACCCAGGCGGCGCACCAATCAATCGAGAAATCGAATGTTTCTCCATGTATTCCGACATATCAAATCGCAAAAGATCAATACCCAATACTTGTGCAAGCTGTTTCGCTAATTCTGTTTTACCCACGCCCGTAGGGCCAGCAAATAAAAATGAACCTAAAGGTTTTTGCGTTTCGCGCAATCCAGAGCGCGCCAATTTAATCGCTGTGACCACGGTTTCAACGGCTTCATCTTGCCCAAAAATCGTTTGTTTTAATGTTTGATCGAGGTTTTTAATTTTCGATTTGTCGGTTTCTGATAAGGTCTGTTCGGGTAAATGCGTAATTTTCGCAATGATACCTTCAATCGCATGTCGATCAATGACACCCGACCGCTCATTAGCCGGCAGCAAAGCTTGACGCGAACCCGCTTCATCCATCACATCAATCGCCTTATCAGGCAAAAAACGATCCGTGATATAGCGTGCTGACAATTCGACAGCGGCACGCAAAGCATCATCGGTATAACGCACACCATGATGCTTTTCAAACCGCGTTCGAATTCCTTGTAACATACGAATCGTTTGCGGAATAGTCGGTTCTGGCACATCAATTTTTTGAAATCGCCGCGCCAACGCCTGATCTTTTTCAAAAGTTGTTCGATATTCACGATAAGTCGTCGCACCAATACATTTCAATTCACCGGACGCCAACATCGGTTTAATTAAATTAGCAATATCCATAGCGTTACCTGACGTTGATCCCGCACCAACAATCATATGAATTTCATCGATGAATAAAATCACATTGGGATTGCTCGTAAAAAAATCTAGAATCCCTTTTAACCGCTGCTCGAAATCGCCGCGAAAGCGCGTCCCTGCTAATAATGAGCCTAAATCTAAGGCGTAAACAACGGCATCTTTAAGGAGATCAGGCACTTTTTTATCGACGATCAATTTAGCCAAACCTTCCGCAATTGCTGTTTTACCCACACCCGGCTCTCCGATCAACAGAGGATTATTTTTACGGCGACGACAAAGCACTTCAATTACTTGCTGAATGATTTCTCCGCGTTCAAAAGGTAATTCAATTCTGCCTGCCACTGCCTTTTGATTAAGGTTTGTCGCAATACCTCCTAAGCCGGAAGCGTCTGAAGACTCACCACGCTCTCCATCATCGACTGCAAACATCGAGGCGGATTGTGCCTGCGTTTCAGTTGCTCGCACATTTTTTTGCGTATGCCCTGCGGGAAACAAAAAATTATCGAGCGTGTCTTTCGTGATACCCGCTTCCTGTAAAAACTGAACGCCGCGGCTCCCTTCTTCATCAAACGCCGATACTAATACATCCAACGCTGAAATCGTTGGTTTCCCTTTCGCCTGTGCACGGAAAATGGCGCGCTGCAAAACGCGTTGCACGCCGCCTGTCATTTGAGGTTTAACGGGTTGGTTGGGTAAAAATTTTGGAGTCCCTTGAATAAATCGCTCAAACTTGTTTTGCAAATGAAGGACGTCCACCGAAAAAGTTTTTAAAATCGCTAGGACAGAAGGCGTTTGGATCATGCTCCAAATCAAATGTTCGACCGTCATAAATTGATGTCGCTCTTGGGATGTCCATGCAGAAAGCCGTTCGACGGCTTGTTCTAATTCCGGATCAAACATAAAACATTCATTGCCTTAAAATAGATTTGAGGATAATTATGAGGTGGATCGTGTAAAATTTAAAGAAATAAAAACAGCTAACCTTTACGGGAATAGAACGCGAATTCCGCCTTTGCCTCTCGCTGCTCGATTAGAGAAATCGCGCAAAACAATTAACCCTTTGTCACAGCGCTTGCAGTAATGGCAAAAGATGCAGTTGATCATTCTGCAGCATCGGCATAATGAGTTTAATCCCTAACGGCTCATTGGAATTACCATGGACTAAAATAATGCTGCCCTGTGTGATTTTTTGTCCTTTTGCCAACCATGCATTACTTCCAACGGAAATTAAACCGAATTCTCTAAGTTTTAATATAAGCTTTTGATTGGATTCAAGCCCTGGAAAGCGAAAAAAGATAGACGGCGCTTCGCCTTCCGACAATAATAATTTCTCCGTATCAAAAACCTCTTCGTCGAAATTAACGCCTGGCGCCAGTAAAAAATGATCTTTGATGGGATGATCAAAGCTATGATTAATCCATGTGATTTTAAAAAAATTATTTTTTTCTTGTCCAATCAGCCAATCCATTTCTGTTGGATGATGTAGCATCCAAAGCCCTGTCACAGAAATGGCAATCGGTATCGGACGATGTTCTTTTTGACGCATCGCGGCTAATGTTTCAAAAAAATGTCGTTCAAATGATTTATGTGAAGGACATAAATCAATCGTCAAAAAAACGCCGGGCATCACTTTTCCTGCCTGCGTCAGGCCGTCGTTTGCGAGCGGATAAGGCGCTTTTGAATATCGTTCTAATGCTTTGAAATAATTGGTGTTTTTCAGCCCTGTGTTATTGGTTAATACGTTGATATCGGATGCCGCCACCGTTTGGGTCAACAAGGTATTCGGGTCAACGGTTAAATAATATGTCGTACCTTGATTGTCATAAGCGCGAATCAGAGCAAGCAAATGATGACCCCGATCATATCCCGCAAGAAAAATCGGACGATAGTGTTGAATATCGATAATCGGCGTCGCATCAGAAAACGCCGTATTGATCCAGCAGCACAACAACCCAATAAAAAAAATCGACACAAGGCGACTTCGACTTTCAATCTTCAATCCTAACATCTATTTATCTCGAATATATTTATCAACGGCCAAATGGTGTTCTTCTAGCGTGGCAGAAAATTGATGGGTCCCATCCCCTTTTGAAACAAAATAAAGCGCATCCGTCTTTACGGGATGAAGCGCCGCAGCAATCGATCGCTCTGACGGCATTGCAATCGGCGTGGGCGGTAATCCGTATCGTAAATAAGTGTTATAGGGGGTTTTTTTCTGTAAATCGACTCGCTTTAATTTCCCTTGATAAGCATCCCCTAACCCAAAAATAACCGTTGAATCAATTTGAAGCAGCATATGTTTGGCGAGTCGTTTCAAAATAATACCGGCAATAATGGGGCGTTCATTTTCTGCTTTAGCCTCTTTCTCGACGAGCGACGCAACAATCAGTGCTTCATAGGGTGTTTTATAAGGTGTATTTAACGAACGAGTCATCCATTCTTTATTCAATGCGGTTTGCATATTTTGGTAAGCCCATTTAAGAATCGCCGTATCAGTCGTACCACGTGTATAACGGTACGTATCCGGATACAACAACCCTTCCAAGGTTTTATAAGGACACCCTATTTTTTCAGCCATTTGGGCAGGCGATAAATAACCAATTTCATGTTGGATATAAATATTTTTGTTGAGTTCGGCAAGCACTTGTTTAAAAGTCCATCCATCCACAATGGTGAAATCACGATAAAGCACTTCACCACGAACAACACGATTTAAAATATCGTTCATTGAGCTATCTTCGGGGAAAATATATTCTCCCGCTTTAAGGTGATGATCAGCCATCCGGAGACGCGCGAATAAATGAAATAAGAAAGGAAAAGGCAAATGCGCTTCGTCATGTAGCGCTTCGGTTAAATCGGATAAGGAAGTACCCTGCTCGATAACATAATAAAAATCCTGATGGATAACGGGCGTCTCAAAGCAATAAAGCCACATTAAAAAAATGCATCCGACCATCAATAGAAAAATAATTTTTAACCACTGCTTACGCTGTAATTTTCGTCTGATCATTCAGGATTTTACTCCGCCGAATATATATGAACTTATCGTAAAAACAGGCCGTTTTTTTGATATATTATAGAAAGATAAGCTCTGTTTTTGTCACGCCCTCGAACAACAAGGATAACAAATAGTTCGACTCCCCGAACAACAAGCGTCGAGGAGGACAACAGAAACATAGGGTTAAACTGCTTATTCAAACTTCTTAAACACAATGGTTGAGTTAGTTCCACCAAAGCCAAATGAATTTGACAAAGCTACATCAATTTTACAGGGCTGCGCGTGGTGTGGCACCAAATTAAGATCGCAACCTTCGCTGGGATTATCCAAATTACGTGTTGGCGGTGCAATTTGATCACGGATGGCTAAAATACAAAAAATTGCTTCTACAGCCCCTGCCGCGCCTAATAAATGACCTATTGATGACTTCGTCGAACTAACCGCTAAACGGTAGGCATGATCCCCAAATGTTTTTTTGATGGCTAAAATTTCAATAGCATCACCAGGAGGTGTTGAAGTCCCATGTGCATTAATATAATTCACATCAGACGGATTCAAGTAACCGTCTTTAATGGCGTTAGCCATCGAGGCAGCGGCTCCACGCCCCTCTTGATCTGGAAGTGTCATATGCGTTGCATCGCTGCTCATACCAAAACCAGAAAATTCAGCATAAATTTTAGCGCCTCGTTTTTTAGCGTGTTCTAATTCTTCTAAGATCAAGACACCTGCGCCATCGCCCATCACAAATCCGTCGCGATCTTTATCCCACGGACGACTGGCTTTTTCTGGCGCATCATTGCGCGTTGATAAAGCACGCATTGCACAAAAACCGCCTACTCCCAGCGGCGTAATTGCCATTTCTGCACCGCCACAAACCATGACATCAGCATCGCCATCTTGAATCATGCGCCCGGCAAACCCAATATTATGAGTCCCTGTGCTGCAGGCAGAAACCACTGAAATAGTCGGCCCTTTTAACCCAAAGATAATAGAAACCTGCCCACTCACCATGTTTGTGATAATCGCAGGAATAAAAAAAGGAGATAGTTTTCGAGGCCCTTGTTTCAGCAAGACCTCATGATATTCTTCCAATGTGGATAACCCACACATACCAGCCCCGATAGCGACACCAACGCGCCCTGCTTCTTCCTCGGTTACCGTTAAACCTGCGTCACGCATAGCTTGCATCGCAGCCACAACACCGTATTGGATAAAAGGATCCATATGCCGAGCTTCTTTTGGCGTCATATAAACCGTTGGATCAAAATTTTTAACACTACCACAAATCTTACAGCTGTATTGAGTCGTATCGAACTGACCAATTAGACCGATGCCATTTTGGCCAGCAACAATACCTTTCCAGGTTTCTTCGACCGTATTACCCAAGGGAGATAACATTCCCATACCAGTTATTACAACACGCCGTTTACTCAAGGGTCTCTCCTTTTATAATTAAAATACAAAGCAGCGCACCATAAAATGCCCTGCTTTGATTAAATTTAAACGAATTATTCTTTATTTTTAAGATGCGCTTCGATGTAATCAACGGCTTGCTGAATCGTAGTAATTTTTTCAGCATCTTCATCGGGGATTTCTGTCTCAAACTCTTCTTCTAATGCCATCACCAATTCGACCGTATCCAAAGAATCCGCGCCCAAATCTTCAACAAAAGATGCCTCTGTCTTGATTTCATCTTCTTTGGCACCCAATTGTTCTGCAACAATACGTTTTACTCTTTCTTCAACTGTACTCATTCAACTTTATCCTCTTGTTAATCATAAAATTACCACAACGATTTTATGGTTGTGACCAGTCTCACTGACGGCGAGAAATTCTTACAAATTTCCAGCTAAAACGCCAGTATTTTTTTACAAACTCATGTAATCAAAGGCCGCAAAATTCCTTATAAAAAACTCTTTTTCACCAACAAAATAAATTGGTTTGTTTACCGATTGCGCAACACTATCAGAAACGTTTCCAAAAGCGAGCAAAGAGTTATGCCATATACATTCCACCGTTCACATGCAATGTTTGGCCTGTAATATAGTCAGCCGCATCAGATACAAAAAATAAAACGGCTTTTGCAATATCGGCGGTTTGCCCTGCGCGATTCATGGGAATCGTCTTTAAATAGGCGGCGCGGTGCTCTTCTGACAAATGACGTGTCATATCCGTATCAATAAATCCCGGCGCAATAGCATTCACCGTGACATTTCTAGCGGCTACTTCTTTCGCTAAAGATTTCGTCAACGCAATCACTCCTGCTTTAGCGGCGGAGTAATTGACTTGGCCTGCATTCCCTGTAACACCAACGACGGATGCCATATTAACAATACGGCCAAAATGGGCTTTCAACATATCACGTAAGCAAAGCTGCGTCATGTGAAAAACAGCGTTCAAATTGGTATTAATCACTGAATCCCATTCTTCCTCTTTCATCCGCAACATTAAATTATCGCGCGTAATACCCGCATTATTAACTAAAATGTGGGGGGATCCAAATTCCGTACGAATGACCTCAAAAACATCTTCCCGCATGGGCTTATTCGTCACATCTAATAACTTACCACAGCCTTGAATTTTTTCCGCTTGTAACATTTGATCGATTACTTCGACATCTTTTTCGGATATACCTGTACCAATCACTGTCGCACCTGCTCGGCCCAACATCAATGCAATTTCTTTACCAATACCGCGCTGAGCCCCCGTCACTAAAGCAATTTTTTCTTTTAACATCAGTTATTTCTCCTATTATTTTAGTCAGTTACAAGAACATCCTGCGAGAAGATGCTCAATCAAAAACGCTTAGTCACTTAATGACTCTTTCCCGCAATCCTCTCCAACATTCGTTCTAAACAATTCCGCTAACTTTGTCAAATTTTCTATATTGTTAAGATTCCCAATGATTATTTCTTTATCAATTCGCTTAATCAACCCAGTCAATACCGCTTTGGGACCACATTCAATAATGTGAGTAACTCCCTGTGTTTTCATGTGCTCAATCGTTTCAATCCACCGCACAGGATTATAAATTTGGCGTACTAATGCGGCTCGAATATCATCGGGATGCGAGTTGACACTCACATCGACATTATTAATCACCGCGATTTTCGGTGTTCGAATAGCGATTTTATTAAGCGCTTGCGCAAAGTCATCGGCAATGCCACGCATCATGTCACAATGCACGGGAATACTAACGGGTAACAATGCCGCCCGTTTAGCGCCTGCTTTTTTAGCCGCTAACATCGCTTCTTCAACAGCCGCTTTTTCTCCAGCAATCACTGTTTGCTCCGGCGAGTTAAAATTTACAGCGCTCACAAGTAATCCCGTTTTTTGTGTGACGTCATCACAAATTGCACGAATCACATCAACGGTCAAGCTCAAAACAACCGCCGTCGCACCTTGCCCTGCCGGCACTGCATTTTGCATCAATATGGCTCGCGTTCGCACCAATCGAATCGCATCGGTAAAATCAATCGCCTCTGCGGCAACCAGCGCAGCATATTCACCTAAACTATGCCCTGCCAGATAATGCGGTTCCGGGTAATGATTAAATAACCAAACTTGCCACAGCGCCATATCAGCCGCTAGCATGATCGGTTGCGTATAAATTGTTTGATTTAATTGTTCAACAGGACCATTTTGTACAATCGATAAAAGATTTTCATTCAAAGCTGCAGAGGCACGTTTAAAAAGATCAGGAACAAAAGAAAAATGTGCAAACATATCGGCCAGCATAGCGACTTCTTGCGACCCCTGCCCAGGAAATACACACGCGAGAGATTGACTGTTCATCATCGCTCCTTTTTTAATTCTCTAAACTTTCAGCAGCACACTGCCCCACGTTAACCCACTCCCAAAGGCAGACAACATAACCAAATCACCTTTCTTGATTTTTTGCGTTTTCACCGATTCATACAAAGCCAACGGAATGGATGCACTGGAAGTATTGGCGTGTTCTTGCAAGGTAAATATCACTTTTTCACGTGGCATATTCAGCTTTTCTGCGGCTAAATCCACGATACGGTAATTAGCTTGATGAGGAATCAACCAATCAATTTGATTGATCGTTAATCCAGAGATACGCAATAAATCATTCACTGAATCAACAATATAATTCACTGCAACTTTAAACACTTCCCGACCTTGCATCGTTAAATAATATTTGGTTGGCGTTTTATCATAAATTCCGGTCAACATACTTAAAATATCTTTTTCATCAGGCGTAGAATGCAATTGAGACGCGATAATACCCGGCTCTTCGCTCGCTGCTAAAACAACTGCACCCGCACCATCACCAAATAATACACACGTATTACGATCTTCCCAATTGGCTAAACGAGAAGTTAACTCCGTTGAAACGATCAAAACATGCTTTGCGGCGCCTGTTCGAATATATTGATTGGCAATATCAAGCGCATATAAAAACCCCGTACATGCGGCCGTGATATCAAACGCCATACAATGCTTCGCTTTAAGCCGCCCTTGTATCATACACGCAGTGCTCGGGAAAAATTTTTCTGGGGAAGCGGTAGAGACGATAATTAAATCAATATCTTGTGGTGTAATTCCCGCATTTTCTAATGCGATTTTAGCGGCTACTTCGCCCATTGACGCCACGGTTTCTTCTTCCTGCGCTAAATGGCGACTATGAATACCTGTTCGTTCCACAATCCAGTCATGCGTCGTATCGACCATTTTCTCTAAATCATAATTAGTCACAATGCGCTCGGGTAAATAAGCGCCAATGCCTTTAACCGCCGAATAATGAGATTGGTTTTTCGATGGCGAAAATGCTTTGAAATTAATCATACTGTTCGACTCTCAAATAATTTTTTAATTTTATCCTCAATTAATTGAGGAACATTATGCTCCACTTCGAGCATCGCTTTCTCAATCGCTTTTTCAAAACCGATCACAGAAGTATTGCCATGGCTTTTTAAGACAATACCTTTAAGACCTAATAAGCTCGCGCCATTAAATAATTCGGGATTCATTTTTTTCAAAAAAGGCTTCAAGACAACAATCGCACCAATTGCAGCCAGTTTCGTTAGAATATTCTGATAGAAAGCTTTTTTGATATTGCGACGAATAAATTTCGTCAACCCTTCAACTGACTTTAACGCGACATTTCCGACAAATCCATCGCAAACAATCACATCAGCCTCACTTTTAAAAATACTATCGCCTTCTTGATAACCAATATAATTGATATCTGGGCAATTCGATAATAACTGAGCCGTTTGCTTGACTTGATCGTTCCCTTTGATTTCTTCAACCCCAATATTGAGCAACGCAACTTTAGGTTTTTGTACTCCATCAATCGCTGTCGTCAACATTGATCCCATAATAGCGAATTGAAATAAATGTTCCGCACTCGAATCCACATTCGCGCCTAAATCGAGCATGTGCACACGACCCAGTGCATTTTCAGAAGGCAAAGTTCCGATGATAGCCGGGCGGTCAATACCTGATAATGTTTTTAATACAAAATGTGCGGTAGCCATCAAAGCGCCCGTATTGCCAGCGCTCACGCAGGCTTGCGCCTTACCTTCTTTAACCAAATTAATCGCGACACGCATGGAAGAATCTTTCTTATAACGCAATGCTTGCGTAGGTGATTCGTCCATGCTGACAACTTGCGCTGTATGCACAATAGGCAATCGCTGGCTTAATTCTTCAGAAATAGCCAGCTTTTGTAATTGTTTATGGATAGCATCCTGATCACCCACTAAAATCAATTGAAGATTTTGGTGCTGGCGGACGGCCTTTACCGCTGCAGGCACAGGAATTTGTACGCCATGATCTCCGCCCATGGCGTCGATGGCGATAATAATCGCTGTCATCGATGATGATTCACTCTATTCTTTAGAATCTGTTGTTTCAGGCGCAATCACTTGCCGACCTCGATAAACACCTTCTTTAGAAACGTGGTGACGGCGATGGGTTTCACCGGTTGTTTGATCGATCGTTAAAGTAGGCTTGGCTAATGTTTTATGCATACGTTTCATGCCTTTTTTCGATCGTGTCTTTCGACTCTTTTGTACAGCCATTTTAGAACTCCTTCAAATCAGAGGTTATTTAACTTTAAGATATTGGAGTTTATCAAAAGGATGCCCCTTTATGCCAGAAAAATTCTCATCTTCAGGCATGTTAATCACCATTTTATTGATCGATGGGCAATTATCATGTTTAGGGATCAAAGGTAAAGCCAAAATCAATTCATCTTCCAATAAGTCGTTTAATGCAATTTCATCTTGAGATAAATACAGTGGCTCGTAGAAAGACGGTAATTGTTGAGCCGACGCTTCATCGAAAACCGGACTGAGCTTAAAAACTACGTTTAACAAGTGCGTCATGGGTCTTAAGCAGCGCTGACACGTGAGCATAACGGTTGCCTCAACTGAACCGACTAAGCAAGGCCTTTTCCCCTCATCTAATGCGCCCGTTAATTCAACCTCGGCTATCAATCCGATCAATGGATTGCCACACAGTTCTTGAAGGCGCAACATCGACTCAAGCGACGCTTTCCCTTGATACACTTGACCCGTTTGAGCCATTTTCACGGGATGAATAATTTGGATTGATTTTTCGGTTAACATGGTTACATGCTAACGTATGTCATTTGAGGGTGTCAATTGTTTCGACCGATCATTCCAGGGCTGTCCCATTAAAACTGCAACAGCGCTCAAACGAATCTCCCGTTCGTTTTGGGCGTATTGTAAACGCGAATCTACTTCGCGCACCGCCATAAAACCAAGGAAGTAATTCTCGCGCATTTAGCACGAGAATTACTGCAAACTGCATTTAGGCGAGCAACAAATCAAGGCAAAGCATTGCGTAAAACAGAAGCTATGATTTGATTTGATTGATTAACCAACAGCACATCTTTCCCTGCCACCAGGTACTCATAGCCTGGATAAACACCCAACAAACGGCTTAAATCGTCCGGTAAAAACACCTTGGCAATACCAGGAGGCAGAGGTTTCCCGCGTGCTAAATTTTTTGCAATTCCCGGTGGTAACGGCGTTGAAGTAAAAGGATGCGCAGAAAAGAAGTTAGTGATAACTCCTCTGTCTTTATCAGAAAACTTGACGCTTGACATTGAGGGGGCGCCTAAAGAGGGATTTTTGAGCCTCTGATTATTTAATTTACCGCTTTTTTTCTGAATATTAAAATTTTTCTGCCCTTTGCCAGCTGCATGCCCCGCTCCTTTAGCCATTCCACCCATCGGGGGATCAGCATAAACAATAAAACTCAGTATACCCATCAAAACAAACACAAATCCAACGTAAACAAATTTAAATAACTTTAGCATATAACCTCCTTATCATCGTTCATAAAACAATCTCTCCAGCAGAGACATCATACTGTGTCATATTTAATCAATTAATGCAATTTTTTGGTTAACATTATGCGTTAACCGCATAAATCTTCTTCAAATCGGCCTGATTTAATATTTTTTTTAACTGCCTTAATTGTAAAACCAATCCGGAAATAACACCGATCAAAATACCATAATAACATCCTGCAGCGCCCGCCTGTAATGTAAAGGCAAAAACATAAGCGCAAGGAAATCCAATGAGCCAAAAAGAAACCAAGCTAATACGCATTGGTTTATCGGTATCTTTTAACCCTCGTAATGCGCCAATGGTGATAAAACGAAAACAATCAAAAAATTGAGAAATCCCCCCAAGAACAAAAAAGAGAATAGCATAATGAATTAGTCCCTTATTTTTAGGATCATTCACGTTAATATCAAGCCCAATCCATTGTTTTGAAAATCCGATAAAAATAACCCAAAGCACCAACATAAAAATAGCACCCAGCAACATATTCACATAAGCGGCTCTTTTCACTGCGGGTCTGTCATTGCGCCCAACCGCCTGCCCAACGCGAATCGTGGCGACCTGCGATAAGGCAAAAATAATCATGATACTCGGGCCAATGTATTGATTGAGAATTTGATAGGCCGCTAATGGATCCGCTCCAATCTCGCCCATAAAAAATGTAATCGTGGCAAATAAGGCAACTTCTATAACGCTCAAACAACCAATCGGCCATCCGATTTTGATTAACTCAAGTAGATAATCAGGATTGATTTTTCCGAAATTCTCAAAGATATTGAATGAACGATATTTTGATTTATGAATATATAGCGCATTACAAATCGCAGCTAGCGTAAAAACTACAGCAAAAGCATATCCCACACCAGCAATCCCAAATTTAGGAATGCCGAAGCGGCCATAAACAAATAAATAAGTAAACAAAATTTCAATGGGCACTTGCAGCAAATTAATTAACAATACGACTCGAGTTTTTGACATTCCCACCAAAAATTGATTCATCACAATCAAAAATGAAAAAGGCAAAATCGCCAAGGATATGGTGTGTAAATAGAGAGTCGCCAACTGAATAATCTCTGGGCTTTCATGAGTAAAGCGGAAAACAAAGGGGGATATAAAAATAATAAAATACATCGGCACGCTAACAAGGATTGCTAAAATAAATCCCTGTGAAACGGCTTTTCTGACACCTTCATGATCTTGTGCGCCAAAATGCTGCGATACCAAGACGCTGACTGCATTTAATATGCCGAAAAAAAACACAATAAGCGTAAAAAACACAGCGCTACCCAGCGCCATGGCATCTAATGTTGTTTTACCTAAATGAGCCACCATCAGTGTACCCACAAAACCAGTGGCAGATCTCACTAAATTTGAAGCAATTAACGGTAACGATAAAATAAAGGATTGGCTTGCTTCTGAAACCATTGTTCGCCGCATTGTTATTAGATTCATCAAAATAGCTAACCCAATTTCATCTTAATTTGTTATAACTACCTAAGTTTTGGGTTAAGAAAACAAAATTTTGTGTTAATACAATCATTGTTCCGTATGATAAATTAGTAGGGGCGACCCTTGTGGTCGCCCAAAAATCGTGGACACCTTCGGGCTTGGGCACCCATAAGGGGTAACCCTACACAAACATTGGAGCTAAAAAATAATCATTCCGAGATAACACATTGCTTTTGTATTTCTTGTCGAAAACTTAAATTGTGATTATAGCATACCCAATAAAAAAAGCTGATTTTTATTAAAAAATAAGATCAATGCAGCGAGATTTTTTGTTTATTTTCCCAATAATCTAAAACAGGATTGCATAAATTGACGATAAACAATCCAACAACAAAAAAATCATATTGCGGGAGAAAAGTTAATATTAGGAATGAAGCAACCCCCGCGATAAGACCAAAAATAACCCCTCGAACAAAGCCAAAGCCTGATGTTTTTGGTTCGATTAACATAATAAAAACAAAAAACCAGCTGATCATGCTGAAAGGATTCGCACCATCAACAAACATCAACACACTAAAAACGGCTATAAATCCGATCACCTGCCCCCATTTTTTGAGCCGATAAACAAAATACAATCCTGCCAAGATTAAGACATACCTATTCGATTCTAATATCCAGGTGAGTGGAAAATGAAATAATGTTGCAATAAACAGCGCCATATTGGCAGGATTCAAAAAATGCTTTTTATGCAGCCGAATAATATATTTTGAAATAATAGCGAGAGACGAAAAAATAAAAATCAACCAAAAAGATTCGTCAAAACTCAGAACCCCAGAAACAATCAATCCGCTGATAATGGCGCTTTTAGGAAAATCCCATGAATGGTGAATCAAACGATGAATCACAGCATCAACGAGCACAGCCGTCAATATGCCTGACAATACCCATAAAATAAAACGACTATTTTCGTGAGGTATCCCAATAAAAAATAAAATAACTAACGTTAAAATAGTGACATTTTTGATATCTTTAAAAAACCTCATTTTTTAACAACCAATGTGGCTTTCATTTGATGATGGCCTGACCCGCAATAGACAGAACACATAATTGCAAATGTACCGACTTTATCAGCCACAAATTCAATCACTTTTTTCTCGCCTTTTTGGATCGGTACATTGATATGATAATCTTTAATGTAAACGCCATGCGTAACATCCGTCGAAGTCACCATTAAACGAACGATATCATTTTTATTCACAGTAATTAATGCAGGCGTAAATTTAAATTGAGAGGCAACAAAATCAATGGTTTTTATTTTTGTCGCATAAAGTTGAGGATTTTCCTTAAATAGCTTTGCACAATCAGCGCAACAAAAGCGATAGGTTTTCTCTTGGTACCGCACTACCTGCGTATTATTTTCATCGGACATGACTGAAAAAGGACAGCTATTTGCTTTATTCTCATCAGGCTTATTTTGAGAAATGAAAGAGGTATCCATCTGCCCCATCACATGATGATGACCCTGTGTAACATCAGTTTGCGCATAGAGTGGAAAAAAAATAATACACATTAACAAAATGAAAGGAAATTTATTCATATCAACGTACTCCCTGTGTTGCATACTTAGATAATATTACTACCTGAATCTGGATTTAAAAAGTTCTATTTCGATAATCTTATTTCAGCAATTCTTCTTTTTATTGCAATAAAATATTTAATTTTAATAAAAAAGAAATATACTTTAGGTTGGAAATACGGAGGCCGATTTTACTTTCTTATTTGACTCATCTGCTGAATTGCCTAGATTAGCTTCATAACAAGCGTCATCAAATAATTTTGCAATAATGGAATATGTACATGATCAAGAGATTATTTATTTTATTTTTCGTAGTCACAATAACCACATCAACCGAAGCGGCACATCGGACAGTCGACTTAACTATCACCAACCAGACCGTCAATTTCACGGGTAAACTCGATCAAGCGATTGCTGTCAATGGCCAAATTCCAGCACCCACCTTACATTTTACAGAAGGCGATCAAGTTACCATTCGTGTTTATAATCAATTACCTGTCGGCACAACCATTCATTGGCATGGTTTACTAGTGCCTTGGCAAATGGATGGCGTTGAAGGGGTTAGCCAACAGGCGATCCCGCCAAACGGCGTTTTCTCTTATCAGTTCACGCTGCATCAATCAGGCACTTATTGGTATCACGCTCATGCGGGATTTCAAGAACAACAAGGATTATATGGCGGCATGATTATCGATCCAATCCATCCACCACCTTATCGTTACGACAAAGATTTTGTCGTAGTTTTATCGGACTGGAGTAATACACCACCTGAGCAAATTTATGCGAATCTCAAAAAAGAAGGCGACTATTATGCGCCTCGTTTTCCGCTGCAACCTTCCCTCATAAAATTCATCCACGACTATCGACAAGCAACACCCATGCAGCGAAAACAGCTTGTCAGTGATTATCAAATGATGCAACAGATGCGCATGAATATTTATGATATCAGCGACGTTGCTTATGATGCTTTTTTACTGAATGGCAGAACGCCCAAAAAACCTTGGACAGCCGCTGTCTCTGTTGGAGACGTCGTACGGTTACGTTTTATTAATGCAGCAGGCAGCACGATTTTCAATGTCAAAATACCTCAGACAAAAATGAAAATTGTGCAATTGGATGGTAATAACATCAAACCAGATACGGTTAGTTATTTTACTATCGCGCCGGGTGAAACTTATGATGTGCTCGTTTCAATCACGCAGCCTGAACCCGCTATTATTTATGCAGAATCGCTGGATACTTCAGGATATGCTGTTGGTGCATTAATAACACGCTCTCTTCAGAAAATTAATTTCCAAAGCATTCAACCTTTCCCTGAACCTTCGCCAGCTATGCGTAACGTGACTACTGACATGGCAAGGACTGATACCGATCACAGGCACCACTCATCACAAGCCATGACTATGGCCGATCAACCTTCTGCTGTTTCGCCGACTTTAACTACTGGCACAACTTATCAACATTTCATGGCTGCGACTAAAACAAACGACCCCAATAAACTGATTGAAGCCATCATCCACATGGATTTATCGGGTTATATGGATCGTTATATTTGGTTTATCAATGGCGTACCCGAATACAAAGCCAAACCGATTTTAATTAAACCGAATAAACGCTATCGCATTATTTTTACGAATAATTCCATGATGCACCATCCCATGCACATTCATGGTCATTGGTTTATTTTGCGGAATGGTCGCGGCGCTTATGATCCACTCCTACACACAATTGATGTTCCACCCGGCGCAACGGTTATTACTGATATCGATGCAAACACCAGTGGGCAATGGTTTTTCCATTGTCATCAACTGTATCACATGGTGGCTGGTCTGGCGCGAGTCTTTCGATATACGACGTTAACTGATATCGCCGCCGGTAAAGCCAAACCAGAAAATACCGTTCATCAACTACCCTATGCAAATCAAGCCATTGTGCAAATCGATCGGCGACCCATTGATCCGATGTTGATTACCCATCCATCAGCACATCCGCCTGGCTTATATTTGGCGAATTTCTTTGATGCCAACGCAGACTTTTTTAGCAACCATCAAGAAATCACATATAAAGGATTATTCGGTAACGATTATCATAAGCTTGAGCTATATACAAACGATGCCGAAATCAATAAAGGGGTGATTGATCAAGCCGATCTCGATGTTTTTTATTGGCATTTAATCAGTCAATTTTGGGCCATCAAAGGCGGCGCCAATTATGTTTACCGCCCAGCCAAAACGCCTTATTTACAACCCGGCGCAGGTATTGAAGGGCTAACACCTTATTTCATCGATACCAATCTTCGCACTTATTATCATAGTGGCTCTGTTAAATTAGACCTTGAGCTTTCACGCGATACACAAATCACCCATTATTTTTTTGTTCGCGCTGGGATTCGAAGCATTTTGGCCAGTAAAACAGTTCCTCACGATGAGGTAGGCAGTGGACTGAATGAATTGCAGTTGACCTTACGCCCTTATTATCAACTCAACTCTTTTACCTCCGTGTATTTGCAATATCAACACACAAGCAATTACGGTACAACCCAACGATTATTACGTCAAAATAATGAGTCGACGAATGAAAATAATTATAGCCTCGGGGTATCGCTACTTTTTTAAAATCAAAAAAAAGTAACGATGACTTATTCATTCATCGATTTACTAAAAGTACCTCTATTTGAATATCATTTAATCCGAATTCGCGTTTTTAGGGCTTGCGGCGCTACCCGCCAAAATACCTCCATCAACATGGAGCTCACTACCGGTCATATATTTTGACTCTTCCGAAGCCAGATATAACGCCGCATAAGCCACATCCAATGGTTCCCCCATTTTACCCATGGGAATACTTTTTTCGATCTGCGCAATCATTTCTTTTCGCTTTTTACCTTTTCCGAACATAGCATCCCAGAGAGGCGTTAAAATAGCGGCGGGATGGATAGAGTTGCAACGAATAGGATAATTTTCTTCTGCGCAATATAATGCGACAGTCTTTGTATGATTCCTCACCGCAGCTTTACTCGACGCATAAGCGCTCGCCCGCGGAATCCCAACAATCCCCGATCGCGAAGAAATATTAATAATTGAGCCGCCGTTTTTCTTCATTAAAGAAATAGCGTATTTACAGCCTAAAATGGTTCCCCTTAAATTAACATCATGGACATCTTGCCAAGCATCCAGCGATAAATATTCGGGATCATGGGCAAAACCAGAAACTTCAAGACCGGTCACACCAGCATTATTAACCAACACATCAAGGTGCCGATATTTTTTCTTAATAAAATCCATGATCGTCTGCCAATCCTTTTCATGGCGTACATCGAGATGATGATAAATTGCTTTTTCACCTATGTTTTCCACAACAATTTGTCCTTGGCGATCTAAAATATCGGTCACGATTACGATGGCACCTTCCTGTGCAAATAATTTAGCCGTTGCTTCGCCAATACCTCGCGCCGCTCCTGTAATCAAAGCAGTTTTATTTTTTAATCTGCGCATGTAATTTCCAACTCTTTAGCTCAATATCGCGAATGTATAACTTGAAAAGAAACATTAATTAAGTTCTTTTGACTATCTTCAATTCTCTTGAGCGATATGTTTTAACGTCTCTTGAAACATACTATTCACATATTCCCTGTGCGCCTTTGGCGATGCCCAAGGTTCATGCAGCTTGGACAATAAGTCTGGATTAATCACATCCCGCTCAACCAGTTGTTCTCCAGCTAACTGTAAATTTTTGGCATAAATAGCCACTTGATCTTGCCTGTTTTTGTCACGCAACAATTCAGAAGCTGGCTTTAATATTTCGCCTAGGTAACGACCCCCTGACGCCTCGGCATAATGTTTAAACGTATGAACAAGCGGTTCAAAATGCTTCATCTCTGGAAAAGCCGCACTAGAAACTAAAAATATTTTTTTCGGTTTATTATTTTTATCCCGTTTAGGGTGGGCAGTTAAGTTAGAATCATTTTTATTTTCAACAAAAAATGGCGAGGCCAACGGCAAGGTGCGGTCTAGAAAATTTTTCATCAATCCTGTCATCGAAAAAACGTATAATGGCGTTGCATAAATGATTAAATCGGCCTTTTTTATTTTAAGCAATAATGTTCGCATGTCATCATCATAGATACATTTTCCTGGTGTTTTAAACCAACACGAAACACAACCATGACAAGGTCGAATATTCAATTGATTTAAATAGATTGTTTCTACTGTGTTATCGGCTTTTCGCATACCCATTAATAGATTTTGTAACATAAAATCTGTATGGCCGATTTTACCGTGTGGAGAACTGTTGATGGCTAATATATTCATATAAATTTCCTCTGGTTTTTATTGATGTTGGTGCTTTTTTTGAATTCGTTTTTGATACCATTTAGGAAACCACACGGTAAAAAATATAGCGCCTAAAGTAGAAGCATTAGATAATGTGGCTAAAATCGAATGGGGGTAAGGATAAACATTGCGCAGAATATTCAGAATCAAATTAAATAAAAATGACATCCCCCACACAAAAGTTAATACTTGATTGACAAAAATAAAAACCGGGTTTTGCCATTTATCCTTTGCAACTTCAAGACGTGCATATTGCAACGTAAATGGCTTCCCCACCGCAAGTGAACCTAACGCTAGAGTAGCTAACACACTGTTTACCAAAATAGACATATACACCGCTAAAATTTTCAAATCAAATACCACGATACCAAAAAAGATAAAAGTAAAAAATAGCAGAGTACACCAAGGTAGGATAAAACCTCTTTTTAAATCTCGATACCCCGTTATGATACTCAAGAGCAGTAATGCCGTGATCGCAACTTTCAACTGAGCTACAGTATGAAGTGGTAATAAATAAAACAAAATCCAAGGCAAAAAGCTCAGTAATAACTTAATAAACACTTTCATGAGATCAATCTCCTTTTTTATTATTAAAAGTTGTGAGCAAGTGAAGCACATCCTCGCACCATTTCAAGCCTGTTTCGCAATAAGCTATGCCCGCTTTAAGCGTTAAAAATCGATATAATTCAGCCGATGTCAATTTGCTAGAAGCAGCCTTTTTTGCTAACGTTGACGAACGATATTTATTGAGCGTGAGTTCTGTTTTCTGATGAAATTGCTTAAGGTGATTGATCGTTACTGTAGGAACGGCATTCCAACCAAAAAAAACTTTCAACAATAATTCATTGCGCTTTTGTGATGGCTCAGGGTATTTCATCAACCAAGCTTGCAGCACTTTTCGCCCAGAGGCTGTAATGGCATAAATCTTTTTTGGTTTGCTCGTTTCTGTATTGGCCATCTTTAAGCTGACCAATTTTTCTTGCAGTAATTGTTTTAAAATAGGGTAAATCGAAGCGTCGCCCTCTTTCCAAAAATGCTCGGTCGATTGCTCCATCCGTATTTTTATATCATAACCACTAGCGGGACCCATCGACAGAAAACCTAGCAAGGCGTAACGAGTTTTGTTTAATCTCGCCATAAAGCCGTTTTTCCTTCTATCATCATTTAAATACAGTTAAATAATATATCATAATGATGTATTTGTCAAACAGCTTAAGAAAAATTGTGATTCTTTCCTGTAATTGCAGACGCGAGTTTACTTATAATCTTCCCGCCGTCGATTCAAATGAACTATGATTAAACCAAAGACCTCATCAATCTCTAGGTCGGATCGATCAGCTCGATATCCAAACCGTAAAGCAATGAAACCGCTTCCGGCAGTATAAACTTTGCCTTAGTTATATTGCTTGTTAATAAATCGATACGGTAATTATCAGCAAAAGTAAAATCCGCTTCCGTTAAATTTGAATTGATAAACAAACTTTCACTAAAATCCGAATGAGTTAAGTTTGCTTTGGTTAAGTTCGCTTCCCGAAAATCGACATTATGAACTCGACATTCGATTATACTGATTTCTTGTAAATACAGTCCAAAAAAAGTCGAATGACTCATATCGCATTTATCGAAATAAATTGAACTGATTAAGCTTATTCTTGGCCATACAGCTTCCGTCCAATTAATACCCGTTACTTTTGAATTAATAAATGTAACGTTACTAAACGAGCAACCTTTAACTTTAATCAAACCAAGATTACATCCTTCAAATCGGCAATCGCAAAGTCGACATTGCTGAAAATCCACCTCATTAAATTTACAATTAATGAATCTACAGTTTTCAAAAATTTTTGTACTAATGGTTTCTTGCGATAAATCTAACGCTTCAAAAATCCTATCGAAATATTCTTTGTGCTTACCATTTTCTGCACATAATTCATCTATCATCTTATCAGCCTATCAGCCTATCAGCCTATCAGCCTATTTCAATAATTTATGAACTTATGAACGAAGCCAGCTCGGAACATAGCATTAAACCAGAAACGAAACGCTAACTCAGCAAGCTTTTTAATTGGTTGATATTTTCCATCAGATATTCAGGCTTAGCAAGCTTAAGCCTATTGATAGAGTTAAATCCCCAAGAAACGGCAATAGCCTGTATTTTATTTGCTTGTGCCGCCTCAATATCTCTGACCTCATCGCCTATATAATACGTATTATTTTGATTAAATCCTCTCTGCGCAATTATTTTTTTAAGCTGTCGTTTTTTACCAAACAAAGCAGTCCCACTATGAATAAAATCAAACAACTCATAAAGATTATTTTTCCTTAATAATCTCTCTATCGTCTGATGTGAATTACTACTCATAATACCTATCACATGCCGATTTTCTTTTAGCGCATTTAGTATAGATCGCCATTCCGGAAAAATTTTGACTTCATCAACTCTTGCATTTCCCAGTTTTCGAAGTTTTCGAACAAATGCGGCGGTCCTCCAAAATGGCATCTGAATATATTTGAGCGCTTCACGAATATTCATTTCTTTTAAGTGTAATATTTCAGTACGACTAAGTTGCTTACACCGAAGATATTCAGCGTGCTTTAAAATAACATCGCACGCAACAGGAAAACTGTCCGCGATGGTACCATCAAAATCAAAGATATAATTTGCCACACTTGCCCCCTATCTTTTTAAATTCTATTTTTGATAAAAAAACAACGCACTTCTTTACAAGGATTGACCACCTCACATCCATTAGCAGCTGCAAAAAATTTCAATTTCTCTGTAAAAGTTTCTTTAAAAATGTCTGTTTTTTGAAAACCTCGCTCTGTATGAAAACTGTGAATATCAAGCGTTTTATGCGCACGATCGGCTTTGGCATCTATCCTTGCCACAAACGCATCTTCATATAATACGGGCAAGCAAAAATAACCATATTGTCTTTTTGCGGCAGGCAAATAGCATTCAAGCATGTAGCTAAAATCAAATAATTGTTGTAATCGTTTCCGCTGAATCACTAAATTATCGAACGGCGATAAAATGTGTAGGCGATCATCCCGTTGTTTTGCGTTCATATTTAATATCGACTCACATTGATCGACCAATCCATAATAAACTAATCCATTTCCTTGGCTCACACGAATTTCTTCAATAACACCCTCTTTCAATAAACGTTTGATATTTTTTGCAATGCTCGCTTTGGCTTGACCTTGTAGATAGCCGATTTCCGTGGCCATTACTATCCCATTGGCAGCAATCGCGCTCAAAATTAAATATTCGCCGTATTCATCTTCTGAAGGAATGGTCAAATCAATATTCGGAGGCAACACTCTTTCTGGTAAATCATATACTTTCTGAAAATTATTGCGTTCGGCAACCATTAATTTACCTGCCATAAATAACTGCTCTAATGCGCGTTTAGCGGGTTTCCACTCATACCAAGCTGTTGTTTTTTTGCGTGTCTGCTCAAAATCCTTTGATTGCAAAGGGCCTTCGGCTTTAATTCGATCAAGCACAAATCGCTCGATTTTTTTATCTTGCTTAAACCAATGAGCCTTACCGGTCGCATAGAGCACTTTACGTGGTAGTGAATAGCGATAATGATTCATCGGTAAATAAGAAGCAGCATGATGCCAATATTCAAAAATCTTTTTCTCCTTTAGGCATTGATCTAAAAAATCGGGTTTATAATCTGATAGACGTGACCATAACGTGTGATGATGTGCACGCATAACTACAGAGAGCGTATCAATCTGCACATAACCAAGATGTTCAATTAAGGAAAGCACACCCGGTTTTCCTTTTCGTGAAAATCCAGACAACTTTTGGCTTGTGATGATAATACGTCGCGCCTCTGACAATGATAGATTCATTTTAACCGCCCTCTTCCCTGATCTTATTTCCCAGTCCGCTGATAGAAATAAAGCCAATCATAAAAGACCGCCCTTTTTACTCGATAATTTCAGGTCTAAAAAACAATAACTCTCATGTTTCATGATTAACCCTTTTTCTAAAAGCAAGGGTTGTTTAAAAATTGGTCCGTCGAAAACAACAGTATGATATTCTCCATTTTCCCCACAAGGATCAACGTTTATCGCTTCCAATTCTTTGCAGAGCATTTCATCAATCACACGGCCCAAATATTTTTCTGGATTCAGTTGAGCGGTATTCACCGAGATGATTATTGCTTTAAAGCCAACCTCTAAAAACGTTTTTAGTACGTATTTGCGCTCCATTTGCCAAAGCGGCAAATAAGCTTTCATCTCACATTCTGCACATACCTCCTTTTCCCATTGTCGGTGCGCTTCGATATCCATATCGCCAAAAACGCCCCGCGTAATCGAAGGGTCTTGCTTTTTTAAAGCGCGAATACCAGAGACAAAATGATCACGATATTGATCCCAAGCGGTATTCACTGTTACTAATGGAATACCCAAAGATAACGCCTGCGCCTGAAGGATATCCATTGATAAGCCATGAGATCGAGATCGCCCACCTTCCTCGATGCAGGCGGTGAATAAAACCTTTGGAAGGTCGGCGAGTGAGATGGCTTTATACAATGACAAACAAGAATCTTTCCCACCACTCCAAGAACAAAAAAAATTCATAGCAATTTACTCATTCAATAAAAGATCAGCAAATACAAATCCATCTCGTTTTACCGTTTCACCTACCAATACCGGGATGGGACTCGCAAATAAAGGCGCATCATAGATGAAGCTGTGAAACTCGCCATTTTCACCGCAAGGATCAATATCGCTCGGCAAATCTTGTATAAAATCTTTATCGAATACTCGGCCTACAAATGAATCATTTATTTTTTTGGAATCAACACAGGTAATGATCGCTTTAAATCCCTGATCAATCATTTCATGCGCTAACGATTTTGTTTTTTGCTGCCATAGCGGGAATAAAGGCTGTATCGAAATCGATGAAAGTTTAGTTTCGCGATAACGGCGAATGTCTTCGAGAAAAAGATCCCCAAAAGCAATGTGAGAAATATGCGCAGACACGACTCGCGTGACTAAAAAATCCTTCATCAAGGATTCATATCCCTCATTTGAACAAGGGTACGGTATTTCTAAAATAAACAAAGACAAATTCATTCGTTTCGCCTGTGCTTCGAGTAATTTTCGTCGCACACCATGAATGCTCGTACGATCGAAAGAGGCGGTTAGCGTGGTGAATAAACCCACAACATCAAATTCATTTTTCAATTGTTTTAATTGATGCAGCGCATAAGCGCTATCTTTGCCTGTACTCCAGCTCATTAGGGCTTTATTCATGTTTTAGATAATCACTTCTTAAAAAGATAATAACACTGCAATGTATTTTTATTGATTGTACACGATTAAAAAGTGTTAAACTAAAATAGTTTATTTTTTATCGAGAATTACTGATGCGACCAACCATCATCGTTAAAAACTGGAATGATACACTGGCAAAATCAGCGCTACGGCTTTTAAAGCAACGCCCTGAAACTTCTTTGTCGTTATTGTCTCATTTGAAATTACATGGGCCTTATCGCACACAAGACGAATTATCTGGAGATTACCAATGCCTCGTGCACGGTGGTAACGTGATTGCCGTTTTTATGATCAATGGTTTTGGGCGATTATTTTTACAAACGGATCGCGCCATGGATTATTCTGAAATAATTCTACAGGTCATTTCATCCGAAATAAAAACATTAACCGGCTTCGTCGGCGATTGGGAATTAACACAATTTTTTTCAAGTACTTTGCAACTACATTTTCCCACCTTTCAGCCAACGGTTTGCAAAAAAGAAATTTTATATCGTTATGATTTAAATCAGTTAACACCTGAAGCGGATAATCCGCAGGTGAGATTTTTAAATACTGATGATTATCCTGCGTGGCATCAGTTAAACCTCGCGTTTTGCCAAGAATTAAATTCCGCCGTATTTCATTTTGATTCACAAAGAGAAACGCGATACCAACAAGAAGCGAATCGTCGTCATTGGTGGGGATTATTTCTCGATCAACGACTCGTAGCCATTTCAACTTATCTTGCTCAATTTGAAAATTATGCTCAAATCGGCGGCGTTTTCACTGATCCGTCCGTACGCAATCAAGGCTTAGCCAAACAACTGATGAAAAAAATCATGCAGGATAGTAAAAACAAACATGGCATTGATCATCTAACTTTATTCACTCATGAAACAAATCATGTCGCACAAAAAGTGTATGAAACGCTGGGATTTAAACGCATCGGATATTTTGATTTAACACTTTGCAAATTCTGAATGATGAAATTTCCCGAAACGGGGATTTACCAACAGCTATTCTCTCGTGCCAAAAATCGCCGTTCCCAATCGAATGATCGTCGCACCTTCGGCAATCGCTGCTTCGAAATCATCGGACATACCCATACTCAACGTATCCAATGCAAATCCCTTTTGATTTAATTGCTCGAATAACACACGCACTTTCCGAAACGATTCACGCCGTTTTTCCAAGGTATTTTTCGGCGCAGGAATTGCCATGAGTCCTCGCAATTTTAAATTGGGCATGCCCACAATTTTTTGCGCTAATAAAATAACATCCGCTGGTGCAACGCCCGATTTCGTTTCTTCTTCATCGATATTGACTTGAATGCAAACATTGACCGGCGGCAAAAAAGGGGACCGTTGCGCTTGCAAACGCTCGGCAATTTTCAATCGATCAACGCTATGCACCCACTGAAATAATTCGGCAATCCATTTGGTTTTATTCGATTGAATAGGTCCGATAAAATGCCAGGAAATGGGATAAAATTTTAACGCATGAATTTTATCGATCGCTTCTTGCACGTAACTTTCGCCAAAATCGTGCTGCCCCGCCTCAAACGCCTCAATAATTCGATCAACCGGTTGTGTTTTTGAAACAGCCAATAAAGAAACCGCCTCTGCCGACCGATAATATCGCTCGGCAAACTGGGCGATTCGTTGGCGTATTGATAACAAATAATCTGCAATCATAATAGCATAAAAAAATATTGAATTTTTGATTTGACTACACTATCATACAAATTCCATCCGCTCAATTGTGCTATGAAATTCAAATTTCCTACCGAAAGAAAAAACTTTTACTTGTCGGCTATGCATATTGAAAAACGATGGGTTCAGTCCAGTTCAAGTTCAGTTCATATAATTGTAGTGTAACTATTTACCACGATCTTGATGATACGAGACGTTCGGATTTTGGATGATTTTTCATCAAAAAACACCAAAATATGGGCGTTCCTTAAAAAGCACCGAATAGTTACATTATAGTAAAAACAGCTCAGGCATTTCGTGCTAATCCAGCAATAGGCGGAAAAATATTTTTTTCTACCGCGCAATACCTGTTTAAATCAAATAATGTTTTAACACGGAGATTTGTATGATTCATTCTTTATTTATTGGCAATTTACCTTTTGCATTCAAAGAAGAAGATTTGAAAAACCTTTTTCGATCGTTTGGCGAAATTTCGGAAACGAAAATTATTTATGATCGCAACACACAACGATCTCGCGGTTTTGGATTTATTGCTTTTACACGAGAAGCGGATGCCAATCGTGCGATTTCAGAAATGAATAAAAAAAACATTCTTGGCCGAATGATCGACGTGCACTATTCAAATAAAAATAAAATGCCCCTGAAGCGTAATTTACCTCATGACAACATTCGAAGAAATGCTCAGGTGTGATGAGTTGTCATTACACGTCTCGCAAATAGGTTCTCCGAGTTAGCACAATAAGCTATCAGCTTATTAGATGCGTGGAAACAACCTTAACCTGCATAACTCGGATCCAGCGCCAAATGTGCTCGAGGACCTAAAAAAACGAGCACGTGTTGGCCTTTTTGGAAAATGGGCGGCGTTGCCTGAATAACGGACACATAGGATTTATTTCGCAGCCGAACGACATATTCAATCGCTTGCGCTTCGGACAATTTTTTCTCAGCGAAGGAGCCTACCGCACCCCCCACAACAGCGCCACCTACCGCGCCGATGACATTCGTTGCGGTATTACTACCAATCATCGACCCTGCCGCGCCGCCGGCTACTGCGCCTGCTAAGGTGCCCACGCCCGAAGAACGATCGACGGAGACTGGTTTGAGCGAGGTGACCGTTCCTTTAAGTACTTGTTGTGCACTGCCGATTTCACTGGCGGAATATTGATCAGAAGAAATGTTTTGAGCACATCCAGCAATCAAAATAGATAAACACAAAAACGCGATTAATTGAATACGCATGATGGAAATCTCCCTTTCGCTGATTTGAATTCCATTTGATTGTAATGTGCAAATCACACACAAAGCAAGCGGATTTTACTGCCAGACTACCCTATGAAAATTAATATTGACCTCTAAAAAATATAAAAATTTCGGCTGGTTGTGGAAAATTTTCCACTTCGCTGTTCTGTATCATTGCCTTTCTTTTGAAATCACTGCATAATTCAGCGCTTTGTGAGTCAGTGAAGATAGAGTTACCTCAAAAACCCTTCTTCGAGAAAAACGAGTTTTAACAATGAACGTGGAGAAACACTACTGTGGCTAATACCAAGCAAGCAAAGAAACGCGCACGTCAAGCGGAAGTGCGCCGTCAACATAATGCCAGTTTGCGATCAACGCTCCGAACGCATCTGAAAAAAGTGCGTGCGGCGCTTGAAGCAAAAAACCCTGAATTGGCCAAAGAAGCCTTCAAATCCGCTGTGCCAATCATTGATCGCATGGCGCAAAAACGCATTATTCATAAGAATACGGCGGCACGTCATAAAAGTCGTCTGAATAAACATGTGAAAAATCTTGTCTTAGGACAGCCTTCTGCTGCAGTGTAATACTACTCTGCTCGATCTATTATCCTGCGCCCCGCGACTTGATCGCGGGACACGGGAATCAGTGAATCCCAATTTTAAGCCGCTACTTCTTTTCCGTGATAGATATTTCTTGAAGATGTTTCATCACTGCATAAATAAGCGGCTCTGTGCTTTCTCGATCATACGCCGAAATGCAAAACACAGGCCCCTTCCATCGTAAACGCCGAATAATTTCTTTGCGACGTTTCTCCAAGTCTTCTTCAGTCAGTAAATCCATTTTGTTAAGCACAAGCCATCGTGGTTTTTCGAGCATTTCCGGATTAAACTTTTTGAGTTCTTGGACGATCGCTCTGACCGCAACAACAGGGTCTGAACCATCCAACGGAGCCATGTCGACGATATGCAACAATAATTTATTTCTTGAAACATGTTTTAAAAATTGAATGCCGAGCCCTGCGCCCTCGGCCGCTCCTTCGATCAACCCCGGTAAATCAGCAACCACAAAACTACGTTCAGAATCTACACGCACAACCCCTAAATGCGGATGTAATGTTGTAAATGGATAATCCGCAATTTTTGGTCGCGCGGCAGAAATCGCGCTAATAAGCGTGGACTTTCCGGCATTCGGCAATCCTAATAACCCAACATCTGCCAATACTTTTAATTCCAAATGTAATTCACGTCTTTCGCCAGGCTTGCCTTTAGTGGTTTGCCTGGGCGAGCGATTGACGCTGCTTTTAAAACGGGTATTACCTAACCCATGGAATCCCCCTTCTGCCACTTTAAGCGGTTTACCATCAATCGTGATATCCCCTAATAATTCTTCTGTTTCTGCATCGTAAACTAATGTCCCCAGCGGCACATTCACATAAAGATCTTTGCCGCTTTTTCCCGTACAGTTATTGCCATGGCCGGATTCACCATTTTGTGCTTTAAATACCCGTTGATGGCGAAATTCGATGAGCGTATTAAGATCGTGATCCCCTACTAAATAAACACTGCCCCCATCGCCTCCATCGCCTCCATCTGGTCCACCCAATGGAACAAATTTTTCACGACGAAAACTCAAGCAACCATTACCGCCATTACCAGCAACAACCTGAATTTTTGCTTCATCTACAAATTTCATAATAAACTTCACTCTTCAACCTAAAACTATCGATACAGTATACCGGTTTTTTAATAAGAAAGGTAACTCCCAGCTGAGTAATAAAAAAATACAAATAGGGGGTATAATTCATTCGTAATTATTCATCGCGATCGTGATGACGCAAGAACGTTCAGATTTTGCCGGCCGATCAACGTCACACATTTTCGTCACAACAAAAACATCGCGTAAACTGGCAGATCGATTCTACAGAATCACTGCCCGACTTGAGTCAGCATTTGCAATTTGGTCGCTGCTGTCTTTGCCGCTGGATCATTCGGATATTGTTTTACCAATTTCTGCCACCAGTCTTTTGCTTGCGCTGTTTTTGATTGATCATCAGCCATATTGCCTAATTTTAACATCGCACCCGGTGTTTTATCCGACTGAGGATAGTTCGTCACCAATAACGTATATTCCTTGACTGCCTTATCATTAGCGCCAGAAATCACATACATCTCACCTAACCAATAATGGGCGTTAGCCACATATTGCCCGCTAGGATATTTTTCTACATAAGCATTAAGCGATTGAATCGCATCGCTGTATTTTTTCGTTTTGATCGAATCAAAAGCACTCTGGTACATTTTTGTTTCAACGTCAGATATCATTTGTTGCGCATTCGGTGTCGTCGATTTACTATCCACTGATGATGACCCTGCAGCAGCAACTGGCTTCGATAGTGCATCACCATTGATTGGCGCTGGTGCAGCCGCTCCTACGACCCCCGCATTGGCAACGGTTGCATCTACGGCTGAAGTTGATGGCAAAACCGATGAGGCTGCCGAGCCTGTAGGGTTATTTGATAAAGAAGTTCCACCTAAACGACTATTCAAATCAGCGTATTGACTCGTCAGTTGATTTTGCAATTGATCAATTTTATGTCCCTGCATTTCAATAATACCGCGCAAATCCTGCACTTGTTGTTGTAATTGTTGAATCTGATCAGGTAAGTTTAATTGCTGAATATAAGCCACTTGTTGCGAGACTTGATCCAGAGTCGCCGCTTTATCTGGCGGTACATTGGCATTACTGGCTGTCACAACTTGCTGAACAGGTACTGCGGCTGAAATAGACGCAGAAGGTGAGGTCGTCGTTTGCACCGTCGGCTGAGCAGCCGTTGACACACTATTTAATACAACGCCATCCGGTGAAGCGTCAACCACTGGCACAGGATCTGCCCATGTCATGATGGGCAATATCAACAATAAACCCAAACAACCATAATGCAATTTATGCATACTTCTTCTCCTTATTTCTATTCCCATGCGCTATGTAACTACTCAACACACTCGAAGGAACGTTCATATTTTGGCCATTTTTGACGAGAAATCATCCAAAATCTGAACGTTCTCGCATCATCTCGATCGCGGTGAATAGTTACATTATTTCGCGGTATACAATAAATCGACACGACGATTTTTTTGATAATCCGCTTCTGTATCACCTAAAGCAATCGGCTTTTCTGCACCAAAGCTCACTGTTTTAACTTGGCTGGTCGAAACACCCGCCATACGAATAATATTTGCCACGGCATCGGCACGTCGTTGACCTAATGCCATATTGTATTCGCGGCTACCCCGAATATCAGCATTCCCTTCTAATAAAATTTTTGCCGATTTATGGTCTAACAAATATTGCGCATGCGCTTTGATTGCGGGCAAATCTTGGGGATTGACTTCATTACTGTTAAACGCAAAATAATAACTACGTGTTGCCAATAATCCGTCATGCGGGCCCACATCAGAATCCAGCAAATAATAATCGCTATCAACCCCTTTGGCTTTGGCTTGATTATCTAATAATTGGTTCGCATCGGTAATGTCAGCGGGTGAACCCGTGCGAGATGCACAGGCGGCAAGCGATAATACAGTGACACTCACTAATAATAATTTCGATAAATTTCTCATCTCTTCTTCTCCTTTGGTTGCATTAAAAAATCAATTTTTACGGAGGTAAAATAGTAAGCTTTCTAGGACGCAGAAACAAGAGAACTCTACAGGGTCTGCGCATGAAAAACTTTATTGACAAAATTTGGCATAATTCCGTCATTCCGCAATTTGTATAGAATGCAAATGCTTTTCGTGCGTAGGCCCTACGAGGCGTAACCCAAGTTTTTTTTGGATTGCTTCGTTACTCACACGCTTCTCGCAATGACAGCAGGCAGTCTTCTCAATTCTCTCTTCACGATGCAAACGGCCCCCACGCTGGCTCGCGCGCATCACCATTATTTTCGGGAAATGTGAGGCGAATGCGTCCATCAGTCGAAACAAAATTTAATCGCGTACGTCGACCGCTTTGTGTGGCGTAAATCACCATCTTCCCATTAGGCGCTAAGCTCGGTGCTTGATCGGAACTTGCATGCGTTAAAATTGTCACGGCACTGTTCGATAAATCTTGCATCGCGACATTATATTGCCCATTTTGGCGATGCAGAAAAACAATATGCTGACCGTCCAATGAAAAAGATGCCGTCGTATTGTAATCACCGACAAAAGTTACACGTTTGATTGACCCTGAGTTTATATCCAATTGATAAATTTGCGGCGATCCGCCTCGATCAGAAGTAAATAATAATGATTTACCATCCGGCGAAAAAGAGGGTTCTGTATCAATCGAAAATCCTTGTGTTAATTGATGCGGTGAACCAAAACCACTGGTGCCAATCGTGAAAATATTCGTCCCTGCGCCACGCGTTAACACGATTGCCAATTGGCTGCCATCCGGTGACCAAGCTGGTGCGCCATTGATGCCTGCATATTCTGTTAATAAAGTTCGATGACCGCTATCCACATCGGAAATATAAATTGCGGCCTGCCTATTTTCCAAAGAAACATACGCGATTTTTTTACCGTCAAATGACCAGGCTGGCGATAAAATAGGCTGATTTGTTGTTAATAAAGCATGCGCATTTTGCCCATCGACATCCGCGACCATTAAACTATATTGCATGAAGGATCCTTTCACCGGCTGTACCAATACATAGGCGATTTTCGTCGAGAAAACACCTTTAGTCCCCGTGATTTTTTCATAGATTAAATCGGCAATGCGATGACCTAAGGTACGCAACCCATTATCGCGTGCAGAAAAATTTTCGCTCAATAACACGGCATCATTACTATGACCCGCTTGCGCTGCCTTATAAATATCGAGCAAAGAAAAATTAACCTGATTCATGCTACCGCTATGATTTATTGTCCCCACCGTCACATAATCCGTTTTTGATTGTTGCCAATCTGCGACATGAATGTCATTGACCGATGCAGGCGGTGAACTCACATTAGATGTATCGACAATTTTAAATTCCCCACTATTTTTCAAATCATTCGAAATCACTTGCGCCAAATCCATTGATGGCTGTGAACCTATGATTTGCAAAGGCATAATGGCAATCGGCACTGCGCTATCAACCCCTTTTGTTAACTCTAATTCTAGCGTCGCATAAGAAGTCGACACCGTGGATAAACCAACCAACAATCCGGCCGCCATTTTAAATACATTTCGCATTATTTTTCTCCATTCATTTTGCTAACTCTGCCAAATGTGTACAGTATAACGAAAAGAATCCTCTATCTCAAAACCTGTTTGCGAGCAGTATAACTATTCCCCGCCGAAAAACGTATAGCACCATTTTTATCAACAACCAGCCTGCGCATTAGTGCGGGATCGCGATTCTTTGCATAATAAAGAAAGGTACCATTCAAATAATTCGTAAACCCCATCGATGTGAATTGAACATAATTTTTACTCCTAAAGTTACGCCAGGTGATCGTGCTCCCAATCAAAGGCAGCGAAACCACTTGTAAAATCCGACTATCCGCGTGCACCATACCATCCTTCATACGATCAATAAAAACCAACCAGCCTTTTGACCAATCCGATCCACACCCAGCATGTGATGAATTAATCGGGCAAACAGATACATCGATGTCATATCGCACGGCCTCGACGCGCGCAAACACCAAGGTACGATATAATCTCATAATTTCACGATCCGCAGTAATCGACGACATGAATATTCTGTATGATACAAAACCCATCGCCGAAAATAGACCGATCAAGCTTATCACGATAAGCGTTTCGATGAGTGTATAAGCTCGAGATTGCTTAAACTTTAAAAACAACATAAATTCTCCTATACTGTCGTGGTTTTCTTAAAAACGTGAATTCTTTATTTTTGGGTAACTATTCCGTACTTTTTAAGGAACGTTCTTCCGAACGTGCTGGGTAGTGGCATTTTATTCATAGGGGATCAGCATGAGTGCTTTACGTATCGCTCTCGCACAACTCAACTTCACGGTTGGCGATGTGAGCCATAATGCGGAAAAAATGGTGGCCACGACAAAATGCGCTATCGAAAATAAGGCGGATTTAATTGTATTTTCTGAATTAGCGTTAACAGGGTATCCAATCGAAGATCTCTTGTTTCGTGGCAAACTGCATACACAAATTCAACAAGCGATTGAATCAATATTACCCCATTCTCAAGCCATTGATATGCTATTGGGTTTACCCATCAAAACCGACGCGGGTTATCACAATGCAGCGATATGGTTGCGAAAAGGAAAGCGATTGGCAACATTTTATAAGCAAAAACTCCCCAATTACAGTGTTTTTGATGAATGGCGTTATTTTCTTCCTCGAACAGAAATCACTTCGATCGACCTAAAAGGTCAACGTTTTGGCGTTCTCATTTGTGAAGACCTGTGGCATAAAGAGCCTATTCAACAATTGGTTCAGGCGGGTGCGCAATCGATCTTATGTTTAAACGCATCGCCTTATTCATATCTAAAATCAAATTTACGCGCCCAAATATTGAAAACACGCACTGAAGAAGCGCACGTCCCCATTTTTTACGTTAATCAAATTGGGGGACAAGATGAACTGGTTTTTGACGGCGATACGCAAGTAATTGACGCACAAGGAAATATCTGTGCACAAGCCGGATGGTTCGAGGAAAAACTCCTGATAACTGACCTATCCGAAAAAGGCGAAATCGTTAAGCAATCACTCATAACACCCTTACCAAAACTTGAATCTATTTATAATGCTTTGGTATTAGGAACACGGGATTATGTATTGAAAAATCATTTTTCCGGCGTACTCCTCGGCCTTTCCGGCGGCATCGATTCGGCTTTAGTGTTAGCGATTGCCGTTGACGCCTTAGGCCCGGATCGCGTCACTGCGATCTTGATGCCATCACAATATACGGCATCCATGAGCAATGAAGAGGCGATCGCTGAAGCAAAAACACTCAGCGTTCGTTATCATACGATTCCGATCAACACAGTATATGATGCTTTCATCCGTCAATTAAAGCCTGTTTTTAAAGAAACCAAACCAGATGTCACTGAAGAAAATTTACAAGCACGCATTCGAGGGACATTACTCATGGCATTGTCGAATAAAATGGGCGCATTAGTTTTATCAACCAGCAATAAAAGTGAGGCGGCTGTCGGTTATTCAACGCTTTACGGCGACATGGCCGGTGGTTTTTGCCCTATTAAAGATGTCTATAAAACAATCGTTTATCAACTGGCCCATTATCGAAATCAACGATCGCCTATCATCCCAATGCGCGTTATCGAACGCCCACCTTCGGCCGAACTAGCACCGAATCAAAAAGATGAAGATACATTACCGCCTTATCCTATCCTCGATCAAATTTTAGAACAATTCGTTGATCAGGAAAAAACCGTTCGTGAAATTATCGACGCGGGTTTTGACCGAGACGTTGTTTGCAAAGTAGCCAAAATGATCCAGCGCAATGAATATAAACGATGGCAAGCCGCGCCGGGTATTCGTATTACCGAAAAAGCCTTTGGAAAAGATTGGCGCTATCCGGTTACATCTGCATTTGAGGAATCGGAATTAACAATTGAAGATTAAAAGAGCGATTAGAGTTTAGCGACTTCCTATCTTTTTTGACTCTGGATTCTTCGGCGTTTGCGTTTTTTCGCAATGATAATTGACTAACCTCTTTCTACATCCTCATACGCATCAGAGTCGGGAAAATTGAGCTTTAGTGTTTTCAACGTCTCCTGTGCTTCTTGATGAAAATCTAAGGCACGATACCCTTTCACCATCAAGGCTAGCGCATCAGGCACCGCCGGTGTTTCTTGATAATGCTGAACAACCTCACTCGCTCGATTGATAGCCGCGACATAGGCTTTTCGATCAAAATAAAATTGAGCCACTTGTAATTGATGTTGTGCAAAAATATTACGAATATAAATCATACGCTGTTTGGCATCAGCGGCATAAGGGCTCTCCGGGAAAAATTGCAGCAATTGATTGAAATCCAAATAAGCACTATGCAATCCTGTCAAATCGCGTTTAGAAAAATCAATATGCAAATACCGTTCAATCACCCCATGGTTCTCTTCAAACTCAATGACCCCCCGCATATAATACGCATAATCCGTATGCGGCCCTCGTGGATATAGGCGGATATATTGATCTGCCGCCGCTAAGGCTGAAGGATAATCATTTTGCTGATAGTACGTATAAATCATATCCAGCTGACTTTGCTGTGTGTGCGCACTGAAAGGATACCGCGCATCCAATGCCTCAAAATGTTTAATGGCTTTATCATACTGGCCTTTAAGCATCGCATTCTCGCCATCTTTAAAGATTTGCTCCGCTGTTTGATCTTTGTATAATTGCGCAGGGTCTGTTTCGCTGGCACAAGCACAAAGCAACAAACAAATCATGCCCACGAGAATAAGCCGAGTATATTTCATTGTAATAAAATGCTTCTCAATAGAATTAAAGTCGTTCATTATAGCGAGTAATGGATTTGAAATTCAACATTAAATTAAATTGTCATCCGCAAGCCGGGGCGCATTTGATTTTGGGGCTATCAAGCCCCCTGAGATGAATTCCGATTCCTCACAAGCAATAAAGAATTTTGATTTTAAAACGCTATCCCATTTTATGATTAATTACATATGTTAAATGAAACCATCACCATTCCCAGCATCCATCACGGCAAACGCATTGACCAATCGCTCGCCTTACTGTGGCCGCAATTTTCGAGGTCTCGCATTGCCGAATGGCTCAAAACGGGACACATTACGATCAACCATGAACGGTGGTCGCCTAAGCAAAAAGTCCAAGGTCTCGAACGTGCTCGACTCCATGCCGAAGCAGAAATAAACACCACCGACAAACCCGAGCCCATTGCCTTGCAAATTATTCACGAAGACCAAGATCTTTTAATTATTAACAAACCCGTCGGATTAGTCGTCCATCCTGCCGCAGGCAATCTTTCAGGCACCTTACTCAATGCGCTTTTACATTATCACCCTGCATTAGCCGAACTACCTCGCGCAGGCATTATTCATCGGCTCGATAAAGACACGAGCGGTTTGTTAATCATCGCAAAAACATTAACCGCACATACAAAACTTGTCCAAGCCCTACAAGATCGAGAAATTTCACGCGAATATCTCGCGGTAATACACGGGCAACTCACAGGCGGCGGCACTATCAAAACGCTCATTGATCGTCATCCCAAACATCGCAATCACCCGATTTTTCGTCCTCGAACGCTTTGCGAACCACACTTTCATTCGCGTTGAATTAGAAACAGGGCGCACGCATCAAATTCGAGTTCATATGGCAGATCGCCATCACGCTGTCGTCGGCGATCAAGTCTATGGTGGGCGATTGAAAATTCCTCGCGGCGCGACACTGGAATTGATCGATTATTTAAAACAATTTAGGCGACAAGCGCTACATGCGTTTCGATTAACACTCGCTCACCCGCGTACAAAAAAAGTCATGACATTTGAAACACCTATGCCCGATGATATGGCTAAATTATTATCTTTATTGCAGCAAGATCGTGAAAAAAAGCAGATGCTCTGATTTTTGGAGTTTTAGTAACTCCCTAGCTGAGATCGCGACGATACAAGAACGTTCAGATTTTGGATGATTTTTGACGAAAAATCGATGAAAAAGCGGAGTGTACACGATAGTACATGAGCATTTTGAAGAGATTTTTCGTCAAAAAGCACTAAAATATGGACGTTCCCCCGAGCTGAGTAGTTACGAATTTTATTTGAAGAAAACTATCATGATAAATACAAAAAAACCATCACGAAGCGGTGGGCCTTCCCTTAATCCTCAATTTTTACTCCTCAACTGGCCAGCCCCAAAAAATATCCACGCCGCATCGACAACTCGATTAGGCGGATATAGCCAACCACCTTTTGATCAATTTAATTTGGCCTTGCACGTTAACGATCACACTGAAGCCGTTTTCAAAAATCGCGCTTTACTGAAAACTGCTTTGCAACTCCCAAGCGAACCCATTTGGTTAGAACAACAACACGGCCAATTAGTGGTTGATGCCCATCAGCCAGACACTCGGTATGCCGATGCGGCATATACTGACCAGCCTAACGTAGTATGCATCATTATGACGGCGGATTGCATGCCGATTTTAATGTGCAATGAAGCCGGCTCCGAAATCGCCGCTATACATGCCGGCTGGCGAGGATTGCACCAAGAAATTATTCGCACTGCATTGCAAAAATTCAAAACGCCTGCTCACCATTTGATGGCATGGCTAGGTCCCACCATCACGCAAAAAAATTTCGAGGTCTCCGAATCGGTTCGAGATGATTTTATCGCACTTGACTCACAAAACATCATGGCATTCAAAGATACCTTGCGCCCAAATCATTATCTGCTTGATCTCTACGACATTGCGAAACGACAATTAATGCAACTGGGTGTGCAAAAAATTTATGCAGACTCGCGGTGCACCTTTGAAGAAAAAGATCGTTTTTATTCGTATCGTCGCTCCCCTCAAACAGGTCGCATGGCCAGCTTAATTTGGATGGAAACACCATAAATTTCCACGATAAAAATTCTATAATAACAACCTGAGACGAAATTCCTTGCGCAATGGACGATTACCCAGTAGCTGTAAGCGCGAATTGACTTCGCGCACCGCACCAAATTAAAGAAACAATCCCTGCGCGTTTAGCATGGAAATTGCTGATACAAGCATAAAGTTAAAAAATTTGTAAACGCTCAATTATGATTATGTTACCATGCTAACTTAAGGATTTAGAATAACCATCATGGATACATTTTTTCAATACTTATTAAAGAGGAAAATGATTATGTCAAAAACAGTCAGCCCGAATGAAGTGCTCTATCATATCGGATTATCCAAAGAAATGATTGAAGGTGCCGAATATGTGTTATTACCAGGCGATCCGCATCGCTCAGAATCTCTGGCTAAAGCGTTTGATCCGAATGCAAAATTTTTAGCTGATTCCCGAGAACATATTTCATATTTAGCGGATTTCCACGGACAAAAAGTGCTCGTTTGTTCATCAGGCTTAGGCGGACCTAATATTGGCATTACCGTCGAAGAACTAGCCATGATTGGACTGAAATATTTTTTACGTGTCGGCACCTCGGGCGCGATTCAATCACCCATCGAATTAGGCGACGTCGTCATCAGCACTGCCGCCGTCAGACTCGAAGGCACATCTCGCGATTTTGCACCGATTGAATACCCCTCCGTCTCTTCTTTTGAGTTTACGCACGACATGGTCGAAGGCGCGAAAGCAGCGCAAGCCCCCCACCACATCGGCATTACAGCCTCAACAGACACCTTCTGGCAAGGGCAAGAACGTTATGACAGCCATACGGGATATTTGTTGCGACGACAACGCGGTGCAATGGATGAATGGCGTGCATTAAATGTGATGAATTTTGAAATGGAAGCGGCCACTTTATTTGTGATGTGTAGCACGATGAAACTGCATGCTGCCTGTATTTGTGGCATTATTGCCAGGCGCGTTGAGTCAGAAAAAGTTTCTGTTGCCGCGAAAACGGGTACGGCTAAAAATCATTGGGAAAAAACGGCCGTTCAAGGCATTTATCACAGCATGAAACGTCGCAAACTGATGAAATAAACTTGGTAATTGTTCAGTTCTTTTTAGGGAACGTCCGTATTTTGAATGAACGCACCCTGAGAAGCATTGAATAACCCGGGGGCGGGATTTTTCACCCTCGTCATTGCGAGGTATGCCCGAAGCAACCCAGAAAAAACTGGATTGCTTCGGACATACCTCGCAATGACCGCACAAAACGTCTAACAGGATGCAAAACTCGTGCTATCTTTGCACAAAATTTTGATGCGCAAACCCCCAATTAACCAGCTTCCAGAACGCCTCCACATATTGTGCTCTCGCGTTTCGATAATCGATATAATAAGCATGCTCCCATACATCGCATGTTAATAAAGGTGTTTGCCCACTCGTCATCGGATTTGCTGCATTGCTTGTATTCACAATAGATA
>Ga0209417_1001382_pt1 | contig 44858 bp, 58 predicted proteins | sample RifGroF2_FD_184002 | JGI IMG/M metagenome (GOLD analysis project Ga0209417, IMG submission 184002) | Groundwater microbial communities from Rifle, Colorado, USA - Groundwater F2 (SPAdes) (version 2) | ecosystem: Environmental > Aquatic > Deep subsurface > Groundwater | place: Rifle, Colorado...
ATGGCTCTGGCTCTGGCTATGGCTCTGGCTATGGCTCTGGCTCTGGCGATGGCTCTGGCTATGGCGATGGCTATGGCGATGGCTATGGCGATGGCGATGGCTAAAATAAGTTTTTACCACTTACGATAAAAAGCAATGACCGAGAAAGACTACACCGAAATCAACTGACTAAAAATCAGCAAGAAACTGTTAAGGGGCTGATGTTGAATCTACAAGGAGGATGTCGATACTCGATTCTATACCATGGACAATTACATAGCTGAATGTAAAACACAAGGGCTGACACCGCTGACAGTAGAACATCTGAAACAGATATGATTGACCGAAGAACGGAGCGAGGAGAATAAAGCGATAGCAGATAAACTAGGGCTGAAAATGTCAGGGTATGTGGATCCAGACGGTACATGGTCTAACACAGATGACTATGGCTATCTGAGTTCTGCGTCCCCAGTCGATAATGACGGCACGAGAGCATTCAAATTCTATAAAGATGAAGGTAGACTCTACAAGTATTACAATAGAAACTACGCTCGTACCTGCTTATATCTAGTAGAAGATAAGAAGCCACGTTATGATAGCGACTTAGACATCGAGTGAAAGAAGCTAAATATTATTAAAATGCTCAATGAAATGATAGACTACATCAATAGTACGCTTTAACTATTTAACCAACAACGATGCCAAACAGAGCTAAACAGTTTGTAGATTGATTAGAAAAATGACTATCTATGGCTTGGGAGAATAAACCTAAATGATTATCAGTATTCTATTATGTTTACGCTAGAGATACAGAAGCTAGAGATGAGAATAATCCTGACTGACCTATACAGATAAGCAGAAGCATATTCGCCAGTAAATTTGATGAATATACAATCAAACAAGATATAGACCAATTCTTTAATTCTTAATTTACAGAATATGCCAAACAAGATAACAACTAAAGAGGAAATGAAGTCTGAGTGATTTAAGGAGGTGGATTGGAAGTATGGTGATTTTTATATTCGGCATAGTGACCTAAAGGTTAGGCTAGTTAATGTTTTATCAAAAGATAAAGTAGAGATATATCGAGAAAAAGATAGATGGGATAAGGTAAAATAATTTTTATATGCTAATTTATTCGATGAATAAAATAACCACTAAAGAGGAAATGGAGGCAGAATGATATAAAAAAGGTAACTGGACGTACTGAAATTACGATGTACGATCTAGCCAGTTAAAAACGAGACTTGTAAAAGTGCTCGAAGATTTAGATAAGCTAGAGGTGCGTGCCGAGTTTTCCAACTATACACCACTAATTGCATTAGCTAGTAATAAAAAAAAGTAAAATAAAACCGAATAGAATCTATTGCAATTACATAGGATAATCTATAATACATATATTCATCCTCTAACTAAAACAAAACCATGCAACCAATATTTAGAACTAAAGACCTCCAAATCAAGCGACTGAAATCGAAAGTAAGGCAATTAGAAAAAGAAAGAAGCGAGGAGCGAACGCATAGATGACATACGTTACCATACATGGCTGTGGTGGCACTTAATATGATAATGGAGTTCACTAAACAATTTGAGGATGATGAATATGGAGAATGCACCAATATAAAGGATCTGACCTTACAAGAGTTCCATAGATATATAATGCAGTACATAAATATAGAAAGAGAGAGATGAATATAAATAATATAAAGATTTCAATTTGCATTTAAAATAATTCTGACTATAAAGACTATAACAACAAGTTATAGTTTTTTATTATATTTTTGATCTGATGGCAAGGAATTTTAATAGGCTGATGAAAGAGGAACACGAATATAAAAAGAAGCCTAACTGAAAGAATGATACAGGCAGCCCAGATAAATACAAAGAGGAATACTGTATAAAGATTATAGAATACTTTAAACTAAGCCCATACGAAGATAAAGTATCATGTACAAGCTATAATGAGAAAACATGAGCAGAAAAGGAATATATTAAATCACGACCAGTCGATTTCCCTACGATAGAATGATTTGCGTCAAGTATTGATGTATGTGTTGACACTTTAAACGAACGGTGTAGAAAATATAAAGAGTTTTCCTACGCACATAGAAAAGCAAAGCAATTACAAAAAGAGATACTAATTAAGAACTGACTAAACTGACTATATAAAGAATGATTTGCAAAGTTCGTGGCAATAAACTGTTTCCCTGATATGCAGGATAAGATAGTAGAGGATATAAACCAGACAATAGACTTCAACTTAGATGGTAAGAGCATACGTGAGTTGGAAGAATTAAGAAAGCAAATACTAAGTAGCAAGAAGTAATAATTTTAATTACTAACTAAAGTTATTTTGGCAACAACTTTATCGGATCTACGCACACAATGCTACGAGCTTCTAAGAGAAGAAGAGAACAGCTCAGCCTACTCATATACCATAGTAGACCAGATGATAAACTCAGCTCAATTAAGGATCTGTACTGGAGCTTGCATAAACCCTTTGACTAAGGAGATGGTAGCTAAGGGCGACTTACCGTTCATAAACACTGATTATTTCTACTCAAGTGTCGGTGACATCACCCTAACTGCTGACGCGACCGTCTGAGCTACTTCCTTATCAGCGACAACCACAAACTTTGCTTCTTCAGGGAAATTATATATAGCAGGGAACATAATAACCTATACATGAAAGACAGCTAGTACGTTCACATGAGTGACTGGGGTACTTTTTGCGTTCAAATCAGGTGAGAGAGTAAGTCAGGCGTTCACGCTACCGACAGACTTTGCGAGCATAAAGAATGTGACATATAATAATAACTACAGGATGGAGTCAAAGGAGTTTGACGATATATTCGAGGAGCTGAATAAGCTGAAAGGTAGGAACTACGGAACAAGCGAGTACAACCCTGACTATAATAATACCAACCTATTACCGACGTTCTATACTATAAAGGATGGTACGTATCTAATAATATTCAATGTAAATAATACAGGGGACATGATCAGATTGAGATACGAGAAGCTACCTACAACAATGAGTGCAACCACAGATACAGCGACAATAAGCAATGATATATACGCCAAAGGCACTATTCTATATTTAGCGGTAGGAGAGTTATTGTACAATAGATGAGAAGAGGGCAGAGCAGGCGAACTATTGAACTTTGCGTATGGGCAATTGAGAGAGATGTTCAAGTTTTACAACAACGCCAGCTATGAGAGTTTGAACTGAAAGCAGTATAAATGTTGAAAATGAAGATTAAATATATAAATAAGTCAAGGATTTTTTGACTTTGGCTTATAATACATAAAGTCATCGCCTCTGCACGAGAGAGAAAAGTTGTCTTTAGGTAATAATACTACAAATATCACATAATTACATTTTACTTATTTATGATATAATAGTGTCATATCAGGAAGCAAAGCGAATAGATATGTGAAGTGAAGATGGACCTTTCTCGAAAGGATACATTGACAATACACAAAATTTATTTCTAATGGACGGTGCAAGTCCTTATTTAAGAAATTGCAGACTAGATGGTAACTCAATAATACAAAGACCATGACATTGATTATTCGCTACCCTAACAGCAGGAAGCTATCCGAAAGGGATAGGCGGTTATCTAAGGACTACAGCAAGCAATGATAGGTTGGTGGTTCGTCACAATATCGATGCTACGCATAAATTGAGTACCATAACAACTGCAGGAGTAACAGCAGACATTTTGACTGACTCCAATATATCCAGTGATGCAAGGATGTTTTTCCAGAATGTAGGGGATGTTATATATTGTATGAATTGAGTAGATTATTTTGGGAAACTCAATGGTACAACATATACTGTCCCTAGTACAGGGGTAAGTAATTTTGCTCCATCGTTTTCGGTCATCTTCAATTCTAGTCATTGGGCTAGTGGATGGAGTACTAACGCTAACAAGGTATATAAATCTGTCTGAGATAACTACGAGGACTTCAATTCAACAGGATCGGATACATTCACATTTGGTGAAGCGCTTACATGATTATGTGCGAACAACGAGGCGTTATTCTATTTCACTAAGAGTACAATCAGTGTGACAGGTACAGGCGATATAACAGACACAGCATGAACTATAACGTATGTAACAAGACCGCTAGAGGTTAAGGAGGGGTCAGTAAACCACGCAAGCATAGTATCAGCAGGGAATATGATATATTTCTTAACACCATCAAATAAACTAGGGATAGTGACTAAGGGTCAGAGCAACGAGTGATTTGAGGTACAGGAGCTGTCCGAAAGAAAATATGCAGGTATAAGCACAATACTTAGTGGACTAGCTGTAGACCAGTCAGACTCATTTGGATATTACCTACCTAAAGAGAATATCATCAAATGGTTTGTAAAATCAGCGGGGTCATCAATCAACGATATATGTATAATCTATGATATAGGGAAGGACGCATTCTTGGTAGACGATGGTAAATATTTTTTTGGTGGGCTTTTTTTCAAGGGTGCTAACTATACTATAAGTATGGTAGAACCCAAAGTATATCAGGACGAGTATGGGAACGATGACGAGGATGGGGCGATAGGGTTCGAGTATCGGACAAAGGAATACTATATAAGTGATCCTACATATAAGAAGATACTACGAGAGAGCAGGACACTACTGGATATAAATGAATTAGCGAGTTTAACACAGGAGATATGGATAGATGAAGCACAGGCGGATACAAAGACAGTGGATTCAGATAATATCACTATAAGTGTGTGAGGGATAGGAACAGATCCAGTGTGAACATTCGCTATAGGAGAAGATGGATGATGAGAGGATACAGACTACCAAGAGATTTACATCCTAAGAACTAAGGGCAACTTAAATAAAATAGGTAGAAAGGTGCAGTTCAGATATACAAACCAAGTAGTAGGTAGTAAGGTAAGATTGAAGAATATCTCAGCTAAAGTAGAAATCAAACCTGAGCTAAGCAGTAACCTCACAACATAATTATTTATCATATAACAATTTCTAAAGATGACAGCATGACCGTTTCAGACATGATTTAAAACAACATTAGCTGCTAAATTAAACCCAGCTGTTACAACAATAACGTTAGCAACAGCACCTACAGCTACGACAGGTAGGCTTTATCTAAAGAACTGAACTCAAGAAGAATGGATAAGTTTTACTGGTGTTAGTGGTAGCACATGTACAGGGCTAACTAGAACATTGAGTCAAACAGCTGATCCAGCAACAGCAGGTACAGGGCTGACATGGATAGCAGGTACAAAAGTAAAACTAGTACAGATGCACGACCAGTGCTGGAATTCAGCAGAAACTGAGACAATTAGTGGAATAAAGACATTTTCGGGTGCTAATACGCATAGTGGTAATAACACATTTACAGGGACAAATACATTTTCTAGTACAAGTAAAGCGACACTGAATTTACAACAAGTAACAACAACTCAAAGAGATGCGTTGACATGAGTAGCGAATGGAACGATAGTATATAATACTACGACATGAGAGCTGAACCAGTATATAGGATGAGCATGGAGCGCTGTCGCAGCAGGAAGTACACAGCCTGACGGTAGTACAACAGTTGCAGGTAAATTTGAAGAAGCGACAGTAGCAGAACAAGGGACAGCTACAGCAACGGGTTCAACAGGAGCTAGACTTGTGGTAGCTAACGCCAACCTAGTAAAGACCTCAAGTGGAGCATGAGACGAGAACAAAGTCCCGGTATTGAATTCTAATGGACAGCTAGCCAACAGATTTACAAGTAAGATTGGCGGGACATGAGCAGATTGAGCACAAACAGATGCTGATTTAACACTTACTTGAAGCGACAACACAATCATAACGAAGAATTTTACATCACGAACAGCAGGAAGCGTAGCAAGGACTTGTACTATAACTCCTGCAAATTGTGTTGTACATATAAAGATTAAATGAGATGCTGATTTTACTAATTGGACATTCAATTTTACTGGTAAATGATGACCATGATGAGCAGGTTGATCTTGATTTTCTTCTAATTGAACAGCATGAACAGTAGCAAGTGTATTGTATCAATCAACAAGCAATGGAGCTGGAGGGTTATGAGCTTGAAATACTGGTTGATCAGATACTACGGCGTGAGGTGGTGGAGCATGATGTTGAGCTAGTGGTACAACAACTGGATGATGAGCTGGTTGAGTAAGGATGTATCCCGATATAATATATATACAGAACAATAGAAGGATATATATGTCAGCTTGATGAGGTTGAGGATGAGGTTGAGCTTCTTGATGAGATGCTTGAGCTTGAGGTGCAGGATGATGAGCTTTGATCATAGAAGTATGGGGTAATTTAACTATGAACAATGGTTCAACGGTGTTTAGTTTATGATGAGTAGATTGAGTGGCATCTTCTTGAGCCTGAAGTTGAGGATGAGGTGGTGGTTGAGGATCATTGGTAATATTATATAATGGCACATTAACTTGAACATATCAGACATTAACTATCTCTTGAGGATCAGGGGGAGCTGCATGAGCACAATGAGATGTGTGAGGAGCTGGCTGAGTATGATTATCAGTAATAGAGCAGAGCATAACACGATAAATTTATCTTCATAAAATATAAATAATGGCTACACAAGCTGAGATGAGAGCGTTAATGTTAAAAAACAACCCTAACTATAAATGATTAGGTACGCCAACAATACCGACAAGAAAACCTACGGTAATACCACCTGTAAATACACAGCAAGTAGCTCCAGTAGCTTCTGGTTTTCGTGACCAATGACTAAAATCAATAGGCACACAGACAACGGAAGGGATAGCTACAAAGACAGGAGTAATCAAATCTAAACCCACAACAGTGACCGCATTATCAACTGAGTTGAATCAACGGTGAGCAAACGCTAGTAAAACTTTTGGGACTGATGTATCTAAATATGATGCTAGAGATGAACAGACAGCACAAAATATAGTGGCTAGTGGAGAGACACCTGAAGCTTATCTAGCTAAACAGGCATGATTTAGTCAAGCTAGTGCTACAGACCAAGCAAACACATTGGATGCTATCAAGAAAAGGATAGGAGCGTTTGGTACTACAGCAGCAACTGAAGGCGAAGTACCACCCACTACTGAGACCGCTACAACAGGGAAGCCATGATATTATAAATGAGCCAATGGTGAAGACATAGCTATATTAGGATATGGTGATTTGGATACAGAGACGCAATGATTGATTGATCAGATGAGTGATGCCGATAAGAAGTTATTGGATATGAAATGGGGGAATGATGTACAAGGGAAAGCTGAATATCTAAGGCAAGGCAAAAGAGAGCAGGAATACGCTAAATGACAAAGAGATCTGACTATCAAAATACAAGATTTGGAGGGGAAAACTTTAGAGATACAAGCGAGTCAGAGACTAAGAGACGCAGGCAAGAATGTCGATAATCTTATACAGAATTACGCTTATCTTGGTCAGATGTGAGCTCCTGGAGTATCAAGCCAAAGATTGACAGCAGTGGCAGGACATATAACAGAAGCCGAGAAGAAGTTCGCAGAGCTTAAACAAATAGAAGCCAATGTGGCACAAATAAGACAACTATGATTAAAGATAGATACAGCACAATATGAGAAACAGATGGCTGATATAGCTGATGACCTGAATATGAAAGTAGGATCACAGATCCAGAACGCTTTGAACGATATGACAGCAGCAGATATGGCAGGGCAATTAGATACAGTGGACTGAATTACACAATTTAAGAGAAGTTTATTAGAGAGATTGGATAACTCTATAAGTGGATATACTGAGGGTAGTCTGAAACAGATGCAGTACGTCACAGAACAATATACCAAGATAGCAGATGACGCACAGGTAAGGATAAAAGAACGACAAACCAACGCCAACACTATAAATAGTGAGATGAGTACAGTTAAAGGATACTATGTTGACGGTAATGGTAGCCCAATATATGATTCTAAGGGGGATACTATAGTAATGCCAGAGAAGCCACCAATGGATCCCATTTTTGATAAAACATCGGGCAAACTGATAACATTTTCTAATGACGCAAACGGTCAGATAGTAGCTAAAGTACAGCAAGCTATCCCAGAAGCGACATTTGCACAACAAACAGTAACTAACTACGCACAATTAGTCAATAGTGGTAAACTAAAAATGAGTGACGTTCCAGCAGATATGCAAGAATCAGTAGCTAACGCTATGGCTACAGTGCCTACACAATGATATACATGACCACAATATACACCAGTAGATACAGTAACAATAACGGCTAATGTAAACCAAGTAAAAGCACAATGAGATGGCAGTGTTTGAGGCCAATGTTGAGCATTTGTTAACGATTATTTGCAGGGGATGTGATTAGGTAGGATGTTTATAGACCCTATCGATGCTAAGAAAGCGAATAAGAATAGTGATACTCCTACGGTAGGAAGTGTAGCTATATTTGATTACTCAAGTAGTCCTAATTCAAGTTTGGCACAGCAGAAATACGGACATGTAGCGGTAGTAACAGCAGTGGATTTAGCTAAAGGCACAATGACATTGAAAGAAAGCAACAAAGCAGGAGAAGAGAAGGTATTCAGTAGGACAGTACCTATCAATAAAGCTTATGGGTTCTTTGATCCTACAAAAGCACTTGAAACAGCATGAACTGAATGACAATGAGGAGCTACATATAATTGATTATCACAAGAAGATCAGAATTATGTAGATGCTCTAGCTGGTTATCAAGCAGATTTACCATCTAAAATGAATAAGAATTATACTAAATATATATCAGCCGCCAAAGAAATTGACCCTAACCGAGACCAAAACAAGTATTCTGCTAGAAAGAAGTTTCTAGGTGATTGGGCAGCAGGAAGTACAGCACAGAATATAACATCTATCAATACTACAGTATGACATCTAAGTACATTACTTACAGCATCTAAATGATTGGGTAATTCAAAAGTCCAGATAAAGAATACATTTACTAATCGAGCTAAAGACCAATTCGGTGATCCAAGTATAACTAATTTTGATACAGCAGCTGATGCAGTATGAAGTGAATTAGCTAAGGTATTCAAATGATGAACAGCAAGCCCAACAGAACAGGAGATTAAGGAACGGTCTAGTATATTTACAAAATCAAAATCTGAAGAGCAATTGAATGCAGCAGTAAAACAAGCGGCTAAATTATTGAGTTCTAGAATGAAAGCTTTGACTGAAACATACAATAGGAATATAGGTAAATATCCTGATGAAAGTATTTTGTATCCTGAGACTATAGAGACATTAAATATAGTATGAATAGATCCTAATCAGTTTGTTTGATGAGCAATCCAAAATAATCAATGAGGGAGTTATGATGACATAATAGGTGGTTGAGCTATAAGTAATGCCAATTGACGATAAAATTTAATTTCTAATATATATCTTATGGTAGATTTATGATTCTTGCAAGGGAAATGACTTCCGCAGAAATGATTCCCACAAATGCAGACACAAGATACAACAAAAACACAGCCACTACCAATAAAGATGCAGTCACCATTTTCTGGTATATCCTGAGTAAATAAGCCAACGATAGGAAGCCAATTCTATCAGCCTAAGTGAGCAGAACAGACACAAGTAAGTAATATGAAACCAGAAGTTAAGGCAAAAATAAGCAAAGAGACATGAATTTGACAACCACAGATATCTGAGAATATACCAGTACAGAATGAGATGTGAGCTACATTCAAGAATATAACTTTGGATCAAGAGAACACATTAAAAACAAGATTAAAGCAAGATTTCCCTGATTTAGTACCAGAAGCAAGACTAGCTAAAGCACAAGAGATAGTAAGTTGATGGGAGACCAAGTGATTAGTAAAACCAGCAGAGACAGAAGCAGTAATGCAAGGTTGAGTAAAAGGTTGAGCAGCTAGACTTTGAGGCACATGATGAAAAGGTGAACGAATAAATCCAATAGGTAAGACAGTAGAGGAATTAGATAACCAAATCCAAAAGATAGGTGTAGTAGATTTTACTGCTGATAGGGAGACAGCACTACAGCAAAGGATAGCGACACTTACACCATCAGAATTACAGGATTATAAACAGGAACGAGAGGCGTTAAAACAGAATACCCCTAGAACAGCTAATCTATTCCAAAAAACAGTAAAAGGGAAGACATTAGTATGACAAATGTGGAATGTAATAACATGAGATACCAAAGATTTACCACAAGAAGAAGCATTTAAGAACTTCGTAGAGGAACAAGAAAAATCGTTTGTAGATCAGATGGTAGGAGTGGGGACAGAATGACCTAAATTTGCTAATATGATGGCTAATATTCCATGAAGTGCATTAAAGACTATCAGTGCGGTAGCTAGAGGTATGACAAATCCTGTGGATACTATGGTTTGATTATATAAATTGATAGCTACTCCAGAATGAAGACAGATGCTAGGCGAAAGATATGGTAGTTGGGAATGATTTGCTAAAACATTAGAATCTGATCCTGTTTGAGTAGCTAGTGATATACTTACAGTTGTTGAATGAGGTGCGAATATAGCTAAAATGTGAGCTAAAATGGCTTGAGCGACAACTACGGCAGCTAAGATAGGTAAATTTGCTAAAACAGCTTGAGCAGCAAGTGATTTATGAGTAAGGAATATATTACCTGTCGTAAAAAGTAAGATATTGTGAACGACAAAATGAACTCCTGTATTAAAACAAGTAGTTAAATATTCAGTAATGGCTACAGAACCATTATCTTTTTTGACTGAATGAGCTAAAGCAGTTAAAGGTAAGTTACCCAGTGCTGAAGACACCCTACAGAGAATGAATAGACTTACTAAGTGAGAACAAGAGAAGTTCCAGCAACAACAAGGTAAGAATGTAGGAGTATGGTTGAATGAGAGATGAATAGTTGATACTCCATCAAATACAGTAGCAAAATTAGGAGAATATTTTACGGAGAATAAGGCTAAGGTCGATGAATGACTAGAGAAGATACAAGGTAAATATACAAATGAAGATATAAAACTTATGTCAGATGATACAGTAAGGTACGCAGATAGTACAAGAGATCCATGACTAAAAAGAATGCAAGAACTTAATGCTAAAGCAAATTGAGAATGACTAGAGATGAAAGAAGTAAATGAACTAAAGAGATATTTTGAGCAAAAGAATAAGTTTAGTTATGGTAGAGATTTAACAGCTTGAGAGAAGACAGCATGGGCTACTAATGTAGATACAGCAGTAAGAGAACGACAGATGAAAACAGCAGAAGAAAATGGATTTGGTAACCTAAGAGAAATGAATAAGGAAACACAGTGAGCTAAATTCATCATGGATAAACTCGCAAAGAATGAGAACGGTAGATTAGGGAATAACGCCATAACTATCACAGATTGGATAGTCGCAGCACCAGCAATGGTAGAACCAAGTCTTTTAGCTTGATTAGTAGCTAAGAAGGTATTTGGTAGTAATTGGTTTGCTAAGAACTATGCTAAGATCATAAATAGGATAAACTGACATAAAAATATAGCGAATAAGGTAGCAGACTTACAAACGATAAGTAAGATACAGGACGAGAAGGCGTTTCAGAAATGGTTAGATGAAGGTAAACAACAATCCAACCAGAATACTATAGCCAATAAATCATTATCAACTAAAATTCCAGAAACTAAATGATTGATAACTAAAAAACAATCAGATATAAAACTTAATCAAAAGGTAAACACACAAACTAAATGATTACCAAGTCCTGAGACAGTAACACCGTCAAAGATGGGTACACCACAACAACCTATACCATTAAAATGACAAGTAAGTAAAGATATAGCACCTACAGGTAGATTAAGAAAAACTGTTTGATATAAAGACGCTCCTATGATATGAGATATGACTAAATTATGAAAAATTACTGATATTAGACATTCTTGATGATGATTTCCTAAATATGAGATAAAAATAGAATGATATCCATGATATAAAAAAATAGAAGATATTGGATGAGTACATGAACCGAAACCTCTTAAACCTAAGACAGACTCAGTATCTGATTTCGCCAAAGAGATGGAATCAACAGCACCTAAACAGACGGAAGGTAAAGTAAATAAAGAATGAATATGAACATCAAGGAAGATGGCTATGGACGCTATATTAGAAAATTATGGTATAAAGAGTATAGATGATCTCCCCAATGATATAGCTAAAAAAGTTGTAGAAGCGGCAAGAAGTAGAAGTACAAAGATGGAGGCAGAAATAGAAACATTACTTAAACCATATAAAAAAACTTTATCTTCTAAACAAACAAATGCTTCAAGCAATCCTAGTAGTAATAGCAATTCTCTTAATCCTAAGGTTCAGTGAGAAGCTCCAGTAAAGAAAGCACCACTACAGGAGAAGATAGTCCAGCCAGTAGTGAGAGTGAAAGCTCCTGAAGAACTTTATCATACTTCAACACAAGAAATCTGAAAGCTTACTGATGATAAGGTGCTACGAACCACGCCTGATAGTAAATATACGTTAAAATATGGCAAAGAATGAAGTAGGAATACATATAAAGTCAGTTCTGAATGATTGAATATATTAGATTGAACATCTAAAAAATGAATAGACATAATGGAGGGCATAAACAAAAAATTATGAGATAAATGATTTTCTGCTGGTGTTATATCAGACGACTGAAAGGTTATTAGTTTTGTTCTTAAAGATAAGAATATAGTAGCAGAATTAAAGAAGATGTGATATGATTGACTAAGGACAACGGAAAGTTCTTTGAAATGATGAGCAGAAAGTGTTTGAATAATAAACCCAAGTAAAATAAAATGAATGGAAGCCACCAAGACTAAGTGACTCCCTACTAAGAGTAAAGGATTGAAGTAAGTTTTTATCTTTTAAACATATATAAGAATGTTAATATCAAGAGTATTAGAATGAGAGCCACGAACAAAGGCTATAATATGATATTGTAATGAAACTAATTGAGAAAGTAGGTATAAATGATTTTCTATATCTATAAAGAACTATCTATTGATAAGGATTACTTATGTATTTGGGTATATAAACCCTTGATGTAAAAGATTATGATTGTCTTTATTTAATAACAAAATATGCTAATGCCAGTAATGAAAAAGAAAATGAAGGCCATGAAAAAGGAATATTGAGCTAAGAAATGAGAAAGTGTATATTACGCTATGGAGAACAAGATGAAGAAGACGTGAATCCCTTTAAAAAAGAAATCCAAATGAAAGAAGTAATCCTAAAAAGATTAGAGACAATAATCAATGCTAACAAGGATGTAAGGCTTCAGCAAATTGAGATTTCACTTTGTAAGCAAGACATCCTATACTTTTTCAATACTTATTTATATACAGATAGAAACAAGACTATATACTGAGATGAGTATCCTGATGTACTTCCATTCCTATTGTATGAGTTTCAAGAGGAATATGTAAACGAGGTATGGGAAAGCATAACAGAGGGTAATAAACCAGTAAATGAAAGAAAGCTAGATGTTCTTACAAATATATTTGTAGAGAAGTCAAGGCAGATGGGTATTTCTTGGGTAACTGCTGGGATATTCTTGTATGGATTCTTATTCCACAAGCACAAATACACTATAATATCAAGAACTGCAGAAGAGGTAGATAAAAGTTGAGATATGGATTCGATGTTTGAGAAGTTAAGATTTATGATAAGAAATCTTCCTGACTGGATGTTGCCCAAAGGGTTCAGCAAAGAACAAGGCAAAGATAAGACAAACGCATATATGAATATTACTGATCCTGAATGAACGGCTAGTATAACCTGAAAAACAGCTAATCCTGATGCGGGAAGATGAGGAACAAGAAACGCAATATTCATGGATGAAATGGCGTCAATGGCTTATGCACACGAAATAGATATGGCGGCTGGTTCTAATACACCTTGTAGGATATACAATTCTACTCCTAATGGAGAATGAAACGAGTTCTATCGTAAAAGGAAGTTGGCTATGCCAAGTAAAGACGAATACGGGAGCATAAAGAAACCTGAGATTAAATGACTTAGGTATCATCGAAAAGAGCATCCTTTGTATGATGAAGCATGGTATGCTTGGAAGACACAAGGTATGACTAAAGAGGAGATTGCAAGAGAACTCGAGATAAATTACAATGTAGCTATCAAATGAAGAGTATACCCTGAATTCAATGTAGAAAGCGAGAAATTAGAGTACGATATAAATAAACCATTGTATATCGCATTAGATAATTCCCACGGTTGATCAGACCCTAACGCTATAATAGTAATGCAACCAGAAGATCAGTATATGAATATAATTGATTCAATAGAACTGTTTACTACACCACAGAACTGTGCAGAATTTTTATCAGGGCAACCAAGATTTGAGCTTACTGATAGCCAGTTGATATTCCTAGAAAGATATAAGAAGTATAACCGACAAAAAGCAATCTTCATAGCAGACCCATACGACACTATGTCGGCAATGTGAAATAGTACGATATTAGAAGATTATAGGAAAGTAGGGATCAATTTATTCATACCAAACGAAAGGAATAAGGAAAGACAAATAAGCAAGACAAGAACGAATATATACAAAGTAAGATACAACGATCATTGTTTGGATTTCGCTAGTGCTATAATGAACAGTAGGTATCCAGAGGTTAGGGAGTCAAGCCAATGAACTACACCTCATTTATTGCCAGTACATAACCAGTTTTCGCATTATAGGACAGCACTAGAATATATGGTAAACTATTACTTGGAGAACCAGACACCAAACAAGAAGAGAATAGCAGACGATCCAAGACCTCAGAGGGACATGATAACATGAAAACTATTCTCTAGGATTCAACCACAGAGACAACACCGTAATTATATTACGTGAGGTTTGAGATAAGACTTCAATTTGCTTTGAATCGAATTCTGTGTATATATAAATTTAGTATTTATAACCAATATAAATAATGGAAGAGCAACATGAATATCCAAATTACAGACCTACAAGCAAGGAAGCTCAGACTATCGACAGGATCGATACAAGATTTAACGATATGAGAAATACTAGAAGGAACGTAGATAAAGACCGATGAATTTATCAGCAAATGATAGACGCGGTCTATACTCCTTATCCTGACGAAAGGTCGTCATCTGTTGTGCCATTGTCTTCATCTATTATCGAGCTTTACGTTGCCGATTGTATGAAACTACAGACTGAGTATAACTTCAGAGGTGAGACTTCTAAACATAACACCCAAGCCAAAGCTCTGGAATATGTATGGAAATACGATTACAGGAGAAACAATCGCAAGAAGACGTTTATTGATAACGAGTACATAACAGCAGGGTTTGGTACTTCCGTCATTTATACTGGTTATGAATCATATACTAAAGAACAAAGCAACCCAATTATAGGAGATGATATGAGTATTGATTGGGAGAAGGAAACTATCACTGAAGTAAATATCATAGTAAAGAATATAGATATAAGAGATTACTATGTAGATGACCAAGCTATCGAAGGGATCGAGGATGCAGTAGACTGTATCTATGACCAATGGATAGCGTATGATAGGTTCAAGAGTTTTAAGACCAACCCATTTTATAAAAACATAGATAAGGTAAGTTCTACCCAATATAGTAACGAGAACAGACCATATACAGTAGAAGAACAACAGTCTAAACAAGGTAAATTTGTTAAACTAAGACATTACTGGAACGTAGAGAATGACGAGTATATCGTGGTAGCGAACGGAGTGATAGTAAGAGAACATCCAATGATAAGCACAATAGATGGCAAGAAGGCTTTACCGTTTGTTATTAGGAGACTAGGTAAAAAGAACAACAGTATATATGGTAGAGGTATTTGTGAAGCACTTATGATGTTCAATTCAGAAGTAAACAACCTAAGGGAATTACTTATGGATGGTATCAGAAGGAGTAATACTCAAGTCTTGGCTATCGGGAATGGTTTGAGCTTCAATGGTAGGAATTTCAGCTATGATAACGAGATATTGGAGTTTGATGGCAACCTAGCTCAGAACTTCCAGCAATTGAGTGGAAACCCACCAAATCAGGCTATATTCAGTTATATATCACAACTTTATAAGGATATAGCAATCTATGTAGGTATAGACATCCAGAACATCATAGGAAACTCACAACAGACAGCATACCAAACAGAGGTACAGAGGGAAGCTAGCCAAAAGAGGATAAATGTATGGCTAGGGAATAGAGACTCAGACTTTGAGAGGTTTGCTAATCTATACAAGGATTTACTACAAAGATACTTCCCACTAAAGACAGCAGAGGGGATATACAAGACCATAGAGATAGAAGACGAGGAATTGATAGGCGAAGGTGAAACAAAGAGATTCAGGAAGAAGAAAGGCAAATCAATGTTTGAGGTGACACCGGAGATGTTAAGAGGGGATATATATATTGATGTCTATACTAATTTTTCATCATCAACATTGAACGCAGTAGCACAAGAGAACAAGATGAATTTCTTCCAGAAAGCACCATTGATAGCACAATGATACGCAACAGCTAAACAGATGTGAGCAGACTTAGAAAGCGTATTACCATTAAAACAGGCTATAAACGATCTAGCAGCAAGCATGAATATAGAGACTATTGGTACAGATGACGATTCTGACGTAAAAGCAGCTAAGAATAAGTTAATGAGCGAGCTACAGACTATGTTACAGAGAAGCCAATGAACGCTACAACAACCTTGAGCTGAGGTAAGTGCTACTACATGAACAGAACAAGCTCCACAGCAACAGCCACAACCACAGGAAACGCAAACCATGAAGCAACCAAGCCAATTTTTACAAGAATGAATGCCACAAGCACCAAAACTTTAATTCTTAATCAAAAATATGTATCTAGTCATAGACGAAAAGGAAATAACGTTAAAAAAATGAGAAATATTTTTAACTGCTGGAGATGTTTCTGAATTATTGGAGTACAAAAAAGTATTTCTCAAATTTCTTGACAAAGCCGTCCATGCACAACAGACACAATTAGCTAGTTGCACATTAAGATGAAAGGAAGAGAAAGCATATAACGCAATAGAGACAGTTATAGGACTAAAGAAAGATTTAGAAGATTTACAATGAGTGTATAACAAGTATTTAGAAGACAATAGCAAGAAATAACTATTTATCTTGTGGGGGATGCAAAAGTATCTCTCCATAGATAAGTCGTTGAGACTTACTTTATATCTTACCCAACAACCCAATGTCAGAAGAAGACAAAGACTACTTGGAGGGGGAGCAAAAAGATGAGACCTCTGATGATGATCAGAACTACTCTCCCGACCAAAAAGAAGACCAAGATGAGGCAAAAGAAAAGCGTAAATCCCAGCAAGATGAAGGGAACCGCCAAGAGAACCTCAGGCTAAGAAATCTATTGGTCGAAGCCGAAGTTGCTAAGGCTAAAAACGATGGTAACAGTTTGAAGAATCTACACGATACAGACCCAAAGATTGCAGAATCTGTAGCTAAAAAGTTTTGATACGACTCTTATGATGAAGCTATAAAGGCTTATGAAAAATGAGTAAAAGGCGACTGACTTAATGATCAGAAGCCTGAAAGTTCTGAGAAGGACTTTGAGAAATGGTATCAAAAACGCAAGACTGAGGAAACTCATGTCGAGGCTATGGCTAAAGCCGAGAAGTTACTCAACAAGATCAAAGATGAGGAGCTACAAAAGGAAGCTAAAGTTTATTTTGATAAGATGTCAAAATGAAAGAAGCTTACTATTGAAGAGGCTGAGGAGTTTGCGGATATGGCTACTCTGTATGTGAATAAAGAAACTATCAAATCCGAGAGGTATTCCAAATGATTAGCTGATTTAGCTAGTTCATGAGTAAGTGCTTCAAAGAAATGAGGTAAAGCTGATGAGGATAACCGAGTTATCCAAAACGGTAAAATGGTTTTTTTAGATTCTAACAACACTAAATAATGGCAAGACTAGACTGAAAACCTTCACAAAGTGAAGTAATGAAACAAAGGCGAGCTGATAAAAAAGCCGCTCAAGCGACAGAACAAGTAGTAACATCTGAATGACTTGTTAAACGACCGAAAGCTACCCAGCCCAAAGTTGAGAAACAACCTGACCTAAATTCTCAGATATTAGAGAGGTTAGATAGATTAGAGAAAGAGAATGCTGAATTGAAAGCTTCTAAAGAGAACCCGTTCAAGAAAGCACATGAGAAATACGAATGACCGCTAGCATACAGCTATAAGCTACGAGGATGAGTACCTGTGCTTAGTTATGTATCAGTAATGAAAGATCCTACCAAAGACCTGACTTTTAAAAACCAGAATGGGATTCTTGAGAATAACCAGCTAATGAGACTCGAACTTGCCAACGGTACAACTGTTGACGTAGATAGTATCGAATTTGGCAATAACTTCACAAGAAGCGATAAGATGGAAGCTAAATTCGAGCATGGAGAAGTCATCACTACTGAAAACCATAAATACGCAAAAGAGTACAGATTTGAATCTAAAGAGTTTGGTGAATTCGTTGTTTTATCTCAAATAATCAATTAGCCCCATGTATATATGAGAAAAAGAAATCCTCAAAGTAAATAACAATACTATTGTATTTGCTGACGGGACAGAGAAGGAGTATACAGATACCCAATTAACTTATGTACAAACAGAAAAGAAATTGGACGCTACTGAGTTTATGGACTTGGTTTCTAAGAGACTGGTCGATGATTTTATGAAAGTTATCAAGAACGCTGAGGATATTGGCGATACAGACAAGTTATCGAAAGCGATAATAGATGTCATTGAGGAGCATAATGTAAGCGAAATAGAGCTTAGATTTGCTGTGAAATTGGCACAAATGAAGTGTATCGAGATATTCAACATCGTTCAAACTAGCTTTGATTATAATCTGAATATTGCCATAGGGAAAGCATTTGGCACTTACGAGGAATGATGATTTCATACTATATTCCAAGAGAATATCAGGATGAATGATATAAAGAGATTCCTTAATTAAACTTTTATATTTTAATAAATTATGTCAATGGGGAAAGCAGTGACCGCGTTAAACACGCCAAACACTACATCAAACTTCCTACCTGCTGATGGTAATTGGGAGCTTAGATTGCTTCCTATGAAAGCGTCTTTGGCGATGGTCGAAGGAGTAGCTATCACAGCAGAAACAAATGGAGCAGATGTTACAGGATATTACAGAACACAAGTAGCAGTAGAAAATCTTAATGGTGATGACACTATGGGGATTCTCGCTGAACCAATTGCAACAACTGATACAGATTATGCAACAGCAGGTAAACTCAAGGGAGTATATGTTCCTATGACGCCAGAAGCTGAAGCTTACTTTACAGTAGGTGCATGAACATTCACAGTAGCTGACGTTGGGAATACAGTTGAATTGCACTCTGATTTCAAATCATTGGCAGTAGATACTGAAGGTAAAGGAGCAACCATTACTGGATACATTTCTTCTACGAGAGGGAAATGTAAATTCAATATGCCTAAGACAGAAGTTGCTTAGTTTAAACTAATTGAATAATTTTTATATTTTAATTTAAAAGAAAGATGGCTACAACACCAGTTTTAAATTCGTTGAGTCTTTCTCAATATACTGATCTTATCACTAGAAGTTTCGACAATGGGTTGAAATCACTAGTATCAATGATGAGAAAATCAGGGATCGTAGTAGAAAATCCAATGCCTATGCATACAGGAGATACTAGAAGATTCGGAGAAAGATTACACATGACACAATACGCTTCAAAAAGAGATGAAGGTTCAGCCTCTTCTTTGGCTTCAGTACAATATGGATACGAAAAAGATTTGACTATCTACACTATATCTTTGGCTGTTTCTATTACTGAAAGAATGAGAAGTGCGGGGAAAAATCAAGAGATTTTGGATAAGATTACTAAACTAGTAAATATCTGTCCTGAAACCATTGATCTTGACCTTACACACAGATTGACGTTCGCTACAGCTACAACTTACACAGACAGAGATGGAGATTCTATCAATATCGCAGTAGGTGATACTTTGGCGTTGCTTTCTGCTGTTCATACTTTGACAGGTTCAAGCACCACTTACAGCAACATCATCTCTGGTAACCCACAATTCTCAAAAGGGACATTAGAAAACGCAGAGAAGTTGTTCGCTGAAGAGACATTCGACAATCTTGGGATCAAGATGGCGATGAAAGGTAAAGTAATCATCACAACTGATGACCCTAATACTAATAACGCTGTTAGAGAGCTATTGGGGGCTTCTGCTGATATTACTTCTAGCAACTCAGGGACTATCAATGTTTACAAGAACGGATACAAGCACGTTTCGTTACCTAGATTAGCTACAACAGCGGCTGGAGCAGTAGATTCAACAAAAAGAAAATACCGGTTCTTGGCTTCTGAAGATGATTCAGATTTCTATCTATCAGTATTGAAAGAGCCTTATCTTAAGACTCCATCAGCTGGTAACAACGGAGAAGACCTCCTTACAGAGAATCGAACCTACACAGCTTCCGCTACAATAGGTATGACGATTGTCACTGGACGCCGAATTAAGGGATCCACGGGATTATGAACCTAGAGCATAGTTCTTAACTAACATAATGCGTTTTTCTTCTCTACGTATAGAGTCGGGGCTGGAGGTGGTAATTCTTTTAGTTATTAACTATTTACAAAATGGCTTTAAATCAAAATGCAGGATACGGACAAGCTATGCTTAACGCTATCCATACAGCAGTAGGAGGGACGTTTTGAAATGTACTAGTCGTAATGAATAGTGCAGATGTTGACGAAAAAAATTATCAGCATCTTCAGGATTTATTCCCAACAGATGGTGATGGTAGAGTAAGATTCTATACATCATTAGCTTCAGCTTATGCTGAAACAGAAAGTAACAATAACGATGTTATTATCTTAGATGGTAACTCTACACATGAGCTTACAGCACAGCTTATTGTTTCAAACAATAGAGTACACTTCATCGGTATGGATTACTTGTTAGGAATTGACAGACCGTATGGATGTAGCACTAAGATCAACTATGCAGACGGAATTGCTACAGCGTTACCATTCATGATTAAGAATATCGGGGTTAGGAATAGCTTCAGGGGTATCAAATTCATGAATAACAATACTGATGCACAAGTAGTCGGTACAGTAGGGGAGGGCGGAGAATACGCTTACTATGAAAATTGTGAGTTCTACAACTCTACTCAGCTTGATTCTGATACGGTAGCAGAATTGGTACTTGGAGGAGATAGCCCAATATTCAAGAACTGTGTATTCGGATCATTAGCTGATGCGGTATCTGGAGATAAAATCAGACCAGCGGTATTGATTGATGGATCAGTAGTTACTGGATGAGCTGGCGTTACAAGAGACGCATTATTCGATGGATGTAGGTTCTGGAAGAAGGCATGAGGAACAGCCACAGTAATGGTAAAGGTAGCCGCTGACGCTGACTTGGAAAGACTTTGTGAATTCCATGATTGTCAATTTATAGCTAGCATGTTAGGTTCAACACCAGCAGTGGCTATAGCATTGGGAGCTTCATTAACAAACGGAGCGATCCTTTTGACTGGAGATACTTCAGGATATGATGTCACTAAATTAGCAACAGGAACAGGAGTTATCAGTTGTTTGAACGCTAAAGTGGCGACAGCAACAATTTGACTTCAATGCACTTAGTAGCATATAGGATAGATAGGGAGACTTATCTATCTTATTATACAACTAGATTTTAACTCTTTATAAAACCAAATGAAACTTTACTCTGACGAGATCTTAATGTTTGACGCTAAAGCTGAGACAGCTACAGCTACAGCCTACAACATTAGAGACTACCAGCACATTATGCTTACACTTAGTTCGGCTTCTAGTGCTAATTTCACTATAAAATTCCAATGATCTATGAGTGATACAGCTCCTGATTTTTCAGCTGCACAATCAGATACTAATCGTTGGGATTACATCCAAGTCAAAGACTATGAAGACAATGCTAGTATTGATGGTGATACATGAGTAGCGTTCGCAGGTACTGACGACGTAAGACAACTAGAATTTAACGTAAACTGATTAAAATGGATTTCTGCGAGTATAACAACATACGCTGCATGAGATATTAGTTTGAGATGCCAAGCATTCTCTAATACTTAGTTTTATTATATAAAATATCATTTAATGGCAAGAACTTATTCAGAAGAGGTGGCGTTGCTCACATCAGCTATCCCAGCTTTAGCTGCTTATGATTTTGACGGTGACGCTTTAGATATAAGTGGGAATAGCGAAGACGCCACTGTGACAGGAGCGACACTATCGACTGATAGACGAGGGATAGCAAATAGATGTTATCTATTAGATGGCACAAACGACAAGATCGCTTGTGGTAACATAGGTACTAATCTCAGTGTCTCTATGTGGATAAATGTTGTTGATATAACTGCAACTGACCAGATATTGGAAGGTTCGGCAAACGCCAAATACATACTATCAACGGCAGGAGCTTTGACATCCGATGAATTCACTGATTTTTATGTGGACTGAGTGGCTAGTACAACTTTGACAGCAGGTCGACATCATTTGGTGGCAACTAAAACGACATGATTAGCTATGAGTGCGGCGACCATAGGGCTGATAGACGCTTCTTACGGTAATTTCTATGTGGATGATGTTTATTTCTTCCCAGTAGAATTGACTGCAGCACAAGTCCTATCAATCTATAACCAGCAAAGGATACAGGGCGCTCCAGTAACACACACACTAGTGAAGTTCTCAACACCATATTTAGTAAAAGATTATATGCACGAGATACTGACTTTGAGTTCAGCAGGGACTGGAACGTTCACTATAAAATTCTGTGGTAGTATGTCAGACACAGCTCCAAATTTCGCAGCAGCACAAAGTAATACGAATAGACGAGATTATGTAGATATAAAAGACTATCAGAGTTGATCTAGTATAGATGGCGATACTGGGGTAGCGTTTACCGCTGATGATGTCAGGATATTTGAGGTCAATACTAACGGACTAAAACGGATCTGATGAATTCTGACCAGCTATACTGCAGGCACAGTAAGTCTAAGACTTCAATGTTTCGGAAATTCTTAGTTTTATATTATATATTTATTAAATGAGTAAAATTGAAAGGGAGCTTGAACAAGCACAAGAGAAACTAGATAACACTATGTTATCATTAAACCAAAGTAAATTAGAGTTGGAAGCAAAACAGAAATCTCTAAAAGAACTAAATAAACAAGAGAAATCGCTTCAATGTAGTATTGAGTCACTAAAACAGGCATTATCTGACGATGATGTGGCACTTAGTGTCGCTCAAGAAAATAACAAGTCTATATTATCTTCTATGGACAATGAGAAGCTTAAACTTCAAGCAGAATTGGAGGCTATTAGGAGTTTTATAGAGGAGGAATGAGTGAAATTAGTTGAAGCTAAGAAGATAAACGAGAAACAGGTCGAAGAGTTCGCTAGTAATCATGTGGAGGCTGTCAATGAAAGCAACAAAATAAAAGCTGAACTAGAGAAATGAATCGAAGAGATCAAAGACTCCAATAATCCTCTGATAGAAGAGAACAAAAAACTATCAATAGAGAGAGATAAAATCTTGAAAGAGATTGAAGATAACGAGGAGAAGAAGAAAAGCCAAATGATAGTGCTTTCTAAGATTTTACAGAACGAGAATAGCTTGAATAGCATCTTATCTAAAATAGAAAAAAACACAGTGTTGCTTGCTGATTTAGAGAACAAGTACAACAGCATAAATATTCTGATAAAAGAGGCGGAAGAGAAGCTAAAGGTTGTGGTTGTAGAACTAGAAAAACAACAAACAGAGAAGAACCAATTTATTAAAGACAAGATTGCACTTGCTGAACAGAAACAAGCGTATGACCAAAAAGAAGCAAGAGTTAAAGAGATTTTCCAAAACGCTTGACTCAAATTTTAACTATAATCTAAAAAAATGGGTAGAAGAGATGAATTATGGAATTTACGTCTATGAACATACATAGAGACCACATCTCCTGATGGATATGATATACTGATCAATTGAACGGATAGATACCTGAATTGGAACACTGTATCGGGTAGTGGTTGATATTGAATAAGAGATAACGCTGGTATACTGGAAACAAAAAATAGTGGTGGTGCTTGGAGTCCAATTTCGTCCAGTAGTGGTGGTCTATGGGGCAATATCACTGGTACGCTATCAGACCAAGCAGACTTACAAGCTGAGCTAGACCTGAAAGAGCTATTATCGAACAAATCAACCGATGTCGCACTCGGTAGCTCGAACACGCTATACCCGACACAGAACGCCGTCAAGACGTACGTTGATGGGCTTATTACTGGGCTATTGGATTATAGATGATGATATGACGCTTCGCCGAACACACGACCAGCTACTGGCGGATCGGGGACAGCGGGAGCGATATTGAAGGGCGATACTCGGGTAATATCTGTAACTGGGACTTTAGGCGGGACGGTTGTAGCTGTTGGTGATTATATTATCGCTAATACCGATACTCCATGACAGACAGATGGTAATTGGGACATACTTAACGGTAGCGTCTCTTATGTACCATTAGACGCGGCTGGTACGATAACAGGAGCGACAGGACAAGCTCAGAAATTCACACTCGGAGTCATAACAGGAAAACTATATCCGACTGCTGACTCGGCTACGGCTGTTCAGGTATTGAAAGCTGATGGCACTACCGCTATAGCTACTTTCGATACCACTAATGGGAACTTCAGTATCGGCACAACATCAACCGCAAGAAATTTCAATCTAGTGAAAACCACTGACGGGACAGCTAATACCATGGGTGGGATAAGCCAAGCCACAACATTCACTAATATAGCGTTGTCATATACTGATAACACCTTTACTACTACCGCTTCGTTGACTACTAATCAATCATGAGTACGTGATTTCGTGAACACCACTATGACGTGCCAGACAGCGGCTGACGCCAACACATATAACGTCAGCTCCTCAATCAGAGCGTTAAATGTAGTAACAAGACATCAAGGTAGTGCAACTTATGGAAGAACTAATGCGATACAAATCGACCAATATAATACTGGTGCTGGAACGATCACGAACGCTCTTGGAGTGAATTATCAATTAAGACCGACAGCTGGGACAATCACGAACGCTTTTGGGTTCTATGTGTCAAATCCTACGACTGCCAGTGTCACTAATTTCAGGGGTTTTTATGCTACCAATATCACAAACTTTGGGACACTGGCTTATGGGATGGAGCTAGGTTTATCCAGCGGAACAGGTAAATATAATATCTATGTTTCAGGAACAGCCCCAAGTCATTTTACTGGAAATGTAAGTATAGGAACGGTAGCAACCGCAAATAAACCTTTAGAAATAGTCGGTATTAAAGATACTGTGATAAGAATTACATCAACCAAAAACGCTTCAGATTGGACATTGACAGACACTATCGGCGGACTTGAGTTTTATGGGTCTGATACTTCAGGACAAGGAGCTGGTATAAAAGCTTCAATAAGAGCCGTTCAAGACGACTCCACTTTTGGTGATGATTTTGGGTTGATGTTCTCGACTGGGCAGTCAGCGAACGATGTCGAGGCAATGAGGATAACGAGTGGCGGGAAGGTCGGTATTGGGTTGACTGTACCGACAGCTATACTTCATCTAAAAGCTTGAACTGCGACAGCTTCAACTGCTCCGCTTAAATTCACTTCTGGGACATTGACTACCGCTCCTGAAGCTGGTGCTGTTGAATTTTTAACAGACGCTTATTACGCTACTATCACGACATGAACTGCAAGGAAAACATTCGCTTTTTTGGAAGCTCCAATATTTACGACAAGTATCCAAACACCTACTATCGAACTCGGACACGCTACGGATACAACAATCGCTCGTGTCAGTGCTGGCGTTATTTCTGTTGAGGGTATCACAGTCCCTACAATCTCAAGTACAAACACATTAACGAACAAAAGGATAACACAAAGAGTGGCTACAACCACTGATGACGCTACTGCTGTTATAGATATAGATGCCGTAGATGTATATGAACTGACAGCGGTAGCTAATGCTACTACGTTATCTACTACTGGTACTCCTACGGACGGTCAGAAGCTGATAATCAGACTCAAAGATGCGGGTGTCGCTAAATGATTGACTTGGGACGCTATATTTGTGGAGATAGGTATCTCGTTACCAGCTATAACGGTAGCAGGTAAACGGATGTATATAGGTGCTACATATAACGCATGAGCTAGTAAATGGCACTGCATATCGTATTCTTTAGAAGCTTAGAACTTTATTTATTAAGGCAACCAATGGCTATAGCGTTTGATAGTTCATCAGAAGGCAACGAAGCCTCTGTCACGTCGCTGACGTTCGCACATACATGTACAGGGGCGAGGAGGATGTTGTTCGTGTTTGTTTTGGGTTATCTAGGCGATTTGATTACTGGAGTGACCTACAACGGGGTAGCGATGACGCAAGTAGCGAAGAAGAACACCTGAGTGTTTTGGCTTTACTTGTTCTGCCTTAAAGCTCCCGCTCTTGGCACTAATAATATAGTTGTTACTCGTTCTGACTCCAATCGGATTGAAGCAGTCGGGCTATCTTATACAGGGGTAGAACAGACCAATGTCGTAGATAGTTCCGCAACACAAACTACTGCTAGCACTACATCAATAACGCAAACGACAACATCTGTAGCTGATAACTGCTGGGCTGTATGTGGGACTATACTACAACCAACGACAGCATGAGCAGGTAGCACATTGAGAAGATTCGCGACCTCTTGGGTGACCGGTTTCGATACTGACTGAGCGACAACGCCAGCTGGAACGATATCAATGACTCAAACTTGGGCATCTCCTGCTAATGAAGCATGAATAATAGCGTCATTCGCTCCATATATACCATTACCACCTAACTCGAATTTTTTTAGCATTTTATAATATACACATGGAAATTAACAAGATTGATGACAACCAAATCGAGGTAGTCAAAACAGAACAAGTCACAACTAAAGCAACTTTTACTTATGAGTACCTTATCTGACAGAGAGACGCTATCCAATACCAAAAAGACAGAGAGAACGCTCTAAGGGATGCGGAACTACTAGAGATTGATGAATTGTTGAAATGATGTGAGAAACTTAGTGTAACCGCTAAAGTAGAAGAAGTGCCAGTAGAAGTAACACCAATAGAAGAGACTATTGAACCTATCGATATTATTGAACCTATCAAAGAAGATGTTGTATTAGAGGATAATATCTAGTATGTTTTATTTGTTTAAATCAAATAATGGCGTTGCCTTGTATCCAAACAGACAGACTAATTGCTTTAGAAATCAATTGAAAACAGATGGCACAGGACATTTCTGATATCAAAAAAAAAGTAGATAAAATAGACGAGAAATTCGATGTACTTATAGATAAATTAGAGGCTAAATTCGCCGCTAAATGGACAGAGGTTGCTATTAGACGGTTTGTCTGATTAGTTATGGGTATAATTATCACTGCGGTAATATATTCGGTTATTAAGTAACTTTTATATCTTAATCTTATATCATGAGTTCGTTCCTTAGACTTAATGGAGAAGACCTAATAAAAGGTGCGATAGTCGCATCGCTTACAGCGGTACTTGGTAGCATATATGCTATCCTACAGACATGATTAGTCCCTACATTAGTTGAGCTGAAAACTATCTGTCTAGCGTGAGTAGGTGCAGGTTGCTCGTATCTTATCAAGAATATTCTTACTAACTCTTCGGGTTTATTTTTAATCAAAGAAGATGCTTTATTGGCAAAAGAATAATCCCAACAGGTGACGAGATAACGAGGACGGCTGATGACGGCGAGTTGTTTTAGTTTTTTTGGCGATATTGGTTTTTTATCTTCTAAAAACATAGTTATGGAGATAGACAAAAAACAGTTACATGATGATCACGATATATTGGCTAATAAGATACTGGATTGCAAAGATATATTAAGATGTCTATTAGACTGAAAAAGTGTAGGCAGTATCCACGATATAAATCGTGTAGCTAAGAGATATATTGTGAGATTACATGTGCTTGAAAAAGAGCGACAGAAACATATAGCTGAGGTGTTGAAGTACGGGAAAGATGAGTTCTATAGCAAAGACACTAAAGAGCGTATAGATTTCTTTAATAGATAATATAGCGATGGAGAAACTGGAGAGAATAGCTATAATAGATGAGAAACTGGATAACTTCCAGAATATGATTGCTGTATTACAGCAAGAGATAGCTGATTTACTGCAAGAGAAAGAAGATTTAGAGCATCCACATACAACTATATGATTCCAATATGGTAAGAAAGACCCCAAGCAAGTGGCTGATGATTTTTGAGGTAGTTTTTAGCCCTTTACATAAACTATGGAAGATATACTCAATGGCTGTGACCCTTCAATTTTTGACCGTAAAGATTTAATGTCTGATGAGTGAGTGTTTATCACAAAAGATATGATAAAGAACAAATGTGTATGTCTTAAAAAAAATGCGTGCATAGAAATAGTAAGAGCATTGAAAGAGAATAACCCTGAATATGCGTTTGATTTACTCATTAAGATGAAAGGGTTATGATAGAGCGAAGCGAAAGTAAATGACCTGATTGGATATTTATGTTTTTGATTTCTATAGTGATCGTAGTAATAAACGTATATTTATTTGTATTATCAAAATAATATATGGATGAACTACAAAAAAGACTCGATAAAAGACAGTCTCTATTGGAGCGTAAGCAAGAATTAGAGGCGTGTATAGATGTTCTTGATATAAGTGCCACCCACGAACTGAAAGTGTTGTTAAAAGAGCTTGCTAAGATAGAAATAAGCCTAACTAAGATATAATATTAAGAGGGGCGTATACGACTGCTATTGTTATGGTCAGCTATACGGGTATGACCCGAGTCCCTCAATAGTCTTTTTAGATTTTTATCATATCTGATGACAGATTTAGAGATAAACGATTGAGCACGAGATAATCCCACCAAGCAAGATTATCAGTTTCAAGCATTAGAAGACATCAAACACGAAGACCCTGAATATGCTGAATGATGAGCTAAACAACGACCTAAAGAGAAGCTTATAGTACAAAATCAATGAGCAAATCCTTCATGCACTTGCTATTCTAATGGGCATATAGCGAACGCACTAAATATCCTAGAAGATATAGAGCTATTAGAGCATAGACCGCAAGTACAGCCATGAATACGACGGGATGAGTTCTGCAAACTAAGGAATAATTACAAGACATGAACATCTATCCAGACTATGGCTCAGTTTTTCAAAAAAAAAGGTATAATTGAGTGATATGTATCGATAGCGAACTCGGAGCAGAATATCGTAGCTAAAATGAAGAAAGCGATAGACAACGGAAACTTCATGTGTAGCTGAAGCAGTGACGCTGATTGGGGTATGATAAAAAAGACTGGCGAATACACACTAAGGACTGATTGAAAGTTCGTATGACACGCACGATGTTATGTCGATTACTGATCAGACTACTTCTGGGCGTTGAATAGTTTCGGACCTAATCGGGGGATACATGGCGGATATTTCAAAGTGCCATTCGATATGGTAGAGGGTACATACTCTAAGCTATGTATGATAGATAAGAACGATAGCCTATACTTCCAGAAACTTAAAGATAGAGAGAAGGCTAAACAGATGATAGCGATAGCTAAAGAGTTGTATACCACAGGAAACCAAGAAGTGAAAACCTATTTTGACGACATAAAGCTATCAGCTAATATGGATAGATTGTATGGTAAATAAAAAAAGTCTAATAATCTCTTGCAAAATCAAATTATTTGAATATAATGACCAAAATTCAATCGCGAGAGTAATACCCATTAGTTTGAAAATTTCCTAAGCAATTAGGTAATGAAACACCGGAAGGTGGATGGGCTGACCCACTCTATTTTGATCTCGCGATTGGATAGGGTGGGTTTTCTTTTATCTGAAATATATATTATGGCACAAAGATTACAATTTACTAATGATATGGCTAGATGATTATGTAACTTTTCTGATGATGATATTGGGAAAATATTTAGATCTATAACTAGTTTTATTTATGAGGGTATAGAAATTAAGCTTCCTGAAAAATTACAATGAGTATATTTTATACTAAAACCATACATTGATGATGATATAGAAAGGCACACCAAATATATCAAATGAAAGAAAAACTGATGAGTAGCATCATGAATCACAAGAGCTTCGACTATAAAGAAAAAGCACAAACGAAGCAAATGAACAGAATGAACAGAATGAACAGAATGAACAACTGATAATGATAATGATATATATACTAGTAATATAGAAATAGTAAGTAATATAAAAGAGAAAGATTTAGAAAAATTAAAGAAAGAATTTCCGGAAAAAAATATTGAAGTAGAGATCAAGAAAATGTGTAATAATCGGGCAGGTAAATGAAAGCAAATAAAAAAACCCATACAAGCATTAAGGAACTGGTTATTACCCAAAGAATGGCAAAACGGATATGTTATTGGAATAGAAAACAAAACAGATGATCAATGGGTTACAGAATTTTTGTCGGGTAAGAATGCGTTCAATGATAAATACTGATGGGATAAGTATCAGGAAGTTAAAGACCTATGGATTAAGAAATGTTTAGCCCAGCCTTTATCACTTTAGTAAAAACAAAATGAATGAATTCGTAAACGCTATGTTTGAGATATATCCTAGATTCGCTGAATGTACAATTCAAACTTTTGATGACAATAAAGAAAGAAAAAACCAATCTCTTGCTAGAAAAATTATAAACACAGAAGAAAATTATCAAAAGGTTGATTTATTAAATACACAATGAGCGGGTATATTCTTCTCTGTAAATCCTATGATTGAATGAAAAAGGGATAAAGAAAGTGTTATATGAATATCTAGTCGGATATGTGAGATAGATTGAATGGATAAGGATTTACAAAGAAAACTTATCGACAATTGTCCTTTGAAACCATCAATGATAATCGAGAGTAATTCATCATATCACTTGTATTGGTTTGCTAAAGATTGAACAAAAGAGAAACGATATGATATAGCTAATGGATTGAGAAATTACTTTGATTGAGATCCTGCCGTTGTAGATATATCAAGAGTGCTTAGATTACCTTGATACAATCATTTGAAGGATGAGATAAAGCCATACCCTATAACTATTTTAGAGATACAATGAGAACAATTCACAGAAGAGCAGATGATTTTAGCTTATCCGAATAAATTATCACTTACAGAAATTAAACAATCACTAATAATAAAAGACAGTCAAGCAAAAAGAGATTTATGATGAGATTATTATCGGGATAGGGTAAAAAATATGAATACTCAAAATATGCTAGAGGAAATTAGTGGTACGCAGTTTGTATCTAATGATCAAATATCGTTTAGTAAAAATAGTAATTGAACAGAGCAAATTATAATAAACTGAAAGAGTACCTGATGTTGGATAGATAAAAATGGTAAGATTGGTAGTTCTGCATGATGATGACCAAACTGGACTAATCGGGTATTTCGATATAGTACTTGTACTGGTAAGGAATTGGCTCAATGGATTAACGAAAAACATCCAGAGATGGTAATACAAAAAACAGTACAGAAAAAAGAATCTAGTAAATCTAAAGATATTGTAGCTGAAGAGAAAACACAGATAGATTTTGAATCAGTTACTCCATTTACTCGGGGACTACCTATACTTGATGATAAATTTTGAAGATTCTGACTTAATCAGTTTGTTGTTACAATATGAGAAAGTCAGAGCTGAAAAACTGAATTTACGTTCTTCCAAGCAAGACAGAATGCTAAATTATGATATAAAGTTTGTTATATCTGATTAGAGATGACAAAAAAAAATATGATAATAAGGATATGCCAAAAAAGAGCGTGAGTCACAAAAAAGGAACGAGACAATAAAACCATATCACAATCCCAAAAAGATATAATGAGACAAAAATATGATGAGTTATGGGATTATCCTAATCTTGATCTAGTTTATCTAGCAAAACCCACGATAGAAGATATAAAATCCACGATCAAAGAAAAACAAATGCAATGATATGAACTATTTTATCTAGATAATATGTGATTTATTGTTTGAGATGTATCAGAGATAGAACTCACAACACTTATATCTAGGGAATTAAAAGAATTAACAAATACACAGCCTATATCAATAAATTTATTACATCATTTTAATAAATGAAGCTCTAAAGATAGGATATGACCAAGGGGCATGGCTAGTATGAGGAGTAGTTGAAAGATAGAGAATGATGCTGATTATGTTATGCAAGTATGGAGAGATTTAGATGATGATATACCAACAGAAGACAGAAAGATTGTAGGTATATATCTACAAAAAGATAGAGTGTGGTGAGATCCGAGTAACTGTAAAATAGAGTTTGATAGAGCAGAATATGTTCCATATATTAAAACTACACAAGAAAATAATTTACCATTTTAGATTTTAAAATCATTCTATGTACCTAAAACTAAACAAGATCAAAAAAGTATCTACCAAATACGGTTTTGATACAATCATAACACATATATGACTATACAAAGACGATGATACTTACGTGAAATTCATCAAACATGATGATAAGATATTGGAGTTGATAAGTTGACACAAGATAGATATATCCATTTTAGAGATAAAAGAATTTTTAAAGGATGGTGATATAGAGAAGATACTTCCTAGAGATGTGAATTTATTTGATGAAATTTTACCTTTTGATACAACCATATGACTTATTCAAAACCAGTAATAACCACAACCTGACTAAAAAAGACTGTTATCTTACGAAGAGTAACCGATAAGGTTAAGATAGCCAATATATTGGCTCGTGCTATCCTAGCCTACGAGCAGTCAAAAATAACGCTCCCTAAATTATGGGATATTTATCGTCAATTACAATAATCATGATATACCGCTACCGAGATACCTCAACGACTTTTATAGACGTTTACTCCCAAGAGGAGCTAGCAGAGCTTATGGAAGAAGACTTTTATGTCATAACGATTATCGAAGATGATCCTAGCACTAGAGAAGAATAAAAAAACTTGCAATGAAGAAAAAAATAAATATAAAGATATTGCACCCTAACACAAAGAGCCTTAGAAAATAAGGCGATCTCTAATACAGGAATGTGTTGGGTGCAGGTCGCTTTATGTTCTAAGGTTTTTTGATTATGGAAGAGTTGCTATATATTATGTATATGGATGAACCATGAATGAGATGTATTTATAAAATATGAGTTTCTACCATAGATAGAGTAGAAAGAAGGGTCCAAGAAGTACAGTGTTGAAATCCATTCAAAGTAAAAATATTAAAAACATTTGTAATTAAATCAGCGTGAAGATATGAATATATGCTTCATACAATACTTAGAAAATTTAGGCTAGAATGAGAACGATTTGATTTATGAGCAGAAATGTTAGATTATGTATTTAGGCAAATGGATATACGAAGAAATATTTATACATATTCTACTAAATTGTCAATTATTAAATGAGACAGAGATATAAACAAGATATATAATGGTAAACCTATAGTAAATTATGTTTCAGTAGATACTTATGAACAAGATATACAAGATTTAAGAAAAATGAATATAAATGAAAATTATATTATAGATCGTATACATAAAATAGAAGAAAAAAGAGATAAATCGTATGATAAACATAAAAAGAAAGAAAAAAAAATATATAAAAAGAAGAACTTATATAAGTATCTAATAAGGAATAATAGAAACTTAATTGTGAAATGTTTTTGGTCAGAAACACCAGCTTATAGTTATATGAATAAAAAGTTAAAAATGGATTTATTTATTAGATGAGTATAATCCACAGAAAAAAACAAATACTGCTGTTGTGATGATTTTAGATAGCAATGAGAACTGATGTATTTTATTACTAAACGTAGAACTTTGCAAAATTATATCAAAGATCGATTAAAATCTAGGGATAAGGAAATAGGGGATAAACTTATCTGTGAGTTTGTGTGATGTAATAAAGATGTTTCGGATATACATCACATCTTGTGTAGTTTTAGGTGATCACGCAAAAGTGCATCTGATGGATCTGATTTGATATGATTATGTAGAACACACCATACATGGGTACATAATCACAATAATTATGATAATAGACTTTTACTTCTTGATCGTGTAGCATGAATTATGCAAAATATAAGGCTAAATCAATAATCATAGACTGATATAAATTTGATAGTACTATAGAGTGAGACTATTATCTATATCTAAAAAATAAATGAATAGATGAATTTACTATACATCCTAAATATGAACTACAACCTAAGTTTGTAATATGAGACAATAAAATCATGGCAGTGAATTATATGGCGGATTTTAGTATAATGGTAGACTGAAAGGAATGTGTAATAGATATAAAAGGTATGGCAACAGAGACAGCGAAGCTCAAACGCAAAATGTTTATGTATAAATATCCTGATAAAGAACTACAACGAATAGTTAGATATAAAAAAGAACGAGTAGACTATTTCGATAATATTAAACGTAGAAAGGAGGCGAAAAAACTAAAAGTACAAAAAGTCAACCAGTAAATATCTAGGTACTAAACCATATTTTGCAAGAAAAATATATAAAACTATCATTATCCCTTGATTTATCGAAAAAAAAGAGTATACTTCAGATACACAACTAGAGAGCAACCATCCTGAACTGAGGATATAAAACATACAGAATACGCTGTCTAGCTATCTACACTATACGTTTTATATTCTTAATAACTTACCATGTTTACTTCTAAAGGACAAAGAGAAGATTACGACAACGAGATCAAATTTGAAGAAAGTAGAGAGATCAGGAAAAAACAATTGAACAAACAAGCTGAAAAAATTATTGATAGACAGATTGAGATGTATAATGACATCAATGCTTTATTTGGATATACTCGTAATTAAGATGTTATTCTCAGAGATGACAGAAGAACAAAAAGACCAGTTCTATAAAGAACAAGAAGCTAGAATAGAGAAATTAAGGAGAATTAGACCATGAATAAACCTTGATAAAGTAGAAACCATTAAACCTAAAGAGCAAAAGAAGTATGACTACTGGAAATTCCATCGTAAACCTATGGGGCATCCAGATAACCGGAAAACAATCTAATGTTTTATATTTTAATGAAAATATTATGTGATTTACAATGAGTGACACTATGTGAACTTATGCTAGGATTTTGCTTAAAGATCAGCTAGGGTTCAAAGTTGGTAAAAAGGAATGAGATGAGCGACACAACGAGTTATTTGATGTTGTCAGTGGCGAGTTTATCAGTATTACTGAAGGTAAGTATACTAACGCTGAATGAGAAGAGAAAGAGCTAGTAAAGATTACTTTACGAGATGATACCGTAGGTAAGATTATTGTCTCTACCGCATGGACTAGCGTAGCTAGGAACATCATCAATTCGTTTGCTGGAGAAGAGAAGCTAGGTAAAATCGAGATGTGATTGTATAAAAAAGCCGGTAAAAACGGGAAGTATTATCCTAATATCTGGATCAAGAATGATTGAGCTAAATTGAAACGGAAGTATACGGTAGAACAACAATCTGAGTTAGTTAAAGAGGTAGAATTTAAAGGTAAGAAAATGAGGGATTTTGTAGAACTAGAGAATGTGCTCAGAAAAGAATATGGCGCTATCAACAAGAAATCCCAATACACAGAAAAAGATGCTCCAGAAGTAAAAGAAGAGATAGATGTAGATAATTCCGATCTTCCTTTCTAATGTTTTATATATTTTCTGTCTACCTATGAGCTACTCAAAAAACGATGTCAAGGATATGATTTACAATATATTCGAGATTTATGATCTACCTTTCTCCCCTAAATTTGGGGAGAGGTTTGAAGCATGGCTCAATGATAAATGACTAAATGGGAATAACTGAGCGAATGATAATAGACTATGAGATTTTTACGAAGCTGAAGTAGAGTCGTTTATCTACTGAGGGATAGATAGAGACCCCATGGAAAACTTAATTAAAAGGATCGAATCTAATATCAATAAGTTAAGAAACTGAGTAGCTAAAGAGACAAGAGATGAGTTAGAGTTCGATCTCAATGATTTCAATATCAATATCTCAGGATACGAATATAATTATGATCAGAGATGTATAGATCTGGATAGAAAGATAGATAACGAGTACAAGAATAAAGTTAACGAGATAAAGGTTGATGCTGTGATGAACAAATATCTAAAGAGTACGTTCGCTTACGAGCAACAATCACTTAATATCTCAAAAGCTACACTAAAGAGACGGAAAAACCTCAATAAATGATATATAAAGACAGCTAAACATATAGCTGATAATCAGATACAAGCTAATGTAGACGCTAAAAGGAATGGGTTTTAACTAAATAACATAACATATGCGAGAACTATATAGATACAAAATACGAAAGCTATCAGCTAGCTGAATAAAGGACACGACTATCCAACACCTTCTTTGAATATCTATGGGGACGTTGAAAAGCATCTTATCTGATGATAAGTATACCCCAAGCGAGAGAACGCAAAGAAGGGTAAAGATAGCGTTAGATAACTTTTTAGCTGATTTATCGGGTAAATGAGACTAGATACACAGGAATGAAAAATGTGGTTGTTGCTTGATGTAAATCGTGATCACCGAGTAAGTGTATTAGATTTACAGAAAGTCAGCAACTCGATGTGTGTATCGACAGTATTAAGCAATATGCGTAGGAGATATAATCTCACGCTAGAGAACAAAGAGGAACACCAAAAGAATTGAATGATTTATTCGTATTACCGCTTAACATGATGAAGTGCCTGAAATGTGGGAAAGATATAAACTATCAAGAGTGATTATATACAGAACAAAACTATGTGTCTTGTCTAGATTGTAAAATATGATCACATAAGAGACGTATCGAAAGAATGGACAAGCTGTATTGGATCACTACAGGCTGTATGTACGCCGTAATTATTGGTATGATGATACATTTCTTGGTTTCCTGATAACTAAAGTATTGCAATAAATGATGTATAATGGTTTACAAAACAAGAAAAATCAGTATAATAACGTTGTTAAAATGATAGTACATCTATCTCTGGAGACAGATTTTATATCTTTATGTATGGAATGACAAAAACAAAAGTATTTACCGTTATTGGTGTAGTTATCTTGATCATCCTTTGATTTGCTTTATTTCATAAGGATAGGTCATCCATCTCTGAACTCTACGCTCAGAAATGAATAATAGTAACACAGAAGGCTGAGTTATTACAACAAGATTTAGAGATAAGGAATCAGATTGACGCTATCAATAAAGAGATAGCTAAAATTGATTCAAAACTATATAGTTTAATAAACTGAACAGGTTTTATACAGGCTTGACAACCACAAGAATTGTCGCCAATACAATTACTTGACAATTATATATCTGGAACACAGACTGAAAGCGTAAGCCAATCCCAACAATAAATTGAAGTTGAGTTATAGAGAGGACAACAAATATATTAAGGTATTACTGACATAATTATTACACTCGAAAGAATATAGCAGATAGTTATTGAGTGAAGGTCGAAGTTATGATAGCGATAGCACGAGCAGATACACATCTATGATACGCCACCAAGAGTAAAAATAATGTAGGCAATGTGGGTAATAATGATAGATGAGACACAGTAGATTACGAAACATTAGAGAAATGAATTAAGGCGATAGCGTATACGCTAAACAATAAATATCTTTGAGACAAACAAACTATATGAGATTTAAGTTATGCGGGTAACTGCAACATAAGATGTGATAAGGTATACGCAACAAGCCGTTCTAATCGAGAAACTAATGTATTGAATTTACTAAGTTTAATTTATGAAAAACACATATGACCAGACTTTTTCTTTAGAAAATTAGAAATACATAACGGAAAAGAAATACCACCTATGCCACCAGATACATATAGAAAGAATTAATTTTACTTCTTAATTAGATTAGATGAAACGATACAATAATTCATTATATATGTTTTATATATTTATATTATCTGTTATATTTTTTATGTGTTTTGTAGCATATAAGGAGTTATTCCTTGATATGTCATCTAAAGAAGTATCAAATAATCTATCACAGCAGCTAAAAGATACACAACTCTCTATGGAGATGTTGGTAACTGAAATATGCTGAATACCACTATCAATTATAGAAGAGAATTGAATTATTCAACCATCTGATGAAGATATATATAAACGGAACTCCACTACTGGTACGGTATTATATGAGAAATAGTTTTTATATTATTTTATCCTTTTTATTATGTAACATGAACTTATTATATTATATAATATGACTTATTTTTTGATGTGCTTGGGGAATTGTTATATGTCAAGAATCATATATCATATCGGTAGATAAGGTCTGATACGTTACTACGGCACATTATAAATTTTATGATATTGTATTCCATCCTTACGAGCTAGGCATGCTATGCAAATAAGGTTTTTATATTTTTAATAACCATATACAGATGACTAAACCAACTTACGCAACAATCAAATTCACGGCAGTAGAGATTGCTACTATGAGAGCGGTAATGATGTTGAATTCAAACAAAATTTCAGAACATTGACAGCAAGATTTCAGGGTGGTAGCTAAAGAGGAGGAGCTTACGGCACTAGAGACTTTCAAAGAGCTAGGGAAAGCGATCAAGAATAAAAATTATATAGATTCAGAGTTATCGTTTGGTACGGAACAGAAAGCGATACTTATCAAGTTCTTATCATCGTATCCGTTCCCAGTAAGCGAACTGGAGATGAAGTATTCATTGCTAGAAAGATTGAAATAGTGTGTATGAAACCGTTTCGGGATAATATATAGAAACCACAGCAAACATATACATATCGGTATAACATATATAGCTTTTAGATTATTAAAAAATTAACATGAAATTTTCACTCACGAAAAACACTAAAACTTTATTAGGTGCGACACTATACCAAATCAAAGCAGAGATGTCATTTGGTTCTATATCTAAATGAGAACTTTGATGATGGATAGAGAAAGAGGAGAACTTGTCACAAGAAGATAATGCTTTATTATTTAATGCATAAAATGGAACTACGAGAAAATATAAAATGATTTGAATGACTTTATCAAATAAGTTCTATTTGAAGAGTAAAATCATTAGATAGAATTATATCAAGATGTAATTGAACAAAAATATCAGTAAAAGAAAAAATACTGAAAAATAAAAAATCATATAAATGATATGGAATTATTTGATTAAATTTAAATGGTAATACCTTTACGAAATATATACATAGATTAGTTTCAGAAGCATTTATACAAAACTCAGAGAATAAAAAAACCGTTAATCATAAAGATTGAAATAAATTAAATAATTCAATTAGTAATCTTGAACGAGCTACATATCACGATAATGCAATACATTCATACCAAAAGTTATGAAGAATCTGAACTAACCAATATAAAAAAATAAAGACTATAAACCATCAGAAGAAGATATAGAAGAAATCCAAGAGATGACTATTTCTGATGTAGAGAAATTAGTAGGAAAGAAAGTGAAAATTATAAAATAATTTTATTATTACAAATAAATAAATATGCTTGTATTCTGAGACAAAAAACAAATCAATATCAATAGGTGGATTGAGGAAGAGAGTAAGAAATTACATAATGTAAAATATCTACAAGCTATAATAAATACACAAGAACAAAAAGATATTCTTAAACAATATAGTGATTTGATTACTGAGAATAAATATACTAGAGATAAATATATTAGGTCGCTTAATAAAATTAAGGCAGAGAATATTCTCCAGTGATTAATAGAGCCTATATTAAAATATAAGGTAGATTATTTCAATGCTATTACAATTCTACATTAACGTTAAAGCGTGAAGAATATGTTAAAAAGATGAAAAAGAAATTGAAAACCGAAAAAGCTATTATCGCACCATTTTAAATTTTTACTATATATATTATGATAGAGATTAAATGATACAGAGAGTTTATTGAAAAAAGATGATGATGAGAACATTGATATGGGGACATGAAACAATATGAAATTTTTTATATTGATGATTGAATAAAATATATAGCTAAACTAGATAACGACTATTGAGATTGTTATTCTTGATACATATCAGCAACACGAGGGAATATTGAAATTGAAAATGTAGATGAATTTTGAACGATTCACTTTATTCCTATATGAAAGATTGAAGTAAATAATATCAATGATTTTGTGGATGTGGATGAAGATTGATGAGACCATTATTATCCATCTTGATATGCAAAAATAAGAGATAAATATATTAATATGTTTAAAAAAACAAGTAGATTTAAGGAAAATAGACAAGTGTATTTGTTTATGTGACCATCATGAATTGGGAAAAGTTATATAGCACACAATACCAATTTAGATGTTTATGAAACAGATAGAAGTAATTTTCTACCAAGTATTATTAATGCAAGTATTATTGTTATATGAAATAAATATGAATTTAAAATTGATGATATAAAGGATATGTGTGGTGATGATGTTGATTTTGTATATGTAAATTTTAATTCTTAAACTATATAGATTATGGAAAAAGATTTGGTACGAGCAACTATATTATGAGCTGTGATGTTCATATCGCTATGACGATATATGGGGTATAAGATTGGGGTAAATAAGTATGACGAATATTATTATTATTACATCAATCAGTATCCAGCGATGGAAACCATAAATAAAGCTCAAGATTTAGGCATAAAATAATGGCTTTTATATTATTAACTAGATAGATGACAACACAACCAACAATGATAGATAAGATTATGGAAGAAATATGTGAGAATTGAAAATCTGATTTATGAGAAGACAGAAAGATGATAAGAAAAACACTAGAACAAAATCTCAAGCAAACCACGCAAGTAAGCGAACTGATTTCTAAATTACAAATAAAATATTGATATGCTAAGTGATGATATGTGTATGGTACATGTGATGATTGTTGAGAAAGACTTAAGAATGTAGAAAAAAGAGCATGGAGATGTGAAAGTTGTGCTAATGATAAAATTTTACAATCCCTAGCACCAGCTCCAGCACAACCACAAGTACAGGTAAGTAAACTTCTTAGAGATTATGAATTACGAATGGAAGCAGAACAGAACATTCTTAGAGGTATTGATGAACATAAACTACCCAATCAATCAGCGTTATGTAAATGAAGAATATCAGTAATATCACAAGCGATTAAAGACCTCTCCAATCTCGCACCAACCAAAACACAAGTGATTAAACTCAGTAAATTAGATGAAAACCTACAATACTGTTGACAATGGACAGAAACAACAAAAGAATGATATACTGCTTGATGAACCAAGAATTGAGAAGAATTAGTGAAAAAGATAAATGAAATTATAGAAACACAAAATAAAATCATTGACTACATCAACACGCTTTAGATTATAAATAATCAAAGATGAACGAAGAAATTCAGAAGCTAATAGAAAAATACGATACTAGTTGAAAATTATATCCTAGTGATATGCTTACAACAACAAAACTAGAATGCTATAAAGAGTTCATCCAAGACCTAAAGCAACTAAAATGAGAGGATGAATCCATACGTCTTTCCGCCTCCGACAAGACGCAGGTAGCCACACAGCTAGAGAAGGATAGTGTTGAGAAGAAACGAAAATATAAAATTGTGAATAAAGAATGAGAAGTGGTAGCAAGAGCAGATACTTATTGAGAACTTAGTGAGATGAAACAATCAATGTTGGATAGTAAGAAATTCCCCATAGGAAAAGTTAAAGCTATGGTAATAACTACTTGTGATGAAACCAACCCTTAGCGAGTAGAGTAGCCTATAAAGTACCTTTTATTTAATTGATTGAGAGAATGGATTTCTGAGATGTGTTTATATCAAAAGATTGAAAGATATATGAACATATAATGCTACATTGATTTGGTTGAAGTTGAAAATTAGAATTGCTTAATATAGAAACCAAATTAACTGAACGATTTAATGTTTGATATTGAGAAATAAATTGTTCAGATTTGATTGATAAAAAGATATGAAAAAAAGCTCCACGATATATAAGATTGTTGTGATATAAATATGTACTATATAGCTAGTTTAGCTATCTCTCACAGAGAGAATACTCCACCAACAAGATTTATCTTCTAAATATAGATATGAACAAGATAACAACAAAAGAGCTTTGTCGAAGATGTAAAAAAACTATAGAGTTTTGTTGAAGGTGATATTTATTTGGATGACCATATTGTTGTGATACACGACCACAAATAAACAAACATTTTTATATATTTTATAGATAGTGATGAGCAACAAGATAACAACTAAAGAGGAAATGAAGTCTGAGTGATTTAAGGAGGTGGATTGGAAGTATGGTGATTTTTATATTCGGCATAGCGACCTAAAAGCTAGATTAGTGAATGTTCTATCACCAGATAACGTAGAGATATAGCTTGAGTGGATTTCAGTAAATCACTTCAAGACCTAAAATCCCTAGCACCAGTTGAACCGAAAGCATTACAAGCATTGATAGCTAAATATCAGGAACGACACGAAGCAGAACAGATGATAGATGCAATGGAGAAGTTCTTGAAGACCTAAACGCTTTACTTAGTTAATAGACTAGAGAGATGGAAAACCCAATAGAAGATATAATGAAAGCTATCCAGAAGAGATACGACGACTGTATGGATGGCGATGGATTAGATGACTACAATAATGGATTTCTTGCAGGGCTGATTATCGCTAAGAATATATGCAAGGAGCATAATGTAGTTCCAATCGATGTAGATAAACTCATAGATCAGATAGAAGGTTTACAAGTAGAGTTAGATTGGTATAAGAATAAAAACATAGATAAAGCACCAAGCGAAGAATGAATAAGACGTGATAATGATGGCGATATTATAGGACTGAAAAGCGAGAGCGAAGAATGAAGATGTGCTACATTCAGCAAAGGCAAGATGAGTAAGTGTCCTGATTTTATAGGAGAGAAAGGCGAGAGGGAGGTGGTAGAGATGTTATTATGACGAGATGAATGAAGTAAAGATAATAATATGTTAGTATATTGATACCATAAGAATTGAGTGATATATATAACAAGAATTGAGGAATACAAGTCAGAATAGAATATCTTTATCCCTTTACCAACCTAAGATGCTAAGCGACAAGAATAGCGAGAAGATGAAGCGAGAAAGAGATATATGGGATTGGATAGTAATTGGATTTGATATAATATGGAGATGAATACTAATAATAATATTGTTGAGTATTTTATATTTATTATTTAGATAAGATGTCCAAACAAATAAAGACTAGAGAGAAGATGAAGCGACTGTTACTATTGGTCGCTAGTATAAAAAAAATAATAAATGAAAATATTTGAACAGAAATAATTGAGTAATAATTTTTATCTCAATCATAAGGTACAATGAAAATGAAGTTCCACGATAAGCCACTATATAATAAATGGGAACAAGATATAAAGAAACTAAAAGAGGATAACAAGAGGAGAATAAAGATACTGAAAGCGACACTACCCAAAGCAACCTGTGAAGAAGAAAAGGAATATATAGAAAAAAGAATAAAGTTTTTACAATCTAACTAGGTACAATGGAGAAAAATGGAACTAGAAATATTTATTATTGTATACTAATGTTATGAAAATTTATAGCTAATATTTGACTTATTTCTTCCATATATTTTTATTTCAAATATAACTACTTCATCATAACTATTATATCTATAGTATTCTTTCTTGCAGTATTGGAAGTAACTGTAGAACTTTTATATGATTTGAAACATAACTAGAATGGAAACCTCAAAGACAGAGAAGAAGAACCCTCCGCAGTAACAATAAGCGGAGAGATATGGGGGAGGATGGTAGTGACGTCCACCGACCACGAGGGTAGTACCTCGCCTCCCCCAATTAAATTACATCTTGTCGCCTCCGACATAACATAAAGTTTTTACCTATTTACCTTATTATATTATGGAAACAATTAAGATTGATGATGTAGAGTATGTTAAATTATCCGACATACCTAAAACTAATACAAAAGCTAAAACAATGAAATGACTACCGTACGTGATGTGTAGAACTAATTCAGCGTGAGTATTTGCTGGATATTTAGAAAGCAGGAAAGGGAAAGAGGTTAAGTTATTAAAAGCAAGAAGGATGCGGTATCGAGATTGAGCAGCAAGTCTATCTCAATTAGCTACTGAATGAACAACTAAACCAGAGAACTGTAAATTCCCTTGCGAGGTAGAAGAGGTTGAATTGACTGAAGCGATAGAGATTATACCAATAACATCTAGGGCACAGGAAAGTATTTCAAATGTCCCTGTTTGGAAACAGTAATAATAACATCTTCTTCTACTGTTTTAATCATTTAAATTTGATGCAATGGAAACTAAAGATATGGAATTAACTGGCTATGGCTCTGGCTATGGCTCTGGCTATGGCTATGGCTCTGGCTATGGCGATGGCTCTGGCTATGGCTCTGGCTATGGCTATGGCTCTGGCTATGGCGATGGCTCTGGCTCTGGCTCTGGCTCTGGCTATGGCTCTGGCTATGGCTCTGGCTATGGCTATGGCTCTGGCTATGGCGATGGCTCTGGCTATGGCTCTGGCTATGGCGATGGCTCTGGCTATGGCTCTGGCTCTGGCGATGGCTCTGGCTATGGCGATGGCTATGGCGATGGCTATGGCGATGGCGATGGCTAAAATAAGTTTTTACCACTTACGATAAAAAGCAATGACCGAGTAAGACT
>Ga0209417_1001386_pt1 | contig 44829 bp, 43 predicted proteins | sample RifGroF2_FD_184002 | JGI IMG/M metagenome (GOLD analysis project Ga0209417, IMG submission 184002) | Groundwater microbial communities from Rifle, Colorado, USA - Groundwater F2 (SPAdes) (version 2) | ecosystem: Environmental > Aquatic > Deep subsurface > Groundwater | place: Rifle, Colorado...
CCCGCCGATAAAATCAGTGTTTCGGAAAATCAGGGATTGTCGGTATCCTGTTCAGACCCGGATATTCCCTCCGGCAGGGAAAACATCTGCTGGAAAGCCGCCCGAAAATACGCGGATGCGGCAGGAATAAAAGCTGACTGGCATATAAGCATTGAAAAAAATATTCCCGTTGCCGCCGGAATGGGAGGAGGCAGCAGTGATGCCGCCGCCGTTCTGAAAGCCCTTCAGAAGAAATTTAACGCGCTTACTCCTGAATTGCTTCATGAAATAGCGACGGGGACAGGAGCGGATGTGCCGTTCTTTTTAAATCCCGTTCCCTCAATAGCGGAAGGTATCGGTGATAAACTTTCGCCATTGGATTTCAAAACAGGGAAAATTCCGGTACTGATAGCCGCCCCGCTTTTTCCGGTGAGTGCCGCCTGGAGTTATAAGAACGCCGTAATTCCAGATTCCCCGCCATCACTGAGCGCGCTTCTTGAAGCATTGAAAAAGTCCGACTGGGAAACCTGCGGGAAACTTCTGCACAATGATCTTGCGTGTGCCGTCTATAATAAATTTCCTCTGACAAGGGCAATTAAAGAAAAGATGCTTGAGCTTGGGGCCTGCGGTGCCGAAATCACGGGAAGCGGTCCGACACTTTTCGGAATTTTCAAAAGTCCTGAAGCGGTGTCCGGCGCGGTTCCCTTCATGAGAGAGGCCTTCGGCCCCTCTGTCAGATTCATTTGCTAAATGAACAAGGAGGCGGAGCTTTTCTCGGACAATGCCGCGAAGTTGGCGACTCCCGCCGTTTCGACTCCGTCAATCAATTCTTCACGCTTTATGCCCATTACGTTCATAGCCATTTCACAGGCCAGGAGTTTCACTCCCATGCGCCTGGACTGTTCAATAAGTTCAGGCAGGCTGCTCACGTTTTTGGACGCCATTACATGTTTCATCATGGCCGTGCCCATGCCCATCATGTGCATTTTCGAGAGAACAAGTTTTTTAGCTCCTCTCGGCATCATCATCCCGAACATTCTGCTCAGAATATCTTTTTTAACAGCCGGCGGATTGTCTTTTCTCAGGACATTCAATCCCCAGAAGGTGCAGAATATCGAGACTTCATGACCAAGCGAAGCAAAGCCGGAAGCTATTATGAATGCCGCCATCGCTTTGTCAAGGTCATTGCTGAAAAGGATAATTGTCGCTCTTTTCTCAGTTTTCGCTGAAGGAGCTTTTTCGGTAGATATTTCACCTTTACTGATGAATGCTCTGATGTTTCCGCCGACGTGTTCCAGAGAGATAAGTTTATTGCCGGTGGAACTGCACCATGCGGGAAGGTCATTGCAGAAACCGGGATCGCTGGCGATAACTTTCAGGGTCTGTCCCTCAGTCATCCTGTCGATCTCGTTTTTGACTTGAACAATTGGCCCCGGGCATTGAAGACCGCAAACGTCCAGTTCCAGAACTTTGCCGTCGGAAGGACATGAAATGGACACATGGCAGCATGACGCTGTTTCTTCCGGCTTTCCCATTTTTTCCCGTGGAGAAGGGTTGAAAAGTTTCCACACCTGATAACCTCCGCTCATATTTTTAACATTAAAACCTTTTTGTCTCAGTATTCTTTCCGCCATATATCCGCGGAGACCGACCTTGCAGTAAGCCGCTATCATTTTATCTTTGGGCAATTGAGAGAGCTCATTGCGCAAATCTCCAAGAGGTATATTGACGGCACCGGGTATCGCGCCTGCGCTGAATTCTTCAGGTTCCCTCACGTCAAGTATCATGGCTCCCTCCGGAATGTTTTCCGGCGAGACGACACGACTTAGTCCGCTTATGATATTGCCCGCGACAAAGCCCGCATAGTTGACAGGGTCCTTGGCGGAACCGTAAGGCGGAGCATAAGCCAGTTCCAGTTCTTCCAGATCCTCGACTTTCAAGCCGTTTCTCATTGCGGAAGCCAGCACGTCTATCCGCTTGTCAACGCCATCGGTCCCGAATATCTGCGCGCCGAGGATTTTTCCGTTTTTATCAAATAGGAGCTTTATGCAGACGGGCGCGGCGCCAGGATAATAAGAGGCGTGTGAAGATGGAATTATGTAAGTTTTGAAGAATTCCGTTTTGTCTTTTTTTAATTTGTTTTCACTAAGTCCGGCGGAGGCCACGGTAAGGTCGAAGACCTTGCATATCGAAGTGCCGAGAGTGCCTTTGTATTTTTTGCTTCCCCCGAAAATATTGTCCGCCGCTATGCGTCCCTGTTTGGAGGCGGGCCCGGCAAGCTGGCGCAATGCCGATGCTCCCGTTACAAAATCCTTTATTTCCACCACATCGCCTGCGGCGTATATATCGGGATTGGATGTCTGCATGGCATCATTTACTTTTATTCCTCCGGTAACGCCGATTTCCAATCCCGCGTCTTTAGCGAGGGTGTTGTTCGGTTTTACTCCGGCGCAGACAAGGAGCATATCGGTTTCCAGTTCCCTGCCGTCTTTCAATGTAAGTTTCAATCCGTTGCCGTTAGAAACGGCTTTTTCGATTTCGTTATTGAGAAAGAGATTGACGCCGTTCTTTTCCATGGCGTCGATTATAGGCCTTGCCATTTCCGCGTCGAGAAATGAAGACATCAGATGCGGAGACCTGTGTATAAGCGTGGTTTTTATTCCCCTGTGGACGAAGTTCTCAACGAGTTCAATCCCTACAAAGCCTCCGCCCAGTACGGTTATATCCTTTGCCCCTTTTGTTATTTTCTCATTGAGCGTGTCCATATCCGGCAGTGTCCAGAAAGACATTATACCCGGAATTCCCTCATGAGGAAAAGGGATTTCAGATGGGTGCGCGCCTGTGGCAATGAGCAACTTGTCATAAGTTTCCGTATAGGTTTTCCCGTCTGATGTCTTTCTGACGGAAATTTCTTTTGCCGCCGGGTTTATGCCGACAACGTCTTCCCGTACTCTTACGTCTATGTTGAAACGTTCCGAGAAAGACGCGGCGTCCGTTACAAAAAGGCTTTCACGTTTTTTTATGATATTGCCGACATGATAGGGCAGCCCGCAGTTTGCGTAAGATATATACTCTCCTTTTTCAAACATGATTATCGCCGCGTTTTCATCAATGCGTCTGGCCCTTGCCGCTGCCGCCGCTCCTGCCGCAACTCCGCCAATGATTAGAAGTTTCATCTTAATCCCTCTTTTTTTATTAAAATTATTATTGTTCCAATGCCTTGTCCGCGCATGCCAATGTGTTTTTAACGCATTCGCACAGTATTCTGTAATAAACGTTATTGTTTTCTTTTCTGAATGTGATTATACCGACGTTTTTAAGTATCGAAAGGTGTTTTGAAATGGTAGGCATTTCGACACCTATGAGTTTTGTCAGTTCCATCACGCAGTACTCCCTTTCCATAAGCCTTTCAAGTATAAATATCCTTGACGGATGGGCCAGGGCTTTGAATATTCCAGCCTTTAAGGACAGCTTTTTTAATTCTTTTTTGTACATTGCCTTTCTCCAGTTTAGCAATTTAACTATATAGCTAAATTGAAAATAGTCAAACTCTTTTCATAAAAAAGTTACTTTTCCCGATAAAATGTCCATTACATTTTGCGACAAAAAAGCCGTCTGTCATCTTTCATCTAATCCGCAAAGTTTGACAAGAAGCAGGTAATATCGTATAATATAGCTTGTTTACAGCCTAAACTTTCCTGAAAACGAGGAAAGTGCGGGGGACCCGGACTCCACGGTTTCATATCGGGGACGGGGCGAATGATATCTGGCAACAGAATATCAGGACTACTTCTAAAGTCCAGCCCGACAGCTAACTTCGCAGGCATTTAGAAGAGTGAGCTTCCTATATCGTCAGCCTTTCTGCTGCCTTTAGCAAGTCCTAATCACTCTCAAACTTAACGATTCCTGTTTTAACAGGAAAAAACTTTTCAAAGGAGGGTGTTTATGCTTGTGTCTCTAATGCGTGTTATAAAAGTAACGGGAAGGATTGCACCGGAAAGAATCATTATCGGCGGTTATGTGTTCTATGTAATTGCCGGAACCTTGCTCCTATCCATGCCGTTTTGCCGGAAGCTGGCAGAAGGTCCAAGGCTGATTGATAATCTTTTCATAGCGGTTTCAGCGATGTCTACCACTGGTCTGGCAACAGTGAGCGTCAACTCCTCCTATAATTTTACGGGCCAGCTGGTGATTCTTGCATTAATACAACTGGGCGGGCTGGGATATATGACAATAGGTTCTTTTCTTTCACTGGCGGTTTCAGGAAAAATGTCTCCTTTTCAGACAGATATATCACTTAAAGTTCTTTCAATGCCTGAAAATTTTAAAATAGGCAAATTCATCAAGTCGATTATCGTGTTTACAGTTCTTATAGAGTTATTAGGAGCTATCGCGCTGTATCCGATTTTTCAGTCGCACGGATGCCAATTTCCTGTATGGCAGGCGGTATTTCACAGTGTTTCCGCCTTCTGCACGGCGGGCTTCAGTCTGATAGACACCGGATTTGAAGGCTTCAGGACAGATATATCGCTGAACATTGTCATAATAACTTTAAGTTATCTTGGAGCCATAGGTTTTATCGTGCTTCACGACTGCTGGAACTGCATAATCGAAAAGAAACGGAAAATAACCCTCACCTCAAAGATTATTGTATGGAGTACAATATGGATATCGATAATCGGCACAATTCTTTTCGCGATAAATGAACCGTTGGTTTCAGGAAAACCGGTTGCGGAGAGAATAATTTCCTCATGGTTCCAAGTTATGACCGCAAGCACTACCGTGGGGTTTAATACAATTCCAATAGGAAGCTTATCGCTAAGTTCGGTTTTTCTGCTTACTATAGTCATGATTATTGGAGCGTCGCCATCGGGAACGGGCGGCGGTCTTAAAACTACTACATTTTCCGCGCTTTGGGCTGTAATGCTATCAGCCGTCAGGCATAGTGAAAATGTAACTTTTGCCGGCAAGAGCATTCCTTTCCCCAGGCTGAAAGCGGCTGTCGCGGGGCTTGTTTTTTATCTGCTTGCGCTGACTTGCGGTATTTACGCGATTAGCCTGGTTGAACAAAAAAATCTGACGGACCTGATTTTTGAATGCGCCTCAGCGCTGGGTACAGTCGGTCTCAGCAGAGGAATAACGGATTCTCTTTCCGACATCGGTAAAATAATCATAACCGTTCTTATGTTTATCGGACGTGCCGGACCTGTTGCCATTGGGATGGCTATATTTGTTCACAAAAATAAAAACAGTTTATTTTCGACCGAAGATATTGTTGTTTAACTGATTTTATTTCCAGCCAGCCGTTTTTGCCAGGAGCCACCAGAAGGCGCGGCCTTTCAGCGCTCCGTTAAGGGGTTTTGAATGGGCGGCGCTGCCGGGGAGGTCGACTTTAAATGAGGGATTGTCGCGGAGGAACTCATCAGCCCAGTTGCCGCCTTTGTAGTCGCAGCTGTCTTTGGCGAAAAGTTCCATATAATTGATTTTGCCGTCCGGCGCGTAGCTTTCAATATCCGCGAAATCAAAAAGGATTTTTCCGTTTTTGCGGCAGAAATCCCTTATTTGTTCATTGCGCCGATTGAGGTTGCCGTTTTTGCCGGAGCCGTCAAGGTGTCCGGTCATATATACGAATTTCACGTTGGGAAATTCTTTTTCGAGTCCCGACATCAGGTCTAGATAGGTTTTGATATTTGCCTCTGACGCTTTGCTGACCTGTCCGCACCATGACCATACAATCATATTTCTGTCTTTGCCTTCACCGTTGAGGAAATTCCTGGTTCGTTCCGCCCATGTGGTCCTGTCGGGGTTGCCGAGGTCGCCTTTCGGGGCCCCGTCAAAGAGCGATAAAGTTTTCGGGCCGCCGTTTCTGCTGAAAGCGAAGAGGCCGGGATTTGCCTTTGTCATCGCGTTCATCCCGGAAACAATCTGGCTGCCGTGAGACGTATGGCCGTAGGCTATCTTGAATTGCGATTTTGCTTTTTCGATATACTGGGACGGTACTTTGGAGATATCCGTGCAGTTGTGATCGATTATAATGGCTTCGGCCAGGATGCGGAAAGGAATGGCGGCGACGGACACGAAGATTGCGGAAAGAACTTTCTTCATTGGAAAACTCCTCACTTTAAATTAACTGCTGAAATTTAAACGCGTGGGGGTGATTTGTCAAACGGCTGATATCTTTGGAGAATAAGACAGTGCCCCCGCTTGAAAGGAATGAGTATTATAATATTTTACCTTAATGTGTTTTAATACTCTAAACGGACAGGATAACAATGATTATAGTTTTCAAGCCTAATACACCTGAAGCGAATATTCAGGAAATTTCAGGGATGATCATAAAGCTCGGCTATGAGCCGAGAGTAATCAGGGGCGTTGAGCATACCGTTATCGGAGCGGTCGGCGATGAGAAAATGCTCCGTTCGCTTGAGGTTTTCAAGACTTTTCCCTGCGTCGCGGATGTTCTTCCCATACAGAAACGTTACAAGCTGGCCAGCCGTGAATACAAAAAGAAAGACAGCGTTCTGAAGATAGGCAATGAGAAAGTGGGAGGCGGACATTTTCAGGTTGTTGCCGGGCCTTGCGCGGTGGAGAGTATCGAACAGATGCGTCAGGCCGCGAAGGACATTGTTTCTGCCGGTGTCAGGATAATGAGGGCAGGGGCATATAAGCCGCGTACTTCGCCTTATGATTTTCAAGGGCTCGGAGAAGAAGGCCTGGATATATTGCGCCAGATAAAAGATGAATTCAAGGTGGCGGTAATAACGGAAGTCGTAGGAGTTACACATATAGAGAAGATAGCTCAGGTTGCCGACTGCCTTCAGATAGGAGCGAGAAATTGCCAGAACTATCACCTGCTTGAAGCTGTTGCCGCCGCCGGACTGCCCGTGCTTCTCAAAAGAGGCATGTCTTCGACTATAGAGGAATGGCTTTCCTCTGCTGAATACCTGATGGTGCACAGCTGTCCCAGGGTAATACTCTGCGAAAGAGGCATTCGTACTTTCGAGACGGCTACAAGGAATACCCTTGACGTGAGTGCAGTGGCAGTGGCGAAAAAGGAATCCCACCTGCCTGTTTTCGCTGATCCGAGTCATGCCGCTGGCAGGGTGGACATGGTGTTGCCTCTGGCGAGGGCGGCCATAGCAGCGGGGGCTGACGGCATTCTAGTGGAAGTCCATCCTGATCCCGTCAACGCCATGAGCGATGCCGCGCAGCAGATAACTTCTTCCGCTTTTTCCGAATTCATGGATGGAATAAAACCGATAATAGCGGCGATGAAAGATGTACATGATAAAAAATCAGGAAAATAATACAGGCTGGATAAGTTTATCTTTGAAAGATGTTTTTCATACGCCTGTCTTCTCATTGCAGTGTGAGCGTTCGAAATCGGAGAGGACCGGGGCCGAAAATGATTTTTATTTTTTCAAATGCCCTGACTGGGTCAATGTAATCGCTTTGACCGCGGACTCGAAACTGCTTATGATAAAACAGTACAGGCACGGAAGTAACAGTTATGAGCTGGAAATACCCGGAGGAGGGATTTCCGCTGATGATAAAGAGCCGGTGGAAGCCGCCGCCCGTGAACTTTACGAGGAGACGGGTTATAGAGGGGAAAACGGTTTCATCATCGGAAAAGTATCTCCTAATCCGGCACTTCAGGGCAATACATGCTATACTGTGATGTTCAGGGGTGTTGAAAAAGTTTCGGAGGCTGAAATGGAAGACACTGAAAGCATAGAGAGTTTTCTTGTACCGCTTTCAGAGATAAACGCGATGATAGAGAGCGGTGATATAAGGCACGGGCTGGTATTGAACGCTCTGCATTTTATGGAGCTGAAGATGAAAAATGAAAAACAGGAGGTTCTGAAATGAAAAGTTCTTTTGAACTGGCGCTTGAACGTACCGGCGGTAATCTGAACAAGATTGACGACGCTAAAAAATCTAAAATAGCCGAGATAGAAATCAAGTTCAAATCTAAAATAGCTGAAGCTGAACTTGCCGCTAAAGAACGGCTTTTAAAAGCCAGAGGCGACAGAGAAAAAATAGAACAGATACAGAGTGATCTTGACGTGGAGATTGCTTCCATTAATTCAAAAAGCGAAAGGGAAAAAAATAAGATACGCGATGATACGGACACTTCCGCCTAGCAGGGCCGGAACTGGGTGCATGGAGCTGAAAAAGTTTTTATCTGAGGTTTTTTATGAAATTCAAAAATGTTGATCTCTCGCTTAAACAGCAGGACTATGTGGAAACTATTTTCACTCTGAGCCGTGTGCATAAGCATGCCCATACTAAAACGATAGCGGACACGCTGGGCATAAAGATGGCCTCAGTTTCAGAGGCCGTCAGGGGGCTTGCGGAAAAGGGAATAGTCAAATACAGGCCACGGAAAAACATTACCCTTACCGCTCTGGGCAGGGACATTGCCATGGAACTGGAAAAACGCCATTCCGCGCTGGCTGATTTCTTTCAGAACATTCTTGGCTGTTCAGAGGGGAAATCAGAAGAGATAGCCTGTAAAGTTGAACATGTCATAGATGAGGAATTCAGGGTAAGGCTCAGTGAGTTTGCCTATTTTCTCAGGCACGAGCTTGCGTCTGAAGACGGGAAAGACCCTCTGGAAGTATTCAGAAAACGCTACAAACTGCAATGTTCCGACGATGAGGAATGAGGATATAATATATTTGGATAATGCCGCCGCTTCACCTGTGAGCAGTGAAACGCTTTCTTTTTTCAATGAACAGTTTCTCCGCTGTTATTCCAATCAGGAGGCCGCCCATGCTTCCGCCCGTGAATGCAGATTAAAACTTGATGAGGCTGCTGAAAAACTTTCTTTCTATATCACAGGGACTTCAGGCGCGGGTGTTTTCTGGACAAATTCAGGGACGGAAGCTCTGAACGCGGTTCTTGAAATGCCTCTCTTTAAAAAGGGAAACACTGTCAGTTCTCCGGCAGAGCATCCAGCTCTGCGTTCCGCAATTAACAGGCAATGTTCTGAGGTGAGGATAGCCGGTGTATCGGCGGATGGATCTGTAGACCCTGAAGAGCTTGAAAGGCTTCTCGACGCAAATACTGTTCTGGCGGCTTTTCACCATGTACAAAGTGAAACAGGCGCTCTTCAAAACCTTTGTGCCATTTCAGAAATTATAAAGAGACGTTCACCCTCCGCTCTTTTTCTTTCCGATACAATCCAGTCCGCCTGTAAGCTTGCGATACCATGGAAGGACGCGTCTCTCGATTTCGCTTTTGTATCAGGGCGCAAGATTGGAGCTCCCGGCGGCGCCGCCGTTATTTACAGGGACGTTTGCATGAAGTCGTATTTTGATGCCCTGAGGTCTGAGCAACATCGTTTTTCCCGGGTGGAACCTGCCATAATTCTTACGCTGGCGGAATGTGCGGAAAGGCTCGAAAAGGAACGGAATAACGAAATTAGAAGGATTGAAGGTCTGAATGCCTATCTCAGAAAAAAACTTAGTGGCATGAACCTTCAGGATGGGAAAAAAATAAAGATAAGTCTGCCGGAAAATTCGGCATCTCCATATATCCTGCATTTTCTGCTGCCGGGATTTCAGAGCGCGGTGATTTTGAGAATGCTTTCGGAGAGGGGCATAATGCTTGCCGCCGGAAGCGCCTGTGAAGCGGAAACTAAAACGCCAAGTCCGGTACTGCTTGCAATGGGAATTTCAAAACAGGATGCGTATTCCGCTCTCCGCATAAGTTTCTGGAATAACATCAGTGCTTCCGACCTTGATATTTTTCTCGGGGATCTGGAAAAAGTTATTTTATCGTACTGAGGTGAGAGAAAAATTGCGGTAAGACATCCCGCCCCCTGCCCACATGTAAGGCAGGGGAGACGGGAATAAAAAAAGGCGGATATTTATTTTTTATTGTATTCGATAATGTCCGCGGTGATTGTGATTTTGGGGAATTCCCAGAAGAAATAATCCTTGATGGATTTTGTTTCAGTACAGTTTACCAGAGCATGGTTGTCACCCTGCCTTATTGCGGCGTTCCTATATACTTCTTTTATAGCTTCTTCGTATGAAGGGGCACTTGTCATAAAAAGTACCCTTGTCCCCTGGCTTGAGCCGGAAATGCCGCGGGCAACTACTTTGTAGTCACCTTTTGCCGGATCGACTTTTACACCGATTGTCTGAGCTGTCGGAAATGGTGAGTTGCAGCCTGTAGTAAGTAATACCAGCGACAATACAGCCCCGAAAAACGCGAACCCAAAAAAACTTTTTGATTTCATCTTGCCTCCTTTTTATTGATTAATGAATAGTAATTTAAATCGGCAAAATATTTTTGCAAGCGGATATTGATTATTGCGGTATTTGTACTTCCTGTCCTTTTCTCTCAGTCGAGAGATATGCCGCGTACATTGTCGATACCGTGTCCCTTGCCAGTCCCGCGCCGCACTCAGGTTCTCTTTTTTCTCTGAAGGCGCTCAGGAAATCCACCATTTCCTGCGGGTAGCCGGTGTTCCAGTCTTCGTCCGGGGCAGGGAACGACCAACCCTGTTTGGTTCCTGTTTTTTCAACGATATAAACATCTTTTACCAGTTTTTCATCAGGCGTATAAAGGGTGCAGGCGTCTGTCGGATTTATATTGCAGCGCATACGGTGATTGTTGGCGAAAACTTCGACCCAGTTGTGAACTCCGCCCATGACAAGCTCGTTTGAAAATATGTCCGCCACCATCCCGTCGCTGAAGACGATGTGCAGCTGACAGAAATCCTCAATATCATAATAATCTTTTCGCAGGAAGCCCGCGTCCCTGAAATTCGGATTGCGTGTTATTTCATGTGTCCTGGCGCTTACTGTAACGGGACGTATGGGATTGCCGTTGAATATTTTGCCTTCCATTCTTTTCAGATAGAGCGCCGCGGTCAGGGGATGGCATCCTTTTCCCACGAGCGAACCGCCGCCGGCCTTGCGCCATATTCCGTAAATAGGTGAATGCGAACCACTGTGGGATTCTTCGCCTATTATCCAGAGTATCTGGCCTTTTGACGATTTCAGCACCTGGATTTCCTTCTGGATTGTCGGCGCGTAAACCCAATTTTCCGCGTAACATAGAATGACGCCCGATTTCTCAACCGCGTTTATCATCTTGTCCGCGCTTTCAACCGCTTTCTCAAGCATTATGGTTTTCGGGAAACCATTGCCTTTCCAGTCCGCGCCGGCGTCTTCCGGGCCATAGTAGCCGGTGAAGGGTTTTTCAACTATCACATGTTTTCCGGCTTCCGCCGCTTTCACCGTATAATATTCATGGGTATTCCCCGGAGAACATACATCGACGACATCAACATCCTTGAGCATTTCCTCGAAATTCTTATAAGCCCTGATATTTCTTTCCTGTGCGTATTTCAGGCAGTTGCTTTCCGTAGGCGAGTAAGCTCCGGCGACATCCGCGCCAAGTCTTTTATGTGATTCATAGTGGAATTTAGCGGCAAAGCCCGAGCCTACAATCCCGATTTTAAGATCTTCATTTTTCATTTTGCGGTCCCCTTTTATGTCACAATCGTTTTTACAGTCATTCAAATTAGGAATAGTAAAATTTAAACGGATTAGAGCAACTCTATTTTATCTCAAAAACAAGAGGTAACTATGAATCCGCTGAGGCATAAAATGATAGTCTCGGCACAAATATTCAAGCTGATTCCGGGAAATCTTATTCCGGGTAATTCATTGCGAAAAATTCATAATTGTTCAAGCGGACTATTGACAAGACGGGAAAAATCTGATATTATAACTGGTATAGTCCGCCATAAACCATAAAGGCGGTTAAGGAAAATATGATTACAACACTGGATAAAAATGATAAGGCTTTGCTTTGCGTACAACTCAAAAATATCCTTGTTGATGCGATAAAAGAAGGACACCTTGGGGCGGGAAAACGTCTTCCCGGCGAGCGTATACTGGCTGAAAAATATGAAGTCAGCAGAGGTACTGCCGCCGAAGCGTTGAGACTGCTGAAAGAGGATGGCTACATAGAAAGAATCCCGACGAAGGGGAATTTCATCGTTGACAATATTGGAGAACGCATTTCAACAGTCAACATACTTTTCCCGTTTCCCGAAATATCCATGTCAAGGGACATTATAGATTTCAGCAACTGGGTTGCGGACACCGAAATACACAGAGGACTTCTTGAAGGGGCCGCTGAATATAATACCTCTATAAATTTTCATCACTTTGAGGTTTCAACGGAGCCGTCCGTCATTATCGGACAAATGAGGAAAATCAGAAGTTTTGACGCCGTGTTTTTTATAAGCAGGCAGTATCCGTTGCTGATGGAAGCCATGGATGCCGAAGACATACCATACATTGTCTGTGACACAAGCGGTTCATACAGTCATTCCATGACCATATCATACCGGATGAAACAGGCTGTCAGGGACTGCGCGGATTATCTCATAGACTGCGGGTATAAATCCATCGGGCTTCTGATGAGTGAAACAAGATGTCAGAGCGGTGACTTGAAAATATCTTATTTCAGGGAACGTATGAGCGAAAAGGGCTTATCCATAGATGAAAAATCAATATATCGTATATCGGACAACGAGGAAAAAGCATTTGAACAGTTACTCCAGATGCTCCCGCGTTCCACAGATAAACTCCCTGATGTTTTTTTCTGTGAAACTATGACTGCTCCCTTGTCATTTTTGCGGGCCGCACATGCAAGGCAATGGCAGATAGGCAAAGATATAGATATTATGGGTTATGCCGGAGAAACAGCTATGCGGAACACTGTCCCTCAGATAAAATATCTGAAAATACCATACGTTGAAATAGGCCGCGAATCCTGTCGCCTGCTCCATGAAAAAGTAACGAAAAAACACAATGAAATCATTCATCACGAAGTTCCCGCGCATATAGTGGAAGGCAACTCAACAAGGAAAATGAAGTGAATATGAAAAAAAGAACTAAGCTGGTATTTACTCTGCTCGAGTTGCTCATTGTGATTGCGATAATAACAATTCTGGCAGGTCTTTTATTGCCTGCATTGAAAAGTGCGCGAGAAAGGACAAAATCTATATCGTGCGCCAACCAGATGAAGCAGATCGGCACAGCCATGCACATGTATGAGAATGACCATAATGACTGGATTATACCCGTGCATTGGACGGAAAAAGGTGAATCCAGAACTTGGATACAGCGCATCTATTATGGAGATTATATAAAGAAGAAATCCCCTACATTCCGGTGTCCGGCGCATACCAGTCCAGTCCTGAACTACTACGACAGTGCTTTCGAAATGTCTTATATCTGGAGCTCCTATATGGGATACTGGGACTACACGTATTATGACATTTACTGCAACATGAAAAGAGTTGCGAACATTCAAAACCCCAGCAGGACACCGGCTATGGCCGACGGAAATCTGATAGATCAGTACTATGCCCTGTGGAGCACCTCCCCCTTTGACGGCTATTCTCTGGGGAGTAACACTTCCGGGACGAAAATCACTACATCAAACAGGCATCCCGGAAACTCCTGTAATATCCTGTTTGTGGACGGGCATACGGGAAATTATCCATACATTGATCTTTTAGGCTATAAGGCGCAGATCGGATGGACAACAAATACGCCTCCGCCGGGTGTTGTTTGGGGTGCTCCTTAGTTTTAACATTCTTGAAAATCAACAAAGTTCCATGTATTTATAATAGGAAAGAGGGTTTATCATGAATAGGACCGCATGTAAATATTTCTCAACTGAAAAACAAAGAGTTTTTAGAAAAATTGGATTTTCAGTGAAAAGATTGATACCGGGATTTGCCGTCCTGTTTATTTGGTGTATTCCCGGATGCGTCCATACAGACGCGCAGGAACATGAACACGAGTCTTATATGGAGTATAAAAAGCACTTCAAGCCGTTGAAATTCATGGGCAGGGATTACTGGGACACTGTAGGGGACACCATGGTAGAAGGTTATAAGGAGGGAGGTTCCGTATTTCATTTTAACCCTGATACCGATCCGCTGATTGAAGGCTCGGCCGTCCAGATAGTAAACGCCGCCAGATATACGCATCTGCCTTCATACAGGGAATACCTCCTGAAAAATCAGAACAGGCCCATACTCTTCAATTCGTGTTCCTATGATTTATCAACTGCCCAATTCAGAACGCGCTATTTTGCAAATTCGACTATCAGTGACTTGCAGACGTCCAGTGCAAAAGATTTTTTTTCTTCGAAGGATTGGCTGGATATAAAGGAGAAAATTGGGAACAGGATTTTCGGTTATGTTTATTCGGAAGGTTCATGGCAGGTCAGGCCGATGAACAGAAAAGAATTAAAGGAAGGAAACACCAGAAAACATCACGGCATATCCAAATACAATCTTAAAATTCCGGAGACAGTGGAGGATTACTACAATTATTACTCCCAGCTTTTCAGAAAACTTCAGGAAACTACCGGGACAGGAAAAAAACTTATTCCCATCGCGCAATTTGACAACGGCTTCTTTGTGCCTGTCAAACTGGGCGCGCCCGCATCCACATATTATGTCTATGCCAACTCGAATTACAGCAGGAGAATGGCCTTCGCCAGAGGCGCGGCGCGGCAGTATAATGTTCCCATTCTCATATATTTTTCCGCGTTTGTCAACGCGCATTACAGGCTTAAAGGCCGTTTTGAAATGGATATTCCTTACTATCTTATTCCCAGCCTTTACTGGGAACAGAAAGCTTTGGATAATATTGCGCGGGGACGTCCTTTCAATGCTGACGGCTGGCTCTGTTCGATTACAAATTTTAAGGTGCCGGGAGAAAAATTTGTTGGAATGAAAGTAAGTAATAATGAGGTTTCTTTTGAAGGGCCCCTCTGCGGGATGCCGTATTCGCAATTCAGGAATCATCTCTATTTTCAGTATCTCTGCGGCGCGGGTTTTATCCATTACGAAGGACAGGACTGGGGGTATTATGATTCAACCCCTTCTGAAAAAAAACCATCTTTCAGCTATGTCAAAAATGGAGAAAAACTTCTGATTGACGGATGGAAAGACCCGATGAATATGCCTGTCAACAATACCAGTAACGTCAGGAAAGACGCTATTGATGAAAAGGAACTTGTCTTCATGAAAGAACTGATAGGCAAAGACATTTATCATACGCCGCTCACACTTGCCCGCAAGGAACTTGTTGAATTTGCGCAGAAGCAGGGAAGGGGGACGCTTTACGCGCCGATAGCGTATGTACTTGACCCGCATTGGGCGCTTTTCAACCGGAATATGTTCGATGAACCCGAGGAAAACTACAAGCCGCTTGAAAAAATGGTCTTTAATTGGTTTACTGCCGCGTTCGAAGGCGCGCCATTGTATGAAAAGGATTGTATGCGGTCGATTACAAAGGCATCGCAGATAGACACAGCCGTAAATAATTATTCCCACAGGCGGGAAATTACCGATATCCTTACTACTGATGTATCGAAGGATATTATGGGACTTTATCCAATAGTTTCCACGATAGGGCCAATCTCTGACGCATTCAAACAGAAAATTCTGGAGTACGCAGATAACGGCGGAATATGGTTCGCTAATGTGAGTCAATTGCCTTTAGAGGAATGGGAGAAACTTCTTGACATAAAGTTTGCCGGGAAACTTAAAGGGCATTCATGGCAAAATATGATAAGCGGAGAAACAAAAGACGAGAGTTATGGGGATTATAATTTTCTGAAACTGACGAATTCTGATAAAGGTATATGCATCATACGAGATACTGTAACAGGTGAACCATTAGTAATAAAATTCCCCTGTAAAAAAGGTTTTATTGTTCTCAACCTTCAGGAAGCTTCTTCTTTAAATGGAAAAGATTGCGGAAGCTCATGGCAATATAAATATCGGGCCATCTCTTATGCGATGTTCAGTGCAATTGAAACACTGGCAGACGAATTTCTGCCTGTGAAAGTGAACGGAAACATTCAAAGCATCTATAATATTACCCGGGATGGCTGGACAGTTACATTGAACAATGTTGATGGAGTGTATCAGTTTCTGGGAAAACCGGCAACCCGCGATATGTCGGCTGTTCGCAACGTAGAACTCATATTCAAAAAGCGCCCAATCGGCTTGAAAGAAGTTTTTTCTGGCACTGAAATCGAAACAACTGAAAATGCTTTACAGTGGGAAACCAATATAAAAATCAATCCGGGTGAAATGAAAATATTGAAATTCAAATATTAGAAAATATCAACTTGAACTTAGAAAGAGGATTTATGAAAAGTTGCAGTGAAGACATGGTCAAGATTTCTTTTCTGAAAGACAATCTCGTGAGGGTGCGCGCCGCGATCAACGGAGAATTCTCCGAAACGGGGCTCGAACGTTACGGGTTCATCAAAAAATATGATGAGAAAAATATAAAGCGGAAAAAACTTTCCAACGGTTTTGAAATGGAAAGTACTTCCCTGAAGATATCATGGAACAACGACGGCAGTCTGCTTCTTTCTGAAAAAAAATCAGGGAAAGAGTTTCTCCGGCAGAAGGGGATGGATTTGAAAAAGAAATCCGCCGCCGTCAACTTTAATGCCGCAAAAGGCGAAGACTGGGTTGGCTTCGGCGACCAGTCCCGAACTCGGCTCTATCACCGCGGCACTGTCGCCGATTTGTATGTGCGCAATGTGAAGTCTTATATCCCCATTCCCTTTTTCATGTCCACAAACGGTTATGGGATATTTGTAAACACCACTCATCATATAGTTTTCGATATGTGCAAAAACAAGCCCTCTGAATTTTCATGGCAGGACGCACGCGGTGAAATTGATTATTACATAATTTACGGCCCCTCTTTCAAGGATATTCTTGATGTTTACACGGATATCACCGGCAAACCGAAACTTCCTCCTGAATGGGCTTTCGGCCTCTGGTATATATGCCGGACGCAGGCGAATGATTACGAAGCCGTAAATGATGCGCTTAATCTCAGAAAAGAGGAAATCCCCTGTGACGTCCTCGGACTCGAACCCGGCTGGATGGAAACGAATTACGACCTCTCCGTTGACAAAAAATGGAGCAATGAGCGCTTTCCCATACCGGGCTATTGTTTTAACGGGCCTCATAATTTTTTCAATTCCATTAAGCGGATGGGATTTAAATTTGAGCTATGGCTCTGCAATGAGTACGACCTTTCATACGAGGAGGAGCGCCGCCTCGGGAGGATGCAGTCTTCTGAAAATAAAGAGTCCGCCGAGTTTCACAAGGAGGCGGAACTTGATGAACACTTCACCTTGCCGAGATATTCTGACAGCATAACAAAGAAAGATGAAGCATGGTTCGAGCATCTTAAGAAATTTGTCGATCAGGGTACCGATTTTTTCAAACAGGACGGGGCTTTCCAAGTCTGCACGCACCCTGATAAATTATGGGGCAACGGTATGAAGGATGAAGAAATGCACAACCTTTATCCTTTGCTTTATTCCCGTCAGATGCATGAGGGGTTTGCATCTCATTCGGACAGGCGTCCGGTTGTTTTTACTCCTTCCGGGTGGGCAGGTTTTCAGGCGTGGTGCGGCACATGGACGGGGGATACCGGCGGACGCCTTGACACTCTCGGCGCGATGCTGAACACTTCTATTGTCGGCCACAGCTGGGCGACCAATGACATGGAAGTCATGCAGAAGGAAGGTATCCATTTCGGCTATCTCCAGCCATGGAGTCAGATAAACAGCTGGAACTATTTCCGTATGCCCTGGTTGCAGGGGGATGAATTATGCTCTATGCATAAGTTTTACAGTTCCTTCAGGGCGCGTCTTATACCTTATCTCTATTCATGGGCTTATCAGTCCACTCTCACGGGGTATCCGCTGATGCCGCCTCTGACTTTTGAATTTCCAGAGGACAAAGCCTGCCGGGAAAACCTCCATCAATATTTCCTCGGGCGCGACCTGATGGTGGGGATTTATAAGAATGAAATATATTTTCCGGATGGAAAATGGAAAGATTACTGGACCGGCGAAGTCACCGAGGGGAAAAAGGAACATTCCGTATCATGGCCTGTCGATAAAGGCGGAGCTTTGTATGTCCGTGAAGGTGGAATTATAACTTTCGGCCCTCTTATGCAGTACCGTAAACAGAAACCTCTTGATGAGATTGAAGTATATGTTTTCCCGTCTGAAAAGGAAAGCTCTATGCTTTTCTATGAAGATGACGGCGTGTCCTTTAAACATCAGCAGGGCGAATTCGCGACAAGCGAAATACGCGCATCCCGCAACGGAAAAGACGTAAAAATCGAACTGGGTAAACGCTCCGGGAAATATGACGGTATGCCTGCCGAACGCAAATGGAGCTTCACCGTCGCCCTTGATTCGAAGCCTTCCGAAGTGAAAATAAACGGCAAAAAAGCGGACGGGAATAAGTGGCAGTGGAACTCTGAGCGTAAAGAACTCTGTATTTCTGCGCTCATCTTGGATACCGCGATAATCAGCATTTCTTAACGGGATTTGAGTATGTTGAAGGAGACTGATTCAGTCGAGATTCAGACTTTTTTATGATTTTCTCTTGCCTTTGACGCAATTCAGTGTTAAAATTTATGCACTCGGGTGCATAAAGGGTTTTAAAGGAGTCGCGGTGAAAAAAAATCTTACTCGCAAGGACATAGCTGAAGCTGCCGGGGTTTCCCCGTCAACGGTGTCCCGCGCTCTTGCCGGGTCGGAGCTTCTGCCGCGTTCCACGATTGAGCGAATATCTGAAATAGCGCGCGATATGGGATATCATCCGAACGTGCTGGCTAAACGCCTTGCCACGAACCGTAGTTTTCAGATAGGCTTTGCCGTGCCTTCGGTTCTGCCGGGAAAGGGGACTTTCCGTACCATGTATTTTTCAAATATTCTTGACGCCGTCGTAAAGGAGGCCTTTTCCAGAGGATACGGCGTTTCCATATATCCTTATGAACTTGAAAACGACAGTTTCATAACGCTGAAAACAGGAAAACATGTGGACGGTTTTGTTTTCGCGGGATTGAAAAAAGACAGCGGGCTTCCTCTTGCGCTTGCGAGTGAGAATATTCCCTTCGTGATAATAGGCTCTCAGTATAAGGAATTGAACGTCCCCTCTGTCAATTGCGAGCCTCTGCCGGGAATAACGGAGATGCTTGAGGCCTTGGCGGAAAGGCATGTGAAGAGATTGTTTTTTGTTCATGGCGATATGGATTATTATGACGCTTCGGAACAGAAGAAGGCATTGCTGAAAGTAACGAAAAGCAGTGCCGTAAAACTTGCGGGTGTTCTGAATGGCAATTATTCGAGGAGTTCGGGCTATGAGGCCGCCGCCGCGCTTTCAACGAAACTGAAAACAGGAGACTGTGTTTTTCTTGCCAATGACCGTATGGCTATGGGATTTTACCGTTACTGCTATGAACACGGCATTCAGATACCGCTTGATGTGTCTGTCATCGGCAGTGATAACGATGATAATGCCTATGGGCTTTTTCCCGAACTGAGCACGATTGAACAGCCTAGAACGCAGATGGGACAGGCGGCCGTTTCAATGCTGATAGATATCCTTGAGAAGAAAAAAGTTAAAACTGAAAATATAAAAATACCTGAAAAGTTTTTGATAAAAAAATCAATTTGAGGAGAGGCAATTTTATGCGAAGGACAAAAATCGGTATCATAGGTTGTGGAAAAATCAGCCAGGCGTATTTCAACGGCGCAAAGATTTTCAGGATTCTTGAAACAGCCGCCTGTGCCGATATAAACATGGACGCGGCAAAAGCCAAAGCCGAGGAGAATGGAGTTAAAGCTCTTTCAGTTGATGAACTGCTTGCTGATCCTGAAATAAAAATAGTCGTCAACCTGACGATACCGCAGGTGCATACGGAAATCAATATGAAAGCACTGAAAGCGGGAAAACATGTATATTGTGAAAAGCCCCTTGCCCTTGACAGGAAAGAGGCCCGCAAGGTGCTTGATCTGGCGGAAAAGAAAAAACTTCTCGTGGGCTGTGCTCCCGATACTTTTCTGGGAGGCGGTCTTCAGACATGCCGCAAGCTGATAGATGACGGATGGATTGGAAAACCTGTCGCCGGAACTGCCTTCATGATGTGCCGGGGACATGAAAGATGGCATCCCAGCCCCGGATTTTACTATCTGAAAGGCGGAGGCCCCCTCTTCGACATGGGGCCTTATTACCTTACGGCCCTTGTGAATCTGCTTGGTCCAGTTAAACGTGTCTGCGCTTCGACAGCCATGACTTTCAAGGAACGCACCGCGACCGCTGACGGAATATTCGGGAAAAAATTCCCCGTCGAAGTTCCTACTCACTATTCAGGCACTCTGGATTTTCATTCAGGTTGTCTCGTGAGCATGATAATGAGCTTTGACGTCTGGGCGCATGGACATCATCCGATTGAGATTTACGGTACCGAAGGCTCTATGAAAGTCCCCGATCCCAATTCGTTCAAAGGCCCTGTTTTTCTGAAAAATCCGGCAGGCGAGGAATGGAAGGAAACCGCTCTTTCGCACTCCTATGCCGAACCATTGCGGAGCATAGGGACAGCCGACATGGCTTATGCTGTAACTTATGGCAGGAAGCACCGCTGTAACGGGGAGCTTGCATACCATGTGCTTGATGTGATGCAGTCTTTTGAAGAGTCATCCGTCAGCGGTAAACATATTGAAATATCAAGTACCTGCGAACGGACAGATCCATTTCCAATAGGGCTTGCTAACGGCCTGCTTGATAAATAGTTAATATAAGGTGAAACAATGAAGAAAGTTTTTATTTTTCAGGGCGGATGGAAAGGGCATACCCCGGCCGAAGCCGCCGATCTGGTGGCAGAGGAACTCCGTAAAAAAAACGTTGAAGTAAAGGTTGAAGATTCTCTGGATAATCTGGCGGATGCCGATTTTCTGAAAGGCTTTGACCTGATAGTCCCCCTCTGGACGATGGGACAGCTTTCACCCGAACAGACGAAGGGGCTTTCCGCGGCCGTAAAGTCCGGCGTCGGACTGGGAGGTTTTCACGGCGGCATGGGGGACGCGTTCAGGGGTAATCTCGAGTATGAGTGGATGGTCGGAGGCTGTTTCCTCGGGCATCCCTATGTGGGCAAATACAATGTCACTCTTACTGATATCGAAAGCTCCATAACTAAAGGCATGAGTAAAACTTTTTCTTATGAATCAGAGCAGTATTATATGATGACAGACCCCGGCAATGACGTATTGATGGAGACAATATACGAATACCAGGGCAGAAAAGTAAAAATGCCTGTTCTGTGGACTAAAACATGGGGTGCGGGAAAAGTTTTTTATTCCGCGCTTGGGCATACTGCGGAGGAATTGAAGAAAAACCCTGAACTCCTCGCTATGACCATCAGAGGTATGATATGGGCTTCGAGAAAAACAACAGATGAAATAATATAAAAGGAAAGGAGATTCTCGATGAAGAGAAAAATCAGAATGGGAATGGTTGGCGGAGGGAAGGGCGCTTTTATAGGCTCTGTTCACAGGATGGCGGCGGCGCTTGACGGCAGGATTGAGCTTGTTTGCGGGGCTTTCAGTTCCTCTCCTGAAAAGTCGAAGGAATCGGGACTTGAACTTATGATAGCGGCGGACAGGGTTTATACATCATATCAGGAAATGTTCAAAGAGGAAGCGGCGTTGGCGGAGGGTGAAAGAATGGATTTCGTATCTGTCGTAACTCCGAATCATATGCACTTTCCCGTCTGCATGGAGGCTATGAAATACGGGTTTAATATAGTTTGCGACAAGCCCATGACATTGAATCTTGAAGAGGCAAAAAAAATTGAAGACGAAGTTAAAAAGACAGGGATTGTTTTTTGTCTGACCCATAATTATACGGGCTATCCGCTTGTCAAGGAAGCCAAAGAAAGAGTAAAGGCAGGACAGATTGGCGAAATAAGGAAAATAGTTGTCGAATATCCGCAGGGATGGCTCAGTTCCAAACTTGAAGACTCCGAACAGAAACAGGCTTCATGGCGTACCGACCCTTCGCAATCCGGCGCAAGCTGCTGCATGGGGGATATAGGCTCTCATGCCGAGAACCTTGCGGAATATATTACTGGACTTAAAATTTCCGGACTCTGCGCCGACTTGACAACTTTTGTCCCTGGTCGCCGCCTTGACGATGATGGAAACGTACTGTTGAAATTCGCCAACGGCGCGAAAGGGATTCTTTATGCCAGTCAGATTTCAGTAGGTGAAGAAAATTCCCTCCATATCAGGGTTTACGGTACGAAAGGCGCCATCGAATGGGACCAGATGAATCCCAACAGCCTTGTGATGAAATGGCCTGACCGCCCCATGGAAACACTCCGTGCCGGACAGGCTTATCTCGGCAAAGCGGCCCTCGGTAGTACACGTGTTCCTCCGGGGCATCCCGAAGGTTTCATTGAGGCGTTTGCCAATCTCTACCGCAATTTTGCCACTGTCCTCTCAAATAAACTGGAGGGAAAAGCATCAAGCGATATTGAACTTGATTTCCCGAAAGCTTCGGACGGCGTGAGAGGCCTGGCCTTTATTGAGACTGTGGTGGAGAGTTCAACGAGCGATAAAAAATGGATGAAATTCAAGGAGTAGATTTTGAAAAAGAAAATCACAATTGTCGGCTTTGGCAATTCAATAACCGAAGCTAAAACTCGGATGCCGGACGAAAATAAGCGCTGGCTGAAAATACTGGAAAGAAAACTTTCGGAGTTTTGCGCGGATGCTGATTTCACCGTGATAAATTCCGGGATAGGCGGCAATTCAGCCAGGGAGGCGATGGCGCGTTTCGACAGGGACGTGCTGGCGCACAGTCCCGATTATGTCCTGCTTGAATTCGGAGGCAATAACAACGACCCCGCCAGGCCGGAACGCAGGGTCCCTCCCGAAGAATTCAGGGGACTTCTTAAACGTTTCAGGGAAGGGCTTCCGGCGAAGACGAAAGTTGTAGTCATTACTTTTCCGCCTGTTTTCAGGGATTTGCACTCTTACTGGAAAAATCCATTGCATATGGAATATCTCCAGTCATCGCTGGAGAAAATGGGAGTGGAGGCATATATAAAGATAACAAAGGAATTTGCGGAAAAAAGCGGATATCCTCTTTATGATTTTCACAGGGAACTTCTTGAATTGGGAAAAATTAACGGCAGGGAAAAATACACCCAGGATGATGGCGTTCATCTGACAGAAGATGGGAACATGGTTTTAGCGGAAGGCGTATTTGAAAAATTAAAAAATATGATTAAACAGAAAGGAATTTGAAAGATGAGACCGGTAACATTATTTACGGGACAGTGGGCGGACATGCCCGTCGAGAAACTCGCGGAAAAGGCGGCATCCTGGGGTTATGACGGTTTGGAGCTTGCCTGCTGGGGAGACCATTTTGACGTTAAACAGGGCGCGGAAAGCAAAGACTACTGCAAAAAGCATCTCGAAAAGCTCGCGAAAAAAGGCATCAAAGTCTGGGCAATCAGCAATCACCTTGCCGGGCAACTTGTCTGCGATTTGAACGACAGCCGTTCAGATATGTTCGCTCCGAAAGAACTCGCCGGAAATCCCGAAGCAAAACGTGAATGGGCCATCGAACAGATGAAGCTTTCCGCAAAAGCCGCCGCCAATCTCGGTGTTAAAGTGGTGAACGGTTTTACGGGTTCGTCGATATGGCATTACCTCTACAGTTTCCCTCCGGTAAGCGCCCAAATGGTTGAGGATGGTTTCAAGCAGTTCGCGAAACTCTGGAACCCCATACTTGATGTTTTCAGGGACTGCGGAGTGAAGTTTGCCCTTGAAGTGCACCCGACCGAAATAGCTTATGACATCGTTACCGCGAAGCGTGCGCTTGAAGCGATCGGGAAGCGGCCGGAATTCGGTTTCAACTTCGACCCCAGTCATCTCCTGTGGCAGATGATTGACCCGGTGAAATTCATCAGGGAATTTCCCGACAGAATTTATCATGTGCACATGAAGGATGCGGCTGTTACGCTTGACGGACGTTCCGGCATACTTTCATCGCATCTGAATTTCGGCGAAGCCGGTCGCGGCTGGGATTTCAGAAGCCTCGGTCATGGTCAAGTCGATTTCGAAGGAATAATCAGGGAACTTAATGCGATAGGTTATTCCGGCCCCCTTTCTGTCGAGTGGGAAGACTGCGGCATGGAACGCGAGTACGGCGCAAAGGAAGCCTGCGAGTTTGTTCGGAAAAAGGACTTCGTCCCTTCAAATATCCAGTTCGACGCGGCTTTTGATAAATAAAAATATTCCATTTCCATGAAAATGGCATTTAAACTGCTGATTTAAAGGCTATCTTTAATTAAGCGGGAGGGGTGAATTATGGGAATGGACAAGACCCAGAAGATCAAAATGCCAATGACGGCTAAGACGATTCCCATGATTTGTTCATGGTGCAAGAAGCTTTATGATTACAAAACATGGCAGGTAGATGAAAGTAGGAGGACTGGGGTTTCTCATGGCATGTGTCAAGACTGTCTGAACAAGCAGAACGCGAAAATCCATGATCCAGAAAGCCGTCAGAACAAGAAGGACAAGCCTGAATAAAATTTAGGTGTTCGATTTCAGTGCCTTTTAAACGTTGTCGTTTATGTTGTGTAAAATTACCGAGTGTCTTTCCCCTCTCAATGTAAAAAAGCCGCCGGATATCATCAGGCTTGCCCTCAAAACCCTCTTCGATTAAAAAATCAATATTTCTTAAAAAAAAGATTTTCAAAGCTAAAGTTTCTGATAAAAAAACCGATAAAAAGACTTGGAATTCAACAGGGACGTTGAATTAATGAAACAGAAAGGAGTCTGTAAAATGAAAACGTTACTATCTCAAAAGGCCCGCACCGATCTTCGCGAACGTCACAAAAATCTCTTTAGTGAACTGGATGTCTTTCTTAACGGATATCTGATTTGCCTGAAAAGAGTATCCGTACCGGTAGAAAACGCCAAGCACAACGACAGTTCTGCCTGGAGAGGGAAATGCTGACGTACAATACATTGCAGATTAAGTATATAAGCTGTTACGCCAGGCGTCTTGGCATTCCATGGGACAGTGCCGCGAAAATGTGGGTAAGGTCAGGGCTTACCGGGAAGTTCAGCAACTTGTACAGATGTAAATTCTTCTCGAACTCAAATTGGCTCTTGAGAAATAGCTTTTTATTTTGCCTCAATGAAAACCTGTGGTTGGGATAAGAATATATCTTCCATATCCGATACTTTTTCGAGAATTTTCCAGGCATTAAGGAATTTTCCGGACTTTGTCAGTTCATTGGGGATAATTACGCATTTCAAACCCGCGGCAGTGGCGGCTTGAAGGCCTCTTTCGGTGTCTTCCACTACGAGACATTCTGATTTTTTAAAGCCGCTTTTTTCAAAGGCTTTCAGGTATGGTTCGGGGTGCGGCTTTGAGTTTTCAAAATTTTCGGCGGTCAGGATGAAATCGAAATTCTGAACAATACCAGTATGTTCATGAATGATATCGAAATGTCTTTTCCGGGTGCTTGTCACAACAGCCATGAGAAATCTTTCATGGAGCTTTTCCAGTGTATCCGGGACACCTTCAATCAGAAGGGATTTGTTGTTGTTTTTCAAAAGTCCGGCAAAGTAATCGTCCCGCTCCAGACGGAGCTTCTCGATATAATTACTGTCATAGCCTTTGGCTTCTATGAATTCGAAAATGCTTTGCCCTCTCACAAGGCTGTATTCGATGAAAATCTCCATCGTAATGTCAATGTCGAACCTCTTGAATATATGTCTGTTTGCTTCCAGATACAGATGTTCAGTGTTTACAAGGATGCCGTCATTGTCCCAGAAAATAGCTTTTATCATTTAGATTCCCTTTAATCAGCCTGTGCCTTCAATACCGCTTGAAGGCCTTTTATAAGCTGCGCTGTTTTGTTGTAATTTATTTTATCTGAATTGTCATTGTTCTGATGGTAAAAAGGATAGCGGTAAATGGCAGTGTCTGTAATTAATACCGCGCTGTAGCCGTTCTGCCAGAAGGAACAGTGATCAGACCAGTTTGAGCCGGGAACTATTCCGGGAACGGCCGCGCCTTCCGCGGGAAGCGGGGAATTTGCCTTGAATATTTCGATGGATTTTCTCAGGAGCCCTACCGAGGACATATTGCTTACAAAAGCTATGAAGTTGCCTTTTGACGGATAAAAGAGCTGCAGCGGGGGCGGATAATTCTGACTGCCGTCTTCCTCTGAAAAATACCCTATTGTGTCCAGGCAGAACATGGCGATTATGTTTTCTTTTTTCTCTCTGCACTGCTTTGCGTAAACAAAACTGCCCATTGATTCCGTGTGAAAAAATGGAGGTTCTTCATTCGCGAAAGCTACGAAACGGATAGTACGCTTAGGTTTTTCCTTTGCGAAAAGCCTGGCCATTGCCAACACACCCGCCACGCCCGAGGCGTTGTCATTGGCGCCGCGGCATTTTGAAAGCGGAACAGAATCATAGTGAGCGCCGAGTATGACAATCTGCTCCGGATGAACTGTTCCTTTAAGTTCGGCCTCAATATTGCTGTATATCTGATTCTGTGTATCGCCCCAGGCTTGCTTGCTGATAAGCCCGGGTTTCGCTTTATATCCGTACTTATTGACTTTATAACCCATATCACTGAAAGAAGACTCGATAAAATCAGCCGCTTTCCGGAGATTTGAGTACTCCGTGAGGTTTCTCGGGCCGATTTTATCCGCGAGATATTCGACATCGCGTTTCAACTGTTCAGCAAGTTTATCAGTATTTTCAGCTGTGCCTTCGCAAACGGCATTCGGCATTTTTAAAAATATGATTATGAAAAACAGCAAGATGAGAACGCCGGAAAGCGCAAGCAGAAAAAGACGTATAAAGGCCGCGCGTGTAATAATTTTCATTTTCGAGTCGCTTTCATTTTTAATCGCCCTCGGGAAACGCGTGCTTTCCTATGAGCGGGACGAAACGGCATAAAAGTTCTTCTTTTATCTCCAATTGTCCGTTATCTGTTTTTGTAAGTGTTTTCAGAGTCTGCATGTCTTTCCCGCCGCAGGGAATTGTAAGCCTGCCGCCTTGTTTGAGCTGTTCTATCAGAGGCGCGGGTATATCGGGCGCGGCGGCTGTTACCAGAATAGCGTCATAGGGCGCGCATTCAGGCCAGCCGGACGAGCCGTCACCCTGAAAAATTTTCACATCACCACAGAAATCAAGGTTTTCAAGATTGTTCCTGGCAAATTCGACAAGTTCAGGCAGGCGTTCGACTGAAACCACCGAATGTCCCATATACGCCAGTATCGCGGCCTGATAACCGGATCCCGTTCCTATTTCGAGCACAAGGGCTTTTTTGTCCTCCGGGAGCTTTAAAACCTGCGTCATGATCGCGACCATATAGGGCTGAGAGATTGTCTGTCCGCAAAGCAGGGGCAAAGGCCTGTCCTCGTAGGCGGCATCCCTGTATGCGTCTGTAACAAAAAATTCTCTCGGCACGTTGCGGAAAGCCTCCAGTGTTTTTCTGTCGCTTATGCCCCGCGGGAGAAGCTGTGTTTCTACCATTATTCCGCAATTCCTGAAATATGAGGATACTTTTATCATTAAGGGGCCAATATGTTTTATTTTTCCTAAGTTAACGCAAACTGAGATTATTTCAAAAACACATTGAATATCCCTTCCTAAAAAGATATTTTAGAAGGGGAATGGAGTACGGTGTTATGGATACGGAAGAAAAAAAGACTTTTATTATAAACAGCGTTATATATGAAACGTTTTTTGACCGCGATGCGGAAAAAGCGCTGATAACGCCGTGCGCGTCAGTGGACACTAATGCCGAAATGACCCTGATCGGATGCTTGAAAGTAGATAATCACGAACTTATACCGTCATTCAGGGTATGCCTCTCGAAAGGAAACAGCACCTTCAGATTGAAGCCTGTAAAAATAATCAGGCCCCTGCCGAGTCCGCATTTATACAGGATGGAGCTTTTCTTCTCTTCCGACGGGCTAAATTACCATACTGAATCAAGTGAAATATCGATAGTTTTTTAGAGCTGTAAAATAAAAAAACCGCAGTAACTTTTCAGACGTAATAATATCCTGGGACTTCAAAGATATCAGAAAGCACCAGAGACGCGGCGCCGGGAGCGGTTGACTTGCCCAGTTCCGATACGATTATTCTTATGTTGCTGTAGCATTCTTTCAAGGCGTTGTCTTTCATGCCCTGATTGATTTCGGGGAGCATCAAGTCGCTGAATCTCGAAATGATTGGCCCGTTAAGTATGATAAGGGTCGGGTTTATTATATTCACCAGCGCGGCTATACCGTTGCCAAGCCTGTACCCGCTGTCTTTTATAAGTTCACTCAGGAGCGGAACTGACGCGTCGTCTATTTCCTCAAAGGAATTAAACTGCCTGCCCGCCGCCTTGCAGAACTTTGCGAGAAGGGATTTTTCAGAGAGGTAAGCTTCAAGACAGCCTTTGTGTCCGCAACGGCAGGTATCGCCGTTTTTCTCAATCACCACATGACCTATTTCACCGGCATACTGTCCGGCGCCTTTGTAAAGACATCTGTCGCTTATGATGCCGGAGCCTATACCTATGCCGATATCAATTATGACAAAGTCATTGCATCCGCGCCCTGCCCCGAGCCATTTTTCGGCCAAGGCCTTGCAGCGGGAGGTTTCCTCAACAAATAAGCGCTCGGATATGAACGATGAAAATGTCTCCATGAAATTCATTCCGTTCAGGGAAGGCATGTTCACGGAGTCCCTGACACTGCCGCGCGCCATATCGAGTATACCGGGCATGGATATTCCAACGCCGTGATATATTTCCCCCGCTTTTTTCAACGCCGCGTAAATGCTTTTTACGGAATTCAGGATTTTTTTTCTGTCCGCGTAGAGAGGGTGCTGAATTTCATGCGCGGCATGCTCTTTACCGTAAAGGTCCATGAGAACGCCTCGAATGGAATCCGGCGCGATATCGATACCCATGACAAGTTTTTTTCTGAAGCGGAGCATAGTAAAAGGCCGCCCCATCACCTGTTCCTGTTTACCGAATTCATCAATCAATCCCTCCTTGAGGAATTCGGAAACGAAATTGGTCATGGTTTTCTTGTCGAGCCCGGTTTTCTGAGCTATATGGGAACGCGCGATGGGGCTGTCAAGCCTTATTGTATTAAGGATTTTAGCCCTGTTGATTTTTTTAATCAGCGAATGGTTACGCAAATCCATTCAGTTTTACCCCAGTTCGGATTCGTATTTTTCATCTACAAAAGAAAGCTTTTTCAAAGCGTCGGAAAGGGGGTCCGCCTTGACATCGCAAAAGCCCTGATGAAGATGCCTCATCCAGCCTTCGGCGAAATCATAGCGTTCGGACATCCTGCCTATTTCCCTGCACATTTCCTTCATGGCTATGAGATAGGAATCAAGGCCCTGGCTTGAATCAAGCCATTCTTTCTGGCTCTTGTGCATGCCCAGCATTTTCGTTTTCTTGTCAATCACACTGCTGACATCGACGTAGACGCCGGCCCTCAGTCTTTTGCGAAGCGGGGTACGCAGGCCGTACGGCAGGGTATGATATACTGTTACGGGCTGTTCCACTACCGGGCGCGGCGGGTTTACCTTGAAGTTAGTCATTCCCCTGCAGAAAGCCGCGCTGACAGCCAGGCGGCAGGTATTGGAATGGTCTTCCATGTATTCCGATGGATAATGCGTCAGGATAATTTCAGGCGCGACTTCGCGCACAATGGAACCCAGCCTGAAAAGAGTATCCCTCTCATAAAAAACCTCCAAATCATTGACGAGGCTTTCATGAAAAACAGCGCCTATGGATTTTGCCGCGTTCGCGGCTTCTTCCCGGCGCATCTTTATTATGGTTTCGGTATCGAACTGATTTGTTCCACAGGAGCCGTTAGCCACGTTCATATAATGAATTTCATATCCGGCTTCTTTGAGTAAAATCAGAGTTCCGGCCATCATGAATTCTATATCATCGGGATGACAGCCTATGGCAAAAGCCTTTTTAGTCATCTGGTCACTCTCCTTTATCAATGCATTTCAACTTCGCAGACACCAATGCCCTTGCGGAAATAGTTGAACTGCACGTTCGGATGGTTCGCCAGCAGTGACATCGGCACGCATGAGTCAGGTATGCGCTTGGAAATCATGAACGCCGAAAGCCTCATGCCGAAAGGATTGTCATGGTGCCCGGGATGCCATATTGAAATTTTTTCCGCTTTCCATGTCTGAACGGGTCCTACGGTGATGGCCCTGCCTGGAACATTCTGGACTGTTCCGCCGCCTGATGTCCTGGCGTTCTGCATAAGGGTAATCGGGTGTAAATCAACGATACGCGTTGAAAGCTTGCGGTACTCGGCGGGAGTAGGCGGATTATCTTTATATTTGCCTTCGCGCTTGACAGGGTCATTGAACGCCCAGTGTTTTGTTTCGCCCTGTCCGCCCTGCATTACCATACAGCGGGCGTCTTCCCAGCTCTTTATGTATTCAGCCGGATTTGCTTTTGGGAAGTGCATATTTTCTTTCGGCATCCTGAGCTCTTTTCTGATCTTGTTGAAACAGAGGTCCATATCGGCTTTAGCGAAACCGAGAGGAAAGTTTATTCCCGCTTCTTTTCCGTTTATAAACCATTCATCCATGCCCCAGAAATGGGCATTTTTCAAATCTATATTGAGTTCGTTCACAATGCGCGCCACGAGAGGGAGCTGTTCTGTAGGGCCTATCGGGCCGCATATACCTGCGGGTTTGGATTTGGTAGCCTGCTGCCAGGCGGAAATATATTCGAGTGCTTCGGCAAGATAGAAATCCTCAATAGTATCATAGAACTTTACAGTAAAACCTTTTCTGGAAAGCTGCAAAATGTCTTTTTCCGTCAATTTCGCGGCATCATCAAGAAGCTCTTTATCCAGCGTTGTGTAATCCCACCATTCCGGTGCCACTTTGCTCAATGGTCTCATCGTTTTTTCTCCTGTTTATTCTTTTGTTATCTTAATATCGTAGAATTTTTCTATCAAGTAGAAATTATATCTCTTATTTCATGAAAATTCAACTCTATTTATATAAAAATAAGGAAGGCCGTGACTCTTTTGCAGTGTCTCTGTTTTGCGGTCTGCTTTTCTCAAACTCCGCCTTTGCGGGTGTTCCAGGCTTTTATAGAAAGCTCTTCCGTAGCGTAATGAGAACGGGAAAGCGGCTTGAAGGGACATTCGTTATTTGAGCAGTTGACGCGGAAACCTTTTTCCTCCTTGAAAATCTCCGCCGGTTCACCGCAAAAGGGACAGAGTTCAAGAAGCGGATTTCTGCCTTCAACAAATTTTCCGGGGAATACATGGCCCATGTTGTCCTCCCTTAAATTTTTATTATAGTTTCAATTGATGTTTCTGAATTTCGGGCGCTCTTTCCGCGATATTGGTCAGATGGTCGCCAACCCTTTCAAGTTCCGCCAGTATTTCGATAAAAATAATACCAACGACGATATCGCAACTGCCTTTCTTGAGGCGCTTGACATGTTCCTTTTCAAAACTTTTGGCATATTTATTTATCTGTTTTTCATCCTTGAGAGCGACAGAAATGTTATTCACATCGGTATCATCAAAACACGCTATTACGCTTTTTGCCTGACTGTGAAGCAGTTCCCACATTTTGCCCAATTCTTTTCTGCCGGACTCTGAAAGCTTGCCTTTGGAGGCCTCGAAACGCTTGGCGAGGCGGAGGATATTGTCGGCATGGTCTCCAATCCTCTCGGCGTCATTGGTGCAGTGCATCAGGAGAGGTATAATTTCAGCCTGATGCTCGCTGAGTTCCCGCTTGGTAATCTGCACCAGATATTCTGTGATATCATGCTGAAGCTTGTCAACCTCCTCCTCTTTTTCCCTGAGCCGCGTTGAAAGGTCCTTATCTGTTTTTGCGGGGAGAAAGCTTTTATTAAAAGATTTGTCAACCATGGTCCATGCCTCTTTGAGCATATACCGGAGAGACTTTATGGACTGTTCGATGGCGACGGACGGTGTTTCCAGAAGGTGAGGCTCAAGATATTGAATGACAAGCTTCTTCTCGTCCTCTATTTTCACTATCATATTGCATATTTTAACGATATACGCGATAAAAGGAAGAAAGAGCAGCACATTGAAAACGTTGAACATCGTATGTGCCATAGCAATGTGACGTTCAATGTTTTCAGGAACAGCGGCAAAGACATCCCCCGATGTAATAGCGTTTATCAGATAGAGAAAAATCGGTATGTCAGTTCCCGGATAAGGGACATAAAACAGAAGCACCATATATGTCGCCCCGAGCACATTAAACAGAACATGACCAACCGCCGCCTGTTTTGCCCTTCTGTTGGTATTGAGTGACGCGAGTATGGCAGTTATGGTAGTGCCGATATTATCTCCCAGAATAAGCGGAATGGCGGTATAAAAATTGATAAGTCCGCTGCCGGCAAGCGCAAGGGCGATACCAATAGTGGCGGAACTGCTCTGAATGAGGACAGTCATGGCAGTGCCTATGCCGATAGCGCCGAGCACTGAAATAAAAGGCATTCTGCCGTTCACCGGAGTACAGTCGAAATTATTAAAAAACTGCATAAAACTGGGAAAATTGCCTATTACTTTCAGCTCCTCGCTCATCATGCCCATACCAAAGAAAAGAAGGCCGAATCCGAGAAGCATCTGGCCCCAGTCCTTTATAATTCTCTTTTTAGCGAGAAGCATTATGACAACGCCGATTGTTACGGCTGGGAGGGCCAGAAAGCCAAGATCAAAGGAAATCAGCTGCGCGGTAGCTGTCGTACCTATATTGGCGCCGAAAACAATTCCAATGGCCTGTGTCAGATTCAAAAGTCCCGCATTAACAAAACCCACCACCATCACAGTACACGCGCTGGAAGACTGGATAACCCCGGTAACGAGCGCCCCGGCAAGAACGGCAATGAAACGGTTGCAGGAAAAAAGGTGAAGTATCCGTTTCATTTTCTCCCCGGAAACCATCTGGAGACCGTCGCTCATCATCGTCATGCCAAAGATGAAAAGCGCCAATCCGCCGAGAACAGAAATAACAAGGGAGAAAACATTCAGGCTCATCGCGGAAATTTCGATTCCTCTTATATGGACTTCATGCACAGGATCGGCGACTTCGGCTGTCACTATGTATTGACCGCTGGCCTTGCCTACCTTGCAGGTGGTGCGGACAATGCCGTTTTCATCCGTAATAGCTTCCGAGGGTTTACAAAGGGCCAAAAGCTTTTTTTCCGGAGAAGAGGAAACATTGAAATATACGGGACAGCCCACAAGCGGTTTCCCGTTAAATCCCACGACTTGTATCTGAATGGGATTTTTTAAAAAATTTCCTGCGGCGGCCTCCTGCATGGAACCTATGATTGAGATGCCATTTATAAAGCGCACCTTAACAGCAGCCTTGGGATTGTTCTCTGGAATTATCCTGACATACTGGTCACCGACAACCATCCCGGATTTCACGGTAACAGAAGCCCCGCCGCCCTTGTTTGTAAGCACTTCATCAGGTATGATTTTTATATCGGAACCGGGAAGCGCTTCAAATTTTATTTTTACGTCCGCCGCAGGCTCGCGGCTTCCCTTCCCTCCGAGAAGTCCCGGCATCAGGGGGCCCAGTGCCTCAATCTTCAGCTTTTCCGCATATTCGGAGTTAGGAAGAGCGCACTGGTTGGCTCCGCGTATCACGACAAGCTTATCAACGTTGACAATTTCCTTCTTGCCGCAGGAACAAAGGAAAAATGCGCATAGTACGGAAAAAGATACAAAAAGACAATTAGCCCATTTCATAAAAAACACCTTAAAATCAGTTAAACAACTGAAGATTTTATTTCCCCGGAAAACCGGAACATATTAAACTTAACCGGCTTTGCCGGGACTTTATAAGACGGTTGCGACGAAGCGCAACCCTCCACGATTATACGTTAATATATCTATCCCGTGGAGGGATTTGCTTCGTCAAATCCGTTCCCCTGATAACAATTTCCTATACAATTAAATTAGTTTATTTCAGGAATCTAATATTGAAATAAATCTTTTAAAGTGTTTGATTATAGAATTATTGATATTTCTGTTACCCCAACATTAACAATTTTACACGGAACATGTTTAAAATTAAACACATAGCCTATTATACGGCGGCACTGATTTCAGGGCTTCTGAATATCAGTCCGCTGCAAGCGTTGACAATAGACGGCGAAGGAGCGTCTTTTCCAGCGTCTGTCTATCGTCTCTGGGCATACCGCTATTCACAGATAACGGGCTCGGAAATCAATTACCGCTCAAGCAGCTCAGGCGCCGGGACGGCGCGGATAAAAGAAGGCACCATTGATTTCGGCGGCACAGACATGCCCTTAAGCCAGGCCGAACTGGATAAAGCGGGACTGATACAGTTCCCCATGCTCATCGGAGGCATAATCATAGCGGCAAACCTGCCGGACCAGAATTATCAGATAAAGCTTACGCCCCAACTGCTGGCAGACATTTTCCTCGGAAAAATAAACCGATGGGATGACCCGGCCCTGCAAAAAATCAATCCCGAATTGAAGCTTCCCTCAATACCGATTATAATAGTTTACCGTTCGGACAACTCGGGAACAACATGGGCATTCACCGAGTACCTCTCCCAAATATCCCCGGAATGGGCAGCCTCTTACGGGCACAATAAAGCAATACAGTGGAAAAAAGGCGTCGGCGGAAAAAACAACGCCGGTGTCGCTAATAATATAAAAAAGATATCCGGTTCAATCGGTTATCTTGAGTATTCCTACGCGGAAGGCGCGGGACTGAAAAGCATTTCGCTCCTTAATAAGTCAGGAAATTACACGATGCCCGGCATAACATCATTTTCCGAAGCTGGCCAAAATGCGGGTCTCGCGGACGACAGAAAACTGGAACTCATCAATCGCCCCGGCGAAAAAAGCTGGCCGATTACAACTGTAAGCTACATACTTCTGAAAAAAGAACAGCGCGATCCCGATAAAATAAGAGAAATGCTTAAGTTTTTTCTCTGGTGCTACCTCAATGGAGCGCCGGTCGCGAAAAAGCTTTATTTTGTTCCCCTTCCCGAAAACGTCATGAAATCAGTGAGACTCCTGTGGTCTGAAAAACTCATCTGCAATGGCAAACAGGTCTTTGACAATAAATAACATAAAAGGCGCAACGGCCTGACAATCAAAATCTTACATTCGTTCAATTTGATTTTTATTCTTTCGCGGAATATAGTCAATCCCAGTGAATAATTTAGAAATCCCGGAGGAAAAAAGGAAATGGAACTGATAAAACTCAAAGAGGATAATGAGTTATCCCATATAGCGCTCTCTGGACGTCTTGACGTCAACGGAGTACAGCAGATAGAGCAGTCATTTATGGCGGCGACAGCACTCCGTGGAAAGCCCGCGATAGTTGATATTTCGGAGGTATCCTTCCTGGCCTCCCTGGGAATGCGTATGTTTCTGAACAGCGCCAAGGCCCTCAAACAACAGAAAACCAGAATAGTGCTGCTGAACCCTCAGCCATTGGTGGAGGACTCTCTGCGCTCGGCAGGCCTGACCAGCGTAATACCGATTGAATATGACATTGATACGGCAATGGGGCTCCTGAAAGGATAACTGTTTCCTCGTGAAAGGCAAATCAATAAAAATCCGCAATGACATGTCGGAACTTTCAAGCTTATTCGCGATGACGCGCGATTTGCTGGAAAAGGAAAATATTTCATCTCATACTATCTATGCGGTTGACCTCTCCCTTGAAGAAATGCTGACAAACATCATCAAATACGGATATGACGACAAAAAAACACATGAAATACTGGTAAACGCGGCAATAGAGGATAAACAGATTGTCATTTCCATTGAGGATGACGGACATGAATTCAATCCCCTGGAACGCCCGGAAGCCGATCTTTCCGGCCAGGTCATGGAGAGGCAAATCGGCGGAGTCGGCCTGCACCTGACCCGGAAAATGGTAAAATCAATGGAATACAAAAGAGACAATAATAAAAATATATTAAAAATTTTTATAGACATTAAATAATGATAAAATATTGATTATTATCGAAAGAAGGGTTAGATTCCCTGTAATGTTTTAAATATATTGTTTATAATCCTTTCTTTGATAATATTTAGAATAAAATAAGAAAACGGCGAGAGTATAAAAGATGAAAATTATTCAAAATGAAGAAAACGGAATTGTCAATCTTTCAATAAGCGGACGCCTTGACGCTGTTTCGGCTGTTGAGGCCGACAGGGAATTCAACAGTGTGCTGGACAGCGGCAAAACCAAACTGCTCATTGATCTGGGTGAACTCGAATACATAAGCAGCGCCGGATTAAGGGTATTGCTTGTTGTCGCCAAAAGAATTCAGCAGAAGGGCGGCAAAGTAGTTCTCTGTAAGCTGGCGGAAAATGTGAAGGAAGTTTTTGAAATAAGCGGTTTTTCCTCAATCTTCAAAATCTTCACCGTTACAGATGAAGCAAAAACTTTCCTGAACAGCTGATTTCTCATCATTCAGGGCTTCTTCCAAAGCTTGCGTTCACGCGGTATATGCGAGGAATAAACCGAAGCTGTTTTTCACGCTCTGTGAGGGAAATAATCACAAATACGACTTTTAAAGTTACAAACAGCTCTCCTTGTTTTCTTCCCATCGCTGGATTTCTTAAAATATTTCAGATTAGCAAATAACAACTTCTTGACCTTTTTAATTCTTGCAGGTAATTGTATCTTTTAGAGGGGGAGCTCACTTCTTTCCCAAAAGCATTAAATTTAATTTGCCAGGAGGTACTGGAAGATGATTAATTCAACTATAAAGTTATTTCTTGTTTCAATTCTATTAATTTATCTTTGCTCATGCGCTAAAGATGTAAATATTACCATGCAACAGGCTATTATTAAAGGTAACATTGAAGAAGTTAAAAAACTTATGAGTTCTAATGCTCTAAAGAACAAACCATTTCTTTTATTTTTGGCAATAGATAAAAAGCAGTATGAAATACTCAAGATTCTATTAGAAAATGGATATACTTCAAGTCCAGATAAAGCTGAAAGCCCCATTCGATATGCATGTCAAAAGGGAGATGTTAAAGCTCTGAATATATTGCTACAACATGGAGCTGATGCAAATGAGACAAGCAAAGATGATTTTACTCCTTTAATGTCAGCGGCTTATGGGGGGCATTTAGAATGTGTTAAGACTTTAATAGCGCATGGAGCAAAAATCAATACGAGCGATAAACTTAGTTTCCCTGCTGGAACAGGAACGCCTTTATATAAAGCACTTGTTAATGGACATCCTTTGGTTGTTGAAGAATTGTTAAAAAATGGAGCAAAATATGATATTTCATATCTTCAAAAAAAATTGAATATATATATTGAATTTAAGAAAAACAAAAATCTAGAGGCGGCACTAATGTTTCCTGTAAATATAAACTACCTTAACAAAGATGGTGTAACTCCATTAATGCTGGCTGCTTCTTTTCAGAATTTAGATGCCATAAAAGTATTGATAGAAAAAGGCGCAAAGATAAATCTTCAAGGAACAGGAGCTGCTGAAAAAGGTTGGACAGCTTTAGATTGTGCTAATGCTACTTCTACCACAGAAGATAGAGCCCAAATTATCAAGTTTTTAAAATCCCATGGAGCAAAAACAGGTGAAGAACTTAAAAACGAAAGCTCTCCTGCTCCATCTACATCAGGAAAAATTTTATGAGTAATAATGAAATCAAAAATGTATTGAATAAATATCTCGGTCATAATGTGGGAATAAATTTTAAAACCATATCCGATGAAACTTATGAAAGTGGTATAATTAAAGATGTCAATGATTTTATTGTCTGTTTAGAATATAGAACTAAAGATGGAACTTCTGTACAGGTATTTGTTAATATTGAAGAAATAAGAGTTTTAAGGTTTTGGGATGGGCCTGTGCCTGCACAAAATATCAGTTCTGACGATGTTTATGAAAAAAGTAAGTATTTAAGTTTTGTATTACCTGAAAAAGTGAAAGGATTAGGTTTTAAAATTCTTGAATATATCTTCAAAATTTTTCTAAAAAAAGAAAAAAGTGCGATTGTAAATATTTACTATCATAAATTTTATGATGTTTCTGATACTTTAAATGTAATTAATAGAATAGATTCATTTTTGAAAGGAGATGAATTTATACATTATCGTAATTTGATTAACAATAATATTAAAAATGTATATTTGATGAATTGGGGAAAACACAAATATTATCCTTTTTCAAAAGCAATAATAGTAGAGGCTTCTATATCAGAAAATTATTTATATTTTTTCAGTATCTTGATTCTTCTATCTTTATATATTAGTTATTCAAAAAACAATATGCGCAACTATGAAGAGCTCCATAGAAAAGTACTAAATGAGCTTTTGACTTTTTTAGAAAAAATTCCAGATGATACTAAAGAACTCCAAGTATATTATAAGAATATGTATCGAAGGGTAATTTAGGACAATTATGAAGGATATTATAAAAAGATTAGAAATGATAAGGTAATATGTTAAACAACTTGTACTCTTTTGGCTATCGTTTTGTTGCTACTTTTCTCTTTCTTGGTATATCTTTCATCGTATTTTCGAAAGAGGCCATTCCAATAAATGGAAAAGATAATTCCAGTATTTCTAATGAATATCAACTGTACGAATTATTCAATCAGCAGCAATATACTACCGATACCATACCCAGAACGAAGATAGCTTTAATCTATGCGCTGGGGAAAATAAATACAGATTTATCTCAAAAATACATTCTAGAAATAATAAAAGTCTATCTCAATAAGGGGCCTGTTTGCAAAAAAAACATATGGGAGGACAAGGATTATATTGGAGTATTGAATAACGCAATTTATGCTTTAAATGAATGGGATGATAAAGATAAAGATAATGAAAAAGAAATTCTTGATTTAGTTGAAAAATTAACAAGTGAAAATACCGATGAAATTTTCAGAAAATATAATTGGAAAATTGATTGGAGTATACAAGAAACTGCATATATGCTGAAATTACTTTTCCAATTGAAAGGAAAATCTGACAAAGATAAATATCAGTATTTTCTTGACAATTTAACTGATATGTCTGCCGGGTTAAAAGAAAACTGGATTGCTCCTGGTGTAAAATCGACGGATGCAATAAAGAATGGAGCAATAAGTCAATATTTTATAAGAAAAGTTGGTAAAAAGGCAATTCCTTTTTGGGAAAACTATCTTTCACAAAACACAAACATATCAGGTAATAAAAAGAAAGCAATTGAAGATATCATTAAGAAAATTAATCTTTTTAACAACTAAAAATATTTGACCAGTTTTAAAAGATAAATCTGTTTCAAAAAAAATCAGAGATATCTATCTATCTGTAAACACCATGTTTTCCAAGGGGCAAGGAGGGGCTCGCCTCCGCCAGTTGACTTGTAACATGATTGTCATTAAAGAGTTCCGTGTTTTATCAAGTTTTAATGATACCGATTAAATTAGTTTTTTCCTATCAAAAAGCAGATTCGGCCTTTTTCGCAATTGGCCCTGACACTAAAATTCCAAAGTCTGTCAATATTAAAACCTGGACGCTCAAATGGATAAATTTCAATTTGAAATAGTTCTCCCCGGATTTTTCTGGATTTAAATATATTTTTCTTATCAGGGTTGCAAAATTCGCGTATTGCTTAATATTTTATACGTATCATGTTATTGAGTTTATTTTATTTATGGTGAGGCTATGTTACTTTTGAAAAAAATTACTTTCCATTTCGTGTTTGTATTTATTGTTTCGCTTTTTCTTGTTTCATGTTCTGAAGGGCCTCGTCTGAGCAATAACGAATTGCTCAAAGCGGGTTGTGAGGCCGCGATGAAAGGCAACTGGAAAGACGCCAGTTCCCTGGCCGGCAGGGCCGTTAAGCAGGACCCCAGGGACATTAACGCCAGAGTTCTTCTCGCCCTGGCACTTGAGAACAGCAATCATCTGGAGCTTGGCGTTGATGAAATAAAGGCGGCTTCAAAACTCGCGCCCGGAGATTTCATAGTGCAGTTCAATTTCGGGAGAATGCTTTTCAAACAGGGCAGATACGGAGAAGCCGTGGCCCCCCTGAAAATAGCTTTAGAGCTGCGGCCCGATAATATGGACGCCGTAATTCTTCTCGCGCAGGCGTCATCAGCTCTGAGACTCCCGGAAGCGCCCAATTACTATGCCATCATCGCCACAAATCCCCGTTTCAGGGACAAGCCAGATCCCTTCAACGAACTCGGCATCATATATTTGCGCGACAAGGACCCTGAAAGAGCGATAAGATATTTCATTAAGGCTTATAGACTCGCTCCGGATAACTATATCATTGCGTTGAACCTTGCAATATGTCTTGATAAATACAATAATGATCCGGCCAAAGCCCTGAGCTTTTATAAGAAATACCTGAAGCTGACTGAAAAAAATCCTGAAATAGAAGCGAAACGCCTTAAAGTTTCCAGGCGCGTCAAGGAAATTGAACCGGACAAATCCAAGTGATTTGAAACCCAAATTCTCCACTTTCCGCAGAGCTTGAGAGCATAGGAAATTGTTCTTCGGGGAACGGATTTGACGAAGCAAATCCCTCCACGCCAAGTGTATATCAATGAAAAATCGTGGAGGGTTGCGCTTCGTCGCAACCGTCTTAAAAGCCCCGGCAAAGCCGGTTAAGTTCAGAGCATTATGAACAGATATATTCCTGACGAAATAATCGAGGAAATCCGCGGCAGATGTGATATCGTGGACCTTGTAAACTCCTATGTCCCGCTGAAACAGGCCGGTTCCCACTGGCAGGCCTGCTGTCCGTTTCATGAAGAGAAAACGCCTTCTTTCAAAGTCAATCCACAGCGCCAGATATATCATTGTTTCGGTTGCGGCAAAGGCGGTAATATTTTCACGTTCGTCATGGAACGGGAGGGTGTGGATTTTCCTGAAGCGGCGCGTATGCTCGCCCAGAAGTACGGCATCTTCATACCGGAAACAAGTTCCGGCGACAGGACGTCTTCCCGTCAGGAAAGCCCTGACGTAAAAGAACGCATATATCTGCTGCATGAAAAAATAAAAGTCTGGTTTGAAAGAAATCTATGGACAAATCCCCAATCCCCTGTTGCCCTTTATCTGGCACAGCGGCAGATACCGGAGGAAATATCCAGAAAGTTCGGGATAGGCGCCGCCCCCGACAGTTGGGACGCCGCGTTGAACTGGGGAAAGCGCGAAGGCTTCACCGAGAAGGAACTTCTGGACGCGGGCATAATCATTGAGAACAGGGATACGCCGAATGTCCGCATATATGACAGGTTCCGTAACCGATTGATTTTTTCTATTTGCGATGAACAGAACAGAGTGGTTGCCTTCAGCGCGAGGACTATCGAAAAAGACCCCGAAGGCGCCAAATATGTCAACAGTCCCGAAACACCCATATTCAGGAAAAGCCGCATCCTTTACGGGCTTTCTCTGGCAAGACAGGCTGTTAAGCAGAAAGGTTTTATTATACTCTGCGAGGGACAGCTTGACGTAATAGCCATGCACAGGGCGGGCTTTGAAAATACCGCCGCTCCGCAGGGTACGGCTTTTACCGAAGAACAGGCGAGGATTATTAAACGTTATACTGACTGTCTCTATATCGCGTTTGACGCGGACAAGGCCGGCATCAAGGCCTCTCTCAGGGCGTTTGAAATAGTATTACCTCTCGGGTTTCAGGTAAAGACAATCAGCTTTCCAGGGGGTAAAGACCCGGACGAGCTTTTCAAAAACAGCGGTCCGGATGCCATCAGTGAAGCCGTAGAAAAAGCCAGTGACTTTTTTGATTTCCTTATCGAAAAACTTTCTTTGGAATATGATATTTCCACTCCGTCCGGCAAGGGAAACATGGTTGCCGAAGTCCTTATGGTGCTTGCGAAAATAGATAATTCCATTACGCGCTCCTCCTATATATCGCGCCTGGCCCTCAGGCTTGGCATCCCCGAAGAAGCCGTCTTCAGTGAAATGAAAAAACTGCCTAAAAGCGCCGCGTATTCGACCGCCGCCGAAAGGAAAAACGACAGCCAGCCGTCCACTCCTCCGGCAACGAAAAACATTTCAACGCTTGAGGAAAGCCTGAGGATTGCCGAAGAAACACTTCTGGAGCTTGCGCTTGTCAATGGCAATGTATGCAAAAAGATAGAGGCGGAGCTGCCGACTGAAATGATAAGCTCAACGCCTGTTGGAAAAGCTCTCGAACTCGTTATCCAGATGAATATGAACGACGAATGGGAATTCGCGGCCCGCGCTCTCTCCGAGGGCCTTACCGAAAATCCCGACCCTTCCATAAGCCGTATATTGGCCCTTTCATCAAATGTGGCACAGTCAAAACAGGATAAGGCTGTCAGCGATTGTATAAGCAGAATAAAAATCCGTTTCCTCAGAGACGATATAAAGAAGATAAAACAGGATATGGCGCAGAGTCCCGACAACCCGGAACAGATGCTCAAATATCAGGAAAAAAGAAAAGAACTTCTCGCGCTGGAAAAGCGGACAAAGGAAAATTCTTAAATGCCAGAGAGGTCTTACAATGCCTGAATATCCGGGAGCGGTTGCCATTGCCGTTGAAAATCTCAGTATCGCCTACGGGGACCGGAAAGTCCTTAATGAGGCGTCACTCACAATACACGAGGGAGAGCGCTGCGGCCTTGTCGGACTTAACGGATGCGGCAAGTCAACCTTCATGAAAATACTGGCCTGCGCCGAAGAAGCGGACAGCGGCAGAATCACCCGTAAGAAAGGCTTGCGGACTGCTTATCTGCCGCAGGAGTTTACTCTTAACGACAGCATTACTGTAAGAGAAAACATACGCCTGGGAGCTTCGCAAGCCTTTCTCGCCATGACCGAATATGAAACACTTCCCCACGATTCGGACAGGGCGCACATACTCGAAAACGAGATCCGCAGTCTTGACGGCTGGAACCTCGAAAACAGAATTGACACCGTCATGACAATGCTGAGATGCCCTCCCGGAGACGCTATTGCGGGCACTCTCTCCGGAGGCGAAAAACGCCGCACCGCCCTGGCCGAAGCCATTATCGCCTCCCCTGACCTGCTGCTCCTCGACGAACCGACAAATCATCTCGACGCCGATTCTATCGAGTGGCTTGAGAAATACATCCTCTCTTACCGCGGCGCCTGTCTTTTTGTAACCCATGACCGCTATTTTCTGGACAGGGTCACCACCGGAATAGTGGAACTCAACGCCGGGAATTTCCACTCATACAGGGGACACTATTCAGACTACCTCAGAGAAAAGGCAGAACAGATTGAGCGCGACGACACAGCGGAGGCAAAGCGCCAGAAGTTTTTGAAAAAAGAACTGGAATGGGTCAGGCGCGGCCCCAAAGCAAGAACAACAAAAGCTCAATACAGAGTTAACCGCTATTATGAAATGGCTTCAGAGGAGAAAACGGAAAAAGAACCCGGGCTTGAGCTTATAATACCTCCCCCCGCAAGACTCAGCAAACAAGCCGTTGTTCTTAACGACATCGCGGTGTCTCTGGGAAACAGAATATTGTTTGACAGACTTTCCCTCGAAATCACTCCCGGCGCTAAAATCGGAATTATCGGCGCAAACGGCACCGGCAAAACAACGCTCCTGAAAACAATTCTCGGCATCATTCAGCCTTCAGCGGGAACTGTAGATATATCCCCCGGCGTGCGCTTCAATTATATAGATCAGGAACGCATACTGCTTGATGACACAAAAAATATACTTGAGGAAGTCGGCGAGGGCTATGAACATGTGATGCTCGGAGAGGAAAAAATCTCCGTCTGGAGCTATCTCAGGCGTTTTCTTTTTCCTGATGACAGGATAAGAACAAAGGTAGGGAGTCTCTCCGGCGGCGAAAGAGCGCGCCTCATCCTGGCTAAAATACTCAAGCGCGGCGGCAATTTCATCGTCCTTGACGAACCTACGAACGATCTGGACCTTTCCACTCTGCGTCTCCTGGAAGACGCCCTGATATCCTTTAACGGTTGTGTTCTGCTTGTCAGCCATGACCGCTATTTCCTGAACCGCGTTTGCGAAGGTATTTTTTCCTTTGAAAAAGATGGCAAACTCCGCTATTATCACGGCAATTATGATTACTGCATAAGCAAGAGAGCTGAGCTTGCCGCTTACGAAGAGGAGAAAAAAACAGAGCGCCCGGAGACCTCTCCAAGGGAGAAAGCAAAACCCCGCAAACTGAAATGGAAAGAACAGCAGGAACTTGACGCGATGGAACAGAGTATCATGGATGCCGAAACCGAAATCGAAGAACTGCAAGCCCACTTTCTGCGTCCGGATTTTTTCAAGGAATCTCCTGACCGGGTAAAGGAAATACAGACGAAACTAGATGAGGCCCAGCTTAGAAAAGAGCGGCTTTACGTAAGATGGGAAGAACTCGAAGCCATAAAAGTTAATTGAAATGAAATATCCATATATATCTAAATCTACGCCCCGAAGGGTATGTGAAGAAATTGACGCGCTTTGCGAAGAAGCCGGAATGAAAATGTCCCGCAGACCGTGGAACCGTTTCAAAGCGGACAGTACTGCATGGTGGCTTGTGCCTTCCGATAAACAGCCCCATTACAGGTTCGGTAAATATTGTTTTGACTGGGGCGATGAAAAGTTTGAAAGCATTATCGCGGGCTTTTATATAGAGAAAGGCCTTGATGAAACTCTAAGCTCCGTCTATCCTTCCAAAAGAGGCGCCAATCTGATGATGAAAAGCGACTGGACGTGGAACGCTTTCATGAGGGACGTAAGGTCAGGAAAATTCAAAGAAACAATAATGTCCCTTTCGGAGGCTGTCCCTTATAATATTGAATTTCATATCGAGGGCGGCTATGTTGATGACCCGTCTTTCTATGACCCCCACGCTTCTAATCTTGGAAACGATTTGTA